>Ga0310786_10004542_pt1 | contig 19316 bp, 22 predicted proteins | sample AusTroGonzalo_MG_FD_203881 | JGI IMG/M metagenome (GOLD analysis project Ga0310786, IMG submission 203881) | Bovine rumen microbial communities from tropical cattle in Woodstock, Queensland, Australia - Gonzalo_03 (v2) (version 2) | ecosystem: Host-associated > Mammals > Digestive system >... | reverse complement strand
TTGGACAGTTTCATGGTTTTCTCTCCTCTCTTTCTCCGGTCAGTTTTGTTTACGTTTTCCATACAGCCGATAGGCACCCTTGCCTTATTTGACCAGCAGGGCGATCCCGGCGCCGATCAGCGCGGATATGATCGCCGCGACGACTGTCTCCCAGCGCTTCGCCGGTTTCTCTTCCAGTTCGTTCACCTTGCCCGTCAGCGCCTCGATCTCTGTGTCGTTCACCTTCTGCTGGACCGTCAGCCGTTCCACGCTCTTTGCCAGCGTGTTCACTGACTCCGTCAGTTTCTCCAGGTTGTCCATCCGCCGGGCCAGCCCTTTAATCTGCTCCTCCTGCCGTGCCAGTGCCGCCCCGATGTCCGTCGTTTCCATTTTGATCGCCCTCCGTTTCCTTTGCTTGTCTCATAAAGTTCGGGCACCAGAGGCAGACGCTCCGCAGCTTCTGCCCTCCGGCGCCCATGCAGCTGTGATTTTCCTCATAAACCAGGCAGAACCTGATCTCCCGGTCTATTCTTCCTTCATCGTCGCCCCGTTCCATTCCCTGCACAACTCCTCCGCCTGCTTATAGGTCAGTTTCGGTATCGTTACTGTGTAGGTTTTCACCGGCGTCGGCCCAGGCGTGATCGCGTTATTCAGCGCCCACCAGGTCGCCTGTCCCACAATGCCGTCCACCTTCAGCGCCTTCCCGTCCGGGCCGTCGTGGTCCTTCTGGAAGGCTTTCACGGCCTTCTCCGTGTTCGCGCCGAAGATCCCGTCCGCGCCGCTCTTCCCGACATTGTATCCCAGCTTGATCAGGTCTTCCTGGCACTCCACCACGTACGGCCCTTTGCTGCCGCGCTTGATCGTCGGCTTGTCCTCCGGTCCAGGATCCGGTTCCGGCTGTGCGCCGGAGTAGTCCACGCCCTTCAGTTCGCCCCAGTAGGTCCATTTCGTCGCCGTCAGTTTCGACGTCGTCACGCCGTTCTGCGCTCCCATTGCCTCAATCACCTGGTTGTTCCCGACGAACAGGCCGACGTGGCTGTACTTTTCTCCGTTCCATACAAACACCGCCGTTCCGGCTTTCAGCGTCTTTCCGTCCGCCCGCTTGCCCTTGCTGAGCTGTCCGTGATCCGTGCAGTATTTCCTGTACATCGTATCGCTTCCGTGGTACATGTACCCGCCCAGCTGCTTGAACGCCCAGGAGAAAAGTCCGCTGCAGTCCGCGACCATGTGCCCGATCCACTTGGATCCGTATTTCCGGCTGTTCGCCCGCTGCGCGTCTGTTGTTTTTTCCAGCGCCGCCTGTTTTGCCGCCGTCCACTTCTCGCCCGCGGTTCCCCAGATGTAACCCCACTGGTCCGCCAGCGCATGTTTGAATTTGTCAATCAGTGCCTGTGTGCTGATCTCTGCCACGTTCTTTCCTCCTCTCCAGTATGTCGTTCACCGCCAGCAGTCCGAACACAATCACGTTTAAACCGATCAGCCCCAGCACGCCGATCACAATCCACCCCAGTACGCTCATCTGCCCCTCCATGTTCTTTTCAAAATGTGTTGTCTTACTCCAATAGATTGACAAGTTTCTGCAGCAGGTTCCAGAAATAAGTCATTCCGAATGCGTTTGCGACGCTGTTGAATGAAGTGTTCACGCCCGAATAATACGAGCACCGTGCGCCGCTCTCACCGACCGCTGGAACCTGGACAGGATGATCAGCATGGGATGTGTTTCCGATCCCGTCATGGCTGTACCCGGCAACGTAATTGTTGAACGTGCAGTTGTTCGTTCCGTTCCAGATGTAGGATGTCTGATAATATGCTGTCTTGTTGCTCGACAATCTCGCAGCCACATCCGTATCAAACCCGGCGCAGTTGATCGCCATGCGCATTTTTGTGAGCATATCACCCGTGACCGCCTGCGACGGTGACGCGTATCCGCAGATGGAATCGTCTTCGTTGTAATGCTGGTGCATATCCAGGGACAGATCAAACACATCGGAAAGGTATACGCTGCGCAGATACTGCGCTTCTTCAGTAACAAACCCCAGCGAAGTGCCGCCGGATGTATATGCCACATCTGAAAAATCGCGGTTGATGTCTATTCCGTCCTTATTCTGCCGGATTCCGCCGTTGAACTTGTTCGTGCTGTTGTTTTCTTCGATAACGTAATCCTGCGTCGGGTACCATGCTCCGCCGTGATATACTATGCTTCCGTTCTTTACGAACGAATGAGCAAAGCCCCACGGATTCGCCAGCGGAACGATTGTCCATTCATAATCCGTAAACAGATTTGCATATTCGCATTCCGTCCAGAGTTTACTGATGAGGCCGTACAGGATCACCGGGGTAGCGCGTTCCGATCCGTGAATCCCTGACACGATCAGGATCTTTTTGCGCGTGTAAGGCGGAGAAGATCCGTCCGTGTTCTGCTTGTCATAATTTGAGGTGCCTCCCGGTGCGATATAAACCTGGTTCGCGTTGATCCTGTACGTATACAGCGGATACTCATGAGAAGTATCAAACGACATATAGGTCGGATCGCTTCTTGTGACGATTCCGGCAGTTACAAGATCATCCCATAGCGCATGGTACTCCAGCGCGGTATACGGAATGTCTGCCGGGAACGGAAGCATCCGATCCCCTTCCAGGAGCATGGACAATATTTCCTGATTTGTTTTTGTGTCTGAAATCTGCGGCGATACTTTCAGGTTTGTTATTGTCACCCCTGTTGCAATGGACAAACGGATCAGCAGGCCACCGGTTTCCGGAGCCACGAAAGATGCATCCGTGAGCGTCCCGACCAGGATCGGGCCGGATGAACCGTTTGAATACGGGTAGATCCTCAAGTAGCACTTCTGGTCTGCTGAATAATGGACATAATATTTTTTCCCTGGTTCACACCATGCAGGCAGCGCAGAATCATCCATATACAGGTTCAGATTTGCTGCTGATGATGCCGTACCGTTTACCGTGATAACCCCGTTTTCGATCGTGAAGTCCACGCCGTTAACTTTGAATGCGCTGTCCCTTATTTTGAAAAGATTTGACCAGTTTCCGTCAAACTGTTCGCCAATGTCCCGAAGATCAATTTTAATATCAGCATAAGAATAATATTTCACATATTGATCCATTGTGCTGACATAGTCCGATATATCTGCCGATGTGTCGTTTGTTTTCCGCAGCAGGATCAGCGCATACTGTCCGGCATTTTCATCCGGAATCCTTATAATTCCGTTTGTCCAGTTAACCGCCTCGCCGATGTATTTATCAGACCTGATTGTCGATGCGGAATATGTGTATACCTTTCCCTGAAATACAGGATCAACGTAGAAGTAATCTCCGACGGAAATCTTCGGCATCGGAATCATCACGTTGCTCTTCAGCCTTATTCTGCTCGATGAGTCTGATGTGTTTCCGGATGATGTGATCGTTCCGCTTTCAAAAGCAAGCGCGATTTTTTTCCGGGATGTTGTGTCAAGCGCTTCTTTCAGTTCTGCCGTCTGATCACCGATTTTGACCGCTGTTTTGATCGTGTTTGCCCATGTGACATCCTCTTCATGTCCTTCCGGCAGGAGATATAACGCCCCGTCATTGATTACGTATTTCCCTGCAGGGTATTCTTCCTCCGCGTCAAACGGTTCAGCGATCGCCGTATTTGCCGCTGCTGTTGCCGCGACCATCGCGTCGTACTGGCTCAGGATCTCGGAGTATGTCGGCACCGCGCCCGTCGGCGTGACAGCTCCGCCTACATTGATATTGTCAACCACGCCGTCCACGATCCGAACCGTGGAGGATACTCCTCCGCCGACGATCTTGATCGCCAGCGTGAACTGCCCGTCGTAGTCATAGCACGCCTGCGGCAGCGTGACGTATGCTTCGTTCCCGCTGACGGTTCCATAGCTGGTCAGCGCGATTGTCGTCCCCTGGCTGTTCGTAAACCACGCGTGGCAGCTGGCCCCGCTCAGATCCACCGGCACGCCGTCCCGGTATGCGCGGATGCCGAACCGGTCCGCGTCGTCATCCTTCTGTCCGATCGCATGGCTCAGGAAGCTCCTGTGAATGTTTCCCGTGTTCAGGTTGATGTCGATAATATCTGTTTTGTAGTGCGCCATACCTTTCACCCCGTTTTCGTTAAGTCGTGATTGAGCCTGCCATGATCAGGAAGCACACAGTAAGCGCTCCTGTTGTTGCGATTGTGAGTGATCGCTGTGCCGTTGTCAGCGTTACAGAATCTGATGCTGATATTGCTTTCGTGTACAGCGTTTCTATTGATCCTGCTGTAACTCCGTATACGCCGAACCTGTTCGCGTTAGGGCCTGATGTGAACATGATAGTTCGTGTGTTGTTTGCGAATGTGACGGTCTTGCTGCTGTTTGCGCTCATGTCAAACTCGACAAACGAAACGCCGCCGAACATATCTTTCAGCACTTTGCCCTGTTTCGCGCTCAATGCGTCCGTCGTGCTGGTGCTGTTCAGCGCGTCTACCACCGTGATCCCGCTGATCCCGTCGATCAGGCCCTTCAGCACCTTGCCCTGTTTCGCGCTCAGCGCTGCTGTGGTGCTTGTGCTGTCCAGTGCGTCCACAATCGGCACGTCGATATCTTCCACAATCGCCGCTGAGTTGTCCGCCGCCGTGTCCAGTGTGGTGTTCAGCACGTCGTCCTTCAGCTTCTCGCTGCCGATGCTGCCGTTGGTGATGTTGTAGCCCGTCACCGTCCGCGTGACGCTGCTGGTGACGTTGCTCAGCTTCAGCCCGCTTATTTTCTTCAGGATAATGTTGTATTCGATCTCTGAAACCTGTACCTCCGCCTCCAATCCGATCTCCGGATCCTCGACGTGCACCTTGTCGTACAGGTTCACCGTTCTCAGCCCGCGCAGGTGTCTGAATTCCTCCGACCGCTCCAGCGGCTCAAACTGCACCGTGATCTCCGTCACCGGCACGTCCGCCTTGTCGACCTCGTACCGGTCCAGGGCCTTCTGCCGCATTTCGTCCAGCAGCGCTTCCTCGGTCCACACTGTATCGCTATTTGTGCCGTCGTCTTTGCCCACCTGACCGTTCACGCTTAGATATTCCATATAGATGACGGAATATTCAGCGACGTGCTCAGAATCGACCCATCCCTCCGGCAGGAACAGGTCGCTGCCGTCCTCTTTCTTCGCCTTCGGGATCACCCGCGTCACCAGGCTGTCCGTCTTCCGCTTCCAGGTGATGCCGTTCACGTTCGCCCCGTAGCGGATATGCAGACCCCGGTCCGTTTCCGTGTTTTCCATCACAAAAAGGTCCCAGTTGTCCCGCGTGAATTTCGCGTTGAACGTCGGCACGATCCCGGCATCCGGGTCGATCAGGCAGTGCATCCCGTTCTTCATCTTAAACGTTCCGCTGAATGTTGTATCTTCATCGTCTGATATGTTTGTTGCGATCGTCCCGCAGTATTCGGAAGTCAGGTTCTCCATCACCCGGCTGATTGCCATCGCCGCGCTGGCCTGGCTGATTGAAAGATCTTTGATCAGATTGCCGTTCAGGTCATAGCTGACGTGCTTCCCGCTCACACTAACCTTGCCGTTGTCCCGGTCTATGCTCACCTCGCGGATCCGGAACAGCTGCTCCGTGATTGTCCTCGGTTGGTTCTCCGTCTGGCTGCTGTGGTGGTCGTAGGTTAGTTTGCTTTTTTTGATGAACCCCTGCACCCCGTAGTAGGTGCTCATCTTGTACCAGGTACCGTCCACGTCTTCCACAAAGTACAGCTCGGATCCGCTTGTTAGCGTCACCAGCACCGTCGCGCCGTTCGTCTTCCGGGCGATTTCCTTCCACCATTTGTCCGTTTTGCTGTTGGTCGGCGCCTGGTGCTTGTGAAGATAATCGGCATCGTCCCAGTAGGTGCACTGGAAGTTTCTCCCGGCAAACGTGACCTTTGCCCCGACGCTGTAATTCGCCGTAATGCTCCAGGTCTGGTAGGTGATCGTCTCCGGCTCGCTGGTATCGTCCCGTAGCTCCGCCTCCTGGTTCGTCTTGTAGACGTCCGCGTCCAAACCGGAAAAGCTGTTTTCAATCGTTTCTTTTGGTACCGGCAGTTTTACGATTGCTTCTTCTTTCAGGAACTTCCATTTTCCCCACGGGTCGATCGGGTGCTCCATCGTGAAGCTGTAATCTCCTCCGGCGATCATCTTTACCGTCCCGCTGGTCGGCATCAGCACCGCGTCGCCGTTTCCGTCAAAGGAAGGATAGAAACTGATGTCGCTGTTGAACTCCCTCAGCTCGTCGATCGTCGGAAACTCGTCATAGTCTTCCAGGTAGTAGACGGCCTGCATTCTGTGCAGCAGGTCGTCATAGACTTCCGCGTCTTCTTCCGCCGCGTCCCATCCGCCTGTCACTTCCTGCGTGTACAGCAGCAGCTTTTCTCCTGCATTGTCCGCGCTCGTGATGCTTGCGATGGTCGTTCCCGTCAGCAGGTAGTCCACATATGAGTCCAGTTGTGACGGTGTCAGCACGCTTCCGTTTGCCTTGATCGGCGTCAGGTGAATGATCACGTCATGGTTCCAGGAAACGCCTTCACTCCCGGCTGTGTAGTATGTGGAATAAACGGTTGCCGTCCCTGTTCCGGCGTCTGTCCATCCCGCGTCAATCAGCGTCTGTCCGCTCACCTGCGGCCTGTTCAGCAGTTTCACGTTTCCCAGCTGAAAATACTCAAGCTGGATTTTCGCGGACAGTTCCCTCTGCCCGATCGTGTTGTAAACGCAGATCACAGGAACCGCTCCCTTCTGCTGATCTCCAGCTTGCTCCACCCGCTGCCGCCGACCGTGTTCGCGCCCGGCTCCAGTTTCGGGAAGTCCCCGCTGCTCTTGTCCGTCAGGATCGTCGTCCCGTCCGCGCTGAGCACCTCCATCGCGTCGCAGTCGATCTGGTACACGCTACCGCTGGTTATGTCCGTCAGCGTCAGCGTCCTGCTTCCGCAGGTGATGGTCATGCTGGTGCTGTTCGCCGTTGCTTTGATCAGCGGCCTGCTGGCCACGTCCCCGCTGTTCCGGACCGTGCCGGCAGCTGTCAGCGTCACGATGTCGTCAAACAGCTTTTCCTTCAGCGGCTGGCAGTAGAACTGCACCTCGCCCTCCCACCAGTCCAGGTTGTAGCTGTGCCGGCTCAGCGTGACCGCGCCGATGATCCGCGCCGGCTGTTTCTTGTCCGGCTCGCCGCTGAAGGTCACGTATCCGGATCCCCGCAGCCAGTCGTAGATCTGCCGGATCCGCGCGGCGCCGTGGGCCATGATCGTCACCGTCTGGATGTAGCTGTTATAGATGTTTTCGCCTTCCAGCATCGTCAGGTCGCCGCTCCGCCCCGGGATCGTGATGTGATCCACCCTTTCCTCCGGGCGGATGATCGCCGCCGGCGCGGACAGCCTCACGCCCATCGCCCGGCAGTCCACATTCTTCCAGATAAAATAGCTCTGACCCATGTCGTCACCTCATTACGATCCATATCCAGACATCATCCGCTGGTTCCTCGCCGCGATCGATGCCGCCAGCGCGTCCGCGCTCAGCCCGCCGCTCATGTTCATGTTCTCCACGTACAGGTTGCTGCTGAAGCTCCTGCCGGCTTCCCTGGCGGGCGTCACGCGCTCACCCCTGTGCAGCCTGTACAGGCCGTCGCTCGGCACATACGGCAGGCCGTTTGCATATCCCAGCATCGACCGGACTAATCCGCCTCCGCCTCCACCGCTCGGCATTCCGCCAACAGTCAGGCTCATTGTTCCGCCCGCGGTGATTCCCGTCACTACCAGCTGCGCGTCCAGGCTGACCACGCCGACCTCTTCCTTGATTTTTCCCGGCGTGTCTCCCGGCGGCTGCGGATCTACTTTGATCGGAACGCCGTCCCCGTTTCCGGCCTCTTCTGTTTTTTCTGCGATCAGGTTCATCAGCTCTTCCGCTGAATATTCATCTCCGAATGTCCAGTCCGAAGCCAGCTGTGAGTTCTCAGCGCCTTTTTTGAAGAATTTATAGATCTCGTTTTCTTCCCAGTCGCTCGCAAAGGATTCTTTTCTCTGTTCGAACTCTGACTTCTGGCGTTCAAACCATTCCGCAGGCGACTCAATCCCGTTGAACATGGTCGCGAATGGGCTGTCATGCGTAAGCCAGTCAAACACCGCACCGCCGTTCGCGCTTGACCAGATCTGCGCCTTTGGTGCGTTTGTCGCGACAAAGTTCCCAAGGCCCGTCCAGAAGCCTCCGCTCGCTGCCGTCGATGCTTCTCCTCCGCCGCTTTTCCCGCCAAACAGTCCAAGGCTTTTTAGACCGTCAATAAGCTTTATAAGTGTCAGCACGCTGCCGCCGATCTCCATCGCGCCCCATGCGCCCACCACTGCGATCAGAGCGCCCTTCAGCGTTTCTTTGTTCTCGACGATCCATCGCAGCCCGTCCACAAGGCTGGTGACGACGCTTACAAACCCGCTTACAACTTCCTGCGGGTTGATGTTTGAAATGTCATCGATCAGGCTCCCGACTGCTTCGCCGATTTTGCCCAGCAGTTCCTTTCCTTCCGGAGAGTTGGCATATTCCGTGATTGCGCCCAGCAGGCCGCTGAAGGATTCTGTGACCTTTGTCAGCTCGGGAGAAATGTTTCCGAGCACGCTCGCCTTGAATATATTGAATTGTTCTTCCAGCGCAGCGACTGAATCCGCCAGTGCTGCATTGTTTTCAATCGTTTCATCATCGACTGTTTCCACGCTGTTCATTGCGTCTTCGTATGCCTTCCGGCCTTTTTTGAACAGCGTGGTCATCTCGTCCCAGCTTTTTCCGAGGAGAGTCTGCGCCAGGCGTTCGCGCTCCGCTTCGTCCGTCATTTTCATCAGCGCTTCGCCGGTTTCCCAGAACACGTCCAGGTAATCGCGGTATTTGTAAACGCCTTCGCCTTCGTCTCCGACAAGCTCCCTTGTCGCCACGCCGACTTTGTTGAACGCTTTCGCCACGTCATCACTGTCGGAAGTCATGTTCATTTTGACTTTTTTCCATGTCTTTCCGATCTCTTCAACCGGCGCCTCAAACTCCGCAGCGATCACGCGCATTTGCTGGACCTGTTCAACCGTCAGGCCCAGCTTTTCTGCAAGCGTTCCGATGTCATCGCTCCAGGCGGCTGAATCCATGATGCTGTTCCAGAGCTGCTCGCCCAGCTGCACGGCCTTTGACGCAGCCGTTTCCAGCGCGCCCGTAATGCTCCCGATCCCGCTGATCACCTGGTCCAGGCTGATCTTCTTCCCGATCCCGTTCACGCTGCTGGTCAGCTTGTCCGCGCCGGTCGCCGCTTCCTGCGCGCTCGTGTTCAGGCCGTTCAGCGCCGCCTGTGCCTCATACATCCCGGCCTGCGCCTTCATCATCGTTGCGTACATGCTCTGGTACGCCTTATCCGCCGGATCCACGCCCGCGTCCGTCATCTGCTGCAGCGCGGTCTTCGCCTGGTCTACGATGCCCTTCTGCACCTGGATCTGGCTGTTCAGCGTCTTGGTCTTGTTCGCCATCAGCTGCTCAGCGTTGCCGGTCGCCTTGAACTCAGCCTCCGCCGCCTTCATCTCGGAGTTCAGGCCCTTCAGGATCTGCGTGCCCTGCTGGATTCCGCTCTTGAATCCGCTCAGGTCGACCCCCATCTTCACGTTCACAGCCATGCGCTCACATCCTCACTGCAGTCTCTTGGTCGTATTTCCGCCTGTACATATACAAGGTCAGGATCTCGCCCGGCGGCCGCCGGTCGATCTCGTCCCGCCTCATCCCTGCAATCAGCCCGTAGGAAACCACCCGCAGGTAGGTCAGTTCCCTGGCTGTTTTTTTGCTATTTCTTCCTCAAGGCCCTCATCCACAGGCCCCTGTTCCTCCGCCGGCGCCGTCTGCTCGAACTTGTTTCCCTCGTTGATCACCTCATACGCCGCCAGCGCGTACCCGATGATCATCCCCGGCTTAATGTTCTTCAGGATCCACTTGTCCGTCAGATCCGGCGCTTCGCCCTTCTCTTCCAGCCCCGCGTTCCCCAGGATCCGGAGCAGTTTCCCCAGGTTCTTCGTCTTCTTCGCCTGTGTCACGCAGTCGAACACCACGCTGGTCGGATCGTCCTCGTCCGCCAGCCGGATCCCGAACACCTCGTCCTTCAGCTGGTGCCCGGTGCAGCCGATCTCCTCCTGGATCGCGATCAGCTCATACGTCGTGTACAAAAGCGGAATCGTCCGCCCTCCGATTTTGATTTCCATGCTTCCTTGCTTCCTTTCTTATGTGAAAAATCAGGGAGCCGGATCGCTCCGGCCCCCTTGTGTTTCCGTCAGGTGGTCGCGCTGACGTTCAGCACCGAGTTGATCCAGCTCTTCGCCGCGGCAGCCGTGTCGAAGGTCTCGTGGATCCGGAACCTCAGCTTGTCGCTGGAGTCGATATAGACCCCTGCGGCCCGGCCGTTCAGCGTGGGCGTGCCCCAGCTGATGGAGCCTTCCTTCGTCGCCGTCGCCTGGCTCTCTTCCGTGAACTTGATCTTCAGGATGATCCACGCTTCGAACTTCTTCGTGCCGTTGTCGCGCATCTTGCGGACATAGCCGAAGCCGCCGTATGGCGTCTCGTTGTCGCTCTCCGCCTGGCAGGTCAGCCCGCCCACGGAAACCTCATCCTCGTCGAACAGCAGTTTCCGGTCGCTGTCGGTCAGTCCGGTCGGCTCAAAGGAGCAGGTCATGCCCTGCAGGCCGTTGTCATCGTCCACGATCCTGTCGTCGCCGTACAGCGGGTTGTCGTTGTAGGTCTTGGTGATCGTCGCGTTCCGCGCTTCCTGGATCACGACGCCGTTGCCGTAGGTCGGCAGGCTTCCGTCCGTATGCGCGGTGATCTTTGCGAACACCGGGTACATCATACCCACATTAGGATTCGCCATTTTGTTTCCCCTCCGTTAAAGTTCGTATTTTTCGATTTCTTCCGTGATTTTCTTCTCGATCGCCGCCTGGGCCGCGGCCTTCGCCGTGGACGTCGCCTTCCGCATGAACGGCTGCTTGTCCATGAAGCTCGTCCCGCTGTTGATCGCGTTGGCGATCTTCGGGATCGGCACCGTCTTGCCGCCCAGCTGCGCGTATCCCGCGTTCTGCAGGCCCACGCTCGTCTCGACGCTGACGCCTGTGTTCCGGAATCTGGCGATACCGTGCCTGGCGTTCATGACAATGGCTTTTTCTTCCGGTGATGGTTTGCGTTTTTGTCCGTTCTTTGCGTATTTGAACGGCTCCGTCGCGATGCCCTGCACCGCACTGCTGACCTTGTCAGCAACAACACCGGCCCCGTCATAGAGGCCCTGCGCAGCAATATGCGCAGCATTCTCTCCGAGCTTCTGCATCTTCTGCACCAGCTCATTCATCCCGTCCACCCGGATCGAAAAAGCCATGTCACTCACTCCTCAACCTGGAACGCCCACTCCCAGTGAAACAGCCCGGTTTCCCGTTCGTACTGGTGGCTGTTCAGGCTCCAGCATCCCTCGCAGTGGTCCGTCAGCGCCGCCGTGATCAGCGCCACCCATCCCGCACCGTCGCGCTTCAGGCTGTACAGGTCCACGCTTCCCTCGTAGGCTGTGTACTGCTTGACGTTGTCGCCGTGCAGCGCGTCTACCTCGAAGTCCAGCCGAACCGTCCCGTAGCTCACGGTGTCCGGCCGCGTGTTCCATTCATCCTCCGCCATCGGCAGCTTCACGGTGTTCGGGCTTTCGCCCTGGGTCAGCCCCTTCAGGGCCGTCACCAGCGCCGTGTACTCATCCGGCATTGCTTCCCACCTCCTGCGCCTCCGTTGCCGGCGGCTCCGTCGCGTCTCCGCTGTTGCCCTTGTCGCGCCGGATGCTCAGGATCACGCCGTTCCAGTCCTTGTACGGATCCTCCCGGATCACTTTCCAGCGTTCCCCCTTGTACTCCAGCGCGCGCTCGCCCTTGTAGTCCCGGTCATACGGGATCAGCAGCTTCGCTTCCGGGCTCAGCCCTTCGCCGCCCGCCTGGTAGATGTCCGCCTGCGTCAGGCTCAGCTCCTGGCACTTCACCTTCCTGCGCACCGCCACCGGATCCGTGCCGACCTCGTGGGCGTCCGGGCTGAAGGAGATCAGCGTGCAGCTGGTCATCATCCTCATCCTTCATCCGCCCCCCAGTGTGTATAGGTCTTGCTCAGCCGCAGCTGGCCCTTCAGGCTTTCGTATGCCTTCAGTAGGTTGTCATAGTTCGGCGGGTTCCCGATCCTCATGTTGCACCACACGGAGATCGCCGTGATGATCAGCTCATCCGTGAGCGTGCTGGTGTCCGTCACCGTCCACACGCCCTGGCTTTCCGTCCGCGTGATGGAGATCGTCCCCGGCAGCCGGATCTCTGCCGATGTGGTCAGGTCCAGCGCGCAGGCTTTGATCTCCCGGATGATCTGGGCATCGTAATCGTCGCCGCTGACCGGCAGCGTGTCCTTCACTTCCGCAAACATGGTTTCATCCTCCCGCCAATGTAGTCGTCATAGTGCTTGTTCTGGTAAAGATGTACCGGCTGGCAGTGGTTGTCCGCCCAGATTTCAAACCCGTTGCAGACCGCCCGGATACAGAAATACCGGTCTTCCCCGAAAATGACCTTTTTTAGGTTCGGTATCGGTGAGTAGTCCACACCCGCCTCCAGCACCTTCCGCTTGATCAGGAACAGCGCGCCGGTCCCGCCCACTCTGTACAGGCCCGGCTCGTCCCATTCCGGAAGATGGTTTCCCGTGCATTGGTCGTACATCCACGCGTTGCTCCAGCCGTTCGTCCAGAACAGCCCGGCCACGCAGTCCTTGTCCGCCTTCAGCAGGTACTCCAGCGTGTGCTCCTCCAGCACCAGATCCGTGTCCACGCTCAGCAGGTAGTCATACCCGCCCTCCAGCGCTCTGCGGATTGTCATGTTCCTGTAGGTGGACATGGCGCTCACCAGTTCACCCGTCCATACATGGTCCTGGTACATCGTTACGTTGTCGCTGTTGATCTCGACATACTCGGCGTTCCGGATCTCCGGAATCACCTCCGGGCAGTCGTTCACAACAAAAAACCGGTCGGCCTTCACGCCGTCCGGTATGATGAGGCTGTCCAGCCCCTTCTGGTATTCCCTGAAGATCTTCGGATCCTGCCGCAGCGGCGCGGCGATCAGCACCCTGATCATTCCGGATCACCTCCGGCATAAACGTCAATGTGCGCGGTGTGCCCCGGCTTTACCGTCGGCTCGCACCAGATCTCGTACCCCAGCTGCTTCACACGGTCGCAAAACGCGATGTCTTCCCCTCTGATCTTCTCCGTCGGCATGAAACAGGTGTCGAACCGGTCGAACACTGCCTTCAGCAGCTTCACGCTGGTCAGCACGCAGGCCATGCCGCATCCGTCCACCCGGAAAGGCTCCGTTCCGAAGTCCTTCACCTTTTCCATGTTGGCCGGATCTGCGATGGAAGTATAGACGCATGGGCTGTACGGCGGCTTCCTGCTCACAAACGCCCCGCAGACCATATCCTTTCCGCACCACATCAGGTCGTCCAGGATCTGCGGTCTGAAAGACATATCGGAATCAAGCCACAGGACATGGGTGAATCCCTCTTCAATCGCACGGTATGCGAGCCGGTCCCGTGATACGTAGATCATGGACCCCTCCATATACCGGACGTCTGTATTCACGCCGTCCTTTGTCAGTTTGATACACAGGTCCGCCATGCTCTGCGCGAAATTTACATTCACGAAGAACATGGTCGGTACAGCCACCATCAGTTTCATGCTTCCTTGCTTCCTTTCAGTTCCGCATGATTCACTTTTTTGCGGAAGATTTGGTCTTTTTTGCCGCGGTTTTCACCGGTGCTTTGATCGTTTCAGGCACTTCCGGGACTTCCACCCGCTCCCTGGCTTCCGTCACCGGCACGGCGATTCCGAGGGACGTCAGATAATCAAAACCGGACGGGGACACCTCGACGATGTCCCCGGTCCGGCCAAAAGGTCTCGCGTCCCTCATCATCCTGACTTTCATCAGGATCCGGGCTTGGTCAGCTTCACCAGGCGGCCGGGAGCGGTCACGCCAAAGCCGGAATACTGACGGCCGACAACCTTCACCAGGTCGTCCTGCGCTTCGCTCATGTCGTCCCACTTGATGATCAGGCCTTCGCCTTCGGGATAGTTCGCCTGAACGGCGCTCAGGTCGCCCACGATGGCGTACATATCGTTCTCGCTGGCGACGTCATAGGCCGGCAGAGCGGAGCAGTACACCCTGGTGAATCCCGCGAAGGGATCGATCGCGAACTGGCCGGACGCATAGGCGGTGTTGAACTTCGCCTCGGTCAGGCGGTTCATCACGACGCACAGGTCCGTGGCCTCCTCGCTCAGGTTGGTGGCGGCATTGGCAAGCACCATGACGCCGGGGGCTACTTTCACCTTCGGGATGCCGATGGCGGAAGAGCTGTTGCTGGTGCTGGCGTCGTCGATCTTGTCGATGATTTCCTTCACCAGTTCCTTCAGGATCTGATAGGTCACTTCATCGTAGATGTAGCGGATGAACTCCTCTCCGCCCATCGCGATGCACTCGTCCGTCACCCGGACCAGCTTCTTGATGTTGGCGGGGATCAGCTGCACGATGCCGATGGTGATTTCTTCCTCGGTCAGACCCGTGGTGCCTTCAACGTGCTTCCAGGCGCCGGTCGCGCTCAGTTCGAAAGGGACGCGCAGGTTGCCGCGGAAGTAGGTCTTCTTGATCTTGTTCAGGAACTCGTTCTTGTCCCAGGCGGTCTTGATGGTCGCCTCGACCATGTCCGGAACGGGCAGCTGGCCGCTCGCGGGAGCGTTCTTGCTCAGCAGCACGGTGCGGCACTCGTTGTCATGTCCGGTGCGGATGTAGTTGGCATAAGCCTCCAGGTATTCGGGGCTGTTGCGGATTTCGGAAACTTCCATTCTCTTTTCCTCCTGTTTGATTTCTTCTTTGGTCTCGCCGGCGCCGTTCTCGACGGCCTTCCGGGCTTCTTCCGCCTCAGCGGCGGCCTGTTTGCGGGCTTCCAGTTCGGCCTTGATGGCCTCCAGCTCGTTTGCCCGCTCCTCGAGCTCTTCCGTGGTCGCTTCGTCGGTGCTCATGCCGGCGATCTCAGCCTGACGGCTTTCCAGCTCTTCCACGGTGCGTTCGGTCAGTTCATTCATGTACTGACACCTCCGTAATCAGATTGTTCAGCCGTTCCAGAGCCGCCGTCCGGCGTTCCTGCTCAGCTGCTTCGGCCTCTCTGGCCTCCCGCTCTTCCTTCAGCCGCTTCCGCTCACTCTCCAGTGAGGCCCGTGCGCTGTCCAGCGCTCCGTCCTGGGATGCTGCCTGCAGATCTGTCTGCGGGTATGCGGGGAACGCTACGGCGCTGACCTCCAGCACGGTCCTGATGTGCTCCACCGTGCGCTTCGGATAGTCGCTCTCAGCGTCCGCCCACGAATCTTTATCAACGATGAACATGAAGGACATTCCGGAAATATCCCCACGTTTCACCGCGGAATAAAGCGCTCTCGCCTCCGCGTTGTTCTCTGTGTCAAGATCCACGCGGATCTCCATGCCCCGGTTCGTGACCGTCATCTGCATGGTGCTGTTCTCGTTGTTGTTCCGGCTGCGGGCCAGCGGGATCATGCCCGTGTTGTGCCCAATCAAAAAGCGGACGTCCTTCAGGTCCGTACCCTCAAGCGCCCGCTCGCTGATCGTTTCCTCGCACCATCCCAGGTCCGTCGCCTGGTTGAACACGATCGGCGTCCCGGTGATGAATGTGCCGTGCTGTTCGTTCTGTTCGGCCCTCACCTCAAACGCAAAGGACCTTGTTTCTTTATTGTCCATCCGTGTCACCTCCGTCAGGTTCGTCCCCCGCCTTGTCGTCCGGCGGGTTCGTAATGTCGTAGTACTCGCCCCGGGCCGGGATCTGGTTCCCGTACGGATCCGGCAGCGGGGAAAGGTTCAGGATCTCCCGCAGCTCGTTCCGGGTCATCAGTCCCCGGTCCGCCATCTGGCTGATGGCGTTCATCTTGTCGGCGTTGCTCATGTACTGCAGCCGGTTGCTGGTGAAGAACACCCGGTTCCCGAACTGCCGCTCCCGCTCGCTAAAGAACATCCGCGTCATGACGTCAGACAGCTGGATCGCGAGCCACTCGACCGCGCCCTCATAGAAGGCCAGCCACTGATCGCCGAACGCCTTGTTCTGGATGATGTCCTCGTTCACCGCGAAGTAGTCGAACACGTTGTCCTTGATCAGCTTCTGCTGGTCCGGATCCACCTTGTACGCGTCCTGCTTCACCTGCTGCACGTTCGTGTAGGTATTGGGGAACAGCACCAGGCCGCCGCTGGTCTTCTTGTTCTGGAACGTGAACTTGTTGAACCGCTCCATCTCGCTGGCCAGGTCCTCGTCCGTCGCCCAGTTGTCGCTCTGCGCGCTCCAGCGGTACGTGGCGCTGTTTTTGATGCCCTCAATGATGCCCTGCCGCTGCATCTCGATCAGGTCCAGCGTGGCCTTCATCGCGTCATTGCTGTCGCCGAACAGGTCGCTCTTGTACTGGTACCTTGTCAGGATGCCGACCTCATACAGGCTGCAGGCGAGCCGCTTGTTGTTCGGCAGCCAGAACCGGATATACGGCGTCCCGTTGTACTCGACCAGCTCCCACCGGTCCGGCAGGATTACCGTCACACCGTTCGCCTCGCCGTACTCCCCGCGCGTCGGCACTAAAAAGGCCGTGTTCCTCGCGTAGAGGATCACGGCCGTCCTGTACTGGAACTGGCTCCAGGTCTGGTAGTCGTTCGGCTGGATTCCGAGCCGGTTCTGAAGGTTTGGCTTCGCGCTGCCTTCAATGTTGAACTTCAGCTTCGCCGCGTGCCTTCCGTGGGCGTCCAGCGCCGCCCGGATCAGATCCGATTCAAAAATGGACCCGTTCCAGGTATGGAACGCCGGCGTGTACCCGTCCAGCAGCTGGAAGGTCCTTTGCGCCTTCACCATTGCCGGCTGTTCCTTCTTCCCGAATAGTTTTTCCATCAGTCCCATCTGTTTATCACCCTCTTGCGTTCGTCAGGCGCTTTCCTATCTCTGCCCATTTGAATTGTCTCATCGCCATCGCGTCCAGCAGCGCCGCCACGCCGTCAACGTGCGCGTTTTTGCTGATCTTGACCAGTTTCTTCCTCGGATGAGCCTGCTCCGCGTTGCTCTCCATCTGCTGGGCCGCGTCGGCCATATGAATCTTCAGCAGATCGTTGTCGTCCATGTCCCGGATCCTGCCTTCCCGCAGCATCCCTTCAAAAATGTCCTCCACGCCTGACAGGTTCCAGCCCTGCGTCACGCTGTCCGTGTGAAAGCTCTTTTTTTCCAGCTTCTGCACCAGCTCCTGCGCGCTCCACCGGTCGTACCCGATGATCAGCGGATAGACCTTGTGCGTTTTCACCAGGTCGATGAACCACATCAGCACGTCGTCGCTGTTGATAAACTCCTCGCCGCTCAGGGAAAGGAACCCCTTCTTGATGTAGATCTCATAGGGAATGTTGTCTCTCCGCGTGGCCTCCTCCAGCCGCTTGTTCGGCAGCCAGAAATGCGAATGCACCCACAGCACGCCGTCGATCTCCGTCACGATGCACGCGCTGGTCAGGTCCGTCGTCTGCGACAGGTCCAGTCCCGCCACACAGTACTTGTTTTTCAGCTCCTCGATCGGCTTTTTCCACCCGAAGGCTTTGCTGATGTCCTCCGCCTTCAGCCAGGCGGTGGACAGGTTCTGCTTCAGGTTGCAGTATTTTGTCTTGAACTCGATCTCTTTGCTCAGGCTTTCGTGGGCTGTATCGATTTCTTTCCGGATGAACTCCTCGCTGACGCTGATTCCCAGCCCCGGCAGGCTTTTCTTCAGCTCTGTCAGGTCATCCCACTTTTCCGGATCGTCGATCATATAGATCAGCGGCAGGATGTGCTGCTCCCTGCTGTTCCCCATCAGGAACGCCGTGGACCGCTTCATCAGCTCGTCGTACAGGCCGTCGTTTTCGTATCCGCCTGAACTAATCGCCAGCCCCAGCGGTTCCCTCCGCGCGCCTGTTCCGGATGCCATAACTTCCCACTGCCGCAGGCCGTTCACGCCCGGCCATGCCGCCACTTCGTCCGCGCAGTAAAACATCGGATTGTAACCGTCTGATTTTTTACTCGTGAACGCCAGCTTCCTGATGATCGTGTTTGTTTCTCCGATCACCAGTCCGCGGTATTTCGTGCTCTTTGTGATCGCGTCCAGTTCCGGCTCCGCGTGGACGTTAAACTCCAGCGCAGAGTATGCGAGATCCGCTTGCTCCAGCTTTGGCGCAAGATAATAAACTTCAGATCCGTACTCCCCGGCGGCATATCCCATATACGTCCCGATGCCTCCGGCGATCAGCGTTTTTCCCTGCTTCCGTCCGACCGGCCAGAACACTTGTGAAAACTGCCTTTTCCCTTCGCCGTCCACAATGCCGAATATGTCGCTGATTCCGGCCCTCTCCCACAGGTCCAGCCGGATCCGCCTGGGTGCCAGCACGCCCTTGTAGTGATGGCAGAACCGCTCGATGAATCCAATGGCGTTCTGCGCCAGCCGGTCATCATAGAACCAGCGCTTCTCGCTGATCCCCTGCATCAGCACGTCATACAGCAGCCGGATCCATTTTCCGACATTGACGCCGCCCGTCTGGATCTCGTTCCAGTATTCCGTGATCGCGTTCTCCGTCTTCACTCCCCGGCCACCCCTCCGTTACTTAGTGAAGCCGGAAAGCGTCCAGGTCCCGCGCGGCTTTCTCCACCCGCGCGCCCCGCTCGCCGATCATGTTCCCGATCGTCGTCAGGCATTTGTTCGCGCTTTCCACATGGCGCGGCAGCTCGCTCAGCAACGGGTGCGCCACGTCCACGGTCCCGGTCCTGTAGGTCTTTTCCACCGTCAGGCCGTCCTCCGCGATCCGGTCCCGCATCTGGTCGATCAGCCCCGCCTCCTCCGAGTAGATCCGCGCGGCCTCAATGAAGTCCTGCTCCTTCTCGACCTGGTAGATCTTTCCGAAGGCGATCATCTTCCGGTAAAGCGCCGCCGGCGTCAGTTTCTCGTTCCCGCTGCGCGCTTTCGCCCTGCTTTTCTTTTTCTTCGCCGTGCCGGCGTTCTTTTTCGATCCTCCGCCGGTTTTCCTTCCGGATGTCCTGGCCGTCTCCGGCAGTCTTTCCTCGATCTCGGCGAAGATCTTCGCATCTGCTTCCTTCATCCGCTAAACCTCCGTCCATGTCCATCAAAAAACGCTGCGTTTTCGCAGCGTTTTCCGGCCCCTCCGGAGCCTTTTCTTCATTGTGGCGCGCCCGTGGACGCGCGTCCCGCCCGACCTCGGCGCGCTTTTTTTATC
>Ga0310786_10004541_pt1 | contig 19317 bp, 28 predicted proteins | sample AusTroGonzalo_MG_FD_203881 | JGI IMG/M metagenome (GOLD analysis project Ga0310786, IMG submission 203881) | Bovine rumen microbial communities from tropical cattle in Woodstock, Queensland, Australia - Gonzalo_03 (v2) (version 2) | ecosystem: Host-associated > Mammals > Digestive system >... | reverse complement strand
CTTTTGCATCTAGTTGTTCTTCTGTCATATTCTCTTACTCCTTTATTCTTGTTATCGTAAATGATACTGTTTCAATACCTTCTGCTTCCTTTTTCAGTTCGTCTTTAGTCATTCTTCTACTTCCTTTGCTATCTGGTCTGTTGTAAGCTTTATTATAAAGTCAACATCTTGCCTTGCCAATCGGCTCTGCTTTTCCGTTTCTTCAATTTCCACCTTTAAGGCAGAAACCCGATTTTCTAATTCTGCGATTCTTACAGAATTGACCATAACAAAAGAAAGTGCCAGAAGCAAAACCCCTAGCACGATCCCGATTAAACACCTGTCAATCATTCTTCCCCGTCCTGTAAATGCTTTTCTTCAAGATAAGCTTCTTCTCTTGTCATAAAATGCCCCCCCCTAGTAAATACATTCGCACAAAGACCATTTTGTGCATTCTGCTTTTTTAAGCTTCAAGACCTGTTCACAATAATTTTCTGCTTCTTCGATAGTCTTGCAGACTTTCTGTGTAATAATGTCTTCGATACATCTTCCGTCTTTCGTCTTTACGGATACATACCAACCTTTTCTGTCTGGTGTTGCTAACATATTCTGCCCCCTATTGTGCAGGGCTTTCGCCCCGCTTGTTTTTTAATCTTCTTCAACTTCGTACATTGAAAAAGAATAGCAATCCGATATATCAAGTTTTTTAATCTCTGATATAAGCCAATTTTTTACTGTTTCCTTGTTTGTAGATAAAATGCTATTGACTTTCTGTCCGTCTGCATTTCTGATTGTTGCAACAAACTCTGGCTCTTTTTCAAAGTCTGTTTCTTCTTCTTTTGGATAAGTTGTATAAGATACACTCCACATATAAAGCCCCCTATTGCTTTGTTATGATTATATCTTAACACCTATTTACATTCTTGTCAACACTTTTTTAGAAAAAAATTAAAAATTATCTGGGTTTATTCCGTATTCTGCCAACTCCTGTTTTGCTTCGTCTATCAAATAACCCATTTCAACAGTATTGACTTTTGTTGTAGAAGCAGGACGAAGCCTGCCCGTTAACCTGTTTATTTTATAAGGATAACCACGCTTGATTGCTTTTTCTTTTAGAGCGTCTTTTACATCTTCAATGTCATTACCCGTTTCCTTGCATATTTCCGTAACTAGCAGATAAAACAAATTGTTCTGCGATCCTTCGCCTGTAGTTCTGGATTTATACGGCTTTTGCAAATCTACTTTCAAATAGCCGTTATAGTTTTCTTTTGCCCCTTCGTAAAGGTGCAGGATTTGTGCTTTGATTTCTTTACTAGGATAATGTAGAAGAAGTCCGTTTTCTGTCGGTTCTGCTGAACACACTATTTTCATTTTTCCACTCCGTATTTTGCCGTATTGTGAAATACATCTACAACATAACAGGAAGTTATCTTATAACCGAATAAACCCCTTTTTATATAGTGCCGTGTTTCAACAGAAAAAACTTCAAGCCATTTTCCGTCTATCAATATTTCGGATTTTACTTTTGGTATTATATTTGTTTTCCCCATTCCAATAACTTTATCAGTCCGCATAAAGATTATATTGTATTTCATAAACTGCCCCCCTAGAATAAAGCCCGTTTGAATATCGTCTGGAACTTCACAGAATCGGGAAATAGAACTCTCGTTCTGGGTGGGTCTGATTCCGTGATTATCACATATTCCGCCACGGGCAAGGGCTTTTCCAAATTGCATTTAATCTTGCGATTATTTTATTTTTCACCCATACGGGCTACTTTGCCATTTTAGAAAGGATTGCTTTGAGCTTCTGAACATCTCGCCCCGCAATCGCTTTGTTTGTGAAATCCAACTGTTCGTCACTCATTGTGTTCATTTTGGATTTTACCTGTGCAATCAAACTGTCAACTTCTGAATCAGCAGAAGGATTCATTGTTCCGTCTAGTTCGTCATTTTCCACAATCTCAAAACAATTCTGATACAAATATCTTTTGATATAAGTTTCAACCGCCCCCAAGTTCTGCACTTCGTGGCACCCTTTAAGGCTTGCCGTTGACATTGGGCTTGTAAACTGTATTCTTCCGTCACCTTCCAAATCGCAGAAGTCAAGCGTTGCAAGTTCTGGTGTAAAGTTTACCACGCAACAGAATTTCAATTCATTTGCAAGTTTGTTTATTTCGGGCAGAATGTCCGACAATTCGTAATACGAATAACCCGCAAACTTATTCTGTCCGCTTTTCTGTATACCCGCATTTTGAAATCGCAGGCGGGCTTCATTAAGCTTTTCAAATACTGTCATTTATTTTGCCCCCTTCTTTGCACCTTTCCTGTCTTTCAATATTTGTAACTCTTTCGGAAAGGTGCGAATCTCGATAAACTTGGATCGGGAAACACCCATTTTTTCTGCTTCCCTGTCAAGCCATTCCAACTGATTAGAACGCAGATAAACGGAAAATCTTGCCCCGTCTTTCTGCCCGTTTTTCAAAGTGTTTGCCATTTTTTACCCCCTAGTTGAACGGGAAATCTTCGGGAAATCCGTCATTATTTTCGGCAGGCTTTGTTTCTGCCTTTTCTGTCTTTTCCAAAATCTGAACGGAATCAGCGTTGATGTAAATACGGCTTTTTTTCTGTCCGTCTTTTTCCCAACGATCCTGCTTCAATCTGCCAGATACGGCAACCAATAAACCCTTTCGGATTTTGAGCTTTAAGTTTTCGGCAGGCTTGCCCCAAACTGTGATGTCAAAATAGGAAGTTTCGTCTTCCCATTTATCACCCTTCTTTCTGCTTTCGTTGTTTGCAATATGAAGTTGCAACTTTGCAGTTCCTGTGGAAATATAACCAAAGTCATTTTCCCCGATTTCCTGTGTTATCCTTCCGATAACTGTTACCGAATTAATGTCTGTCATTCTTTTTACCCCCTATAACAGAATTAAAATTATAAGCACGAATAAAACGCACCCGATACATACGGCTTCAACTTTATCAAGTTTATTCACCATTTTGTATTTGTTTTCCCCTATCTGCCTAATGGTCTTTTTCATATCACCACCCCCTTCCGAATAAATAAATCAAACAGGCAAATGCCTTCAAATCTTCCATTGTTGCGTCTGGCATTAAGTCCAGAATATCTTCGACCAACTGTTTTTCTTTTCTGCTTCCGTCTTTCTGCAATATATCAAGATATACGGCAGATTTTCCGTGACAGATTGTAAACAGAAGTTTTTCGTCTTTGTCCTGCACCTGTAATTCTGTTGCTATCGGTGGAACGTGAAAAAAATAATTTCTCATTCTTTACCCCCTTATCAAACCTGTATCAAATTTGACACCAAGTAAAGATTCCAACTCTCTTTGAAATGTCAATGCCAGAAAGAACGGATAACTTTCTTTTGTGATTTCCCCTTTCTTTACAAGTTCTTTTGCACTTTCAATCTGTCTGCTGATAGATTCTGCATAATACTTGTTTTTCAATTCCTGTTCGTTCATATCAAGCCCCCTATTGCTTTTGATATATACATCTTAACACTTTATTAAATATTTGTCAACACTTAAAATGTCAAGCCGAGCGATCCAACTGCATATTTGACAAAACTGTTCTGCATTTCCTTTCTGTGCAGTTCTACCGATTCAACAGGCTTTAAGCTTTCGTCTTTTTCCTGTATCTTTCTCCTACATCTGCCAACACTTTCGATTGTCGGCAAGCCGTATTTCCTATAGTGCAGAAGATAATCGTGTGCTGATATTCGTTGCAAAGATTTCCCCATTCTCTGCAATCTGCCTTCAATGAGCATAGCATAGAGCAAATCATCACTTGCTCTGGTCTTGGGTTCTGAAATCAGAAAACCCCGCACTTCTTTTTCAAGTTCTTTCAATTTCATATCCTGCCACCCCCTTAATCGTGATAATCTGCAAGACTTCCAACATTTATGACTGTTTCTTCTTCGTCATAAAGAACACGACAACTTGCAATGGCAAGTTCTTCCACCTTCTTGAAGTCTGGTGCTTTTGCAATCAGCTTCTGCAAGATTACTTCTTCGGGCTTGAAATCGCCCCCTTCTTCTGTCGGTGTAAATTCACCTATTACATAACCCTTGCACACCTTGATTTCCATTGCTTCATAACTGAAATTAAAATCTGCCCTTATAGTCATTTTCTGCCCCCTTGTAAAGCAGGGCTTTCGCCCCGCCTGTTTTTTTAGTTTTTGGAAAACTTGTATTCTATGTGTTCTGCAAGAATTACAACCTTTTCGCCTTCCTGTTTAAGTCTGCCAACTACACGAATGCCACTGCCTTCTTTTCCAAACTTTGCAAAGTTTTCTGCCATTGCTCCGTAACAAATAATTTCAAAAAAGTTTTCTTCTTTGACTATTTCTTCACTAGCGTTTTTATAACTTCTGGTGTGAGAAATAGTTGTTCTTGCTACTGTGCAACCATTTTCCAAAATCTGAAGTTCAACATCTTTTGTGATTTCGCCTTCAAGAATTAAATTGTTTAAACAGTTCATAAAGCCCCCTTATTGCTTTGTTATGTATATCTTAACACCTTTTTATTATCTTGTCAACACTTTTAATTATTACATAATGGATTTTTTTATCAAGTCCCGTTTTTCTTCTGCCGATAATTCGTTCCATATTTTTTTCCCTTGGATCCCCAATTGTAAGAAGATAGCCATTAAAACCTGCTTGACAATTGCGTTTCCCGACTGTTTATAAATCTGCGTTATTTATTACCCAATCTTGTGTTCTTGTCATAGTTTTACTCCTTAATCAAAAAGCCCTTGTTGTAGGCTTTCTTTTTTCTGCCATTGTTCCGTTACCTTTACAGGCTTTATTTCAAACCACACTCGGCTAATATTCTGCCAATCTTTTTTGTCAAATACGACCAATTCCTTTTTATTGCGTAACCCGATTTTTTGAATCTGTGCTATTATAAAATCAGAAGTAAAATCGGCTTCGGTTTCAATTCCATAATGCGTTCTTACAAAATCTAACCTGTGCCATCTTTTATGCCCCATTTCGCCAAGTGTAACGCAAAGCCCTTTTTGTGCAATTTTGATTGCTAGATCCAAGCAGTCAAAAGCACTTCCGAAAGGGTCTAAATCAATAACATCATATTTGTTGCCGTTGATATATTCTTGACATAAAAGCTTTAATGCTTCTGTGTGGTAATCTGTCTTGCATTCTGGGTTTATATCGTTTGTTATTACCTTTGCAATCCTGCCGTTCCAGAAACACCCGCCCGCATAACAGTCAAGCAAAGAAGAAGGGTTTATATATTCCCTAAACTTTTCGTTCACAAAATATTTTTCTTCCCTGTGCTTTTCATTGTAAGTATCACCGATTTTTTTAAGCCGTTTCAATTTTATTGAAATTGATGTTTCTGTTCTGCCGACACTTTGAGCAATCTGCGAAACAGAAAACCCTTTGTTCTTCAAGTCCAGAATCCATTTTATTTCGGCTTCTGTCCAAGGTCTTGGATTGCTTATTGTATAACCGCAATTCTTTGTTTCTTTGGCTTTTTGTTCTTCTGGAAACATCGGCAAGATTGTCATTTTATACCCCGTTAAAAAAGGCGGGTTTCCCCGCCCCCTTATACTTATTTCTTGTTCTGATAATAAGGACACCACTTGCAGACATTACAGTATGATTCGCAACGCACATCTTCACCTTTTCGGAACTCGATAGAATCCCCGCCAAGTTCTTTAAGAAGTGCATTTGCTTCTTCTTCTGATTTGCAGACTTTTAATGCGGTCTTTCTGCCTGTTCTCATAACAGCCCACGAATCCCCTTTACTCCATCTTTCTTCTGGAGTACAACCTTTTAATTCGTTGTCTGGTGTGTTCTCGTTTGCTTCAAGGTCTGCTATCCGTGTTTTGATAAATGTTTCAATTTCTGCAAGTGCTGATTCTGTAATATCAAACTGATAAACATAAACAGGTGATTGCGGATAATTTGCGTCTGTTTTTGCTTTGCTTTTTGAGTGGTCTTTTATTAAAGCTATGAATTGGCAACGCTTAACATTCAAACCGCTTTGTTTCATAAGCCAAGCATAAATCATTCCCTGCTTGTACCAATCGTCAAAATCCTTGTAAATGATTTTCCAAGAAGCACAGGTTTTGAAATCTGCAAGTATTTCGTTTTCCATATCGTAATTGTCAACCCTGCCCGTCACAGTAGAATTTCCAACCTTTACAGAAAACTTTTCTTCTTTGAATGAATTGTCTTTTTGTTTTTCAAAGATAGAATGAACCGCAGTTCCCCAGACTGCCCAAACAGAATCCGAAGCGTCAACTTCGATTTCTTCCCAATGTCTTTCTGTCAACAATGTATCTGTTGCGGAATGCAACAAAGTTGTTGCAGAATAAGAACCCTTTGCATTGTGTCTTTCAACACTTACGGCTTCAACAAAAGCCTGTGGCAAACCTAATTCATTTCGTACAATCATTTTTGTACCCCCTAGATTTAATATGTCTTTATCTTAACACCTTTTTATTATCTTGTCAACACTTTTTTTGCACCCTTGACAATTGCTCTGGGTCTATAGAAGTCCTGCCACAAGTCTTTATTTTCTGCATAATACTTTTTGTTATAAGCCATATATTTTTCACGGTTTCTTTCCCGATAGGCTTTTTCCTGTTCCTTGTGCGTTTTGTGGTATTCTGCACGATACAGTTTCAAGCGATAAGCATTTTCTTTTCTGTATCGTTCATTGTATTCTTTTCTTTCTTCTTTTGTCATATTGCAGAACTCCCGTCTGATTTTCCGTGCCAACCTTCACCAGAACCGATTGCGATCCCGCTCCATTCGTGAACCCTTTCCATCTTGCTTCCACATTCTGAACAAACCTGCTTGTCTTTTTCCTTGTCGTAATCTTTGATTGCAATTTCCTTTTCTTCTTCCCTGTTGCATTCTTTACACTTAAACTTGTAATACATTTTTTCTACCCCCTATTGTTTTTTTATTTCTATTCCGATTTTCCAATCTTTATTTATTTTCTTAATCTGTGAATGAACTTGCAGAAGGCTTTGAAAGGTGTCTGCCTTTTCAAGTTTTTCTTTCGCCTGTTCTGGAAGCTGATTGTCTTTGTATGATTCAAGAATATGTTTCATTTTAGTTGTTCTGTTACCTTATGTAACAATCTTGTTATCCCGCTTTCTTTTCTCCGATAGCTATTTTTTTGGAATGACACTTCGGGCATTCCCAATCATTCGACCAATCAAAAACTTTTCCACAGACTTCACAAACCATATTGTATTCTTTGTCCTTTTCTTTCGGGGCTTCGGCAGGATTTTTCTTTTCCCATACTCTGACAACGGCTTTCCAATCTTTCATTTTCACCTTTCCTACAATCCACCCTTTTGCTTCGTAATAGTCAAAGAAGTATTCTGCATTGATTTTGTTTCCACGCTCTGAACAGTAATCTTGTATTTCTTTTATTGTGGGTTTTTTGAATTGTTGTTGTGTACTACAACTACAATAAGTATTTTGTCCTTTTAGTAATTTGTTATTATTAGTATTTTGTAGTGGCTGATTTTCTGTAAACTGATTTCCTGTTTTCTGCTTTTCTGTTTGCTGAAAATCGGTAAGCGGGAAATCTTCGGCAGGGTTTTCAATAATTGTATAGACCATTTCTGCGAACCTGTTATCAACCCTTTTTTGCTCTGCTCTCAAATAGCCTTTTTCTTTTAGTTCATTTATTGCACTTCGCAAGGAAGCTTTTCCGTCTGTTGCGTGTTTTTCGATTTCTGAAAAGTGAATTGTCCAATCGTCTGGCAGGCTCAAAAAATAAGCCATAAGTCCTTTTGCTTTCCAACTTAAACTTTTGTCTTTAAGACAGGTGTTGTCAAGAACAGTATAATTCCTTTCTTTCTTTGTTTTAATAAATCTTGTTTCTCCCATTTTTATTCTCCTAATTTATATTCTTTGTAAATCTGTGGCATAAATGTTTTTGTAATGTCGTCCATATTTTTTTCTTGTATGTCTTGTTCATAATAAAATCTTAATTGATAAAATAAAGCCATTAAGTGTTTGTATTTTGCAAAGTTTTCAAGATGTGGCGAAGTAATAATGTCTTGCATATCAACTATCCATATTTCTGAAAGAAAAGCAATATTTGTTTTTAATATTTGTAAATTGCAATGATATTGGTGGTGCAGGACCTTTGGCACTAACACAAGATTTTTTGGATCGTTGTTTTCGTGGTCTAAATCAATATGGTGTACTTCGTATTTTTTTCTATTCCACTTTATATGATAGGTTTGTTCGTAAAGTTTTCTGTAATCTGTCATTTTTGTTTCTCCCTTGACTAATAAAAAAACCTATTCACAGAGTTTAGCAGGTTGCGAGCCTTGTATCTGCCAACTGTCAAAGCAGATATTCTAAACCCTATGAATAGGTTTTCTTAACGACAGTTTTATTTTTTTATCGGGTTCGCTATTCCCGACATCTTTATAATAAAACATAACCCGTGATTTGTAAATAGTCATTTTTGACATTACATTAAAAATAATGTAATATAAATTATACCCTTCTTAACTTAGCCCCCTAGCTTAGTTGAAAGGTAAAAAAGGCAATCTTTCCCGTTCGGCTTTCTTCCGAGTGCAATACTCCCGAACGGGTTTTTTATTTAACCCGACAATGCGAAAATCAACGCAAAATAGATGTCTTGTATAATTTATCGATTTTTCTCAAAAGTCTTCTCAAAACGCTTGTATTTGCGTCTGGTGGCTTGTTTTAACGGGCAACTACAAACGATAAAAATATTGAAAATACACAATTAGGGAAATTAGCGGAAAATAAGGGAAATTTCCCCTAAATAAAAAACCGCCCTACGTTAACAACGCAAAGCGGTTTATTCGGGTTTTCGACCCGCTACAGAAGTTATAATGATTATATGTCAATTTTCAAGATAATACAAGTCCGTTACTACGTCACCCCATTGTTCCCATTCTTCAACTAGATGTTCGTAATAGTTGATTATTTCTGCACAGTCTTTCAATGATTGCGGGGCTTCAAGTTCCTGTCGGCAGGGTTTCGGCGGAAGGTCATTTTTTTGTTTTGTTGTCTGACACCCTGTTATTATTCCTAGAAATAATATTACCGAGAATATCAAGGATTTCTTCTTCTGTTTCTGCATTTTCAATTTCCTTTTGAACTGTTGCCCCGTCTGTACGGATCAATGCAAGTTCGGTCATATATTTATTCAATGACTGTCGGTAATCGGCAATCAGCTTTTCCAACTTGTCGTTTTCTTTTTTCAAGCCGATAGCCTTGTAAACTACGGCATAAAGAATAAAAACTAAAACGGCAATAATCAAAACGAATGTCAATGTATTCATTCTTCTTTTCCTTCTACCCAATTATCACGGCAGATATTAAAATCAATTGTTCCCAAGCCGACCCCGTAAGCAAAGCCGATAGAAAGCCATATTTCTTTTATCTCTGCTTCTGGTAAAATCCCGCACCAATGCAGAACACAGAAAGCAAAGCCGACTACGATTAAAATTATTTTGATTAAAAGACTTGTGTTTTTCACCTTCATTTTTTACCCCCTTTTTCTTAAATAACCTAACAGATTTTCTTTTCCCCGAATGTTTATTTTTGCCCAGTCCTGCTTGAATCCGTCCTGCTTGAATCCGTCCTGCTCAAAAACAAGATAGGAGTTTCCGACCATTCCAAGATAGATTGCAACGTGTCCGTATTTATTCGTCAAGTTTTCGTTCCAGATAAGAACATCACCTGCCACAAACCTTTTTGTCGCACCCCTAGAAAAATATTTTTTTTCAACAGGCATTTTGTTGTAATCAAGAAACAGGTCTTTCGCCCCGCCCGAAGAAATACAACTTCCCGTATGTTCTGCAATCAGAAGAACATCAACGCAATACTGTCTGAAAAGGTCAACGCATTGCGATCCAAAAACCCCGTCATAGTCAACCTGTTTTCCGTTATACTTTTTTACGAATTCTTCTAACGTCATATTTACCCCATTATAAACTTAATCAGAAGGGCAACGCCTTCACCAAGAATTGCAATTAAAAGTCCTATCAGTTTTGCTTGATATTTTTTTTCTGTTTCTGAAATTGCAAGCTTGATTTTCATATCGACAGATTCATTGACTTTTTCTGCAATCTTGTCTGGCATTGTTTTTATATCTTCCTTGATTTCCTTGATGTCTGCTTCCACTTGTTTCACCCTTTCCACAATTACTTCATCATTCATTTTCCCACACTCCTTTCATATCGGATTCTTTGTTCAAGAATATCAAGATAGACTTTCATTGCCTGCACCTGCTTTTCCAACAAGTGCCTTCCTGTTTCGTCAAGGTCAAAAGGCGAAGATTCAAGCACCTTTTCTGCCCTTGCAATTTTTCCTTCCAACTCTTTTTTTTCTATTTCCATTTTTTCAATGTACTTTTTCATTCTAACCCCTTTTTATTATTTATGCAATTTTTATGAATAGACAATCCTTGCTTTTATATAGCCACTTGTAGAATACGATTGTAAAAATCTTTGAAGATTTCTAATACGTTCTTGATATATTATTATATAGCATAATTCTTTATATCATAAGGAACTATATATAATAGACTACCACAACAACAAGCCCTGTGTCGTTTGTTACCGTATGATACGCATATAAACTGCCATAGGCTGTGTAAAAAAATATTCCCCCAAAAACTTGAACTGTATTTCCGTAAAAATACCCTTCCATTTTCATTATGTTATTAGGGTTTATATCAAAATTACTTTGTAAAACTACTCCACTACCACTGAAAGAAACATTGTTATAACTATAAACCTTGCGTTTAATTGGGCTACCCGATAGCCAAGTTTCATTTGTGGTAACTTCAACTCCTTGTAGGTATCTTCCCCCCATTGCAACTGCATTTGAAGTGACAGATTGCATATTATCGGCAGTAACGGAATTGACAGGTGTTGCACCTTGACTTGTGACATTGCCTTCTTGGTCTACATAGATAATAGCAACATAAGTTCCAGTATTGAGAACAAGATTTGCCTTGCCCGAAACTCCTGTTGTCAATGTTAATTTTCCACTTCCTGCCAACTGCTTGAAATAAACGTGATAGGTCTTTGCACCTGTCTTGTCTGCATCAAAATACAACTGAAAAGTTGCACCACCACTTCCTACATCACCGACAAAACCGATTGTGTCATAAATTACATCTGATTTCGGCATTGTTGTGTCTGTAGGGATTGTGTACCACTTTACACTTGAAGTTGTTGTTGTTTTATTGCTTGCCTTCTGAATCTGCTTCAACATCAACTGCAACTGTCTTGATAAATCGTTCTGTGGCTTTCCAAAACTGAATTCTATTCCGTACTGTCCCCAAGCCCAATTTTCAGTAACAGACAAGATTTGCACCTTTGCAGATTTTCCACTAAATGCAAGTGTAATCGTGTCCCCGATATTGTACTGCTCTTTGAAAATATACGGACATTTTGCCAAGCCCTGCCCCGAAACGTTTATTGTCTGTCCATACTGTGATAACATTGAAAAGGCTTCTGCTTCATATTCTTCTTCGCTTGTCATTGAAGATTGATTGTCCCAAGCTTCAAACCTGTCCATTCCACTTGGTGTTGCACCTTCTGTTTCAACTTCCCCTTCATAAATATCCCTGTCGCTTCCTGTTCCTTTTCCACCGACATAGACAGTATTTGCATAGGCTTCTGAACTGTCTGTAAACTCGCCATTGCTCAAACTGTCATAATCTGTTGAAAATTGAACTTGATTTGAAAGGTCATTGCCTTCATAAACTTCAAGGGTCAATGTTCCGTCAAACTTTACCCGCCAACCGATTTCTGATTGTGTCGCAATGGTAACCAAAGTATCGTATAAATTACTAAAGGCTTCTGCTACAGAATATTCCTTGCCGATTGCATCTGTTGATTCTGGAATTGCATTTGCAACAGGGAGTTGTCTTTTTGCTTCTGCACCACTTCCACATTGGTCTTTGACAAGATTACGCAAGCACAATTCCCCTGCCCCCGTCATTGCCCAATTTTCTTCATTGTTCAAGTTCTTGATGATTCTTCTTTTGAAAATATATCTTGCATCTTTTCCTGTAATCGTTCTTGTCTGGCTTCCTTTTCCATCTTCCCCGATTGAATCAGAAATAGTCAAGATTTCCCCGAACATATAAGGGTCATTGCCGAACTGTATGAACATTCCCCTTTCAAACTTCAAGGCATTAGGAATATTATAATTTATTGTAATTGTGAACTCGCCTGCTTCATAAAGGTTGTGTGAAAAACTGATTTCTTGGTAATCGTCAATGATTGCCTGTGCTTGAAACTCCCCATTTGCGTAAGTATAAAGTTTTAAGTTCAACTGTTCGTTATATCTCATTTTATACCCCTATGTACTTCTGGCGATATTTTACTATGGCTTTTCCACTTCCACTATTCAATAAGAACTGCAATTTATTTTGTCCTTCTTTTAAACAAAAAGTCATATCACTATCTTTTGTAATTTTATTTATTATGTTTATATTATTATCTGAATCAGTAGCAGTTATTATTACCCCAGAAGATGTTGCGTCAACTATATCTCCAGCGTTTCCAACAAGAACAACACCATCTTCGACATTTATATCGGTTAAACTCCCACCTATCTTTGTTTTGTTACTTTCCCAATCTATTGCATTTATACTTGTATATATAAGTGCATTATATATTGGTGTATATCTTACCCAACCTACAGAAATAAACAAACCTGTTCTGTTATCGTATTTAATACATTCTAAAGACTTATCATTGAAACTTTCTACTATGTTCCAATTTACACCATCTATGCTAGTCATTATGTTATGCGACCCTACTGCCACATATAATTTCCCGTTATCAACAAGTGACTTAAGCGATTTAGCTTCGGATTCATATTGTCTTTGTGTCCAAGTATTCATATCCGAACTAGTATAAATTGTATTATTAAAGCCACAAACTATAAATATTCCATTTCTTTCTGAATAAATTAAATCATATATTGATGTTTCCACTATCAATATATTTTCACTCCAAGTCACACCATCTGAACTTGTTGATATATAAGATTGGGAATAACTATATAAAATACGAACAAATTTTTGAATATGTGGAATATATTTTATACAACCTATATATGCATCACTTCCATTAAGTTCTGCATTATAATATTGAAGATTAGATAAATCCGTTCCGTAACCTATCTTATGCTCCCCCCCATCACTTCCCCCGATAACAAATAAACCATCATAATATGCAACTTCTTCAACATAAAAATTACTTATTAAATAATGACTTAATTGCCAATTTTTTTTATCTTGGCTTTCATATACTACCCCATACCCGAATGCATAATATTTCGTTTCTTCGCTTACAAATATTATCTTCTGCAATGACTTTATACCGCTTTTTATTTTTTCCCAAGTTAATGTTTCTTTATATATATCCCCGTCTGATGTCGTACAAACCACACTTCCATAAATACTTGCATAAAGAATATTTTCCAATTTTTCTTCTGTTACCGTAATATCCCAATTTACTGTATCTGCACTAGTAGAAATAAAATATCTGTTACTTTCTAAATGCCTATCCCCATAGGCATAGAATTTCCCTTTTATTTCTGAATAATAGATATTATAATAATAATAATTATCTGAATATTCTAAATCCCACGAAGCAGTATCATAACTTGTATATACCTGCCCATTTTCCGTTACTCCACAAAATATATTTTTGCTCTCTGCATAACATATACTTGTAAATCTGTATTCTGTGGTTGTAGATGTTGTCCTTTTTGTCCAATTTATTCCGTCTATACTAGACCATATATTGATTTCTGGATAATGACCAGAAGAGTTAGCTTTTGTTAGAATTAGAAATGTTTGCTGATTATTTGCATATAATAAGTCAACTGCCCCTACAGTAGTTCCTATTTCTGATTTTTTAGTCCAACTTGATAAATCGCTACTTTCATATAAGCTTGCCTGTACAGTATATGGACCTATCGTATAATATTTATTATTCGCATAAATAATTTTTTCAAATGTCTTATTCGCAACTGTTATATATTCCCAATTTTCACAATTTGAACTAATCATAAAAACCATATTAGTTCCTGCTTTTACCATTACCAAGAATATATTTTTTTCATTTATATATATTATATCTTTTATTTCAAAAACTGTGTCTTGTGGAATATGAATATCAACAATTTTCCAATCAACCCCAGTTTTCGTATAAATTAAAGTTGTGCCACCAAGCAAGAGAATATCATTACTTCCTGCACCTTTTGGGAACACCCCACCTTGTTCTAATTCATAGTTCTGTGCTTTTGTTGTAACAGTCTTATGACCTGCGTTTGTGTCGATTTCTATGCCTTCGGTATATATGCCATTGATAGTTATTTTTTGGTCTGTTTCAATATTTCTTATTGTTGGTGTATCTGTGGCTTGTGGTATTATATCTATTTTAACACCTGTTTTTATATCGCCTTCATTATTTATATTTACTAATTCCCCTACATCTATTTCAACAACTGTATCTTCCAAATCTTCCCAATAAGGATTGCAGGCATTGAAAACACAATTTACCTTCGGTGTTCCAGAATCGTTTGAATTGTGATTTTCAAAAACAGGCAATTGTGGAATAACGTGTATCTGCTTTGACAAAAAATCGTTCGTGTAAATCAGTACACCTTCCCCAAGTTTCGGATTCAATGCAGAAATCATCTGCCTTCGCAGTCTGTATCTTTTTTCAAGGTCGTTTCCGTCATTCATTGCAACTGTTACTGCAAGTTCACGTTCACCAAGTAAAGCGTCAAGGAAAACACCACCATCTTGAAAAGGCACTTGCTGACTTTGTATGTTCAATTCATCTGCACTAAAACCTTCCCATTCTGTTATCCCGAAAGGGTCTGTTGTCAAGTCAAGTTCTATTCCGTTTGCGTTTCTGAAAACTAATTTCTGCATTATAACACCCCATTAAAAGCAAGATTTCTTTGATATTGTTTCAACTGCTTCATCATTGCAAAGGCAGTTGTGTCAACCGTATTTTCAAATGTTACATTGAATACATTTCCACCATTGCCTTGATTTGCCAGAAGCTTTTGTGTATTACGGTTATTTATTACCCTTTCTCCGCCCCTAAAATCTACAAGCTCTGGACCCGCTTCGCCTACCATAGCCAAGCCCCTTGGTGCGTCATTTGTTCCGTTTGCAAAACCTAACCTGCCTTTGACTACATTCCATATTGTTTCTGCTACTTTTCCAAGTCCCTTGATTGCTTCCCATAAAACAGTTTTCAAGATTTCTGGGAACTTCTTAAATAATTCTGTCATAACTTCAAATAATGCAGGGACAAGTTTTTCGGCAATCATTACCGCATTGTCAATAACGGCAATACAAACATTCTTTGCAAGGTTTACAAAAGCATCAACAAGTGCAACCAATGTTTCGGGCTTTATTGTTGAAATAAACATACTTATTGCGTCAATAATTTTGAGTATTATATCAGGCAAGTATTCCGCCATAATATTTACAAGCATATCTAAAACTTCGCCGATAGCGTCTTTGTTTTCTGCGATCCCTTCTGCAAAGCCGTCTATTATTTCCCTTGCTATTTCAAGACCTGTTTTTACTATGTCTGGCAGATATTTTCTTATGGTCTTGATTAAATCTGTCATAAGTTTTTTTACTTTGTTTCTGTCAATATTCAACTTTACTGTAGAAAGCATAACAGAAATACTTTGCAAAGCCGATTCAAAAAATGCGGGCAGTTTCGGAAGTGTTTCAATAAAGAACGTTATTACTTTATCTTCAAACACCAATAAGCCGTCTAGTGCTTCATCTGGATTAAATTCAAATACTTTTTTAAGGTTGTTTTTGAATCCGCTAAATATCTTTTTTGAAATATTTACAACGTTCTGGAAAACACCCTTTATGAACTCGCCAACCTTTGCAAAAATCTTTTTCATTTCTTCCCCGACTTTCTGCATTGCTACAAGCAGGATTCCAAGTTCATTGTCCATCATAGCACCGACTTCTGATCCAAACATCTGGCTAAATATCTGCCCCATTTCTGAACCTGTCTGTCCCATATCTTGAACATATTGTGTGTTGTATTCAGACATCAAAGAGCTTTGCTCTTTCATATAATAATCTATAATTTGACTTTTCTGTTCTTCTGCATTGGCAGTTCCTACAACAGACTTTAAAGCAACCTGTTTTTTGCGTTCCATTCCTTCAAGTTCCAAAGCATATATCTTGTCGTTATACTCTTTGGTAATCTTGTATTTTGCTTCTTCGGTTGCTCCCCAATTTTCGAGTTCCTGTAATTTTATTTCTTTCTCTGCCTTTAATCTTTCTACTGCTTGAACCCTTAATTTCTCCGCCCATTCATCAGAATCTTCTTGTTCTGGTGTCTGCAACGTAGACTTCAACCTTTCAATAATTGCAATCTGGTCTTTGTACAACTGATTGTTCGTTGTTATCTGACCCCCTGCCTGTGTCATAAGGTCAACAAGGGAATCTTGATAGAACTTTATTTTTTCTTCGTTCTTTACTTCTTCGCCCGTAACTGCCTTAATGTTCTTCCACTTGGCTTCCTGCTCTGCCATCTTTTCAAGGTATTTGCCCTTCAAGATTGCTATTTCATTTTCAATGGCAAGTTGTTCTTCTTCTGTCTTTTGCCTTTCGGCTTCTTCCCTATCCATATCTTCATAAATCTTCGCAAGATATGTTCGGGATTCAACTTCCATTTTTACTTTGCGTAAAAGTTCTTCCTGTTCTTTGTTTCTGTTTTTTGTGCTTTCAAGATGTTTCTGTAAAGCGACTATTTGTGTTTCTGATAATGCGTGTATGTTATCTTCTAAATATAAAACCTTCTGTCTTTCGTCTGATATTGATTTATAACCCTTGACAAGTTCTTCGGCTATGCCTTTTCCGATTATAGTCTTGTCCATATATTCGTCAAACTGTTTTATAACAGAAATACCCTTGTCGTAGAAACCAATCCAGAACTTATTCCACATATCGCTTGTCGGCAGGGTAAACTCGCCTATGGCTTCTTTGAAATCGCCTTTGATGTTTTTGAGTTGTTTTGATGTATCAAGTGTTGCCTGTGAAAGACCCTTGAACTTTTCCCCTAATATCTCTATGGCTTTTCCGCTTTTGAGTTCTTCGTCTGTCAAGCCTTTTAATTCTGCGTTCTGTTGTCCGAGCCTTCCGATATTTCCGTTAAGTGTTGCGTTTAATTGTGTTATAGCCGTATCAAGTGACATAGAACCGCTTGCAGACATATCCATTGCAACCGCCATAATCTTCATTGTTTCTTCTTCCGTTCTTCCCAAAGAAACAAGATTTGCCATCATTGGTATAAGTTCTTCGTCACCATAATTAGAAACTTTCTGCATTTCGGAAGCAAATTCGGTCAAGCGTTTTTTTGCCGAACCCGTTACAAGCGGATTGTTGTTTATTGCGGTTTCTAACTGTCTTTCGGCAATCAACTGTTTTTTGTATGCGTCTGTACATTCACCGATTGCCTGCGAAACCTGTTTTGCGATTTTTGCAACTGCCCCTAGAGTTGCAGACAAACCCGCAGAAGCAAGCCCGATAGAACCTAAAGCACCGACAAGCCCGTTCTTTCCTAAACCCTGTATTACTTTTGATACAGAAGTGCTGAACTTTTTTGTGCTTTCTTGTGCCTTTTTTATGCCTGCTTCATAGCCTTTTGTATTTGCGGTTATGTCCGCTTTAATGTTATAGTCTGCCATATTGCAACCCCTTACATCATTAAACTTTTCAAGGCACCTTCGCTTATCGGAACATCTCGCCCCGCAACAGGACTATCGTTTTCTTCGTATTTGTCGGGGTCTGTGCCCCATACATAACACGCTATATAAACGGCTTGATTTTTGAGCCGTGCCTTTTCAATTTCTTTCTTCTGGTCTATTAAAGCAATTATTTTTCGTGGTGTGGATTCCCAGAAGTATTGCTCACTCAAACCTAGTAACAGACATTCTGTCAACAGGTATGAGTAAGGCAATTCCGTTACGCTTCCACTTTCCCGTTTTTTCCTTCTTCTTGTGGCAACGAGTTCTGGAAGGCTTTTGTAAATACATCTTTTACAAGTTCAATGTCGTTTAAGGTGTAATCGTCAAGTATATCTTCTTCCGTAACACCTTCTTTGTCACGAAGTCCAATGAAAAGAAGTTTCGGCAACATCTGAAAAGGCTTTTCTTCCAAGTCCTTTTCCAACTTGTCAAGGTTATTCATTCCCCCGTACATCTTTTCAATTTCTGCCCAAGCAGAAAAAGGAAATTTGATTTCCCGTTCTTTACCGTGAATTTTAAGCGTTACCTTTTCGCTTTTTACTTTGTCGAGTTCTGCCATAATTATTTCTCCTTAAAAAAAATCCCTAATCGGCATTATAAACCAACTAGGGATATTTTGCAAACTTGCCGTTTCAATTAAAGGCTTGTATCAATCAGCGGTGTTGCACCAACTCCGAAAGAATCTTTCAAGCCGTTTGTAACAAATGCACTTGCAGGTGTTTCGGCTTCTGCCGAAGGTGTAAAGACAATTGTAGGTGAAGCAGAAGCGGTTGTGCCGACTGCGTATTCACCATCAACCAATGCTCCGTTTGAATCAAGAACACCGATTGTCTGTCCGTCAATAACTGAACCTTTTGCAAATACAAAAGAAGCTCCGCTATCTTTGGCACCTGTGAATGTTACCTTACTGTTTGCATAAGCAACAGAAACTGTGAGTTCTGAATCGTCACTTGTTGTCTGAACAACAGGGGCATTGAACCAATTTGCTTTTACAGAAGCAGGAACGCTTGGATCGTCTGTTCTGATGTGTGTACAAATTGTACCTGTTTCCTGTCCGTTTGGTACAAACTGTGTCTGTACGAACTGTGCAGTTACGGAAATATGTCCGAAGTTCAAAGAATCTGTTTTTGTTTCTCCGCCTGTTTCTGGCACAGAGAACTTTCCTTTTGCATACCAGAAATACTGATAGCGGTTGTTTCCACTTGCGTCTTTTCCCGCAAGCCATACACGGAAACCAAGTGCATAGTCTGAACTCTGGTCAAGTGGTGTTTCGACTGTAATGCCGTTCACCTTTCTCTGTCCGAGTAACTGTGCCAATACATCAACATCAACATCAATCATTTCAAGATTGAGTTCGGTGTTGCCACGATTTGAAGCAGAGAAGAATGGTCCGTTGTCTGCGAAGTCTACGGCAACATCACTATTTGGGTTTACTGTTGCGTTTACTGCCCCTTTCAAAGGGATAACAGAATCAAAGGAAATTCCGTCTGCGGTGTCCGAAAGAACTTTTGCGAT
>Ga0310786_10004540_pt1 | contig 19318 bp, 25 predicted proteins | sample AusTroGonzalo_MG_FD_203881 | JGI IMG/M metagenome (GOLD analysis project Ga0310786, IMG submission 203881) | Bovine rumen microbial communities from tropical cattle in Woodstock, Queensland, Australia - Gonzalo_03 (v2) (version 2) | ecosystem: Host-associated > Mammals > Digestive system >... | reverse complement strand
GATGTCATGGTACTGGCAACACTGTACCTTGCCGACAAACGGCACGAAATGGTTGATTTCAAATTGGCTACCGTTGCAAAGACACTCGGAATCAACGTCAAGGAAGAAGATTTGCATGATGCGTATTACGACATTTGGCTGACGCACAAGGTATATGACGTTGTGAGCGAATCTATTGTTAAACACCTCTAAACATCGGCTGACATGAAAATGTACTATATTGATTTGTTTTGTGGTGCTGGCGGAACATCAACAGGGGTGTCGAAAGCACGCTACAACGGCGTTGATTGTGCAGAGGTCATCGCATGTGTGAACCATGACAAAAACGCTATTGCGAGCCATCTTGCCAATCATCCTAATACACTACATTTTACCGAAGACATCAGGACGCTGGACATTGCGCCGCTGGTCGGAATTGTCAGTAACATCCGTAAGACCGACACTGACGCTGTTATTGTGTTGTGGGCTTCGCTGGAATGCACCAACTTTAGCAAAGCCAAGGGCGGCAAGCCACGTGACGCTGACAGCAGAACGCTTGCCGAACACTTGTTCAGATACATTGACGGCATACAGCCTGACTACATCCAAATTGAAAACGTGGAAGAATTTATGGCGTGGGGTGACGTGGATGAGAACGGACACCCTATCAGCATGGACAAAGGCAGGAAATACACGAAATGGTGCAATGATGTCAAAAAACGTGGTTACGACTTCCAACACAGATTGCTCAATGCGGCTGATTATGGCGCATACACATCACGTAAGCGTTTCTTTGGCATATTCGCAAAGAAAGGCTTGCCGATAGTGTTTCCGCATCCCACATACAGCAAAAACGGCGGTGTTGATTTGTTTGACAACCTGCACAAATGGAAGCCTGTAAAAGACGTGCTGGATTTGCAGGATGAGGGTGTAAGCATCTTCAGGGAAAAACCGCTTGCAGAACGCACGCTTGAACGCATTTACGCCGGATTGGTGAAATTTGTTGCAGGTGGCAAGGATGCATTCTTGGTCAAATACAACTCAATGAACCGATACAACAAATATGTCGCACCAGGTATTGATGACCCATGTCCAGTTGTACCGACGCAAAACAGGCTCGGAATAGCCAAGGTACATTATCTGATGAAAAACTTTAGCGGAGACCCCGACAGTAAGAATCAGAGCATTGAGAAACCAGCAGGTACTGTTACCACGATAGACCATCACGCATTGGTTTCAGCATCATTCATTGATGCCTATTATGGCAACGGTCATGAACATTCAATCAATACAGCATGTCCTACAGTGGTGACAAAAGACAGGTTCGCATTGATAACAAGCAATTTCATCAACATGGAATATGGAAACGGCACACCTGCAAGCGTCAATGAACCTGCAAAGACCGTGACCACAACCCCGAAGCACAATTTGGTGTCTGCGTGGATTTTAAACCCACAATACAAGTCGGCTGGTGGCTCTATTGACAACCCATGCTTCACACTTATAGCACGCATGGACAAAATGCTGCCTTATCTGATGACCACTGAAAGCGGAGACATGGCTATTGCCGTATATGACACCGATTCACCCATGACCAAGAAAATCAAGCAATTCATGGCTATGTACAGCATTATTGACATCAAAATGAGGATGCTGAAAGTCAATGAGCTAAAGAAAATCATGGGATTCCCTGAAGATTACGTCTTGGTCGGTACACAATCAGAACAGAAAAAATACATAGGCAATGCCGTAGAGGTCAACATGGCGAAAGTGTTATGCGAGGCACTCTATGAGGCATTGTACCATAAAGCAGCATAATCAACCCTATTATTAACCTAAATATTTAAATCATGGAAAACAACGAATTGAAAATCAGTGTAAAAGACGCAAAAAAGGCTTACAACGATTTCGACGAAAACGGTCGTAAGGTGTTGGAACAACTATTTGGCAAAGAGACGTTTGCGCCAACATTTACCAAAATCAAAACCTTTGAAGACGCTTGCAGTGCATTAGGCATTGACGCAAAACAGTGGATGACCGAAAACGAGACATCCAAAATGGATGCCAACTTGTTAGCCTACATGAAGCTGCGTATCATCACCGAAGCGTTAAATGAAGGCTGGAAACCGAAATATGACGGCAAAGAATGGCACTATGGCGTATGGTATGACCTCATGACCAAGGCACAATACGACCGTAAGAGCGACCGTGAAAAAGAAGAACGTGGGGTTCTTTTCGGCGGTAATGCGCATAATGGTGCGAGGGCAGGCTTCGTGTATGCGGATACGAATCGCTCGCCGTCGAATACGTATGCGTATATCGGTTCTCGGCTTTGCTATAAAGACCGTGAAACGGCACTCTATAGCGGCAAACAGTTTGCAGACATTTGGGCTGATTTCCTGCTTGGCTAAAATGGAAGAGAAATTTGGAAATATCAGCTTAATCAACGGCGATTGCCTTGAGGTGTTGCGTGGGCTGAAGGACAAATCCTTCAGCCTCGCAATCGTTGACCCACCATACGGAATCGGAGCAAGCGACTACCAGCGTGGCGGCACGCAATACGGCAAAAGTTTGGCACGGTGCAAGTCTTATGACAAAAAGCAATGGGACAATTACCCCCCCCATTGGCGTATTTCATTGAATTACAACGTGTTAGCAAAAATCAAATCATTTGGGGTGCAAATCATTTCATCAGCAGGATGCCGTATGATTCAAGCTGCTGGGTTGTTTGGGACAAAGACAACGGCAACAATGGATATGCGGATTGCGAGTTGGCTTGGACTTCATTTGATTGCGCTGTCAGGCGTTTCAAATTCAAATGGCAAGGCATGTTGCAGGAAAACATGAAAGAAAAGGAAGTCAGAATACACCCGACACAGAAGCCAGTGGCATTATACAAATGGCTGCTTGACCGTTTCGCCAAACCCGGCGACACGATATTGGACACGCATTTAGGTAGCGGCTCAATTTGTATAGCGGCACACGACCTTGGATTCACGATGTTGGGTATAGAACTTGACGAAAAGTATTATCAGGCGGCGAAACAACGCCTGTTGTATCATCAGGCACAATTACAACTATTTTAACATACAAGACTATGGATTTAGAAAAACTATCAAAGGAAGCACACCAAAACGCATTGGAGCATGGTTTTGGTACAAACTATTGCAGCATCGACCATTGTTTGATGCTTATTATTACAGAAATTAGCGAGGCTGTTGAAGCGCACCGCAAAGGCAAGATTGCCGACATGAGGAAAGCCGAAGTGTTATTGAACGATGGAAGCCTTAACACAGCCGAATTTGAGCTTTTTGTAAAAGACACCCTGCAAGATGAGATAGCCGATATTGCTATCAGGCTTCTTTCATTTTCAGGCAGACTTGGAATCAGATTCAATGAGATTAGACCATGCAGGTATGTACGCTCATTTGAGAATTACCAATTCACCGAAAATGCGCTTGCACTTGTAAAGGGATTGCTGGTCACTCACATTTCCATCATCAAACGAGTGCAGTTCGGGCTGCATTTCGTACAGCTTTGGGCTGATTCATTGAACATCAATCTTGAAAAGCACATCAAATACAAGATGATGTACAACAAAAACAGACCATACAAACACGGTAAACAATACTAATTATTAACTTATTAAAAATCAAAAAGTTATGTTAAAAGCAGAAATAATCGGGAATCTTGGCAGTGATGCCGAAATCCGAATCATCAACGAAAAGAATTATGTTGCGTTTTCAGTAGCACATTCTGAAAGACGCATTGATGCAAATGGCGTACCCATCGAGAAAACAACGTGGGTTAGCGTGTTGAAACCCGGTGACGGCGGCAAATTTATCCAGTACCTCAAAAAAGGCACGAAAGTTTTTGTACGTGGCGGAATTTACACCAAAATCTATAACGACCAAAACGGCGTTCCGCACGTGGCAATCAACATCAACGCTGATGACATACAGCTATGCTGCTTGCCACCGCAAAAGCAGGTTCAAGGTCAGGGAGCAGCACAACAGGAGCAATACAATGAAGATATAGATTGGGACAAAGGCGGTTCTGATGATTTACCATATTAGCATATGAAAAACTATGATTATATCATCGGCATTGACCCTGACCGCATACAGTCAGGTGTTGCCATATTAGAGCCGAAGAATCGCAGGTTTTGCTCTGTAGAATCATTGCGCTTCCCTATAGCAATTGAGCGTGTGTTACGTGTAAAATTCAAATGCGAGACATCCAAGCGTATCACTGGTGTAGAACGCACATTTATTGTTGTAGTCGAAGCCGGATGGCTTGTTAAAAAGTCAAATTTCCATGATGCACAAGGCAGACGTGCAGAGAAAATCGCAAAAGATGTCGGTGCAAACCATGAGACAGGACGCAAAATAATTGAAATGTGTGAGCATTTTGGCGTAAATGTGGTTGAACAAGCACCGCTTATCAAATGCTGGAAAGGCAGCGACCGCAAAATAACCGCCGAAGAGCTTAAAGCCATTACAGGTTGGGACAAACGAACCAATCAAGATGAACGTGATGCAGCTCTGATGGCTTGGTACTATTCAGACTTGCCCATAAGGTTGAGTGTTTGATAACTTATTGATAACTTTTTTGTTAAAGCGTGTGTTATTATAATACACGCTTTAATTTTGCATATTCAAATAATATGCTATGACACCAATCATTTTTAAAGAGGGCAACAAAACACTTTACAAGCCCCAATCAATGACAGATGAGGAATGCTCGCCACTGTTGGTTTTCACTGACAATGTGCAATGCATATCATGTTGGAAACCGACTTTCAGCGAAAAAATGAAAGTGTTGTTTTGCGGCAAGGTATGGCTGGGCGTGTATTCAGGCTGCACACAGCCGCCAGTATTCCTAACGGCTGATTATCCGTTTGTAAAGCCGCAAAAGGGCATTTTGCGACGTTTCCGCAATTCCGTTGTAGAATTTATCACGAAGAAATTTAAACGCAGGAAAGGGGCTGAAAATGGCGAAACCAAAGATAATTGAAACAACGCTTGAATCACTTGTACCTGATGACTGCAACTATAACGAAGGCACTGAATTTGGCAATGCGCTCATAGAACAGTCATTGGCGAAATTTGGTGCTGGTCGCTCTATCCTGCTGGATAAGAACAACAGGATAATTGCAGGTAACAAAACCACTGAAAATTGCGCAAACATCGGGCTTGAAAACGTGCTTATTGTCGAAACAGACGGCAATACCCTTGTGGCTGTTAAAAGGACTGATATTGACCTTGACAGTGAGAAAGGCAGGGAAATGGCCATTGCCGACAATGCCACAAGCAAAGCTAACTTGAAATGGAATAAGACATTATTGATGGCCACAGCCAAAAAGATGAACATCAACATGAGGAACTGGGGCATCAAATTACCTGAAAGCGCAAAGGGAGAGCCGGGAACACCTGACGAACCGAAAAAGACCTCAAAAATCATAGTCGAGGGCGATGAACAACGTATATCACACTTAATCAATGAGTTAAACAAAAGAGGTTTCACCGTTGAAACGGTATGACAATCTTTTTTTTAACCCCAAAACCGACAAAATCAACACCTATAAAAATGCCAAAGTACGGAAAATCAATAACAAAGCGAATCAGTGACCTTGTGCGAGCCGATACTTACACCATATCAGAGATATGTAACATAGTGAATATCAATCGCACAACGTATTACGCATGGCTTGAGGAATATCCTGAATTTGCACAAGCAATCAAGGAAGCTGAAGATGACAGGATGCAGGTCATGGTGAAAGAGGCTAAAAAGTCATTGCTCAAAAAAATCAAAGGCTATACGGTCGAGGAGACAAAGGTTGTGTCAATACCCGGCAAGAAAAAAGATGAGAACGGAGACCCATTACCAATCATCAAGGAACAGACGGTCAAAGAGGTGCATGTGCAGCCCGACACGGCGGCAATCATCTTCACACTCACCAACGGAGACCCCGACAATTGGCAGAACAAGCAGTACAATGAGCATGTGGGCAAAGACGGCAAAGACCTTTTCGGCAACAAATCAGATGAGGAATTAGACGCTACAATCAGCGATTTACAACACAAACTCGAATAACTATGGCTTCAAAGTCGGAAAAAATGAAACTGATAAAAGCACTCAAGGAACGGCTCATACGAGAGAGCCGTAATGAGTTGCTGCGTTTCACTTTTTCGACAATGCCAACCTTCAACCCTGCACCATTCCATCGCCAGTATTACCACAAACTGACAGAGTTTGCCAAGGGGCGCATAAAGAAGATGATGGTGTTTATGCCGCCACAACACGGCAAATCAGAGGGTTCTACAAGACGTTTGCCAGCATTCATATTGGGTGACGACCCCGACAAGAAAGTGGCTATAGTGTCATATAATGCGCCCAAAGCACGTAAATTTAATCGTGAAATCCAGCGTATCATCGACACGCCCGAATACCACGCCATATTTCCTGACACCTGCTTGAACAAATCCAATGTCACCACCGTTGCAGGCTCATGGTTGCGCAACGCTGACGAATGCGAGATTGTCGGTCATCGTGGCGGCTTCAAGACTGTTGGCGTTGGTGGCGCATTGACAGGCGACCCTGTTGATGTGTTGATTATGGATGACCTCTACAAAGACGCAAAATCCGCATGGTCGCCACAAGTCCGTGAAACCGTGTCTGATTGGTATGACACCGTTGCCGAAACCCGACTTCACAACGAATCACAGCAGCTGATGGTGTTTACACGTTGGCATGAGGATGATTTGGCAGGCAAGCTGCTACGTGAACAAGGCATCTATGACGAAGCCACCAATCCCGACGGCTGGGTTGTCGTAATATTTCAGGCACTTAAAGAGGATGCGCCAACAGACTATGACCCACGCCAGCCGGGTGAAGCTCTTTGGGAAGAAAGACATTCACGCCATAAACTTGAGCAAATCCGCAAACGTAATCCGCCAGTGTTTGATTCGCTGTATCAGCAAGACCCGAAACCACGTGAAGGCTTGATGTACAGTTTCGGCTTCACCACCTATGCCGTCAAACCTGCAACGCTGTACACCATCAGGAAAGCCTATGTTGACACCGCCGACACAGGCAGCGACTATTTGTGCGCAATCATCTATGATGAGACCGAAATAGGCAACTTCATTGTGGATGTGCTATACACCCAACGCCCAATGGAGTACACAGAACCCGAACTTGCACGCCGACTGACAAAGTACGGCGTTGAAAAGTGTATCGTGGAATCAAACAATGGCGGTCGCAGTTTCCAAAGGGCTGTTGAAAAGCAGTGCCGCCTTATGGAAAACCAAAAGACGCAATTCACATGGTTCTGTCAGACCGAAAACAAGGATGTGCGCATTTACAGCAATTCAGCAGCCGTGCAGAATTTGTGCTTCATGCCTCAAGGCTGGGAGCATATCATGCCTGAATTTTACCGTGCAATATCCAATTACCTGAAACAAGGCAAAAATGAACATGACGATGCGCCTGACGCATTGACTGGTACTGTTGAGAAACGTAAGTCACAAGGCAGAGGTCAGAGCGTGGCAGCATTATTTGGCATATAATCACTAAAAACAACAACAATATGAATATCAAAGAGTTACTAAAGGAAGCTAAAAACCAAGACAAGGTTGCAGACATTATCAAAGACTTAAAGAGCCACAGATTTACGGCTCAACCCGATGTCGAGAAAGCTAACAAAGCAATCGACCAACGCAAACATGACATCATGGATGAAGTGAAGCGCAAAGACAAATGGGTTAAGGTTGACCTCAACAATGATGAGGGCAACGAAGACAACACTATCAATGTGATGGAAGGCGACGGCAAAAAAACGACCATGAGAAAAGAAAAGGTCGCACGTATAGCCATCGCATTGCAGCGCAAAATCATCAACACTTCAGTTTCATTCGCACTCGGAACACCTGTCACCTATGAAGCGACCACCACCACTGAAAGTGAAGAAAAGGTTATCACAGCATTGCGCAAAATCATTTCATCTGTCAAAGCAAAATCGTTTGACAGAAAGATAGCACGTGCCATTTTCGGCTATCGTGAATGCGCCGAAGTGTGGTATTCTGTTGAAACACCCCAAAAACACACAAAGTACGGCATTGAAAGCAAATTCAAGATGCGTTGCAAGATGGTGTCACCAGCCAACGGCTTCACGCTTTATCCTTATTTCGATGAGACAGGTGATATGGTGGCTTTTTCTTACGAGTATTCGATTGAGAGCGAAGGTCAACAGATTGGATATTTTGAGACCTATACAGATGATTTCCAATACAGATGGGTCAAGAAAGAAAACGGCATGGAGCTGGTTGAAGGCTTCCCGAAAGAAAACCCAATCGGCAAGATACCAGTAGTTTATGGCTATCAGGATTATTACGAGACCGAAATGGTTGACGCTCTGATTGACAGACTGGAGTTGCTGTTGTCAAACTTTGCCGACACCAACGACTACCACGCATCACCGAAAATCTTTGTTACTGGTCAGATTAACGGTTGGTCGAAAAAAGGCGAATCAGGGGCTGTCATCGAGGGTGAAGATGGTGCAACGATGCAGTATGTTTCATGGCAGAATGCGCCTGAAAGCGTCAAACTTGAGATTGAGACACTGTTGAAGCTCATTTACTCAATCACGCAGACACCTGATATTTCATTTGATGCCATCAAGGGCTTGAACGTGTCCGGCATTGCACTGAAGCTGATGTTTATGGACGCTCATTTGAAAGTGCAGGAAAAATCCGAAATCTTTGATGAGTATTTCACACGCCGTGCCAACATCCTAAAGGCTTACATCGGCACTATGGACACGACACTTGAAAAAGACGCTGAATCGCTTGAGGTCGAGCCTGTCATCACGCCTTACATGATTACAGATGACATGGAGACCCTTGAATACTGGATGACCGCCAACGGCAACAAACCAGTCATCAGTCAGGAAGAATCTGTTGAGAAAGCAGGTTTGACCAGCGATGCCAAAGCCACCATTAGCAAGATTAACGAAGAAAGCGACAAAGCCAACGCATTCATGATTGGCGAGCCAACAGAAGGTTAATCATGGCGGCAAAACGAAAACAAGCAGAAGGGGCGCAATTCACATGCAGGGATTGCGCCCACCATTACGACCCACACGAAAAGAACTGCAACGGTGAGTTTTTCCTTGCCAAATGCAAGTTCAACAAATGGTCGGTATTCCTTGACCAACCGCAATGCAAAGAATTTAAACACATTTGACAATGGCAAAAGATGGCAATATCATAAAGTTCTCATTCAAAAACTACGACCAGCAGCACCGCATGATGGTTGAAAACTACGTGCGCATGGTCGAAGCCATGTTTGACAAATCCACAAACGACATAGCGCAACTGACGGCCAAGCTGAAGACTGACGGCATATTTGCGTTCAAGGATTATCCGCAACTTTATAGCGAGGTGCAGGATATACTACAAAAACTCGCTTATAGCGTGTCAACCTGCATTGGTTTGGCTGACGAAAAAGAATGGCTTGCAGCGTGCAAAAAGAATGATGCCTTTATTGATGCCATATTTGACACCACAAAGCTGTCAAAAGAGCGGTTGGAACAATTACACGACCGAAACCTTGATGCGCTCAAAACGTTTCAAAAGCGCAAAATCGACGGCATGAATCTTTCACAGCGTGTATGGAAATACGTTGACCAGTATAAAGACCAAATCGAACAGGGACTTGATGTCGGACTTGGTGAAGGCAGGTCAGCGGCGCAACTTGCAAGGGACTTGAAACAAAACTTGAGAGAACCCGACCGACTTTTCAGGCGTGTAAGGAACAAACGAGGCAATTTGGTGTTGTCGAAAAACGCCAAAGCCTATCATCCCGGACGTGGCGTGTACAGGTCATCTGTGAAAAACGCCCAAAGGCTCACAAGGTCGGAAATAAACATGGCATATCGTGAAAGCGACCAATTGAGGTGGCAAAGCATGGATTTCATTGTGGGTTACGAAATCCACCGTTCAACACATGAGCCACTATGTAAATGCAAACTTTGTGAAAGACTGGTCGGCACATATCCCAAGTGGTTCAAGTTCAAAGGCTGGCATCCGCAATGCATGTGCTATGTCACACCGATATTGGGTGATGACCAAACATTCAATGAAAATGAACTTGGCGACCTCAAAGCCGCTTTGCGTGGCACACCATACCAGCATAAAGCACCCAAGAACATGATTAACGATGTGCCGGATGAGTTCAAAAAATGGGTTGATGAAAACATCGAGAATCAGGAAGACTGGGCTTCAACGCCATACTTCATTAAAGACAATTTCGTTGACGGCGACTTGAGCAAAGGGCTTATTGGCGAGCCTGAACCCACCAAACTCACACCGTTACAGATTGCAGAGCAAAGACACGCTGCAAGAACCCCGGAACAAATAGCGGCTCTTACCAAATTGGCACAAGAACGTCAGGATGCCATCAACGGAGCAAAACAGGCCATGGCTGATTTTAAGGGCTTTGATGAATCCTATACAAACACACTCACTGATGCTTACAATCATGCCAAATGGGACGTGGTACGTAAGGAAACGGCTAAATTGGAACAAGTTAAACAGCAAATTCAAAAAGCAGCTAACGACATCAAGTCATTGCTTGATGGCATTAAGGATGTGGACATTAACAAGATTACTCAAGCCATTAAAGACGGCAAACTGTTTGACATAATGCAGGAAACAGGCAAATTGGATGCAATCAAAAACGAACTTGAAGCACTCAAGTATCTTGACAACCCGATTGATGCTGCAAAACAGTTTTCATTGGCTGAAGCGAAAGGCGTTAATGCGGCTGTTGAAAAGAAGATTGACGGTTGGGCTGGTTTGTCATTGGCTGACAAAAAGAAAAAACTTGAATTTGAGATTAACTATATCGAAAATCCAAGCAAATATAAGTCGGGTGCAGTACAGCATTCCACATGGAAGGTCGCTCAAGACGCTTACAAAAAGGAATTGGCGAGCGTTAATGAGCAAATCACAGTGCAGAACCTTAATGACATGAAAGACACTTTAAAAGGCTTTAAAACCCATTCACAGATATATCACAAGCTCATTAAGGATTTTGACAGCGCAATGTCGGCAAAGGACTACACAACTGCTGAAAACCTTATCAATCAGGCAATAGCGAAGAAAGCAGAGCTGCAAGCCGTTACAGCAGCACAGCCAACAAAGCTGACAGCCGCACAAATCAAGCAAATATTGGATGATGTCAAAGCCAATCAGGGTGATTTTGACGCTCAATTCATTGCTGATTATGAAAACGCCGTCGCAAACAAGCAGTGGAAGATTGCAAGGGCTTTAGCTGAAAAAGCCCAAGAAAAAATTAGTCCGTTTGCCAATTCCGCATATACCGAGGCAAGGAAAAACAATGCCGTATGGGATAAAGGCGACGGCTCTTTGGCGGCAAAGACATTGAGGGGGTCTGCAAGTCACGATTGGCTTGCAGCCACTGATGCGGAACGTGACAGAATTTATGAATACACACACCATTATTGCAACATTAACGAGCCGTTGACCAACAGGCGTTATTCAGGCAGTCAAAGCAAAGCGGAGTTTTTAGACCGTGTGCAGAAGATAGAATCATATATCAACAGAGCATCTTTGCCTGAAGATATGTGGTTTCAACGTGGCGAGACAGGCGGCGTAAGGGTTATTGATTCATTGCTCAAATTCGCTGGTGAAAAGCTGTCGTTTAATGACTTTATAGCAAATCCGCAGCTATTGGTTGGAAAAACTTTGCAGCAAGGCGGTTTCATGTCAGCTGGCAGTCAGAAGGGACACGGCTTCAGTGGTGAGTTGATATTCAATATTTATGCGCCAAAAGGCACAAAAGCAACGTATGTAGAGCCTTTCAGCATGTTTGGAAACGGTGATAAGAGGCGTTGGGATGGTTACAAAACATTCACATCCTTTAGCAGTGAGCATGAAACGCTATTCCAGCGTGGTACTCAAATGAGGGTTACAAAGGTTGAGGTCAAACATGGTCGCTATTATGTTGATGTTGAGATTATCGGTCAGGATTTGAAAGACTTGAGCTACGTAAACGACAACTATATAGGCTATTAGTCAATGAATCCGACTGATGGCAGTTTGTCTGTTTTATAGTGGTCGCTTGCCGCATTGAGGTAGTCATCAACAAGAGCATAGAATTTGGACATTGTGTTCTTAATATCAGAGTTGAATTTGCCCCATGAGGTAAACATAACTGTAACAAGATTGAGCGGAATGCCTGGATATTGTTTGCCACCCAAACGTAAATAGTAGGTCGCTTCACCACCAGCCTCACCGCCATTCTCAACATAGACACGTTCCATATCCCAAAACCAATTTAGCGGATACGTCTCAAATGGACATTTATCTTCACCCTTGTAGTATCTGCAATTTAATATTAACTCATCTTTTTTCATAACTGCTTATTTTTCAATGTTTTGTAAAATCTATCAATTATATCTTTAAATTCATCCGGCAAATATGACAGAGCCTGTTTGCGCAAATCATCAGGCACGCCATAATAGGCTTCAGCTATACCGCCTGTTATAGCCGCCAATGTATCACTGTCACCGCCCAATGATACGGCGTTTCTGATGGCATCCTCAAAGTCGGTGCTGTCAAGGAAAGCAACAATAGCTTGTGGCACTGTACCTTGGCAGGTTTCGTTAAACATGTAGTTTGGTCTGATTTCATCACATGTTGTTTGTAAATCATAACCATATTGGGATTGGATTACATCACGAAGCAACTCTTTGTCGTGTTCGGTTCTCGCAATGTACATGGCATGAGCCACCGACATTGCACCCTTGATACCTTCAGGATGGTCGTGTGTTATTGATGCTGTCACTTCAGCAGTTGACAGCGTAGCAGACAAAGTGTGGTATTTCAGACCAACTGGAGACACCCTCATAGCAGCTCCATTACCGAAACTGTAATAAGGCATCGGATTGGCATCACGCAGCCATCGTGCAAATGAGCCGCCATAACCGCCTTGTGGGAATGGGTATTTTTTACCATAGCTCTGCATGATACTAACGAGATTACGCAAATGGCTTGATGTCATAAGCCATTTAGCCACCGCCACTGTCATGATGGTGTCATCGGTAAACGAACATCCATCTGAAAACAGCGGAAAATCCTTTGTCTTGATGTTGTTAAACTCATACTTCGAGCCTACTATATCACCAATTATCGCTCCTAACATAAACACTTATTATTTAGTTATCAACAAATTGCAAATATACAAAATTATTCAATACTTTTGCGGTGAATTTCATGTCAGCATAAAACTCTGTGTTTTTATCTTAATGTCACCAAGGGGACGGTCTGTTGCGAGCCATCCCCTTTTTTGATGCTCGCATTTTCTTTTCGATTGATTAGGGTTATTCATAACTTATAGCTTTAGAGTTGAAGGCAACAAAAAGCGGTCGCCGTTACGCTGGTATCAGTCATTTGACCCGTAAGGACAATTAACTACGTAAGGCAACCGCTATTCTTTCGGTTTGTTATGGGTATAAAAAAACAACCCAAATTATGATTGTGGGCTGTTACCGCCGCCCCCACGTGTCATTTTAATGACTGATACCGAGTGCAAAATTACACATTTATTCAATACGGCAAACACTTTTTTTGAAAAAAAATTATTCTTCAACTTTTTGAAAGCAGTAAGGCAGTGTCAAGCTGCTGTCTCTCAAATAGAAAAACGTTTTTACATCGGGGTTATAGGTAAAGGGATAAGCCTTGTATCTGCTACCATCGCTTTTGCGATAAAGTGTCAGTGTTCCTGCATCATCCGACAAATTGTAATAGTAGTCGGTGTCAACATACTGAAACTCATGGTTGACAAAAGTCCACTCTTTCCATGTCAGTTCGCCGTGTGTTTCATAAGATGACATTGACACTGGTTCGCTGTAATGCTCGCCGAAAATGATTCTATCATGGTCTTGCAAGCCATGCATATTGTCTTGATAAGTACCATAGAACATCGTGAATGCATCCTGTTGGATTTGTGTGTAAGGCTCTTTGTTTTCCTTGTTCTTTTTGCAGCCAGTCAGCACCAGCAAACAAGCGGCGCAAATCATCAACAATTTTTTCATGTCAGTAAATTTTAGAAATTTTCGGCAAAGATATTAAATTTATGGATTTTTTAAAAAAATTTCCAAAAAGTCTCTGAAAATTTCCAAAAAGCACGCATAATTTATATTAATTTCCTTTTATTTCCTTTCCTTTTATTTCCTTTCCTTTACAGACCATGTGCATTGCGTTTGCATTGCTTTTGCATAAACCATTTAAATACAATAAGTTAAAGAACGAATTTTTAAAGATGTTTTTTTAAAAAAAGTCAGAAGTTTTCAGGAAATTTCCTAAAAGTTTTTGGCTTTTTTCCAAGTGTAATTTTTGTGCATTGCAAACGCTATGCAAATGCATTGTTTTTGCTTTGCATTTGCATAGCACCACAATTCACCGCCTTTTATTGCGGTTGGTTTTCTTTCGCTCAAGCCGTCCCTTGGTGATTAGCACCTTGCCGTTGTCAAATGGGTGGTTTTCGTCAATGTGAGCCACGTAAAGCCTGTTTTGGCTGATTCCCATTGTCTCACGGTCAAAAGTCTCATAGATGGCGGCTATCGAGCCGAAATAATAGTCTTTGCCGCTGTTATGAAAACGGACGTGATAGATTTTGTTTTCATTCATACTCAACTCCTCCATGCTTTAGGATATTTCTGATAAACAACGCCGTCAATCATGCAGCCGTTAGCCTTTTTGTTGCGCCTGATGCCATCCTCGCCGTATGTCCCCCACTGCTTAAAGAAAAACGGTACGCCTTGTTCCTTGCATTGGTACTGGATGCTCAAAACCCAATCTTTACGCATCGGGCGTGCCTGTGAGCCGCTTTCACCACCCACGATAACCCAATCAATACCTGACAGGTCGAGTGCGCCCAAATCGCTCAATAGAGGCTCACAGGATAAGAACTTCACAGATTTGGTTGCTATAAGTTTCAGCTCTACAAGTCGCCAGCTGTAATCGTGGTGTTCAAGTGTCGTACCGAGCCATACGTTGCTGGGAATATGATGGCAGTACCATGAAAAATATTCCCTCATTCTATCGGGACGCTTTGTGAGTAGCTGGTAAGTGTGTTGTGGTGTTGATTTGATAACATCCATCACCTTATCAATGAAATCATACGGCACATCCTTATGGAATAGGTCAGCCATTGAACACACAAAGAATAAACTTGGCTCTTTGATTTTCAAAGGTTCGTGTAAAGCGTCGGGGTGCAATGTCAGTTTGAAGCCGTTGGCATATCGCTTTTGTCCCATGCCTTGTAATCTTTTTGCCATCGTTTCTGCATAGCAGTGAGCGCATCCGGCTGATACCTTATCACACCCTGTGACTGGATTCCACGTGCGCTGCGTCCATTGTATAGATGTTTTGCTCATGATTATACTTTTTTACAAAATCCATAAATCTACTGTCTGCTGCTTTATAATATGTCGGGTCTATCTCACAGCCGAAAAAGCTAAACCCCTTTTTGTATGCCGCAATGCGGCTTGAACCACTACCTAAATGGCTGTCAAATATCGTATATCCAGGCTTTGCGTAATTGTCCAGCAGCCATTCATACAGCTCTATAGGCTTTTGGTGTGGGTGTATCTTCTTATGACCATGCTCTTTTCCCATCCTGTATCCATCCCACACGATATGCACTATTTTACACGGTATGTGTATGTCGGTGCAGGCTATTTCACATTGGGAATAATGGAAAACATTGTTATTGGCACTCATTTTGTCCCACACTATCAGATAGTTGGTGTTGCCCAATATATCTGCGTAATAATTCCAGCCCCAAATGATGTAATGTTTTGATATTCTTTTCAGTTCATCAAAATATTCTTTGGTGGGCGGTTGGCTATTGGCGTACGTGGTATCTGCAAAGACCGCACCTTTGTTGCGCTTTTTCCAGTCTTTGCCGATTCCGTATGGTGGGTCAACGATAGCAAGGTCAAAATGTTTGTCGGGAATGTTTTTCATATATTCCATGCAATCAATATTAAATGCTATACTGACTGTTGGATGGTCATTCTCATCAGGAAGTATCGCATTTCTGACAGCTTTAATTTCCTTGCACACTTGATTTATTATCAGTAATGGCAATTTACCTGCTGCTGCATCGGCGCAACGGTTGATTTTGTCGGCATTATCATTGTCGGTATTATCATTCATGGCTCACACTTTTTTATAGGTTGCACTAATCTTGTGTGGTGCTTTTGATTCACCACCAAAGTAAAAACCGCATCCGAAATACATAAGACATCCCATCACACCCAAATTGCCATTAGACACCAGCATGTTGTTAAGATGAAAAGCGTATTCCAACACGCCATAAGGGTTGATGTGCATTTTGACTGTGAAAGTGGCTTCACCACCTAACGGCAAATCAGCGTCTTGTATAAGTGTGCGCTGTGGTTTCCCACCATTTTTATAAACAATCGTGCAAAGCTCAATCGAGTTTTTGAAGATATTGTAACGCCATCCGAAACGGATTGAGTTTTTATGGATGCCACGAATACCGAGACAGACACCGAACAGCTTGTTCCAGTCATGCTGTTTGTCGGTTTTCAGGTCATAGGCGCAATTCTCATGGAACTTGATTTTGCGACTGAAGGTGTAATACTTATCTGTCACAAGAAAGCCCATCGGTGACAGGAACGCCGGGAGTTGGATTGGGCGATGGAAGCCTTTGAAAATAGTTTTTTTCATGGTTGTCAGTTGTTAAAGTCAAACAATTCTTTTGGTTCGTTGTAAGCTGCACGTTTCACGGTACGATAAAACGCCATTTTGATTTTGCGTATTTCCTGCAAATGCTCATGCGGATGCCAATTATGCTCTATGCCGATACAATGTGCGCCAAGGATTTTGACGTTTTTGCCCTTTTTGGCGGCAAATGCGGCTATTTTACCATCATCAATGAACACCAGCACTGATTCACCGTACTTGAGCTTTAATTCAAGTATTTTGACGGTGTTGAGGTATGCGGCGAGTTTAGCCAGCTTCGCATCGTTTTCCTTTTTCAAGTCCCTTTGCCGCTTTCTTTCGGCAATGACCGTCTTTCTGATGTCCGCTACGTTGATTGGTTTGTCGCCTGTAGCTGCTTCGATTGGCAGATAGCCGTTGACAAACAGCCACACGGCACGTTTAAAGTCTTTTGCGTCCACAAGTGATGCAAGACGCTCAAGGAATTCTTCAGTAAGGTTGTAGTCTTTGTCCTTTACTGATTCGTAAAATTCCTTTACGTTGATTTTGAAGTTGTTTTCCATATTTTTATTTTTTGTCATGTTGAATTTGCGCTAATAATGCTGCTATCATACCATTTAATTCCTTTGCAGTAAGAGGGGGTATGGGTTTAATATGTGGCGATTTCTTTTTGAGCGGTTTGCTGTCAAATGTAAGTTTTGACGCAATATCAAACGGCATAAACTCTGCTGGATGCCAGGAAAGCGGCTCATAAAACTTTCGTATGTCAATTTTCATGAGGTATTTGTTGTTACGCTTTGAGGTCATATTATTTCTATTTGTTTTAAAGTTAAACAATCCAAATCGGTAATCTCCTGAATATAGTATTGGGAGCTGGTATAAAATGCACTTGCCATTCTCGTTTAATAATTTCAACATTACCATTTGGGAATATCTCTTTAGCCTTGGCAACATCTGTATCTGAAAAGCAATATAGTCTGTTTGAAGTGTAGTATTCGAGACTGTGAGAAATAAGCCTTATTATTTCAAATTTTGTATCGCTTCATTGAGATGTTTTTTAAGATAAGACACTCCAAATGCTTTTTCCTTAAATTCTTCATCTACAAACTTCCCCCAATAACCGCAAATGTCGGATTGAATACTTTTAAACATGTTGTTGAGTACTTGAACATTGTGTCTCATGCGTTTGTTGCCATGTTCTTTTCTCATCTGTTTAATATCCTTCCATGATGTCGGGATTCTTAATTTCAAGTTTATTTCTTTCATCTTATGACGTTTTTGATGGTGTTTTTATATGTTTCAGGAACGTAGAATATAACCTCACCCCTTTCAAGAGCTTCTATTTCTTTAGTCAATTTGTCAATCTTGTCTTCAACACAAGCCTTTTTGCTCGAAAACAGGTCATCGTCAAATTTCTTTGTCTGAAGTCGTTTTACCTCACCTTTTTTATAGGCAAGCAATGACTTTGATTTTTTTTCGATATAGTATTTGCCAGCGAGGAAAGGGGCTTCCGTCCCTATCTGTTGTATTAGAAGATTCACCTTATCTTTAGGATGTGCAACTTTTACAAGAGCTGCGAGATATTCAAAATACCAACGATAATTGAATAATGTTGTATGCGGTACTTCATAGCGATAGTACACAACTTCTTCAACATGACAGCCTTTGTAAAGCTCAATTTTTATGATATATGAAGTCGGGTTAGGTGTCATAACAATCTATACCAATAAACAGAGTTTGTCTTGTGGGATTGACTTTAGAATATCTTGCAATTCAGGTCTTTTTCTTGAGCCGAACACCTCATTATACAAGCGTTCTCTACTCAAACCGAACTCATGCGTAAAGACAGGTCTGTTTAAGGTTTTTTCTATAGCTTCATGAAAGACATCAAACGGCATACAAAGCCTGTCTTGTTCTAATTGAAACTCTGCTATCTGCCTTTTGGTCAGATATTCATACAATTTGTTTTCAGCAAAGGCTAAAGCCTGTTCTTTTGTTAATTGTTTCATTGTTTTAATTATTTAATTTTTGAACTTCTTTGTTTAAATAGTTTTCATAATGTGTCTTTTAATCATTTACAGGTTCAAAATATTCATCTGTAATAATCATGCAACCGCTATCATTGCTCCGGGCAATACCATCATTTGACATAATGCCAAGCCGACCAACCCACCTAATAACAACATAGACGCAACCAGCCTGAAACATAATGTCATCTGAATCACTATAATGCAGGTTTTTGAGGCATCTATAGCGTTGACCAAACTTCAGTTTTAGCGGCTTTGCTTTGTCATTTGGAATATCCTCAATAAAAGACCTCAATTCATTAAAAGCGTTTTTAGCTCCGTGATAAAACCGTTTCATATCAGCTTCATCCTCATTCTGTAACGCCTCTTTAATTTGAGCTAATCTATCCTCAATCATAGCGAGGGTTTTTTGTTTAAAATCATTAATTTTCATTTTTGCCACTTATACTTTTTTGTTAATATAATTCGCAATAGAAAAATGAGGCGGTTCTACCATCCCCAAACAGAAGGCGCACCATACCGTCGCTTTTT
>Ga0310786_10004539_pt1 | contig 19319 bp, 23 predicted proteins | sample AusTroGonzalo_MG_FD_203881 | JGI IMG/M metagenome (GOLD analysis project Ga0310786, IMG submission 203881) | Bovine rumen microbial communities from tropical cattle in Woodstock, Queensland, Australia - Gonzalo_03 (v2) (version 2) | ecosystem: Host-associated > Mammals > Digestive system >... | reverse complement strand
AGGACGTATCGTCCACGCCTGTTCAGACGTTGAGGGAGGCCAAACGAATAGCACAGGAAGAAGGCATTAAATATGTATATTTAGGAAATGTATAGAATAGTTTATCTTCCCTGAACATATCAAATTATGTTGCCTCTGGTATATCGCTCCAACGTGTGGTATAGCAAGGACTCCTGAAGTCATGCTTGATGCTGTCCTTGAAGACGCCTGCTTTACCCCTGCCAGCGACATCACGCGGTCTGTGATATCGCCATAGAGTTCATAGTTGGACGAGAAGACCGTTATTTCACCATTAGGGAATTGTTCTTTTAGCTGATAATAGGGTAGGCCAGCCTTGATGCCCAAAGCCTTGGCCTCATTGCTACGGGCCACTACGCAGCCATCGTTATTCGACAGCACGACAACAGGCTTTCCGTTCAGGTCTGGACGGAAAACACGTTCGCATGAAACGTAGCAGTTATCGCAGTCTACAATGGCGTACATAATCAGTATTTTCTAGTATCTCGATGAATGGAAGTCACCTTGCCCTGAAGGATGAACTGGTCGTAGGCATCGATGATGATGGGCTTGAAGTCAGGATTGGCAGGCATCAGACGCAGATAACCTTGATCTTTTGTGGAAAGGTCAATCTGCTTCACCGTCAATCCGCCATTGACGAAGGCCACTACAATATTGCCGTCACGAATCTCTTCTGAGCGATCTGTCAGACAGATGTCGCCGTCGAGGATGCCAAGGCCTATCATTGACTCGCCACGTACACGCACGAAATACGAGGCCTCAGGGTGATGAACGAACTTCTCGTTCAGATCCAAAGACTCATGCTGATAGTCACCTGCAGGCGACGGGAATCCAGCTGCCAGTCCTTCGAAATAGGGCAGCTTCAGCCGCTTGGCATCCTCCAGCGAGATGTACTCGGCACCGTCGATTGGTTTGTTATCTTCCATCTGTAATACCTAAATTCACTTAAATATCTCTGCAAATTTAGCAAGAAATGTCGTAAAATCAGTATATTTGCAGAAACTTTTTCTATTTTTGGATTATCAAATAAATGAGTGCTATCTGAGCTAACAGAATCAGAGGAAGTCCATACTTGAACTTCTTGTGCATCGTCTTGTGGCGCCAGACTTTCATGCCCATCAATGCGCCGATGCTACCACCGATGACAGCAAGTAATAGCAAGGTGGCCTCTGAAATGCGCCAGCTGCCTTGCTTGGCCTTGAACTTGTCAATGCCATAGACCAAGAAGGTCACCACGTTGATGCAAATGAGAATATATACTATCGTCTGTGTCATGTCCAAAACTCCTTTTCGCCAGTATCTAATACGCGTATACCAATCCGTACTTCTCATGAAGTTGACGGAGGGTGCCATCAGACTTCATCTGTCGGATAGTATTATTGACCACCTGTAGCAGATCGTCCTGACCCTTGCGCATCAGCACACCAATCTCTCCGTGGGTGAAGGGAGAATTCAGAAGCGGGGCAGCAAGTCTGGTATCAGTCTGCACATAATAGGGAGCTTCGGTTATCTCCGTTATCATCACGTCGGCATGGCCCTCGGCCACTTGATTGGGGATTTCCTCGTTCTTCTGGTAGACGATGATGGTGGCATGGGTGAGATTCTCGTTGGCAAATTTCTCGTTCAGTCCACCGGGGTTCACCATCACGCGAACTTCTGGCTTGTCGATGTCGGCCAGCGACTGGTAGCTGTCGGCATCGGCGGCACGGCAGAGGATGGTCTTGCCGTTGGCCAGGTAGCCGTCACTCATCAGCATAGTCTCCTTTCGTGTGTCGGTAATGGTAATGCCACCGATGGCAAGGTCGAAGGTCTGTGGTTCCGTCTGAACATCTGCAGTCAACGTAGGCCACGAGGTTTGTACGAACTCGATGCCTACACCGATACGCTCGGCTATCTTCTCTGCCATTTCAATGCCGAAGCCCCAGTAGTTGCCGTCGGCCTCGCGGTAGGAGAGTGGGCGATAGTCGCCTGTGGTTCCTACCAACAGCTTGCCTCGCTCCTGGATGCATTGTATGGTGGGCTGTTGTATCTCAACAACAGGATTATCGTTACTGCTGCCGCAGCAGGTCGTTATGCATGCGCCGCTAATGCAAAAGACGGCGGCAAGCAGCCAAATCCATGTTTTTCTCTTTTTCATTTCTTTTGCTCTAAGTAATCGAATAATTCTATAGTCCCTGCATCACTTCTGACATCGAGGGCAGGAACATACTCTTCCATTTTTGTGGTTCCGCTGGCTTTATCTACGTTGAAATAGACAAATGCCCCAGTATAACTGCGGAATACCACCTGATAGGTGGAATCGGTCTCTTCGCCAATCTGAACATACATGATAGACGGATTCTCTTTGGCTACGCTCCAGTCATACGCGCTATGGCAATAGTTGCTGACTCCTTCGTATGCCATCTCTGCCGTTATTTCACTCTTTGCGTTATTATTGCCACAGGAGCAGAATAATAGGGCTGTCAATATAAATGAAAAGGCGATATGTTTCATATACAAATACGCTTAATACCTAAATTCATTTAATTTAATTTGCAAAGATAATGATATTTACGGAATTATCATAAAATTTGTACCAAAATTAACAATAGTTGATTCTCGTCACGACTCGACCAATCATGCAAGCATGTTGGTTCTCGCTGCTCCGAGAATTAGCATTGTTTATCAAATACCCCCACAAATACTAAACTGAAATGAAAATGAAGAAAGTAATAAGATTGTCCTATGGGAAAGTTGATGAATTCCTCAAAAAATGACGCTAAACCAAATATTTTGCTTAAATTTGCATCAAAATTTAGGATTGTTTATGAAGTTGTAATTTGTAACACACACAATCCTCATCGTGGTAAAACTCTTTTGCACCCCAGCGTTGCCAGTATTGATGAGTTTTGAGGCGATACAGCACAGGAATGAAGATGAAATCGAATTTGGTCTTCAACTCGGGCATGATTGACATTAGCATGTCGTAGTTCAATCGGGTACCACGATATTTTTCAGCTACAATGAACGAAAAGACTGCAATATAACGCTGAGCGTTTAGACTTTTTATTAGCTCTGGCTTGTCTTTCAGAATCTGCGGAGTCTCCTCCTCAATTCGATAATCACTCATATTGAGCAGCCCTATTACATGGCCGTTTTCATCTAATGCCTTGACACTCAATGGCCAGTTGAAATGCAGGCCTTGCACCCACGACTCCACCTCAGCGCGGTCAAAACCATATTGTCGCACCATCCAGTCAACGGTCAATAACGTGTCATGTTCAGTCATTCTTTGTAATATGTACGACATTGTAGGTCAATAGTATTTCTGGGTGATACGACAATTTTGCTTGGCGAAGACCTGGGATACCCATATCTTCTTCGCGGTTAAGATAGATATATTGCTCAGGCAGATGCTCGGCGAACTGCTGGTTGATGATGGCAAAAGCACCCTCCACATGACGATCTGCTTTCTCCACACAGACGTCCAGGGTGTCGGTTGTAACAGCAGATCCATATGTGAAAGCCACCATACGACCGTCCACTATGATGCTTCCGCCTGTCATGCCAAGAGCGTCCCAATTCGAAAATATGGTCTCCATTACGCGATGCTCGGCATCGATAGTCTCATTCATGTTCCTGTTTCCGTTATGGCTTTGGTTCTTCTCTTCCTGCCATATTTCCGTCAGTCGGCGACATTCGTCAAAGAATTCCAGCGTAAGAGGACGATATTCAAAATCGGGATGCTCCGTACGGAAACGATGGATGTGATTGCGCTTGGCGTCCAGATGTCTGCCACGAAGCGTTGCGAGATCAGTGCGACGATAGATGTAGTCGTATTGGTTGCGAACTGGCTCTGTAGAAATGGATAATGGATAATGGATAATGGATAATTCTTTTACTTGCGAGTCTTCAAGCCCAATCAATGTCAAATCTCCATTGCTATCATCCAATAAAGCCTCAATCAATTCCAATGACAACGCTTCTGAGGTGCAAACCATATACGCTCGCTGACCATCGAGAGTAAAGCGCAGCACCACGGTGTTTTCAAGCACGCACACCTCGGTGTAGTACCAAAACTGCCATCCAACAAGGTTGGCAAAGGTGTAGTTGCAGTTACGCCGCCCTGAGGGAAGCGTAACTGCCTGCATCGCCTCGCGGTCGAACAACGTTAAAGGATGAAATGTCATTTATTGTCGTTATTATTCTTCTACAGGTACGAATATCAATTATTCATTATCAATTAGGCAAGCATTGCCTCCACGTCGTTCTCAAAATCCTTCGGCTCTGTGGTAGGAGCATAGCGCTTGATGGTCTCACCGTCCTTCGAAATCAGGAACTTGGTGAAGTTCCACTTGATGTCGCTATCCTTCTCCACACTCTTGCTAATAGCTTTGAAGAGTGTCTTGGCAGCCTTGGCTTTCAGACCGTTATATTCCTCAGTAGGAGCCTGTGTCTTCAGATACTCGAAGATGGGCTCTGCAGCGGGGCCGTTCACGTCGGTCTTCTTCATGATCTGGAATGTCACACCGTAGTTCAACTGGCAGAACTCCTCAATCTGTCCGTCTGAGCCTGGGTCCTGCTCCTTAAACTGATTGCAGGGGAAACCGATGATGACCAGTCCCTTGTTCTTGTACTTCTGGTTCAGTTCCTCCAGTCCAGCGAACTGAGGAGTGAATCCACACTTGCTGGCTGTATTGACAATCAGCAATACCTTACCTTCATACTGTGAGAAATCTATCTCCTTGCCTTTGCTCGTGAGAGCCTTGAAATCATAAATCTTTTTCATATCTATTTTTATTAATTATATCGTTTGCGATGTTTCTGGATGCAAAGGTAAGGATAATAATTTATATCGCAAGCGATTTATCTAAAACTTTAAGTTTGTTTAACAATAAGTCGCGCGCGACATACTTTTTAATGATATTTACTGAGAGCTTGTTGCGTTTTCTGCCGACCTATGGCGATTAGTTTCTCCGACTTGTCGTAATCAAAGCCGCCGTAACGACTCATCTGGATGTCGACAAGTACATCCAAGACAAAGAAACGTCCGTAACCCCTTGAGGTTGCGGACGTTTAAAATAGATTGGTGTCTCTCGCTTAGAGTGCTATGGGGCCATGCCCCATGCAGCTCGTCGTGCCCATGGCGGTCAATGCTGCCGATGCTGCTGCAATGATGATTCTAAGTAGGATTTCTCCCCATGATGTCTTCTTCATACTATTCAATTATCCATTATCCATTATCAATTATCAATTTAAAGAGTTGCCCCGAAGGGCACACTCTTTGCTAGTTCTCGTCAGGTGTGTCGTCGTCGCCACCGCCACCATTGTTATTACCCCCTGAGTTTCCACTCCCCTCGCCCGTTGGAGAGGGGTTGGGGGTGAGGCTACCATTGCTGGTGCCACCCTTGGCAATTTCCCATGCTGAGAGCGGGGTGCGCAGCGTGTACGACTTCTCTTTGCCGTTGATGGTCTTCCTGACGGTCTCGACGAGGTAGGCGAACTGCAACGAGCACTGCTCCTTGAACTTCTTCGAGGTAATTTCCTCGCCTTGGACGTTCTCAGGAATGAATACGAAGTTGACACCTGCCACCATGTTGTTGACACCTTTTGTCAGAGCCTCTTCGATGCTGGCGGCACCGCTCTTGACCGAGGTCACTGTGGGGCGGAACGTGCCCAGACCGTCCAACTTCACGGGCTGGCCCTGCGACATCATTTCTTTCAGACACTTCACGATGGCTGCCAATACCAGCTGCATGAACTCGTAGTTTACCAGTGTACCGCCGTGTTCCGAGACGTGCTTGGCGAAGCCCTTGGTGCTCAGTGTCTCCTTACTCTCTGCTTCGGGATAATAACGTCCGAACATCTCAGAGTCGGGTACGTTGTTCTTACGCAGATTAACCAAAAATGCAATGTTTTCTTTTGCCATAACTTAAAAGATAGATTTAAATAATTAATAGTCAATCCTCTTCCTTTAAGCCTTTTCCTTGTGTCTTCATGAAGCTGCATCACAGAGTGGAAATTCGCGACTTTCCTATCAGTTTTGCATCTTTGATGCAAAGGTACGAAATAATTTCGGATTATGCAAGAAAATCACGTATTATTTTCGAAAAAAAACACACACCTGCCAAACCCTCTTGAGCCTTTCGTGTAGTCCGCCCAAGCCTCCCCGATATTTTGCCTTAGGAGGACTGCAAACGGCATATCCGGACACCCCACTTATTACAGTTATAACTTATTCACTCCTGACATTTACATTTTTCGATATACATGCTACAAAATCTTATTATATTATTATAATTATAATTATAATATATATAATATATATAATATATATAATATAATATATTATTCATAGATTATTACTTTCTATCCCCACGAGGTTATTACTTTCAAAAAACCAAAATGTCAGGAGTGAATAAGTTATAAGTAGAATAACTGAACTATTTTCGTCGTACATTACTCCGCCTCAGGTATATCACTCCAACGGGTGGTATAGAGCAAAGTCAGCAACATTCCAAAAATTTTGAGAGTATTTTTTCTTTGTTTCAAAAATAATATGTATCTTTGCAGCCGTGAAGCGTGCGAAACTGCTTGCGCAGCCGAAAGGCACGCAGAAGCGTAATTACTAATTTGTGATTCTATAGATTAGAGTGATGAGACGAGATTTCGACCAAAGGTCAATTATTGTTAACGGAGTGAAAAGAATGGCTGATTTATTCGGTTATTCCAAAGATTTGATTACTCTCTCTCTCTCTCTCTCTCTCTCTCTCATGCGCTAACCGCCAGTTCTCTTTTATTAATAATCGCGCGGGCACCCGCGTTAATATACGGTTTTCTTTGCTTTCGGGCAAGGGAGACCGCATTGTTTTATGCCCCCAGAACAATACATGAATAGATAACAATGGACAAATTACCCTATAGAGAATTCCTGGCGATGATACAGGAGCGGACCCGCGAGGCGGACATCCCGTATAGTGGCAGTTTTGAGTTGACGCCACTGTGCAACCTCGACTGCAAGATGTGTTATGTGCATCTGCAGGACCCGTCGGTGAAGCATCGGATGCTCTCGGGCGAGCAATGGCTATCTATCATCCAGCAGGCCATCGACGAGGGCATGATGGAGGCGCTGCTGACGGGCGGCGAGGCGATGACGCACCCCGCCTTCTGGGATATCTATATGTACCTGCTCAACCACGGCATCGTCACCCAAGTGAAAACCAACGGCCTGCTGCTCAACGAAGAAGCCATCAAGCGATTCCAGGAATATCCACCTTATAAACTCGACATCTCCCTCTATGGCTGCGACAGCGAGTCGTATGTAGCCGTGACAGGCGTGGATGCCTACGAGCAGGTGGTGAGCCATATCCGGATGGCCGTCGAGGCTGGACTGACGATTCAGATCATGGTGACGCCCAGCAGTTATATGTCGCCATGGACGGAACGGGTGATGAAGTTGGCAGGGTCGTTTGGTGTCAGTGTGATGGTGAATGGAGATCTGATTGACCCGTATGACAATACGGGCAGAAAGAAGGCTGACTTCGACCTCACCTTACAAGAGGATATGAGCATCAAGGAGAAAACAAAGGAAATGCTTCCCCCGCTGTACGACGCTGCCGACCATGAGTTCTTTATGAAACGACGGAATCGCCCTATGTTATCGGAAAAGGGATTGTATTGCAGTGCGGGCCGCTCTGGCTTTGCCGTCAATTGGGACGGTATTATGGTGCCCTGCCTGGCTTTCCCCAGGGATGTGGTGTGCGCCCATCCGCTGAGCGAAGGGTTTCGTCAGGCTTGGCGCAAGGTAAACGAAGCGGTGAAGAACTATGAGGTGCCTCAGGCGTGCCATAGTTGCGAACTGAACGACAAGTGCCATTACTGCCCGATGCATCATCTGAAGGTGGCTGCCCAACACCAGTGCAACCCGGATTATTGCAACTATGTAAGGGCAAGATATAAAGCCGCAGAAAAGAATGAAAAGAGATAATTAACGACCGAAAGGTCATATTGTATAACAATTAAACTTTAAAAAAGATGAAAACAGAAAAAATGACTTACGAGAAGCCGACCGTTCAGAAGGTTGAGTTCGACTTTAAGACAAGAATCGCTGCATCGGTTTGTACGCATCCGACCGTTTTTTCGGAGATTCCAGATAAGACATGCAGCAACTCTTGATGGTGAGTGAAATGCAAATGAATAAAGACTTTGTGCTCCGTAGGGTGTGCGGCTTGAATGTCGTATTGCCTACGGGGACGAATGTTAAGGACTTTGGCGGGGCACTGAATCTCAACGATACTGCTGCGCTCATCTTCGAGCAGCTGCAGGCTGGCAAGACCATCGAGGAGACGGCTGCCGCCGTTGTGGCGGCGTATGATGTCACGACAGAGACGGCCCTTGCCGACGTGCAGGAGACTATCGGCTCGCTGCGGGAGGCAGGCATTGTGGCCTGACCTCCGGCTGCGAGACTACAATGGACCAGAAGATATCGCTGACCGTAGAGCAATGGGTAGCGCTGCAGGAGCAGTCGCCTGACGGAGCGGGGCAAATCCCTGTCTGGTTTCAGGTGACGGGTGGTAGTATGCTGCCTTTCGTCCGTCCCTTTCGCGACCATGTGATGATTGTCGCCGTCAAGGAAGAGGAACTGAAGGTGGGCGACATCGTGCTGTTCCCGGGCAAATACCTTGGTGGCGACTATTGCCTGCATAGGCTCTATCGGATAGACGGTGACCGTGTGCAGACCTTCGGCGACGGCAACCTGCGCCCCGACCACTGGCAGCACAAGAGGCAGATTTTAGGCAAGGCGCTGTTCATCAAGCGTGGTCGGCTGACCATTGATTGTGAGTCGCCCCGATGGCAGAAAGTGTTCCGACTGTGGAACGCGCTGTTGCCCTTGCGCCCTTTGCTGTTGCTGCCATTCAGGGTGATGAACAAACTGCATCGTTTATTCCCTCGAATCTTTTAGCCCATGCACGAATACTACTTTGCCAACTATCGCCTGCTGGTGGATGAAGACATCAGCAACAGCGATTACATGGACTACTTGGCTGGCTTCAGTCAGGTAATGCCTGCTACCCATACCTTTACTGTGCATCTGGGCGACGAGGCGCTGCTTGAGCGTAAAATAGCAGAAGCTACAAATTATCCCGTCGTCTGCACAACGGAGCGGTTCGACATCCACGACACGCAGGATTCATGGTCCTTCGTCTCACAGATGGATGAGGAAATCGTCAAGATTCGTGGCAAGTTTGTGCTGACCTGCGCCAGAGATTATAGCGAGATGACGCTTTACATCTCCCGACAACCCTATTATGAAGAAAGAATCCAAAGATGGATAACGCCCGACTTTCCTGTTTCCTCTGCTATTCGTACCGCCTGTGAGGCAGGCATGACGATGCGCGACGGGATGCCCCTGCACGCTGCATTGGTAGAGAAAGATGGCTACGGCGTGGTGTTCCTCGGACCCTCGGGCATGGGAAAATCCACGCAGGCCAAGCTGTGGGTGGAGCATCAGGGTGCCGACTTCATCATCGGCGACCGCCCTGGTCTTCGCCGCATCAACGGCCAGTGGATAGGCTTTGGCATGCCGTGGGACGGTAAGGATGGTATCAGGCAGCAGAAGCAGGTGCCCATCCGTGCGCTCATCTCCTTAGAGCAAGCCCCTGAGAACAGCATCCGCCGCCTCACGAAGCAGGAGGCGATGATCGTGCTGCTCAACCAGGTGATGATGCCCATGTGGGACGATACCGCCATGGATCTGCTCACCCCCCTGATGGGCCAGCTCGCCACCGAGATACCCTTCTATCATCTGAAGAACCTGCCCAACAAGGAGGCGACGGAGTTGACGCGTGCTGCCATTACGAATAATAAGTAATATACAATGAGAATCAAGAAAGATTTTGAGCTGCTTCTGTAAAAGGCTTCCTCGAAGAGTTGGATAAAGAGGGGGTTATAGAAACATAGATTTTCGAAACGACAACACACACGGGGCGATGGCCCCATTAATTTTAATTTCAAACTTCAAATACTTATGAAACTATTTCTTATGGAAGGGGTCTGTTTGACCCGACGCAAGGAAACCTACGCTTGCAGTAGCCTGGGTTTCCGAAATGAGAACACAAACACGAGTGTCAACACGAACTGCAAGAAAGGAGGGCCTGTATGTCTTTAAGAAGTCGGATTCAGAAGATAGACGAGGCTCTTTCTTTTTATAAAAGCCTGCCAACTGGTACTGATGAAGCACATATTCATTATGCTTGGTGTCTGTCGAAACTTGTGGCAAACCTTAATGATAGCCTTAAATCCTATTTGGATGATTTGGAAAAAGGGCAATGTAAGGAGGTGTTGGGGATAGACTACCAGAAGATGACAAATAAAGACTATTGGCTGAGAGGCGGAAGCCTGAAAAAACCGCTTTCCATATCAGGACAAACACTACTTAATGACTTCCTGAACGATGTTACTTTTAAGAAAATATTGACCGTCGACGACATCTTCAACAAATTGGAAGAGGTGGTCAACGAACTGGTGGACCTGCTGAAAGAAGCCAAGAAGAAAACCATGAATGCTCCCAAAGGATTGTTTTCAAACTTCTATTCTCAGCAAAGCAAGCAGAACAGCGAGCCGGTGGCAACTGCCTATGAGGAATGGAAGATGAATGTGGGCTGTCTGACCTTTGAACGACTAAAGGAGAAACAGACGTTGACGGTAGCCGACTTCCTGAAAAACGGCATCCTACGTTGTGCGCCACCTCCTACACAACGTGAGATATGCCTTGTGAAACTGGATTTGGTAAAGGAGTATCTGCCCTGCGATTACCAGCTGCCCGAGGATTTTATGTCGCTGTGTGCCATCTTTCGCCGTTTCATTTCATGGCAGGGCGACGTACTGAGATTAAACTATGAAGTGTATGGTAAGTATATGTTCTTGTATTCCCATCAGTTGAACGACGATGAGATTCTGGAATTGTACAGGTTCGACAGGACTCTGATGATGATTCATGAAGACATGAGGAAACTGACGGAAGAGAAACAGGAAGGAGTAAAGCATCATGAACTCAAGTCGGACAAGGCCATGAAATACTGGCATAGACTGATGGAACTGGGATTCGTAGATGAGAACTGCCAACTGATGCCTGGCACTTCACGCCAACAGGCGATGTATATTGTTGAGCCCTTTGCCGAGAAACTTGGCCTGAAAAGACAATGGAAGCCGTTTGAAGACTTCTGGGGCATCAATAATTTGGCGCAAGAGAAATGGAAATTCCTACAAACAGCGGTGTTGCCTCCTAGATTCAAAGAAATAGGAGCGGTTTTTGAGGATTAGCGTAACCAGCTGATTCTCAATACTAACACCTCCTATAATAGCCCCTACTATAGCTCCTATATAGGGGCTTTTTTTATTCTATCCTCTATACCTTTGCAAACGCTTAAAAGGATGTGGACTTAAGGAATAGGAAACAATATACATGATACATTATATTAAAAATGGAAAGAATTGTTAGAATTCTGAATCAGAGCCAGCTGGTAACACGCCAGTACATGGACAAGAAGACGGGAGAGCAGAAAGTGATTAACTCTGTCATCCTGAAGTTGAGCGACGGTATTGACACATTCCTCGGAGAAATCACGGGCGAAAAGGCTGTCAACTGTCCGAAGTACGACCCTCAGTACATATACCGAGTGCAATGCTCGATGGTGGTGCGTGAGTGGAACTCTCAGCAGACCGGCGAGGCTATGCAGGCTACGACGATCTATGTCGACAAAATCAATTTGGTATGAAGAAGCTACAAAGATCGTTCAAGTCGAACACCCGCATCTATGACGACGGCTCGATAGAGGTGGACCCGCAGGCTCAGGGGGAGCCCTCGCAAAGGGACGTGAAAAAGGTGGGTAAATCGAAGCGGTATGTTACCAACGGTAAGAATCCGCTGACGTGTGTGGAACTGAAGTGTCCTGAGGATGTGCCTGACAAGGCTGCCTACTTCCGCAGGGAACTGGCGAAGCTGACAAAGGACATGGAGATTGAGGAACCACAGATGCCTGAGGGGGAATACCTCTTGAATGAGGACAACGTGAAAGTACGCCTGTCGGCAAAGGACGGCAAGGTGTCTGCGTGGCTCACTTTCGAGGCTAAAGGATTGATAGACGTAAGGAGAGAGTTATACAATCTAACAAGCAAGATAGACAAATGTTTTGTTATCAACGAAGCTTCGGTTTGCCAACTGAAGTAGTAAATGCCGAGAGGTTCTGGGCGCTCGTCAAGGCGCCCTATACCTCTGAGCTGATAGATGGCTATCGTGAGACTGGCAATGCTGCCTTGAAACGGAAATTGCCCGCATTCATCTTTCAGGCGACGTTTGAAGAGACGGTGTCGAAGAAAGGTAACAAGGGTGCTTGGCGCTGTCAGGCTGGGTCACGGCTCAACGGACTGTGTGTGATGGACATTGATCATGTCGACGCCCCACGTAAGACGTGGGAGCTAATTGAAAATGGACAATTCTTTGACCTTGGGTCAAAGTGTGGCGTTGCAATGACAATTGATAATGAGCTACGCAAACAGATTCTGCTCGTTTACATCACGCCATCGGGGCATGGCCTGAAAATCGTGTTCAAGGCACGCACGGAGTGGGGCAACCTGATAGACAACCAGCACGCAATGGCTAAGGTGCTGGGCGTTGAGGTTGACGAGAGTTGCAAGGATGCCAGTCGCATGAGTTTCATCTGCAAGGAATCGGATATTTTGTATTTGGATGAAGAGTTGTTTACTTATGAGAATGAAGAATTTGGTAAGAAGTATGATGAGCAATACCGCAATGGTAAGTCTCAGCCTACTCTTTTTTCAACGACAACAGAGACAACAAAGACAACATCTGTAACGAACAAGGATGTCACGGATAACACGGATAAAAAGTTGTCACAGTTGTCTGAGTTGTCGTATAATAATGTACCCTACGCCAAAATCATCGAGGCTTGGATGGAGGGCAGGAACCTCACCAATCATCGGCACGATACACTGGTGGAGCTGTCGGACCATTTGAGGTATCTTATTGGGAAGAACCCTACCAAGATTACCGAGGTGGTGATGACGTTGCCGTGGGTGCAAGACCTTGCTGCCGAGGGTGAGGATGTGGCAAGCACCGTGAGTTCGATTATGGGCTGGCGGTATAAGCAGAAGAAGCCCGACGAGGTGATAGCGGCTTTGAGGAAAGCAGGTGCTGAGTCGGATGTTCAGACATCAGCCCTCACACCTCAGACCTCTTCTAATGACGACGTTTATGCTATGCTTCCGCTGGATGCATGGGCTGAGGAACTGCAAGAGATGGCAGAGTGCTACCCATGCTTGAGGGAGCTGTTTATGAATGTGCATCCGCATAAAATGCCTGCGGTGTGGTTCTCCAGTGCGGCATTGTTCGGTACACTGATGACAAGGGCGTGGTACCACTTCTGGTATGATCCGGAGATTACGCGCCGTTTGAACTACTGCATCTTCATCATCGGCGACCCAGGTGCCGGCAAGAACATCGTGGAGAAATTCTACAAGAAGATTGCCGACCCGATGATACAGGCTGACCAATGCCTGATAGATGCGGTAAACCGCTACAAGGAGGGCAGGACGGAACGAACAACCAGTACCAAGGCGCAGAAAGGCGAAGCCCTGAAACGTCCTGTAGTGGGCATTCGTGTGCATCCAGCAAGAACGGCTACGGGCGAGTTTATCCGACACATGAATGCTGCTGTTGAGACGGTGCAGGGACAGCCCTTAAACCTCCACATGTTCTCGTTTGATGCGGAACTGGACAACGTGACGAAGCAGAACAAGGGTGGCGACTGGAAAGACCGTGAAATCATGGAACTCAAGGCTTTCCACAACGAGGAAGAGGGCCAGATGTATGCCAATCAGGAGAGCTATACAGGTATGTTCAACATCTATTGGAACTTCATCTATACGGGTACGCCGTATGCCCTGCACCGCAAGGTAAACCAGCGTAACTTCGGTACAGGTATGAGTACACGATTGGCTGTGATACCCCTGCCAGACAAGGGTTTGGCAAAGCGTTACCAGCAGGTGGACCCTAACGCCAATGAGACGTTGAGGACGTGGGCATACAGGTTGGATAAGGTGGAGGGCGAAATACCCATTGAAGCACTGAACGACGAGACCTACGACTGGCAATCCTCGCACATGGAGATAGCCGAGTTTAACGGCGACAAGGCTGACAGAACGCTCTTGAAGCGTATTCCATACTACGGCATCGGCATCTCGCTACCGTTTATCCTGATGCGTCATTGGGATGAGTGGCAGGAGTCGAAAACGCTGACGATGGACGATAAGGACCGCCGTTTGTGTCGCCTGGCAATGGAGATACAGTACAAGTGCCAGCAGTTCTATTTCGGAGAAATGGCGTTCAACTACTTCGCCGACCAGAACAAGGAGTTCGTACAGCGTCGCCGCAGCACCCGCTACGATGAGTGTTTCCGCAAGTTGCCCGATGAGTTCAAGACGCAGCATGTCATGGAGTGCTTTGGCACCTCACAATCTACGGCATGGAAGGTCATTAACCGCTTTGTCAGCGAGGGTATCGTCGAAAACATAAAGTATGGTCTATATCGCAAGTTAGTGAATGAATTACCCTAAATGGAGAAGTTATTGCAGTTATAACTTATTCACTCCTGACATTTAAGTATTTTATTAATAGTAGAACGATGAACAATGTAACAATTAACAAGCAAGCACGACTCTCCCAGCATTTTACGCTGGGGGAGCTCTGCAAAACCAGTGTGAAGACTGCGGACGGGAACATCCCATCACGCGTACATATTGAGAACTTGAAACGGCTTTGCAGTTGGCTGGAAATGCTGCGCGACGAATGGAATCGTCGCTATGGCGAGGGTAACGACCCGATTATCATCAATAGCGGGTATAGGAGTCCACAAGTGAATAAGGCGGTAGGTGGTGCAGCGAACTCAAACCACCTGACGGGCTGTGCCGTAGATATCCGTGTGGCAGGTATGGAACAACTGTTGCGTTATGCCGTCATCCTGCTGGATATAGCCGACGAGGGTAGGGAGGACTTTGACGAGTTGCTGATGGAACGCAACGCCAAAGGCACCTACTGGCTACACTTCGCCGTGCGTCCTGAGGGTAATAGGCGTAAGATTGTGTTTTTGCGAGTGTAGAATATTTAGCGAAATTTCGTGAATTATCGTACTGATATGGAGATTTTTTCGTATATTTGCCCGGCAATTACATTTCAAACGAACTAAATACGGAAGCCTCATCCTACAATAAATCCCCCCAAGAAAAAGATCTAGATAATATGCGCGGATTTGACCCTGCATCTGAAGATGACATGGATGATAATGGTATGCAGCGTTATTTCGATGCAAATGATGAAGAAACGTGGAGGTCACACTGTGACTTCCACGTTTTTTCTGCTACCAAATTAAAAGTATTCCCATAGTGTTAGCATAGGGTAGGCAAGGGGTTGCCTACCAGATTTTCATACGTTCAGAAGGCTTGAGCCAGAGGGTACCCGACGTGATGTCGAAGGCGTCGTACCACTCGTTCATGTTACGCACCACGCCGTTGGTACGCTCGCGCGTCTGCGAGTGCGTGTCGCCGATCTTAGCCATCTGCACTTGCAACAGGTCGTAGACCATGCTCCACTGGACGGCCCATCCCTGGAAGTAGCGCTGCATCAGTGCTTTCTTCTGAGCTGCTGTGGCGTCACTATACTTATTGAGCAGGATATGCAGTCCCAGGCAGCAGCCGCCCAAGTCGGCAATGTTCTCGGCCAGTGTTTTCTTGCCGTCGCCATAGAGCGTGGGGTCTGCCCACGGCATCAGCTGCAGGTTGTTGTAGTTTTCAATCAGCTGGTTGCAACGCGTCTCGAACTTCTTGGCATCGGCGTCGGTCCACCAGTTCTTGACGTTGCCCCACTTGTCATACTTCGAGCCCTCGCTGTCGAAGCCGTGGGTCAGCTCATGGCCGATGGTGCTGGCGAGGATGGACAACTGCATGACATAGTCGTAATCCTCTTTCAGGTAAACCGGACAGAGGTTCGAGGGGTTGATGAGCACGGCATTGATTTCCGAATAGTAGAAAGCGTTATCGCAGACCAGGTCGCTAATATAATTCAGGTTGTCCAGCAAGATGGCAGTAGCCTCGCGCGACCGGCCGATAGCCCAGCGGTAGCCGTCCAAGCGGGCCTTGCGCAGTTGGCGCACGTCCTCGACGATGTCCTTGCCGGTCAGTTGCGGAATGACGCAGTCGGGGATGCCTTCGTCGCCCATACCGCCCACGAAGAATCTGATGTTCTCCAGCTTAGCGATGGCATTCTGACGCGTGGCGTCCTCCAGCCACTCGTTAGCCTCCAGGCGCTGGCGCATGGCCGTGCGGAAGTCCTCGCAGTACTCCCTGTACTGCTGGCGGCCCTTGGGGGTGAGCACCTTGTCGTTGTAGTCCTTCAGCGCATAAAGAGATGCCATGTAATAGTACACATGCCTGCGTATGGTATTGATGTTCAGCGTGAAGCTCTTGTCCTTCTCTATCTCCTTGAACGCATCGCCAACCATACCGTCGTACGCACTTGCGCACGTATCATTGACCAGCGCGCCATCCAGCAGCGACACGGCCTTCATAATCTCAGACTTGATACCTTCGACGGTGCTCAAGTCGTTCTGCAAGGCTTTCTGCCAGTCTTCTAACGTATTGCTTGCAATATCGATGTGGTCCACACCGATGTTCATCGCCTTGACAATGATGTCCAAGTCGGCCGACGCCAGCAGGGCGGCACGCTTCGTCAGTTGCGCATTGGGACGCGGAGCCAAGGCTTGTGCCCTTTCCTGCCTGCCGTAGTACAGCTGTTCATCGTTGATGTATGAGGGAATCTTACCTTTCAGCTGCCACGTCGGTACGCCGTTCTGCAGCACCACGACGGGCTCGAAATCAATCGTATAGCCCTCGGCCCAGGCACGGCCCAGCGCAGCCAGCGCCTCCTCGCGCGTCGTAGCGCCCGCCCATAGCTCGTCAACCTTGGCTTTGACCATGTCTCCCACTGCGTCGTCACTCATCGTCGGGGTGTTATCCCAGTTATTTTTCAGATGCACCAAGTTAGCATTCGACTGGCGAATCTCATTCACACGCTGGGTATTAAGCTTATTGGAATAGGGTATCAGACCGTTAGGAAAGATGTCAACGGGATTCCACCACCACGTGCCGATCATGTGCATGTAGAAGTCGTCGCCAATCTTACAGCTGTCTGTCTTCCAGGCATCAAACGGTGCCCAGAAGGCCTGCTGCTCGGGTGTCTCAGCCGGCTGTGGATTGTCACTCACGGGGTTGTCAATAATTGTGCAGGATGCCATGCTGATAGTCAGCAGCGGCAATAATAATTGTTGTAAGGTCTTTCTCATCATGTTGTTGATATTTATTGTTACAATCGTTCCGAAGCCAAAGATAGTTTTTTTTCAAATTTACAAATCAGATAACCACCGCCGTTCCGCTGGTGGCCACCATGAGCATGGAACCATTGGCACCGATGGTCTCATAGTCGATGTCGATGCCTACGATGGCATTGGCTCCAAGAGCCATTGCACGTTGCATCATTTCTTGCAGGGAGGTGTCCTTGGCCTCGATGAGCACTTTCTCGTAACTACCTGAGCGTCCACCAACGATGTCGCGGATGCCTGCCAAAAAGTCCTTAAACATGTTTGCACCAATAATGGTTTCGCCAGTCACCACTCCCTTGTACTCGCGGATGGGGCGACCTTCAATCTGTGGGGTTGTTGTAAGTATCATATTCTTTCGCTTATTGTTTGTTTATTTTGTTGCTCAGGAAATCCAGATTGTAGAAATTAGCGTAGTCAAAGGCGTAGCCCTCGGTAGGTGTTATACCCGTGTCGTTATTCACAAAATTCTTATCAGTGGAACGGTCGCGATAGGTGGAGATTCTGTAATTCTGTCCGTCGGCCGTCTGCATGTCTTGTACGCAGCAGGCTCCACCACCTGAACGCTCACCCATGATGGGGAAGCCGTAATCTTTCATGATGGTGGCGAACTGGTTGCCGCACGAGAAAGTCAACTTACTGGAGAGCACGCTGATATTCATGCCACTGCAGTCGAACTTGGGATTGGAATCGTCTTTCTCGTCGAATACGCCGTCGAAATTGCTGTCCACATAATAGGTGGCAATTTTATTCTTGCCCTCCAAGACGTCCTGCGACCAGAATTGTACTGTACGGTTCTTGCGTAGTATAGCCACGCTGGCTCCCACGATGTCGCAAGAGCCACCGCTGTTCACCGTGATGTCGATGATTAGGTTTTTCACACCATCGGTCTTCGCCTGTTGCATTCCATACAGGAAGCCGATGAAGTTATCCTTTTCATAGTTTTTCAATAGTTCCTGCCAGTCGGCATCGGTCTTTTGGCTGGCATAGTATTTGTTCCAGGCGTTTTCATCCATGTCGTTGAATGAATTAATGCTGATGACAGCCGTGGTCTTGCTGTCGTTTGCCTTATAGAGCACGTCGCCGAAAGCCTGGTTGCGCATTTTCTCCAACAGCAGCCTCGTCTCGTAGCGTGCTTCATACATCTTAAGCCACTCCTTATACATGGCTAATGCCTCTGGATAGTTGGCAATAGCTTCCAATACGTGATCATAATAATTGCGTTCGATAAACGTGGGGACTCCCTTCGTTGCGGTGATATTGGTGTGACCACCATCTTGAATCAGGTATTGCATAGCCATTCTTCCCCAGGCAAAATCCATGTTGTTGGGCGACTGCAGCAATTTCTTCACTATCTGGCCATTCTGCACCACGTCCAACGTGGCATCGAAACCCTTCTCAGCCATTCCGTTCTGCTCCATGATGGAACTGCCTGGGTATCCGAAGATATTGTCGAACACGAAGCACAGTTCGTTATAGCGGAACTTTGCCATATCGGCTGTCACCTCTGCCCGCTGGTAGGGCTTGGCGGCATATTCCGGATTGATGTCGTTGATAGAAAACTCATCCAATTTGGTGCTCACTATCACTAAGTCGTCGTGATAAGCGGCAATGTGGAAATTACTGTCAGAATAGATGTCGGCCAGTATGGCAAAGGGAAAATAGACGTTACTGCCGTCGTCGTGCAGGTCGATGTTGTACTTGCTGAAGTCCAGACGGACACCATTGGCAGGCTTGAACGTCGATATGTTCTCCAGCTTGACGAACTTGAGATACTTGCTGCCGTCGAACATTGCATTGGGCGATAGGCTCGTATCCATCGTCCACATCAGATCCACAAGGCCTGCATAGGTCGTGGAATGGAGATAGTCGGCT
>Ga0310786_10004538_pt1 | contig 19322 bp, 18 predicted proteins | sample AusTroGonzalo_MG_FD_203881 | JGI IMG/M metagenome (GOLD analysis project Ga0310786, IMG submission 203881) | Bovine rumen microbial communities from tropical cattle in Woodstock, Queensland, Australia - Gonzalo_03 (v2) (version 2) | ecosystem: Host-associated > Mammals > Digestive system >... | reverse complement strand
GTCGTGAGGACGTCGATCGCCACCTTGTTGTGGCCGCCCTGCGGGACGATGATGTCGGCGTAGCGCTTGGAGGGTTCGATGAACTGGAGGTGCATCGGCTTCACCGTATCGCAGTAGTGCTCGATGGCGGTGTCGATGTTGCGGCCGCGCTCGGCGACGTCGCGGACGATGATCCGCAGGACGCGGTCGTCGTCATCGGCATCCACGAAAATCTTGATATTCAGCTGGTCGCGAAGCTCCTTGCAGGTAAAGATGAGGATGCCCTCCACGATGATCACCTCGGCCGGTTCCACGGTCACGGTCTCGGTCGTGGACCGGGAGCAGGTGATGTAGGAGTACACCGGCTGCTGGATGGTATGGCCCTGCTTGAGTTCCCGGATCTGCTGGCACATCAGTTTCCAGTCAATGGCGTCGGGATGGTCGAAATTGATGTTCTTGCGCTCCTCCGCAGGAACGTGGCTGGAGTCCTTGTAATAGGAATCCTGCGGGATGACGACCACCCGTCCCTGTAACTGTTCCGTGATGGCCTTGACGACCGTGGTCTTGCCTGAGCCGGATCCTCCGGCGATACCGATGACTAACATTTTCTTTCCTTGTTATCTTCCTCCCCTACGGTCAGGGGAGGAAAGAGGTGGGGTGATCGTTAAATAAGTTGAAAACGTTGAATTTTAACGGTTTATCCGTTAAAATTCAGCGTTTTTCGGGGTTCTCGGGAACGGGATGACGTCGCGGATGTTGGCCATGCCGGTGACGAAGAGGAGCAGGCGCTCGAAGCCCAGGCCGAAGCCGCTGTGCGGCACGGTGCCGAAGCGACGGGTGTCGATGTACCATTCCAGGTTCTTGCGGGACATCCCCAGTTCGTCGATGCGCTGCTCCAGCTTCTCCAGGGAAGCCTCGCGCTCGGATCCGCCGATGATCTCGCCGATCTTCGGGAAGAGGACGTCCATGCCGCGGACGGTGCGGCCGTCCTCGTTCTGCTTCATGTAGAAGGCCTTGATGTCCTTGGGGAAGTCGATGAGGATGACCGGCTTGCCGAAGTGCTGCTCCACGAGGTAACGCTCGTGCTCGCTCTGGAAGTCGGTGCCCCAGTGGACGGGATACTCGAACTGCTTGCCGTTCGCGATGGCCTTTTCCAGGATATCCACCGCCTCGGTGTAGGTGACGCGCTGGAAGGCGATGCCCAGGACGCTCCGCAGGCGCTCGATCAGGTCGTCGTCATATTTGTCATTCAGGAACTGGAGGTCGTCCATGCAGTGGTCCAGGGCGTACTGCACGAGGTACTTCACGAACTCCTCGGCCAGCTCCATGTCGTCGTTGATGTCGTAGAAGGCCATCTCCGGCTCGATCATCCAGAACTCCGCCAGGTGGCGCGGGGTGTTGGAATTCTCGGCGCGGAAGGTAGGACCGAAGGTGTAAATCTCGCCCACGGCGGTGGCGCCGAGTTCACCCTCGAGCTGGCCGCTCACGGTGAGGCAGGTCTTCTTGCCGAAGAAGTCCTTGGAGAAATCGACATTGCCTTTCTTGTCCAGCGGGACGTTCTTGAGGTCCAGCGTGGACACCTGGAACATGTCGCCGGCGCCCTCGGCATCCGACTCGGTGATGAGCGGGGTGTGGAGGTACACGAAGCCCTTGGCGTTGAAGAACTGGTGGATGGCGAAAGCCATCGCGTGGCGGATGCGGAGGACGGCACCGAAGGTGTTGGTCCTGAGGCGCATGTGCGCGACGCTGCGGAGGTACTCCAGCGAAGTGTCCTTCTTCTGGAGCGGGAAGCGCATCGGGTCGCATTCGCCCAGCACTTCGATTTCCTTCGCCTGGATTTCCACGGCCTGCCCGCTGCCGATGGAGGCGACGAGCTCGCCCTTCACGGCGAGGGAGGCGCCGGTGGTGATGCGCTTGAACAGTTCCTCGTCGAAGAGTTCGGCATTCGCCACGACCTGGATATTGTTGATGGTGGAACCGTCGTTGAGGGCGATGAATTTCACCTGCCTGTTTCCTCTCTTGGTCCTGACCCAACCTTTGGCCAGCACTTCTGCGCCCGGATCCATCCCGAGCAGTTCCTTGATCTTGGTCCTTTTCATACGGATAAAACGTCTAAATCATGCAAATATACGGAAAATATCCCATATACGAGGCCGTGAGCACAAAAAAGCAGCCCCGGGAGGCTGCTTTCTTGCTTTTATTACGTGTGCGGATTATTTGTCTCCGCCGGGTTTACGGGAAGCGTACATGATCTTCAAGGCGGAGCAGCGGCGCAGCTCCTGCTTGACATCGGAGACGATACCCATTCTGACGTCCTCGTCCACGCGGAGGTTGACGGTCATCAGGGAACGGTCGGCCTCGGACATGGCGTCACGCTCGGAAGCAATGAAGTCACGGATGTCGTCGATGGTCTTGAAGGAATCATTGAGCTGGATACGGGCGTCGGTACCGTACATGGCCTGATACTGGCGGGTAGGACTACCGATGTTGATGTTGGCGGACAGGTCCTTGCGCTCGAGCTTGGCGGCTTCGGAAGCCTCCGGGAGCTTGACGACGACCTTGTTCTCCGTCTCACGCATCTGGGTGGTCACCATGAAGAAGAACAGGAGCATGAACACGATATCGGAGAGGGAACCCGAGGAAATGCCGGGAACACTCTTGTTGTTTCTTGAACCTCCGAATTTAGACATAATCTGTTCCTCCTTTATTTTTTACCAGTGTCTTTCGGCTCGGCCTCGGAGATGTTCTGGGGCACGGCCTTCTTGACGACGTCCTGCTCGTCTTCCGAAAGGCGGGAGAATCTCTTGCCGAATTCCCGCATGGAGAATTCGTCACGGAGTTCGTTGACGGCCTTCACGAGTTCATTCTGCACGGCAATGTAGGCCTGGTAGCTGGTACCACGGTCGTTCTGCAGGGAGATGACACCCTTGGAGACCATATAGGTCTTGCCCCCGATCTCCTTCGCTTCCTTTTCAGGAAGTTCCGGGCTGTCGGCGGGGTTCGACAAGAACTCCTTCATCTTGTCTTTCAGGAAGGAGATATCCATGGCTTCGTTACCGGCAAAAAGCTTATCTGCAGAATTAATACGCACAACGACGATATTACGGCGGTTCACCTTCTGGTCCTGGACGTCCTTGGTGTCCGGGATCGGGGGGAGACGGCGCTGCAGACCCGACTGATCACCCATTGTGGTGGTCATCAGGAAGTAGCACAACAGCAGGAACGCAATGTCAGCCGTCGAGCTAGAGTTGATTTCCGGTGTTTTCTTTGCCATGGTTTACGCTTTTTTAGTGCGGAGAGCCGAGATGACCTCGCCGACGATGATCGCGACGACAGCGGCGCCGCCCAGGATGTAGGTGAGGTTGAGGACGGTATCAGTAAGCTTGAGCTCGGTGGCGGTAGGCGGGGTAGCGCCGGTGAATCCGATGGCCGGAGCGCCGGAAGCCAGGAAGTAGGCAATCAGGCACAGGACCACAGCTCCACCCAGACCCACACCGATACGCACAAGGCTCTTGGGGTCGGTGGTCGCCGCCACGTAGAGGCCGATGCACAGGACCGCGACGAGGGCGATACCCAGCATGACATAGGCCCAGACGAGGAGCGTGTTCACAGCGGAATCCTCGGCGCTTCCTCCGAACTGGGTGAAAGCCCAGACGGCGAGGCCGACGCTGATGATCAGGAGCGCCCAGCTAACCCACTTGAAGATTTTTGCGTATAACGGATTTTCCATGTTTACTTGGAATTATCTGGTTCGTTATCAATTACTTGTTGTACTTGACCATCGTGTCGACGAAACGGATGGAGGCGTCCTCCATGTCGATGGTAAGGGTGTCGATCTTGGAGAGGATGTAGTTGTAGAAGAGCTGGAGGATAACCGCGACGATGAGACCGCCGACGGTGGTGATCAGAGCGACCTTCATACCACCTGCAACAACGTTCGGGGAGATGTCACCGGCAGCCTGGATGGCGTCGAAGGCCTGGATCATACCGATAACGGTACCAAGGAATCCGAGGGACGGGGCAATGGCGATGAACAGGGAGATCCAGCCGAGGCCCTTCTCCATGAGGCTCATCTGGACGCTGCCATAGGAGACGATGGTCTTTTCGACGACATCGACGCCCTGGTCGGCGCGGAGGAGGCCCTGGTAGAAGATGGAGGCGACAGGACCGCGGGTATTGCGGCAAACTTCCTTGGCCTTCTCGATACCGCCGTTCTTGAGCGCTTCCTCAACCTTGTCAAGGAGCTTGGTGGTATTGGTCTTGGAGAAGGAGAGGTACAGGATTCTCTCGATCGCGAGGGCAAGGCCGAGGATGAGGCAGATGAGAACGAGGCTCATGAAGCCGGCACCACCTTCGATGAACTTGGTCTTGAGGGCCTGGTGGAGGGGAACTTCCTCACCGGAGCCGGCGAACAGGTCGGTGACCGGCTCTTCGGCGGCAGGGGCGACTTCCTCAGTCGCGGCCGGAGCGGCCTGGTCGTCCTGAGCGGAAGCAATGTTCGCAGTGAAGGTCATGAGACCGGCAACTGCCAAAAACATGAAAAACTTTTTCATAATCGTTTTTGTGTTGTTAGTTATAAATTGAATTAAGTAGTTAATAAAATTTCGGTTTTGGCGCTTGTGCTTAAAAGTCCGTGCAATTTAGGAAATAAAATTCAAACGGCAAAGGATTATTTGCTTATTTCGCCGTAGAGGTCCTCTCCGAAGCGTTTTTTGACCGTTTCGTTCTCCTCGTGCCGGCCCATCAGAACGAACAGTTTTCCGAGGGCGGCCTCGGTCGTTATGTCCTTCCCGGACACCACGCCGGCGAGCTTCAGGGTCTTTCCCGTTGCATAAATATCCATATTGACAGAGCCTGATTTACACTGGGTTACGTTCACCACCACCTTGGATTTGCCGGCCTCCCGCACGAGGGCGAGGAACCAGGGCCGGGAGATGGCGTTGCCGGAGCCGTAGGTTTCCAGGATGACGGCCCGGATCTCCGGGGCGAGGAGGAAGACGGCGACGACCTCGGGCGTGATGCCCGGATGGACCTTGAGGATGGACACGCGCGTGTCCAGGCGGTCATGGATCACGAGGGGCTGCGACCAGTCTTTGGGATAGCGGATGACGCGCCGGTTGTACCGGATCCGGATGCCGGCTTCCGCGAGCGGGGGGCAGTCCGGCGAGGCGAAGGCGTCGAAGGCTTCCGCGCTCAGCTTGGTGGACCGGTTGCCCCGGATCAGGACGGAATCGAAATAGATGGACACTTCCGGGACCATGGCGTGGCCCTCCTCGTCCGTCGCGGCGGCGATTTCCACCGCGGAGATCAGGTTTTCCTTGCCGTCGGTGCGGGGAACGCCGATGGGGAGCTGGCTCCCGGTGAAGATGACCGGTTTCCGGAGCCCGTCCAGCATGAAGCTCAGGGCCGAGGCCGAATAGGCCATCGTGTCGGTCCCGTGCAGGATCACGAAACCGTCGTAGTCGTCATAACGGTCCCGGATCAGGTGCGCCAGCCGCACCCAGAGGGAGGGTTCCACGTCGGAGGAGTCGATCAGGGGGTCGAAGGTGTAGGAGTCGATCCGGACCGCGAATTTCCGCAGTTCCGGGACCTCTTCGGCGATCTGGCTGAAATCGAAGGGTTTGAGGGCCTGGTCCACCGGGTCCTGTTTCATGCCGATGGTGCCGCCCGTGTAAATGATCAGGAGGGAGGATGCTTTCATAGCCGGTACAGGGTTTGGGCGTTGCGGGTGGTGGCCGCTTCGACCTCGGAGAAGGAGAGTCCCTTGAGTTCGGCGACCTTGGCCGCCACCAGGGGAAGGAAGGCGCTTTCGTTGCGCTGCCCCCGGTGCGGGACGGGGGCGAGATAGGGGGCGTCCGTTTCCAGGACGATGTGCTCCAGGGGGATGCGCTTCACCGTTTCCGCCAGCGAGGCCTTCTTGAAGGTGACCACCCCGCCGATGCCCACGGAGAACTCCCCGCAGCGGCGGGCCCGTTCATAGACTTCGTAACTACCTGAGAAACAGTGGAGGATACCCCTCAGATGCAGATGCCGGCAGTCCTCGAGGATGGTCAGGAAATCCCCCCAGGCATCCCGCAGGTGGATGTTCACGGGAAGGTCCCAGGCCGACGCGAGTTCGAGCTGGACCCGCAGCGCCTCCTGCTGGAGCGCCCGGTCCTCGTCCCCCTCGTGGTAGTCGAGGCCGATTTCGCCGACGGCGACGACGCCCCGTTCCCGGTAGGGGAGCATCCGGTCGATCTCCTCCTTCCAGTCCGGTCCCACCGAACAGGGATAGAGGCCCACCATGGGGTAAAGGACCCCGGGATAGCGGTCGTTGACGGCCCAGAGGGCGTCCCGTTCCCGGCTGTCCACATCGGCCTGGATCATTTTGCCCACCCCGGCTTCCAGGGCGCGGGCAACGGCTGCGTCGGCATCCGGCAGGAGCCAGGCATCATAGAAATGGGTATGGGTGTCGATGAGCATCGGTCAGGTTTCAGGGCACGATGCAAATTTACGTATTTTTTGCGGGAATCGTACATCGCTGCAGAAGGTCCGTCTCCAGCAGGCCGTCGGTCTCCAGCCGCCCCGCCCGCTCCATCACTTCCGGCCAGCTCCAGCCGGTTTCGGCGGCGATTTCCTCCAGGGAAATGCCGGGCCTTCCCTTGACCAGAAGCCCCAGGGCCACCAGGGGACTGTCCGGCCCGTATTTCTGCTTCAGAAGCATCTCCAGGCCCGCTTTCCGCCGCCGCGCAGGCTTCCCCAGCCCCAGCCTTTCCACCAGGTCCTCCGGATCCGTAATGATGTCGGCCATCCGGTGCCGGATGAGGGAGTTGCATCCTTCCGAGCGGACGTCGCCGGCCCGTCCCGGCAGGGCAAAGACGTCCCGGTTGTATTCGTTGGCGTATCGGGCCGTGATCAGGCTGCCACCCTTGGACTTGGATTCGATGACGAGGGTCGCGCGGGAGAGCCCGGCGATGATGCGGTTGCGCCGGACGAAATTCAAGGCAACGGGAGAACTGCTTAAGGGATAGTCCGTTAAAAGGGCGCAGCCCGGAGTGCGGACCATCTGTTCCGCGAGCTCGATATGCTGCCAGGGATAGATTTTCTCGATGCCGGTGGCCATGACTCCGATCGTCGGAAGACCGCATTCGAGGGCGGTCTTGTGTGCGACCGCGTCGGCGCCGAAGGCCAGGCCGCTGACGATGGTGGGCGTGACCGAAGCCTCGCTCATCGCCCCGACCAGTTTCCGGCACCATTCCCGTCCGTAGGGGCTGATGTCCCGGGTCCCGACGACCGCAACGCAGGGGCGCAGGTCGAAAACCGCCGTCGGCGGCGACGCGCTCCGGAAATAGAGCCCGAGCGGCGGGTCCGGACATTCGGCGAGCAGGCCCGGGTATTCCTCGTCCCCGAAAGCGATGAAGCGGCAGCCCCGTTCCTGGATCCCCGCCAGTTCCTGGTCGGCCCAGTCCAGCAGGGAGGCGTTCAACTGCTCCGCCAGGTCCCGCTGTGCTCCCAGGGCATCCCGGAGTGTCTCCTGCGTGGCCTGGAAGACCCCGGCGGCTGAACCGAAACATTTCATCAGGGCGTGCCCCACTGCAGGCATGTAGCCCAGCACCTTGTTCAGGCCGCACAGGGCCCTTCTCTCCTTCGCGTCTTGCATGGCTTCCGTTTTTGGCCGCCAAGGTAGGGAAACAAATGCAAAAACAACACAAGCGTTGGCTGACTTGTGTTGTTTCAGGGGGTATTTTATGTGTTTTTAATCCTGAAAAATCCTAGAGGATCAGGAGCGCGTCGCCGTAGGGGCCGAAGCGGTAACCCTCCTCCAGGGCGACCTTGTAGGCGTTCATCACGTTGTCGTAGCCGCCGAAGGCCGCGACGCACATGAGCATCGTGGACTGGGGCATGTGGAAATTGGACACCGCGGCATCCGGTACGCTGTACTGGTAAGGCGGGAAGATGAACTTGTTGGTCCAGCCGTCGAACACGTTCACCTCGTGGGTGGTGGTGACGTAGGTCTCCAGGCCCCGCATCACGGTCACGCCCACGGCGACGACCTTCTTGCCGGTGCGCTTGGCACGGTTGATTTCGGCGGCGGCCTTCTCCCCGATGATCAGGCGCTCGGAGTCCATCCGGTGCTTGGAGAGGTCCTCCACATCCACGCGGCGGAAGTGGCCGATGCCCATGTGGACGGTGATGAAGGTCTTCTGGATATCCTTGAGGATCATCCGGTTGAACAGCTCGCGGCTGAAGTGCAGGCCGGCCGCGGGGGCGGAAACGGCGCCTTCGTTGGCGGCGAAGATGGTCTGGAAGTTTTCCGCGTCCTCCGGGGTGACCTTGGGCTTTACCCAGGCCGGGACCGGCGTCTCGCCGAGGGCGAAGAGCGCCTCCTTGAAGTCCTCGTACGGACCGTCATAGAGGAAACGCAGGGTGCGGCCGCGGGAGGTCGTGTTGTCGATGACCTCGGCCACCAGGGATTCGTCGTCCCCGAAATAGAGCTTGTTGCCGATGCGGATCTTCCGGGCCGGGTCCACGATGACGTCCCACAGCCGCTGCTCACGGTTCAGCTCCCGAAGCAGGAACACAATGATGTCGGCCCCGGTCTTTTCCTTCTTGCCGTACAGGCGCGCGGGGAAAACCTTGGTGTCGTTGAGGACGAACGTGTCCCCCTTGCCGAAATAGTCCACGATGTCCTTGAACAGCCGGTGCTCGATGGCGCCGGTATCCTTGTGGAGGACCATCAGGCGGGCCTCATCCCGCCAGCGTACCGGCTCCTGGGCGATCCGGTCCTGCGGAAGGTCAAATGCGAATTGCGATAGTTTCATGGTCTAGTACTGTCAAATGCCATACTTACTATACGTCTCCCGACGGAAAAAAGTTTCACTTTCTAAATCCGCGCCTCGCGGAACACCTCCAGGATCGAGGGGTAGGTGTTCTTGAGGAAGGGCGGAAGGCTGGATTTCGCGACCCAGGCGGCCTTGGTGATATCCTCCTCGCGCTGGGGGGTGAGGTTGGTGGGGTCGGTGTACAGCATGTCGTACCACCAGGTATGCTTAAGGTGCCAGAGACCGGCGCGGAGATAGCAATGGTCGGTGACGCAGATCAGGCGGCGGAGCTGGAGCTGGTCCACGCCGGTTTCCTCCTGCACTTCGCGGAGGGCGGTCACTTCGATGTCCTCACCAGCCTCCTGATGGCCCTTGGGAAGGTCCCAGAGGCCGCTCCGGGAAATCAGCAGGTAGTCGCCGCGGCGGTTGGAGACCAGGCCGCCGGCCGCATTGACCTCCTTGAATTCCGCGCAGAGGCGGCGGTAGGTGCGCTCGGTGTCCGTCGAAGGGATGTAGATCCGGGAAAGGGTGTCCTGGACCTCGAACATGCGTACGAGGGCGTGGATGTCCAGCTTTTCCCCCACGTGGAACTCCACGGCGTTCGGGTCGGCGAGGGCTTCGTCATCCGGGGCGCAGATGACGATACACCGTTTCTCGAAGTATATCTTGTGCATAATAATTGCTATATTTGCAAGTTGCAAAGTTAATGCATTATGACCGAAATTGAAAGCAAGCACGGGATTGTCTCCCGCCAACCTTACGAATTATACATGTCGTTCGTGGACATGCGCAACTTCCTTGCGATGCTGCCCGCGGACAAGAAGGAAGGCGTCCAGGCCGATTATGACACCATCACCGCCACGGTGCAGGGTTTCAACATCGGCGTGAAGGTCCACGAGCGGGTACCCTACTCCCGCATCGAACTGGTGGACTACGGCGCCCCGTTCGCCTTCCACATCGAGCTGCATTTCGACCCGTCCCCCTCCGAGCCCTACAAGACCGACTTCTGGGTGAAGCTGGAGGCCGACCTGAACCTGATGATGAAGATGATGCTCGGGGGCAAACTCAAGGAGGTCCTGAACAAGGTCGTAGACGGCCTCGTGGATGCTTCCAACGGCAAGATGCCCGAAGGCTTCGACCCTTCCCAGTTCGGTCTCTGATGCTGCCGGAAGCGTTCATCCGGATGCTTCCCGGGGAAATCGGCCCCGAGCGGGCGCGGACGGTGCTTGAGGCGCTGTCCGGCGAACCTTCCGTTTCCATCCGCCTGAACCCTTCCAAACTTACCGAATGCCCTTTTCAGGACGCTGAACGCGTTCCCTGGAGCCCGTACGGCTACCTGCTGAAAGAGCGTCCCGTCTTCACCCTGGACCCGCTGTTCCACGCGGGATGCTACTATGTGCAGGATTCCTCCGCGATGTTCGTGGGGGAACTTTTCCGCCGCGCACTGGCGCGTTTCGACGGCCCGGGCCTATGCGTGCTGGACCTCTGCGCCGCCCCGGGCGGGAAGACCACCGACCTTGCAGCGTCCCTGCGGGAGCGCTTCGGCGACGGCTTCTCCCTCCTGGCCAATGAAGTGATGCGCAACCGTTTCGGCGTGCTCCGCTCCAATGTCCGCACCTGGGGTGATCCGCGGGTGGGCGTGGTCTCGCGGGACCCGTCGGCCTTTTCCGGCAAGCCCGTCTTCGATCTGGTCGTGACCGATGTCCCCTGCTCCGGCGAGGGGATGTTCCGCAAGGACGAGAAAGCCGTGGAGGACTGGTCCCCGGAGACCGTGGACTTCTGCGCCGCCCGCCAGCGCCGCATCCTGTCGGACGTGTGGTCCTCGCTGAAACCGGGCGGGGTCCTGGTGTATTCCACCTGCACGTTCAACCGGCAGGAAAACGACGGGAACGTGGCCTGGATCGCCTCCGAACTGGGGGCCGATATCCTGGATTGCGGCGATTCCGCCCCGGTGGTCCGCACGGAGCACGGCTACGCCCTGCTGCCGGGCCTGGTCCCCGGCGAAGGGCAATACGCCGCCGTCCTCGTCAAGCACGGGGAACCGGAAACCCTGCGGGCGGCCGACGTGTTCTCCCTCTTCCGGGCGGACCTTCCGGTACCGCCGCCGGACCCGTACCCGATCTGGGACCTGGACCGGGAAACGGCGCTGCAATACCTCCACGGCGACGCCATCCGCATTCCGGACGCCCCGGCGGGGCTCCTCACATTGACCTACCAGGGTCATCCGCTCGGCCCCGGGAAAAATCTCGGGAGCCGCTGCAACAACCTCTATCCCAAAGACCGAAGAATCAGAATGGATATCCGATGAAACGAATCCTCACCCTCCTGACGGCCCTCGCGCTGTCCCTTTCCCTTTTCGCCCAGACCCCGACGCAGGAAGACTATGCCCGTCGATACAATAACCTCATCGACCGCGTCGGCGCGGGCGGCGTGGGCGTGGAAACCCTGCTCGACAAGTGGGCTGCCGACTATCCCGAAGACCTGGCGCAGCTGCTGGCCCGATTCTCCTTCTGGTTCACCAAGGCGCAGACCACGAAGGTCATCCAGCTGCCCCAGGACCGCTACCTGGGCCGGGAGCCCCTGCTGCCGATGACCGATTCCCTGGGCAAGAAGAGCAACTTCTTCGAGGACACGGAGTTCGACGACGAGCAGTTCCGGCTGGCCCTCGAGGCCCTGGACCAGGCCGTCCGGCTGAACCCGGAACGGCTGGACCTCCGCTTCCTCCGGATCGATGCGCTCGTCGCCTATGAGAAAGGAAGCCCGGACATGGCCCTGGCCGCCCTCAAGGCCCTGGCCGACGAGAATTACCGCCAGCACCCCGCCTGGACCCACGAATCCCTGGAGAAAGTGGACGACGAGACCTTCAAGGCCTTCATGCAGGACTACTGCTTCGTGTTCTTCCGCCTGGGGACCGACTCCTCCGCCGAGGCCTTCAAGAGCCTGTCGGAGCACATGCTGGGCTATTGCAAGGATGATCCCCTGTTCCTGGACAACCTCGGTTCCTACTGGCTGGTCTCCAAGAAAGACTACAAGAAAGCCCTCAAGTACTACAACCAGGTCCTCAAGAAGCATCCCGATGACGAAACCGCCATCCGCAACTGCATCCTCCTCGCCCGCACGAAGAAAGACGTGAAACTGGAGAAGAAGTACCTCGCCATGATGGCGCAGTACGGGGCCTCGGAGACGGACCGTGCTTCCGCCGCCGCAAGGCTGGAGGCGCTCAATCGGAAGAAGTAGAAGGATGCTCGTGCTCGTAGAGCTCCCACGAGTTGAACAGGTTCTGCCAGATGGCATAGAGACCCCCGGCGACGGAAGTCACGGGGGTTAAATAATTGTAGCCCAGCCAGATCAGGAATCCGGTGTTCTTCTGGCCGAGGGCTTGGCCGGCGGTGATGGCGTGGGTGCGGTCCGGCGTGGTGCGGCCGCGGCCGATGCGGCGGCCGGCGAAGAACTGCAGGGCGCAGGTGCCCGTGGATACGAGGATGATACCGGCGAGGGCGAGCCAGCCCGGGAAGTTCGTAAACAGGGCGTGGGCGGCGAGCACCATCGCGAGGGAGAGCCCGAAGAACCAGATATAGAAGGAGTTGGGCGCGAAGCGCATAAGCTTCCGCTGCAAGCGGTGCATGGTGTACCGGATGGTCCAGGCCAGGAGTCCGGGCAGGATCAGGATGGGGAACACCTTCCAGGCGATGCGCAGCACATAGGCCCAGAAGCCCAGGTCGGCGGACGGGCGGATCATCGGGATGACCATCGGGATCAGGAAGGTGGCGGCAAGGTTCGCCAGGCACAGGTAAGTCACGGTGGCGGCGAGGTCCCCGTCCAGCTTCCGGGTGATGACGCCGGCTGCAGCTGCCGTAGGGCAGATCAGGCACAGCATCGTGCATTCCAGGAGGATGCGCAGCGGTCCCTGCGGGGTGACGGCGGACAAGGCGGCGAAAAGGAGGAAGCCCAGACATTGGAAGAGCAGGACCCCCAGATGCCAGCGGCGGAGCCGGAGGTCGTGCGGGGAAATCTGCACGAACTGGAAGAACAGCAGGAGGGCGATCACGAGCCGCTGCCCTTCGGAGGCCACCCGGTGCAGGGTGTCCCCGTACGGTTTCAGGACCGGGGTGAAATGGTAGAAAAGATACAGGCCGATGCCCGTCGCGATGGCAAGGGGCAGCATCCAGTCCTTGAAGAACTGAACGGCCTTATTCATGCAGGAGGGGTTTGAAAACCTTGTCCACCAGCGGGTCCGTGAGTTTCATGCACAGGCCGGTGAAGATCGCGAGGATCAGGGTGCCTTCCCGGATGACGATATGGGTGCCGTCGCCGAACAGGCTCCGGAAGCAGATCCAGGCAAAAAGGGCGGAAAGCACCACGAGGAAGATGTCGATCCCGACCTTGGCATTGCTGAACTTGATGCCCACCACCTCCGAGAAGACCACGACGACCTTCTCGCCGGCCAGCATCCAGGCGTTGCCGATGACCTCCAGGCGGACGCCGATGGCGGTGATGACCACGGTCAGGAGGCAGAAGAGCATCTTCATGCCGTACGATTCCACCACGACATTCCGCAGCAGCCAGATACCCCCGTCGCATAGGTATCCGAACACGAAGGCGGCCAGCAGCTGCAGGAGGTAGTTGACGTCCAGGACCTTGCGGCGCATGATCATCTGCGCGGCGATGAACACCAGGTGCATCATCCAGGTAAAGGTGCCCACGGAGATGGCGCCCCACCGGAGGTTCATGACGGCGGGCGGGCAGGAGACCGGGGCGGTGCCCAGGTTGGATTTGAGGGAAAGCGCTACGCCGAAGGCCACCAGGATCAGGCCAAGGGTGGCGACGAGGTAACGCAGGACGATATTGTTCCGGGCCATAAATTACGAACTTAGATTTACAAAGATGCATAATAATGTGTAAATTTGCAAACTTGTACTTGGGAAAACCGATTTACAAACGATATGAAAAAGTTAACGATCATCATGATGTCCCTCTGCGCCCTTGCGGCCTGCAACCAGCGTGGAAAGGGTGCCCTGGACCTCACGGACCTGGACCCTTCCACCAGCCCGAAGGTGGATTTCTACCAGTACGCCACCGGCGGCTGGCAGGCCAAGAATCCCCTCAAGCCTGAATTCTCCCGTTATGGCTCCTTCGACGCCATCGCGGAAACCACCCAGAAGAACCTGAACGAACTGTTCGAAAGCATGGCCACCCTCCAGGCGGAGCCCGGTACCGTGGACCAGAAGATCGCGGACCTGTACCGCATGGCCCTCGATTCCACCACCCGCAACGCCCTGGGCGCCCAGCCCATCCAGCCTTATATCGCTGAGATCCAGGCAGTCAAGTCCCTGGACGAACTGGCTGACCTCCTCGGCAAGATGAACCTCTACGGAGAAGGCGGCTTCTTCGGCGCCGGCGTCGAGGCTGACCTCACCGACAGCGACATGCAGGTCCTGTACCTGGGCCAGGGCGGCCTGGGCATGGGCGACCGCGACTATTACCTCCTCGAGACCAATGCCGCCCTCAAGGCCGGCTACCGCGACTTCCTCGTGAAGGCCCTGGGCCTCGCCGGCGTGGAGAACGCCGAAGCCCTGGCCGACCAGGACATGCAGGTGGAGGATGTGATGGCCCAGGTCTCCTGGACCCGTGAGCAGAACCGCGACATGCAGGCCATCTACAACCCGATGTCCTCCGCGGAGATCGACGCCCGCTGGCCGGCCCTCCGCTTCGGCCGCGTCTGCGCCGCCGCCGGCATCCCGGCCCAGGACAAGGTCATCGTGGAGCAGCCCAGCTACTTCGACGGCCTGAACGACCTGTTTGCCAAGACCAGCCTCGAGAGCCTCAAGGCTTACCTTCTCGCCCAGTTCGTCTCCGCCCAGTGCGGCGCCCTGTCCGATGACTTCTACACCGCTTCCTGGGAGTTCTTCTCCCACCAGATGAGCGGTGCGCAGGAGCAGCGTCCCCGCTGGAAGCGGGCGATGAGCGTCCCGAACAGCCTCCTCGGCGAGGCCGTGGGCCAGATGTACGTGGAGCGTTACTTCCCGGAGTCTTCCAAGCAGAAGATGGTCGCCCTCGTGGAGAACCTCCGCACCGCCCTGGGCGAGCACATCGACGCCCTGGAGTGGATGAGCGACGCCACCAAGGCCAAGGCCCGCGAGAAGCTCGCCGCCTTTACCGTGAAGATCGGCTATCCGGACAAGTGGAAGGATTACAGCACCCTCACCATCAACCCGGAAAATACTTACTATGAAAACCTTCGCAATGCCAGCGCCTGGTATGTGCAGGACAACCTCTCCAAGCTGGGCAAGCCCACGGACAAGACCGAATGGGGCATGACTCCCCAGACCGTGAACGCCTACTACAACCCTACCACCAACGAAATCTGCTTCCCGGCCGGCATCCTGCAGAAGCCGTTCTTCGATCCGGAGGCCGACGATGCGGTGAACTACGGCGGCATCGGCGTGGTGATCGGCCACGAGATGTCCCACGGCTTTGACGACCAGGGTTCGATGTTCGACGCCAAGGGCAACATGGAGAACTGGTGGACCGCGGAGGACAAGGCCAAGTTCGATGCGCTCGGCGACAAGCTCGCCGCGCAGTTCGACGCCGTGGAGATCCTCCCGGGCGTCCACGCCAACGGCCGCTTCACCCTCGGTGAGAACATCGGCGACCACGGCGGCCTTTCCATCGCCTACAGCGCCCTGGAGAACGCCCTGAAGGGCCGTATGGACAAGCCCGTCATCGACGGTTTCACGCCCCAGCAGCGCTTCTACCTGTCCTACGGCAACATCTGGGCGCAGAACATCACCGACCAGGAGAAGGCCCGCCTGACCAACATGGACCCGCACTCGCTGGCCGTGAACCGCGTCAATGTGTCCGTACGTAACTTCCAGACCTTCTTCGACGCCTTCGGCATCGGCGAGGGTGACCCGATGTTCCGTCCCGAGGAAGAGCGCGTCCACATCTGGTAAATGCCGGCGGACCGCTTCATAGCGCGGAAACTCAAGTTCCAGGGGAAGCTCGCGGCGGTTTCGATCGCCGTGAGTTTCCTCGTCATCATCGTGGCCGTCGCCGTCTCGTCCGGATTCCGCCATGCGGTGCGGGACGGCGTCTCCACGCTGACCGGGGACATCCGGATCGCCCCTTCCGCCGCCGTGGCCTCGGAAGGGGAGCCGGTCCCCGTCCATCTGCCCTCCGAGGAAGCCATCCTGGCATTTCCGGGAGTGCAGTCCATCCGCCCGGTCGCCGTCCGGGCGGGCATCGTCCGCAGCGGCGACGTCATCCACGGCGTGCTGGTCAAGGGCCTTCCCGACCGCCCGGATTCCAGCCTCTGCGTCTCCATCCCCACCCGCCTGGCCGCCATCACGGGGCTCAAGGAGGGGGATAACATGACCACCTATTTCGTCGGGGAAAAGGTCCGGGTGCGGAAGTTCCACGTCACCGGCGTACACCGCGACATGCTGGAGATGGACGACAACCTGGTCGTCTATGCCAACCTCGCCGACATCCAGCGCCTGAACGGCTGGGATGCGGACCAGGCGTCCGCCCTGGAAGTGACCGTGGATGCCGCCCATCGGAACAACCTGTGGATCAATGACCTCACCGACCAGATCGGGATGCGTCTCGTCCTGAGCGGGGAGGAAAGCGAGGAAAGCCTCGTCGCCACCTCGTCCGTGCGGACCTACCCGCAGATCTTCGACTGGCTGGACCTGCTGGATTTCAACGTGCTGGTGATCCTGGTGCTGATGATCGTCGTGGCGGGTTTCAACATGGTCTCGGGCCTGCTGATCGTCCTGCTTCGGAACATCACCACCATCGGCACCCTCAAGACCCTGGGCATGGCCGACCGCGCCATCGGGAAGACCTTCCTCCGGGTGGCGGCGGGGGTGGTCCTGAAAGGCATGCTGGCGGGGAACCTGCTGGGCATCTTATTCTGCGTGCTGCAGCAGAGCACCCATCTGCTGAAACTGGATCCGGCCAACTACTTCGTCTCCTTCGTTCCGGTCCATATCGACATTCCCTGGATCCTTGCGGCCGACGCCGTCGCCTTTGTCGGCATCATCCTTTTCCTCCTGATCCCGACGCTCTTCATCGCTCGGGTGGATCCGGCCGTCTCTGTCCGCGCAGACTAACGCGGGTATACTTCGGAATACTCCTCGTACGTGTCGAGCACTTCGCGCACGTAGGCGATGGTCTGCTTCCCGGAGAAGCCGGGAACCTTGGGCATGATGGTGACGATGCTGTCCCAGTAATTCGGATTGACCCCCTGCTCCTCCGCCGTCTGGATGCATTTGAGGATGTTCCCTTCCCCGGCGTTGTAGGAGGCGAGGGCGAATTTCAGGCATTCGAGGGAATCGGCCCCGTGCTCGGCGAACATCCGGGACAGGTAGGTCAGGTACTTGGTGCCGATGGAGATGTTCACCGCCGGGTCCAGCAGGGTGTCCACGCTGTAGCGGTCGCTGCGGATCTGCATCAGGCCCACGGCGCCCCGGGCGGAGCAGGACTCGTTGACGAACTTGGATTCGTGGTAGATCATCGCGGACAGCAGGCGCCAGTCCCAGCCCATCTCGCCGGCGTTTTTCTTGACGATGGGGTCGTAGGCGCTGATGGAGGTCAGGCTGGAGCCCACGCGGCGGATGTAGGTCCGGCCGATCCGGGTGAGTTTCCCGCTTTCGTCCATCTCCCGGATCCACGTGTTGAGGCGCCGGATTTCGGCTCCCTGGTCATCGCGCAGGACCCAGACGGTGCTGTCCCGGTAGGGGAGCGTGGACATCAGGTCGTCGTCGTGCAGGCTGTCGGCCTGGTACATCACCAGCAGGTCCACCGCCCCTTCCCGGAGCGAATCCAGCCAGACGGTGCTGTCGGTCGGCTGGATGAACTCCAGTTCCAGCCCGTAGGAGTCGGCGAATTCCCGGAGGATGATCTTGTTCAGGCCGACCGTCAGGCCTCGCACCGGCTCTCCCTTGAGGTCGATGACGCAGCGCAGGGTCTGCGCCGGATACGACCGCACGGCCTTCCGCAGGGTCAGGGGCGTAGCGATGGATAGGACAGGCACCAGTACGCAGATGAGCAGATATTTCCAGGAGGGAGGTCGCATGCAGGATTAATCGTTTCCGCCCATCATGCCGCCCAGGCCGCCGCGAAGGCCTCCCAGGCCGCCTCCGCCACCGCCGCCCATACCGGAACCGGCCCGGTCGGACATCTTCTTGTTTCCGCCGAGATTCGGGTAGAACGGCCAGTAGATGCCGAACTTGATGACCGGATTCGTATGGATGTAGTGGTGGGCGCTGAAGTAGTCATGCTTGCCCGTGGGCCAGCCCTGACCGGCGTTTTCGTACTTGAGGAAGATACAGGCTTTCTTCCACTGGAGGTTCATGAACACGTCGAAGAGCGGGGTGTCCCCGTACTGCTCCTCGTTCTGGTTGTAGAAGGTGCCCGTCACCAGGTTGAAGCCCGGCGTGTACCAGCGCGTGTTGTACCGGGCGTCGACGCCCACCTGCATCTTGAGCACATCCTCCCGGACAATCGGGAACTGGAGGTACCAGCGGAGGTTGACGGCGAGTTTCGGGAGCGGGACCACGTCCTCCTTTGAGGAGATCTGGAAGAGGGCGGTGTTCTCCAGGCGCAGGATGCCCAGGTGGAAATCCTTGCGGAGGGAGGCAGTGATGATGCTCATCGCCTCCTTGTTCTGCCGGATCACCCCCAGCGTATCATAATAGATGTTGTTCGCGAGGAGGGCATAGCCCGCCGAGGCGTGGAGTTTCCATTTGGGGATGTCCAGGGCGGCCTGGATGCGGGTCGTGGACGTCTTGGAGAAGTCATTGTCCCACATGTAGTGGTTCGTGTACAGGTGCTGCTCGTAGAAGTCCGGTTCCTTGAGGTCCGTCTCGAAACGGGCCGAGAGGCTGATGGGGCTCAGGGAATCCCGCCGGAACGGATATACGCTGAACTTGGCGTTTCCCCGCACGAAGAAGTCGCCCGCCCCGTGCCCGGCGAAGTCCAGCTGCCCCAGGCCGTCCCACTCGAAATAGCGGCCCAGGCGGCCTTCCGCCCCCGCATAGGCATAGACCGTATTCCATTTGACCGGCTCCGGCTTGAACAGGTAGCTGCCCGGCCGCATATTGTAGTGCGACAGGTACCGGTCGCCGATACCGCCTTCCACCTTGGAAACGACGGCGCTCTCCTTCCACGGCTGGAAGCGCAGGAAGATCCGGTTGTCCAGGCGGGAGGTATGCAGCGAATCCGCGCTCTTGGACGGATTGATGTAGAACTGTTTGTTGAAGAAGGCGCTTCCCGTCGGGTCGGATACGGAGACGGCATCCGTGTACAGTTTGTTGTACACCGACCACTCCGTGGCCGTTCCCAGGAAGACCGACGTCAGGTCCTTGTCAAGGGTATCCTTCCGCACGTAGTTCGTGTCGCCCCGGTGCTTCAGGTCCTCGATGAAGGAGAAGGGGATGCGGATGCTCTGGTCCAGGAACAGCGTCCGCTTCATGTACTTGTTGTTCGCCGTGGACAGGGCGACGGACACTTCGCGCACGTCCACGAGCGTATCCCGGA
>Ga0310786_10004537_pt1 | contig 19323 bp, 15 predicted proteins | sample AusTroGonzalo_MG_FD_203881 | JGI IMG/M metagenome (GOLD analysis project Ga0310786, IMG submission 203881) | Bovine rumen microbial communities from tropical cattle in Woodstock, Queensland, Australia - Gonzalo_03 (v2) (version 2) | ecosystem: Host-associated > Mammals > Digestive system >... | reverse complement strand
CGATTCCAACCCCCGCTACCAAAGATTTTTCAGGGCTTGCGACATCGTAAGTCCTTTTTTTTGCCTCAGTTTTGCGAAGTCGCGTTGTCATTATTACAGCCGCTTTGCAGCCATTCCTTTCTTGTTTTTTGGGCCGTTTTAGCCCTGTTTTTGGGAAAATGTACGCAAAAATGTACGCAAAATGTACGCAAAATATACCACCTCAACCCCTGAAAGTCAAGCCCAGGTTCCGAGCCTGACGAGCTACCTCTGCTCTACCCCGCAATATCTTTTCATAGCCTTTATCGACGGGGATAGCCCGTCGTAGCCTTTACCTTTATCAACGGGGATAGCCCGTCGTAGCCTACTAGGTTCTTAATTATCCCCTTTCCCAAAACTTGTACAGTTTTTATCCCCCCGATCCATATCTGATCCGTATCCCATATCTTGAGGACAGGAGAAGGAAAGCAAGGGGCTGTTGCTTTCCAGTGAGATTATGCAACAGCCCCTTCGACAATCGGAATATATCGAATAGGAATTGAACTATCCGGGGATAGCCCGTCATATCCTTTAAGCAACGGGGATAGCCCGTCCTATCTATCCTTTTAGCGACGGGGATAGCTCGTCCTATCCTACATAGGGCTATCTATACTTTAGGATATCCTTTTTACAAATAGGTTTGCATCCTGAAACCTTGGTATACGTGATGTCCGTTGCCCAAACCTGGTTCGAATGGTCGATCTTCAGATCCTTCAGAAGATACGGATACACTTCGTGATCCGGATGAGGTTCCGAAGTGTTGAACCGAGGCCGGGGATAGACCGTCCTCAGGCCCGTTGCCTTGCGCAGGGCGCAGGCGGCGAACGCGCTTGTGATTCACCTTGTAGCCCTTCTGATGGAGCTCTGCGGTGATCCTGCGAATCCCGTAAAACGGCTTTTCTATGTAGATGTCCACGATTTCGTCCTTGACGTTTTGATCGATGCGTTGTTACTCCGGATTGGTGTGCGGCTTGTAGTAATGGAGAACTATAACGAAAACGCGTTCATTCCGTTCCTTCCGTTCTTCAATTACTCCAGATAAAAGGAGCCGGATAAAAACGGGCATCAGTGTTTCCGCCGGCGCTCGATCGCTTCCATCAGCTGGAGAACGGCCGGATTCGGGGAGAGGCGTACCTGCTTGAGCCACCTCGGATAGCTCATTTCGGATACCTGGCCGTTCTTCACCGTGACCTCGATCATGCCGAGCGGGGTCGGCTGGCAGTAGAACCCGTTTTTCAGGCACGGATCCGGCTCCACGCAGAACTCCGCGAATCCCGGCGCAAGCGGGCGGATGCCGAAGAGACGCCGCGCGACGACGTTCGCCGGGGCGGTGGACCACGAGTGGTTCCAGTCCTGGTTCGGCTTCACGGAGTTGTCCCACGCCTCCATGGTCACGGTGGCGCCCGCGCGGAGCATATTGCGCCAGCTGCGGAGGCTGTCCGAGGTCATGAGCTCCACAGCGTGTTCGCCGAGTCCGAGCTCGAAACACGCGTCGAGCAGGTATTGTGCGCCGTATACGCTGCACGCCATGTCTTTTCCCTTCAGGAACTCGGCGATGGCGGGCTTTTCCGCCTCCTGGGCGACTCCGGTGCAGACTGCGGCCATCTGGGAATGGATCGAATGATGCTTCGAGCCGGGTGAATCCACGAAGAGCGAACCGTCGAACATGACCTGGTGCAGGGAGATGTTCAGCGCGGCGGCATCCCTGCGGTACTGCGCCGCCTCGTCCGCGTGCCCGGTCTGCTCCGCCAGATACGCCATGTCCAGCAGCGCGAGGTGCCGGAACGCGTTCGGGACGAAGTTCACGTCCTTCATCTCGTATCCGTCGCGCTCCTTTTCCGGCCAGTCCACGATGTCGCGGACGCCGTCCGGGAGGCGTTTCGCGGTCAGGAACCCGCGTTCGTCCAGGCTGCCGGACAACAGGAACGGCTTCAGTCGTTCATACCATCCGCGCATGGTCTCGAAGTCGCCGCTGTACAGCAGGTAAACCTTCACGAGCTCGGGCATGAGCAGACGCCATTCAGTCGGCCAGGTGGGGTTGTCGAGCGACCATTCGATCGAGGCGCGGCAGGCGGCGTAGTTCGCGTCCACGGCGAAATGGCTCAGCGCAGTCACGTAGCTGTCCGCCTCATAGGGCATGCGCTCGCGGTTGCCGTCGATGTAGAGCCCGAACGGGACGCATGCCTTCACCGAGTATTTGCAGAAATCCCAGACCTCCACGAGCTCGGGGATGTCACATTCGAACTTGGACGCGTCGTCGTCGAACTCCGGGAAATGCGCCACGCGTACGACTTTCGCGACCTCGATCCCGCCCGGATTGCGGATCTCCACGTAGCGGAACGGCGCGATCTCGGGTGTCTGCGGGCGCGACATCCCGCCGTACGGGTTTTTGTGCGGCGGGAACTTCATCAGGTAATCGGCCTCGCCCGGCTTCACGGTCAGCGTCTCGCGGTAGCAGATGCGCGAACCGCCGGGATTCTCCTCGATCCGCCCGTTCGGTTTCTGCACCTCGCCCACGAGGACCTCCAGCCTGCCTTCCTGTTCCGCCTTCAGGGTCAGGACGAGGTGGCAGTAGGCGTCTTTCCCGAAATCCAGCACGGACACGCCGCCGTCGAACTCGCGCATCGAATCCGCGGTCTGTTCCTCCAGCACGCTTTTCGCCTCGGCGGGCACGGCGGGAAACGCGGGCGGTTTATCGTTCTCCACGAAGGTCTGCGCGGGCTCCTCTGTTTTTTCGGAGCATCCGTAGAGAAACGAGGTGCAGACAGCCCCGAGCAGAATGACGGCTCCCGCGAAGCGGGCTGTCTGATGACGGGATTTCAGGTTCATGACGGATGAAGGATGAGGTTATTTCAGGCTTCGACGCCCGCGCCGTCGCCGATGGAGCAGATGAACGTGGCGGCGTCGATCCCGGTCTGGGACTTATAGGCGGTCTTGAGGCGTTCGGCGTAGGTCTCGGCCTGCGCGGTCTCGACGAGGTGGATGGAGATGCCGCCGAAGCCGCCGCCGGAGAGGCGTGCGCCGAGGCAGCCGGGGATGGACTTGGAAAGTTCGACGAGCACGTCGAGCTCGGGGCAGCTGTTTTCGAAGTTCACGCGGGAGCTCTCGTGGCTTTCATAGAGGAGCTTGCCGAATCCGGCGATATCGTCCTTGCCGAGGCAGTCCACGGCGCGGAAGACGCGTTCGTCCTCGCCGACCACGTGCTTGGCGCGGAGATAGTCGATGTGGTCCATGTCACCCTTGCAGGCTTCGAGGAGCTCGCCGGAGACGTCGCGGAGGGTCTTGATCTCGGGGTGGGTCTTCTTGATGGCGGCTGTGGCGTTCTCGCAGCTCACGCGGCGCTGGTTGTAGGCGGAGTCCACGAGGTTGTGCTTCACCATGGAGTTTGCCACGACGAAGACGTAGCCGGATGGCATGCCGACATTCTTCAGCACCTCGACCGTACGGAAATCGCAGAGGATGAAGGAATCCTTCTTGCCGAAGAGCGAGCTGAACTGGTCGAGCAGGCCGCTGTTCAGGCCCAGGAACTTGTTTTCGACCGCCTGGCCGACGCGCGCCCAGTCCGCGAGCGGGAGTTCGATGCCGTAGATGGTCTTCAGCGCGAAGGCGAAGGACATTTCGAGGGCGGCGGAACTGCTCATGCCGGCGGAAAGCGGGACCTGGCTGTCGAGCACGGCATCGAACGCGCCGAACTTGATGCCGCGGCGCTTGAGGTCGACGAGCAGGCCCTTGATGTAGTTGCGCCAGTCGCCCTTCACCGGAGTATCGATGTCGTTCAGGTCGAGTTCCTGGTCCTTGCCGTGTTCGCAGATGTTGCACTTCGTGCCCTCCGCCGGGCTCATGGCGAAGCAGGTGTGCTGGCCGACGGCGCAGCTCAGCACGAAGCCTTCGTTGTAGTCGGTGTGGTTGCCGAGGATCTCGAGGCGGCCGGGAGCGAAGGAACAGACTGCGGGTTCTTTACCGTAGCGGGCGATGAATTGTTCGCGGACACTGGTGCTCATGGGGAGGGGATTCCTTTCTGAAGTGATATATTTGGAATAAAGTGCGGTTCACGGCAATACAGTATCACGCGCATTTTAAATTGTCAAGCGTTTTTTTCACTTTTCGGCGGTTTTCCGGCGCACGTACGACAGGAAAAACGGGGGTGGAACGTTAAACGACAAAACCGGGCGGGGAATCAGTCGCGGTCCACGCGGACGCGAGGATCGACCCACGCATACGCCACATCCGTAATCAGGTTGATGACGATGAAGAGGATCGCCCCGAGCAAAACGAGCGCCTTCAGCATGGAGAGGTCGGAGCTGTTCAGCGCGTTCACGCCCTCGTAGCCCAGGCCGGGGATCCCGAAGAAGCTCTCCAGAAGCAGGCTGCCCGTGAACAGGAACGGCAGCACGGTCGAGGCGCGTGTGATGATCGGCACCAGGGCGTTCCGCAACAGATGGATCCCGTACACGCGCATCGGCGTCGCGCCCTTCGCCGAGGCGGTCCGGATGTACTCGCGCCGGATCTCGTCGAGGAACACGGTCCGGTAGAAGCGCACGCCGCTGCCCGTGCCGGACACGATGCCGATGATGACGGGCAGGATCACGCACTTCGGGCTGTCCCAGCCCCACACGGGGAAGAGGTTCAAATAATACGCCAAAAACCACTGGCCGAGGATGATGAGGACGAGGTAGCTGATGCTCATCCCGGCGACGGACAGCACCACGATCACGCGGTCCAGGATGCGGTCCTGAAACGCACAGGAGACCATCGCCAGGATGATGCCGATCACGAGCTCGCCGAAGAAGATCGGGAGCATGATCATCAGGGAGGGCACCATGCCACGCCACAGCTTGCCGCGGATGGATTCGTGCGTGAGGAGCGTGTTGCCGAAGTTGAAGAAGGTCACATACGGGAAAGTCGAGGAGAACGCGACGAGTTCCTTCAATGAGTCCAGCGCCTGCGAATCGTACCATGCGCGGTTCGGACGCTCGAATCCGGCGCGGATCAGCACGCAGTCCGCGTCAAGTCCGGCGACCGTAAGCTCGTCGGGAGCATCCGCAAGCTCAAGCGTGGTCCCGGCGGGCGAAAGTTCGATTTCCTGCCCGTTCACGCGGAAGCGCCCCGAACCGGAAAGGACGATGCGGTTTTTCGCCTCTTTGTTGCTGAACTGGCGTTTGAATCCTACGCTGCCCGTGCCGAGGCGCAGGCCGTCCTGTCCGGCTGCGTTTTCGGGCTCGATGCCGTTCATTTCGATTCCGGGGATCTCGGTACGCCCGCCGGTGAAATCGGCGGCGGGATACAGCTCGGTGATGCGCCACAGCCCGAAGAACAGCGGCTTGTCGCAGCCCATGGAGTCGCGCATGGCCTCCACGTCGGCGGCGGTCGGATTCTTGCCGAGCAGCACGGCGGTCGGATCGCCCGCGGATACCCGGAACAGCACGAACGTCACGACCATGATCCCGAGCAGGATCCAGATGGAGTAGAGGATTCGTTTGACGATGTACCGGCCCATTCGGACAGCCCCGGATCAGGTTCAGCGCCGCGGCGCGGGTTTGCGCCCGAAGACAGCCATGACCGCCTGAAGGTCGGCCCAGGCGTCCTTTTTCGCAGCGGGGTTGCGCAGGAGAAACGCCGGGTGGTAGGTCGGCATGACGGGGATGCCGTTGTAGTCCAGCCAGAGCCCGCGGAGCTTCATGATGCCTTTGAGGTTGAAAAGGTACAGGAGCGGCACCGCGCCGAGCAGCACGATCACCTTCGGGTTCACCATGGCGATCTGACGTTTCAGGTACGGCATGCACGCCGCCGCCTCGTCGTCGGACGGATTCCGGTTTCCGGGCGGACGGCATTTCACGATGTTCGCGATGCACGTCTCGGTCTTGCGGTCGAACGTCATGGCGGCGATCATGCGGGACAGCAGTTCGCCCGCACGCCCCACGAACGGTACGCCGGTGGCGTCCTCGTCCGCGCCGGGCCCCTCCCCGATGAACATCAGTTCGGCGTGCGGATTGCCGTCGGCGAACACCATGTTGGTGCGGGTGGGGCCGAGGCCGCATTTCATGCAGGCGGCACACTCCGTGCGCAGGGATTCCCATTCGGGGATGTCGGGAGCGTAAGCAGGCGGCATCCCCTGGATATTCTGCACCGGTGCGGCCTGCCGCGGTGCGGTGTTGACTTGGCGCCCTTCCTGGGGAACGACAGATGCCCGTGTCCGCATCGGAGCGGGAGCGGAGCCTCGTGGTGCGGTTTTGCGGACGGGAGGATTGTAGAACGCACGCAGAGTCTCTTCGTCCATGGAGGTGTCGGCTCCGGTCTTTTCGCCTGTTTTCAGGCACTGGATGATCTCGTCGAAGATGTCTGGTTTTCTCATGGGGGGCTGTCCTGTTCCGTCCGCTGGGGCCAATGGTTGTTTTTTGACTGTATACAATACATCCGGCGAACAGGATTTTCAAGCTGTTTTCATACGGAAAACTTCCCTTTCTACGCAGTTTCTGCCCCCGTTCCCGCGCACACATGCAAGTTTCAGTAAAAACAGTACCTTTTACTGAAACTTGAGAAAGGAACCTCAAACAAGACAAAGGAACCTCAAAACAAGACAAAGGAACCTCAAAACAAAAGTCTGCGTTCGGGCTTTTGTCCTTTTCGGGATGCGCTCCCCGGTGTTTTCGAGGGGCGGCAACGTTTTTCTAGATCAGCTGCATCTTCACCGAAAGCAGAATGCGTTCCGGGTCCGTGCTGTACAGACAGTCGAGGCAGTCTGAGTTTTCGACCGGGATGCAGCCGTGCCTCAGCCATTGTCGGAACTCCGCGTCTTCGGCCGCCTCGTGCTGACGCAGCCAGTCGGTGCAGAAGAACAGTTCCTCGCGGGAGTCCGCCCTGTTCAGGAAACGCTGAAATCTCCGGTGTGCCCGCCAGTGCGGTTCGAAATCGATGTATCGCGTACGGATCATCACAAGTTCCTCCTGTTCGGCCAGATCGTGCAGGTGGTCCTTGTGACGGGTGAGCTCTGCGCCGAATCCGCGAAAAAGCGGGTTGCACATTGAGGCAAAAGCCGCCAGTTCGCGGCGTTCCTCGTCGATCGCCCGGAGCACGCGGGTGTAGTCGCGGATCTCCCGCGGTCCGATGCCGCGCACAGTGTGCGTGTAATACATGGTTCCCTCCTTGTTTTCGAACCGGATTTGTATCCGGTTTCCCCCCTTTGTCTTTTGTTATTATTAATATGCCGCCGCCGAACGGAAAAATCAAGCGGCGGTCAGGATCCTTCCTCCGGATTTTTCAGGAAATCCTCCACTACGAGCTTGCTGTGCGCCAGAAAAAGCGGATCGAGCAGCAAGTCCAGGTCGCCCTCCATGAGCGCGGGGAGATTGAAGACGGAGACTACACCGAACCGGTGGTCCGTGACGCGGTTCTGCGGGAAATTGTAGGTGCGGATGCGTTCGCTGCGGTCGCCGGTCCCGACTTGCAGGCGTTTGCTGGCGGCCTGTTTCGCGGCCTCCTCGTTGCGCTGGATTTCCAGCAGGCGGCTTTTCAGGATGCGCAGGGCGATCTCGCGGTTGCGGATCTGGGAGCGCTCCTGCTGGCTCGCCACGACCAGTCCGCTCGGGATGTGCCGGATGCGGACGGCGGAATCGGTGCGGTTCACGTTCTGGCCGCCGGGGCCGGAGGAACGAAACGTGGAGATTTCGAGGTCTTCCGGGCGGATCGCGATGTCGTCGATCTCGCTCGCCTCCGGCAGCACGGAGACGGTCACGGTCGAGGTGTGGATGCGGCCGCCGGACTCCGTGACGGGGATGCGCTGGACGCGATGGACGCCGCTTTCGTATTTCATGCGGGAGAAGATGTCCTCTCCGGAGAGGGAGAACATCACGTTCTTGATGCCGCCGAGCTCGGAATCCGACTGCTCCATCACCTCGCATTTCCAGCCGCGTTTCTCCGCGTAGTGAACGTACATGCGGAAGAGGTCGCCAGCGAAGAGCGCCGCCTCCTCGCCGCCCGCCGCGGGCTTGATCTCCACGATGGCGTCGCGGGAATCCGCCTTGTCCGGCGGCACGAGGCGAACCATCAGGTCCTGTTCCGCCTCGTCCGCGGTCTTTTCCTGCTCGGCGAGGTCGCTTTCGATGAGCGTGCGGAATTCGGGATCGTGCTCGGTTTCCAGCAGAGCGCGGTTGTCCTGCGCGGATTTCAGCGCCCCGGTCCACTGATCGTATGCAGCGAAAATGTCCTCAAGACGCTGGCGTTCCCGGGCGAGCATGGAGGCGCGCGCGGGCACGGCGTAGACGCCGGGATCGGACAGCTCCGTTTCGAGCTTGTCGAACCTGGCCTTGAACTGTTCGATCTGGCGCGTGAAATCTTCCGGGCGCATGAGGATATTTTCCAGTTTATTTCAGGGTATCTCTGTTGATTGGGTCGGATTGCCTTTCCTCCCCAAAAAACAAGCCCGGCCTCCGTTCGAAAGATGCGGGGTCCGGGCTGGCTGATCCGGCGGCTCCTGTGCGGAGGATCGCCGTTCCGTCCGATCGGGAAAACCGAATTACTTGGCGGGTTTCTGATAGCGGCGGCGGAATTTCTCAACGCGGCCGGCGACGTCGACCAGTTTCTGTTTGCCGGTGATGAACGGGTGGCATTCGGCGCAGATACCGACTTTCTGCTCTTTGCGGGTGGAGTAGATGTCCCAGACTTTGCCGCAGGCGCAGATGACCTTCGCCGGACCATACGCGGGATGGATGGAATCTTTCATTTTTAACCTCATATATGTTGGATTTGTATTTGATTTCTGAGAAAAATGCGTTACTTTAAAGCAACACAGCAATTTATAATATACACCAACATACGGAAAATGCAACTTCTTTTCGGAGAATCCTGACCATTTTTCTTTCGCGGATGCGCCGTTTCGCCTCAACCGGGTTTCCGGCGGAATCCGCACCGTCCCGCCAACCGAACCGACTTCCATGTTTTCCAAACTTTCCGCGAATCAACGTTTCCTGCTCCGCATCGTCCCGGTCTTCCTGGTCGCGTTCGTGCTCCGCATCCTGTGCGCGTGGCCCGCGCTGCAATCGCCGGAACGCCTCACGCGGCTGGATTCCGCGACGTATTTCCAGCCTGCGCAGTCGCTTTGTGAAAACCACAGGGTAATGAACATCGCGCCCGACTCCGATCTGCCCGCGGTGCAGCGTCCGCCGGGGTACATCTACTTTCTGGCGGTTGTCGGCGGCAGGCAGGGCGAACCGTTCGCCATCGTCCCCGCCGCGGTCGCCGGATGCCTCGTGGACGCGCTGACGGTCTTCCTCGCGGCGCTGACGGGACAGACCCTCGCCGGACGCCGGGCGGGCTTCTGGGCGGCGGTCCTGTATGCGCTGAACCTGACCGCGCTGGCAAACGCGCCGCTGATCCTTGCCGATTCCCTGCTCGGTTTCTTCTGCGCGTGGCAGGTGTTCTTCCTCGTCCAGGCGTGGCGCACGAAACGCCTTCGCGATTTCCTTTTCAGTTCGGTTTTCGCCGCGCTGGCGGCTCTGACGAAGCCGGTCAACCTCCCGGTCTTCCTCGTCCTGATCCCGCTGGTCCTGGCTCCGGTCATCTTCCGTTCGTGGAAGAAAACGGCGGCCGCGGTCCTGTTGACCTGGCTCGTCTTCTGCGCCCTGCTCCTGCCGTGGATGATCCGCAATCAGCTCGTCGGAGCGGGATTCGTACTGGATCGCAATTCCGGCCTTACCGCGCGCCACAACACCGCCGCGATCCTGGCCCGCGTGAACGGCACGGACATCGAAACGGAACGCGCCGCGCTGGAGGCCGAAGCGGAAGCGACGGTCCCCGTCCAATCGGAAAACGGCGTTTTCAGCGTATTTGAGAAGGAGATGGAGCAGGACAGCTGGTATCTGGCGCGCTACCGGAAGGCGATCTTCGAGCATCCTGGCGCGGCGGCGGCCACGCATCTGTTCCAGGTGTGGATCCTGCTGCCGGACCTGCCGAACTTCCTTCAGAACCTCGGACTGCGGAGCGGGGAACGCGGCACGCTGGCGGTCCTGCGGAAAGACGGTGTACTGGCGGCGTTCCGGCACTACATGGACGGGAGTTATGCGGCGACGTTTCTTGCGATGCCGTTTCTGATCGTTTCCGGGGCGCTCTGGGCGCTGACGGCGGCGGGGGTGTGGATCTATGCACGGAAGCGCAGATGGACCGTCCTGACGCTGTTTGCGGTATTTGTGCTGTACTATCTGGCGGTCCCGGGGCCAGTGCTGATGCCGCGCTACCAGATTCCCGCGCTGCCGTATGTCTGCGCGATGGCGGGCGCGGTCATTTCAGTCGGTGGTATTCGCAGATGGCGAAAACGTCGGTCATGCCGGCGATGTAATCCGTGACGGCGCGGTGGATTCCGTCGGCCTCCATGCGGCGGCGGACCTGATTTCCCGCGAGTTCGGGGTGCTTTACGAAAGTGTCGAACAGAAACGACATGCGGTCCTTCGACAGCTGGTTGAGCTTGTTGAGCTCCTGCGAGAAATACAGGTTTTCGTACAGGAACGTTTTCAGTTCGCTGGTCAGCACCTGGAACTCCTGGCTCCACGCAATCAGTGTCATGCCCTTCGCCGGGGCGTCGCCGGGCGCTTTCACGCCGGACGCCTCGATCAGCTTCGCGGAGGTCTCGATGGCGTCGCCGACCATGCGGTTGATGAGGGCGCGCACCGTGTAGGTCAGGAATTTGCTGTCGCCGCGCTTCAGCCCGAGCGACTTCGTTTCCTCGGCGGCCATGCGCCAGATCGCGATGTCTTCCAGCATATCTTCCGTGATGATCCCGGCGTCCAGCCCGTCGTCCACGTCGTGCCCGTAGTACGTGAGGTCGTCGGCGAGGTCGGCGGCCTGCGCCTCCAGGCACGGGGCAGGGGCGAGTTCCTTGCCGTCGAGCAGGGTCGGATGCAGCGGCGAACGGTGCTTGATGAGACCGGCGCGGGTCTCCCAGGTGAGGTTGATCCCGTCGTAGGCGGGGTATTTTTTCTCCAGCAGGTCCACCACGCGGATCGCCTGCAGGTTATGGTCGAATCCGCCGTGTCCCTCCATCAGGCTGTGCAGGGCGCGTTCCCCGGCGTGCCCGAACGGCGTGTGGCCGAGGTCGTGCGCGAGCGCGATGGCCTCCGTGAGGTCTTCGTTCAGCCCGAGGCTCCGGGCGATCGTCCGTGCGATGCCCGCCACTTCGATCGTGTGCGTGAGGCGGTTCCGCAGATGGTCGCCGGTCGTGCTCAGGAAGACCTGCGTCTTGTACTCCAGCCGCCGGAACGCCTGGCTGTGCAGGATGCGGTCACGGTCGCGCTGGAACTCGGTCCGGTAAGGGTGGGGCGTCTCGGGGTAGCGGCGTCCGCGAAGCGCGCCGGCGTGGACGGCGTACGGGGCGAGGATCTTGTCCTCGAAGCCGCAAAGGATCTGCTGGGTGCGCGCGGTCATAGGTTACAGCCCGACCTTGTCCTTGAGCTTCTGGAAGAAACTCGGGTCGTTGTCGGCGTTGATGGTAAAGTTCGGTTCGGCGCCGTTGTTCTTCGCGCCGCCGTTGTCCGTCTGGAACGCCGCCGCATAGGCTTTCAGCGCCTCACGCTGCGCGTCGTTGAGCTTGCGCGGGACGTCGATCGTGAGCTTCACGTGATGGTTGCCGAAGACGCCCTGGCGCGTACGGACCGGCATGCCTTTGCCCTTCAGCGTGAGCACGTCACCGTTCTGCGTTCCGGCGGGAATCGTCAGTTCGGCGTCGCCGTGCACGGTCGGGATGGTTACTGTCCCGCCGAGCGCGGCCACGGGGAACGGGATATGATATTCGGCATAGATGTCCTCGTCCTCGCGCTGGAAACGCTTGTCCGGGCGGACCTGGATCATGATGTACAGGTCGCCGTCCGCGCCGCCGCGGAGTCCGGGCTCGCCTTCGCCGTTCACGCGCATCCGGTTTCCAGTGTCAATACCCGCGGGGATGTGGACCTCGATGGCGCGGTGGACGCTGACCTTGCCGGCGCCGTTGCATTTGGAGCATTTGTGCGCGATCTTCTGTCCGGTGCCGTGGCAGACGGGGCATTCGTGCATCATGGTGAAGAATCCCTGGGAGACGCCGACCTGTCCGCTGCCCTTGCAGCGGTCGCAGCGTTCCGGCTTCGTGCCGTCGGCGCAGCCGCTTCCGTTGCACGCGGTGCACAGGCCGGGACGGTTGAACTCGATCTTCTTCGTGACGCCCTTGAACGCCTCGTCCAGCGTGATCCCGAGGTTGTAGCGCAGGTCCGCACCCTCCTGCGGGCCGTTCGGATCGCGTCTGCGTCCACCGCCGAAGAAGGATTCGAATCCCCCTCCCCCGCCGCCGAAGAACTGGTTGAAGATGTCGAAGGGGTCGCCGGAGAACCCGCCCCCGCCTGCCCCGTTTCCGTTCGCGGCATCCTCGCCGTACTGATCGTAGATTTGGCGTTTTTCCTTGTTGCCCAGGATTTCGTAGGCGTGGGAGATCTTCTTGAACTTCTCCTCGGCTTCCTTGTTGCCGGGGTTCTTGTCCGGGTGATACTTTACGGCCAGACGCCGGTACGCCTTTTTGATGGCGTCCTCGTCGGCGTCGGGGGAGATCTCCAGTAGTTCGTACAGTTCAGTGTGTCGTGCGGGCATGGGGGGCTGCCTTCCGTTCTCAGTTCTTGGTCAGACCGTCGGTCATCAGTTTCGCGGTCCTGCGGGCGAACGCGACGGGATCGGGCAGTTCGGAGCCTTCGCAGAGCAGCGCCTGGTCGTACAGCATGGCGGCGTAGTCGGTCAGCACGGCACTGCCGGGTTCCGCCTCGTATTTCTTCGCCATCGCCTGGATCAGCGGGGCGTCGGGGTTGAGCTCCAGGATGCGCTTCACTTCCGGCGCTTCCTGCTTCATCGCCTTCATCAGGCGCTGCATGTTCACGGACGGGTCGGCCTCGTCGCCGACGAGGCAGCAGACGCTTTCGGTGAGGCGCGCGGAGAACCGGACGTCCTTCACCTGGTTTTCGAGCGTCTTCTTCAGGAACTCGAGCAGGGATTTGTTCTGTTCGGCGGCTTCCTTCGTCTTCTTCTCAAGCTCTTTCTGCACGGGCTCGTCGAGCTTCAGGTCGCTCTTCGCGACGGACACGATGTCCTTTTCCGCGTACTTGCCGATGCCGTTGATCACGAATTCGTCGACCGGGTCGAGCAGGAACAACACGTCGAGCTTCTGCTGGCGGAAGAGCTCCAGCTGCGGGGAATGCTCCACGGCGGCGCGGTTTTCGCCGGTGATGAAGTAGATCGCCTTCTGCGTGGGCGGCATGGCGTCGGAATATTCCTTCAGTGACACCAGCTTGCCGGGTTCGCCGTTCATGGTCTCGAAGAGCAGCAGGTTCTGGAGCTTCTCGCGGTTTTCCCAGTCGCTGTACGCGCCCTCCTTGATGAGGCGGCTGAACTCGGCGTAGAACTTCTCGTACGTCGCGCGGTCCTTCTCCATCATGGTCTGGAGCTCGGAGAAGATGCGTTTCACGATGGCCTTCGAGATGCGCTTGATCTGCGGATTGTCCTGCAGCGTCTCGCGGGAGATGTTCAGCGGCAGGTCGCTCGAATCGACCACGCCGGACACGAAGCCGTTCATGTAGTCGGGCAGCAGGCCGGGGCATTCGTCGGTGATGAAGACGCGCTTCACGTACAGGCTGAGCGTCTTCTTGTTGCGGACGCCGAACTGGTACTGGATCGGGAGCTTGGCGGCGAGGAAAAGCAGTGCCTTGAACTCGGACGCACCCTCGGCGGAGAAGACGATGCGCTTCAGCGGCGCTTCGTAGTCGCCGGAGAGGTGCGAGTAGAAACTCTTGTACTCGTCCTCGGTGACCTCGGATTCCGGCCGCAGCCAGATTGCCTTCATGGTGTTCAGCGTGTCGTCCTCGATCACGTCCTTGCCGTCCTTGTCCTTGGTCTTGTGCGCCATGCGGATCGGGTATTCGATGAAGTCGGAGTATTTGCGGACCACGGACGACACGGTCCAGTATTCGAGGTAGTTCTTGAATTCGTCTTTCAGGTGCAGGGTCACGGTCGTACCGGCGGCGTCCTTCTCAGCTTCGGTCACGGTGAACGTGTCGACGCCTTCGGATTCCCACAGGTACGCCTGGTCCTCGCCCGCTTTCTTCGTCAGCACGGACACCTTGTCGGCGGCCATGAATGCGGCGTAGAATCCGACGCCGAACTGTCCGATGAGCTCGGGCGCGGTCGCGGGATTCTCCTCCTGCGCCTTCTTCAGCTCGGCGAGGAACCCGCGCGAACCGGAGTGCGCGATGGTGCCGAGGTTTTCGACGAGCTCTTCCTTCGTCATGCCGATGCCATTGTCGGAGATCGCCAGCGTGCAGGCGGCTTCGTCGGCGGTGATGCGGATTTCGCCCTCGCTGGCGAGTTCGGGGTGGGTCAGCGCCAGGAAACGGCGTTTGTCCAGCGCGTCGGCGGCGTTCGCGATCAGCTCGCGCAGGAAGATCTCCTTGTTCGAGTAGATTGAGTTGATCATCATGTTGAGCAGTTCTTTGACTTCGGCTTTGAATTGCATATGTCTGGACATAACTCTGTCTCCTTTGTTGTTGCGTTTCGTGTTTTTGTTTTCTCCCGTCCGCTCGCGGAGCGGCGGACTACTTCAGTGGAGGGCTTACCCTCCCTTACTTTTTGGAGGCCTTTTTCGCGGGTTTCGCGGCAGCCGATGCGGATTTCTTCGGCATCGTCGGGTTGCCGAGGCTCGCGTTGGCACCCTTGTAATCGTTGCAGTAGAACCCGGAGCCGACGAAGATCACGCCGGAACCCGCGCCGATCTTGCGTTTCAGCGTGTCGCGACCACATTCCGGGCATGTTTTCAGGTGGTCTTCGGTCATCTGCTGGAATTTCTCAAACTCGTATCCGCAATGTTTGCAGACGTATTCATAGGTGGGCATGTGAACTTGTCCTTCGGTTCAACGGCGGACCGGCGCGGTTTTTTGCCGCCCGGCTTGCGTCACTGGGGTTGTATTAAGATTGATTCTTCGGATTTGATAAGCATACTTTGTGCCAAATCGGCCTCAATGAGCCTCACAGCCTCGAATCCGCTTTCTCCCCTTTGATATTTGTTCCGTACTATGCGACATTCTGTCCCATATCCGTGCCAAAGTGTGCCGTAAAACCAAAAAGCGGCGCGCCCGGAGTGGCGGACGCGTCGCAATGTTTTAAGGTTCGGACAGGCGTGATGCTCAGAGGATGGAAGTCGGAGCCGCACCGGGATTCTTGGTCGCTTTCGGATCGGCCTTGGCGGGCGTGAAATCGTAGACCTTGATGCCGCCTTTTTCGCGCTCCGCCTTGATCATCGCCTGGATCTCCTCGGAGACGGTCTTGTCGACGAGGAAATCGTGGATTTCGCCCTTGACCTTTTCGAGCGGCATATAGCCCTTCGGGTCCTGTTTCAGGAGCTTGATGATGTGGTAGCCGAACTGTGTGCGGACGGGCTTGGTGAAGTCGCCGATCTTGTCGAGCTTGTATGCCGCGGCGGCAAAATCCTCGTCGAGCATGCCGGCCTGATCCAGCAGCATGCCATCCTTGTCGAACGGCGGCAGCTTGCCGTTGTCGCGTTTTCCGGAGGGACAGTTGCTCTTTTCCTGTGCGAGCTTGTCGAAGCTGGCGGGATCTTTCACGAGCGCGGCATAGATCTCGTCGATCTGCTCCTTCGCGAGCTTGTCGGCTTTCATCTTGATCTCCTTTTCCTCTTTGGAATCAAGGGCGGAGACGGGTTCGCACTGGATCAGGATGTGCGCGACGGTAATATTCTCCGGAACGGCGAATTTCTGCTGGTTTTCGCGGTAGAACTTCTCGACCGCCTCGTCATTGACGGCCTTTTCGGTCTTTTCGATGAAGTTTTTCTCCTCGTAGGCGGCGATGGACGCATTGTCCTGGATATCGGTTTCCTTTGCGATCTCATCGCGGTAGGACTCCAGCGACAGACCGCGTTCCAAGAGCTGGTCCTTCAGGGAGTCCACCTGCTCGGAGGGAAGTTTCTTGATGGAGGCGTCGAAATGGGTCTTCACGAGCTCTTCGGAGGGGACGAACCCGGCTTCTTTCGCCTTCTGCTTCAGGATCGCCGCATCGATTTTCTGGTCGACGTACTGCTGCATGGCGGTGCGCAGGTAGGATTCGGGCGTCAGCGCCAGGACCTGCTGGGACACCTTCTTCGACAGAAGCAGGTCCACTATCTCTTGTTTCGTGATCTTCGCGCCGTTGACTTCGGCGACCACGTCCGGCATGAAAGAAAGCGCTTTCACGACTTCCTCCTCGGATGCGGGCTGGGAAAGGAGCGCCCGGCGGATAGCGGCTTCTGTGGCGGCGTCGCCGGCTCCGGTGGTCTTTGCGGAACCGCCGATGCCCAGGTCGGGAGTCCCCCGCAAGGAGAGCGTCGACGGACTGCTCTTGCTCTGGGCAGTTGCGGAAAATGATACGGCACATGCCGCAAAAAGAACAAATACGAATTTGCAGTTCATCGTGAGGACCTTTCTGTTGCAGATTGATTATGGCTTCGCGGGCTGCCGGCACAGCCAGGCTTCGAACCCGGCGAGCTGGGCGGCATCCGCGTTCAGTTCCAGAAGCGCGGTCAATGCGGCGGCTTCATTTTTCCGTCCGGCCGCGGATGCGTCCATGGCGTCCTGAAGGAGAGCGGCGCAGGCGTCGGCTTTTTCCACGGCGGCACGGGCATCGGCTTCCCTGATCTTCGCGGATGCGTAGGCGGAGAGTTCCGGGAAAAGCTTGGAATTATTCTTTGCGAACGCGTTTAAGCTGGTCGCGGCGGCACGGATGTCATCAGAAAAACCGGCCGCGACGATTTTATCGTTCAGGCGCTGCGCTTCAAGCAGAAGATCGACCTGGGCTTTTGCGTCCAGGACCGCGGCGTCTTTGTCGTCCTTCTTTTTCCCGTCGGCATCATTGATGTCCTTGCCGTATTTGCGGCAGTATTCGTTGAGTTCGGCCGCCGCACCGGCGATGTCACCGGCATTGAGCCTGGCTTTCGCCGTCGAGATCACACTGTTCGTCCGGATCCCGTATTCGAAATCGGTGAGATTCAGGTTCGTCGGATCAAGACTGCGGTATGTCTCAATGCTTTTGAGCGCACCGTCGTTTTCGTGACGTTCCAGATCACTGAAAAGGCGCATCAGGACGTCCGAACGCTCCATCGGAGCTTCCGGAGCGGGCTTGGAACAGGACACAAGGCACGAGAGCGCAATTCCGGCCAGGACGACCGTAAACAACGCATGTCGGACGGTATGCTGTACGGAAGATGGTTTCATGATGGTCTTTCCAATTTATTTCAATAGACAAGCGCAAAGAAAGGTTTGTTCCCTGGGAAGGCCGGGCTTCCGCCGCGGCGGACCCCCTGCTTTGCTCCGGGAAAAGCAAACACCCTTATTTAATATAACAGCCCTTCCCCGAAAAAGCAAATGTCCCGTCTTTTGGCCGGAACCAAAAGACGGGCACAAAATCATACAGACGAACTGCCTGCGATGGGGCGGGGGATGGGCTTGCGCCGTGTCTCTCGCCGCACTGCATCGGGTCAGCCTCTGCGGGAACGAAGCCGTCCGCGCTGGAGGAAACCTTCGTAGTTTTTCATCACCAGGAGCGATTCCATCTGGGAGAGCGTGTCAATGGTCACACCGACAATGATCAGCAGACTGGTGCCGCCGAAGAACGACGCCACAGCGTACGGGATCTTCAGCCACATCGTAAGGAGCATCGGGAAGACGGAGAGGCCGCACAGGAAAATCGCGCCGGCGAACGTGATGAGCGTCATCAGTTCGTCGAGGTAATCGCAGGTGGGCTTGCCGGGGCGGATGCCGGGCACATAAGCGCCTTCCTTCTTCAGGTTGTCGGCGATCTGCACCGGGTTGAACATGTTCGAGACCCAGAAGTAGGAAAACGCGAGAATCAGAGCGCCGTACATCAGCATATAGGAGTAGGACCCGTGGTTGAAGTACTGCTGAAGCGCTGCGATATGCTGGTTCGGGATGAGCCTCAGGAGCATCGGCGGGAACATCAGGATCGCGCCGGCGAAGATGATGGGCATGACGCCAGGGAAGTTGACCTTGAGCGGCATGTAGGTGCTGCCGCCCGCGACCTTGTTTCCGACGGTCTTGCGCGCCATCTGGATCGGCACTTTGCGGACGCCCTGGCAGAGGATGATCGTGAGGGCGGTCACAACTGCAAAGATGATGATCAGAAGGAGCACGTGCGGGAGACGGAAATGACCGCCGCCTGCCGCGCCGCCGCTCTGGTACATATCGTACAGCTGGGCGATCGCCTTCGGGAGACGGTCGATGATGCCGATCGTGATGATGATCGACACGCCGTTTCCGATGCCTTTGTCCGTGATTTTTTCACCGAGCCACATCAGGATCATCGTGCCGCAGGTCAGGATGATGACCGAGAAGAACACGAACGCGGAGAGGTTGCCGCTGACGAGCGGCTGGCCGGGGAGCGCCGCGGGCAGGCCGAGGCGTTCCGGGTGCGTCATGGCGATCGCGGTCATGGCGCCCTGAATGACGCAGATGACGATCGTGAGGTAACGGGTGTACTGGTTGATCTTGTTCATCCCGGCCTCGCCTTCACGCTTGAGGCGTTCGAGCGAGGGCAGGACGGGGACCAGGAGCTGCATGATGATGGAGGCGGAGATGTAGGGCATGATGCCGAGCGCTCCGACGGCGAACTGCTGGAGAGCGCCGCCGCTGAAGAGGTCGATCATGCCCAGGAAATTCCCTGCCGTCTCCTGGGAGAGCTTGTCGAAATAAACCTTGAGGTTAGCTGTGTTGACTCCGGGGCACGGGATGTTGGCCGCGATCCGGCAGACAATGACGACCGCTGCGGAAAAAAGGATCCTGTTTCGGAGATCCTTGATTTTGAAAGCGTTGATAAATGCTTTGAACATGTTGCCTCAATTTCCGGCGGGGATGCCGCAAGGGTTATTCGATGACTTCGACGGAACCGCCGGCGGCTTCGATCTTGGCCTTGGCGGAGGCGGAGAACTTCTGCGCCTTGACCTTGAGGGCCTTGTTGACGTCGCCAGTGCCGAGGACCTTCAGCGGGGCCTTGTTCTTGGCGACAAGACCGGCCTTGAGGAGGACCGCTTCGTCGATTTCAGTGCCGGCTTCAAAGACCTCGTTGAGGGTGCCGACGTTGACGACATTGCAGATTTCCTTCACGCCGTGCATCTTGAAGCCGCGCTTCGGGATGCGGCGGAAGCTCGGAGTCTGACCGCCTTCAAAGTGGTGACGGACGGCAGCGCCGCTACGCGAACGCTGGCCTTTTTCACCGCGGCCGCAGGTTCCGCCCCAGCCGGAGCCGTCG
>Ga0310786_10004536_pt1 | contig 19323 bp, 22 predicted proteins | sample AusTroGonzalo_MG_FD_203881 | JGI IMG/M metagenome (GOLD analysis project Ga0310786, IMG submission 203881) | Bovine rumen microbial communities from tropical cattle in Woodstock, Queensland, Australia - Gonzalo_03 (v2) (version 2) | ecosystem: Host-associated > Mammals > Digestive system >... | reverse complement strand
TGCCCCTGTACCCGCCATATACCATGCTATAAGAATATATTCAAACAAACAACATATCGACCTTCATTTAGAAATACCTCTTTTTCATTACAACCGACCCGTAAGCAACGATGTAAATGCAGAATACCAGCAGATTTTATTTTCAACACAAGCCTCCAGTTTGCCAGAAAAAAAACATGAATTAGAGCAAACAATGGCTATTGCAAAAAGCAATAACGTTATGCAAGCTGTAGGAAGAAATACATATGTTATAATTGATGAGTTCGTCAACGAAGATGAGTGTTTAAAAATTCTGCGACTACTACTAGACAATGGAGCAGATCCCCTTATTGAAGTAAATATGGAACACGAAGACAATGGTCCCAGTTCGTATAATGCCCTCAAATTTGCAATAGAAATCGGTTGGTTGAAGGGCGTTGAAATGATGTGCGAACATATAAAAAACAACGTTCCCATTACTCAAAAAATGATTGATGAATGGTTAAAAGTCGGAATCAGTTGGGAAGATCAATGGCGTCGCTTATGGAAAGATTTCCCCCATAGCAGAGATTACGCAAAAAAATGCAATGAAGTCGTAACCTATCTCCAAACATTGAACGCTTCACTGACATAATTTTTGTCGTAAAATTTTTGCGAACTTTTCCCCATAGCAATCCGAATCATTTTTTTGAATATTTAAAGCGTTCCCAATTCTGGGAGCGCTCTTTTAACATTAAAAAATGGAGAATATATGATGAAGATAAAAATGCGGGAATAACTAGCCCCATCTATTCGGCGAGATGAGTCCCGTTTCCTAACCGCCATTTTTTTTCCACAAAAACAATCCCCACATACACCTTAATCCATTCTCACCTAGAATGGGGTTAAGGAATGTATTCACTTTTTCAATTATCAAGGTCTTTATGTCTCACATTTCCACCGACAAGCGCATTAACGATTTCTGCAACGCCCTCATTCGAAGCAAGCGTTGGGAATTCATCCAAGGCAAAACGCACCCTTCGCTCAGGCACATTACAAAAGGCGGATTCAAGACTCTTATCGTGTCAAGTACGCCTAGCAATAACTACGCCTACGAAATGATGCGTCGCGAATACAACCATTACATTCGCGAGTTTCTCATTCAAACAGGTGTAATCCAAGCGACAGCCTAACCTACGCTTAGTAGCCGCGCATCTTGCACAATTTCAACAAATCATCATTTTAAAAAGGAGAAACCTATGAATTTCAAGACCATCGTCATTAATTGGCACATTACCGAGACCTGCAACTATCACTGCAAATTTTGCTTTGCTAAGTGGAACAAGCCTACAGAAATCTGGAGCAATCCGGAAAATGTACGGAAAGTTCTTGCCAACATTAGCCAGCACTTTCGCAGCCAAGGCTATTTTCACATCCGTTTGAACATTGTCGGTGGTGAGCCGATTTTATTCCCCGAACGATTGTGGAACGTGGTAGAAACAGCATATTTTCATGAGATGGAAATTTCCATTATCACCAATGGCAGCCACCTCGAAAATATTCGACCTTTTGCACACCTGATTTCGCAAGTCGGGATTTCCATCGATTCGCTTGATCACGAGACCAATCTGAATATCGGTCGAGAATGTGGCGGCAAGACTATTCCGTTAGAGACTCTCCGTCAGAAAATTGAAGACATCCGCAAGGTTAATCCCGATATCAAAATTAAGTTGAATACGGTTGTAAGCATGCACAACTACAACGAAGTCCTCGTAGAGCGTTTTGCCGAACTCCATATCGACAAGTGGAAAATTCTGCGCCAAAGGCCATTCAACGGAAACCACGGCGTTAGCGATTACCAATTCTACGCCTTTCTCAGAAACAACTTCAATGAAAAGTTCATGCAAGCGAACGTACCGGAACATCGCGAGGATTTGCTAACAGCATTCATTGGTTGCGAAGATATCGAGAAACCCAGTGAGCCGCAACAAGTGATTTTCATCGAAGACAACGATGCCATGACCGAAAGTTACTTGATGATTTCGCCAGATGGTCGCCTTTTCCAAAACGGGAATATAGAATACGCTTACAGTCGCCCATTGACAGAAGTCCCATTCGCAGAAGCTTTATCCGATATTAAATTCGACAACGAAAAATTCGAAAGTCGTTACGGGACTTGGCTAACACAAGATGCGGTAAACAAGATGGAGAGATTCTTCCATGTCGTCGAGGACGATTATGGGGATTTCGAATGTTTTGCAGAGCTCAGCGACGACTAAATTTTATTTCCAGCCAAAACTCCACATATTTCCGAGTTTTGGCTTTTTAACCCCACACAAAAAAAAACACTTGCAACACTTTTCTATTCAAATGCATACAAAACCACCCCAACCCTTGCTCCTTAAGTTACTTTTGAGACATAACAGGAGTGTATATGATGTTTGGTTTTTGCGCCCTTATTGCATTGGGTCATTCTGGCGTTTTCGCCACGGGCGCTTTTGCCCAGGATTTTTGCAACACCGCAACGCATAGCGGTGAAAGCGTTACCGTAACGAGCAACGGCATTAACGATATCGGAAAAATGTCTCCGTAAAATAGGGTTCGCGCAACCAGTCTAATTTTCAATATCAATCATAAACCACACCATAATACTAAAAGGCGGTTATGCATAACCGCCTTTTTCTTTTTAACTATTACACGAGTTGTCCGGGCAATTTCAGCTTTACTTTAGGCGGAAATTGTTTATCGAACTTTTCGCATTCATCTTTGTCGATAAAGTAGCCTGCCGGGTCACGATAACTTCCGGTAATTCCGTCGAGGAAACCAGGCGTGAGTTCCTTGATCAAAAAGTAAGGAGCATCGCCGTCCGGATCGTCGGCATAGCGGATTCCCTTGGAAGTCGCCACGACAAAACCGCACTTTCCATAGAACTGGATGTTGCCGCACATGGCAATGCAACCGCCGTTCATTTCACGGGCGCGTTCCATGGCATAATCCAGCAAGCGCTTGCCATAGCCCATCCGTTGCAAGTCCGGGCGCACGCTGATGGGGCCAAACGTCATCATGCGCAAGGCATGCGGCGGTTCGCCATCGACCATGATTTCGGACCAAGCGAACATCACATGAGCGATAAGTTCGTGAGAGCCATCGTCACAGACGCGTTCCATGACAAGCGAAAGCTCAGGAATGTAATTTGGGCGGTCGCGGAAGCAATGAAGCACATAATGCTCTTCGCAACCGGGACGATAGACGTTCCAGAAAGCTTCACGGGTTAAATTTTCAACAGCGAAAAAGTCGGCAGAGGTTTCCTGCCTGATAATGATTTCAGAATGTTTGTTCATGTTTATTCCTTATGTTGTTTTCCGCATTTTGCGGGAGTTTCACAGAAGGGCAGGCAGCATCACTCGATGCAACCTGCATTAAACAATGAACCAATTTTGGATATTGAGCATCCAACTCCGAGTTAAAGGTTGTACCCTAAATATAGATAAAACTTTAAAATTACAGAACTGTTTAAATTTTAAAAGATTAAAAATATCTATTTTCATAAAAAACACAGACAAGTCTTATTATGCAAAACGTAACTCTTTCAAAATCACATCAACTTAAACTGGGTTTTTCCTCTTACCTCAAAGCGCTCCGCTTGATTTGGGCGAACAATCTCGCTCGGTATTTGCTCATTCCCGTTCTTTTGAACATCATTGTCGTTGTGGCGCTTGTATTTTCGGGCATTGGCATTGGCGACTGGATAAACGGCATCATCGAGCGCAGCGTCGAGAATATGAACGGCTGGATTCACGCAGCGATGATCGGCATCAAGATTATCCTCCCCATCGTTTTCTTTGCGCTTTTCATTTTCATCGGTGGAACGATTGTCAACATTTTGATGTCGCCTATTTACACGTTCCTTTCAGAAAAGACTGAAACGATTCTTACCGGAAAAGAATTTCCGTTTGATTTTAAACAAACGCTAAAGGATGTTTTGAGAGCGATTATCATCGTCTTAAGAAATACGATAAAGCAACTATTCCTCATTGCGCTTTGCCTGCTCTTGAATTTTATACCTGTCGTCGGAAGCGTTATTTCGCTCATTTTGATTTTCATCATCAACGCTTACTACTTCGGTTACGGCTTTATGGATTACACTTATGAGCGCTGGCGTTTATCGCCCAAAGAAAGCCGCAAGGAAACACACAAATTAAAATACATAGCATTTGCAAACGGAGCCGTTTACTCATTACCGCTTTACCTGTTCTGCGGAACGTTTATCGCCGCTTTTATCGGTGGCGTTTCGGCAGTAGCGGCTACCATTTCGCAGATTGATTCGTGCATTTCCAACGATAAGGAGAATATATGAACGCTTTGGACACCGTAAAAATCAAAGAAACCGCGTGGAACAAACTCAGCGGGAAATGGTCTTCGGCAGGCGTTGTTTGTTTAATATATCTTCTCGCGACAGTCGTCATTGACATTCCCTCAAACACCCTCAAAGAAAATCCATCCGGTCAAGATGCATGGGGAACCATTGAATTCATTTTGAACTTGTTTTTGGACACGGGCATCATCGCTTGTTTTTATGATGTCGTCCTCGGCAAGGAACTATCTTACAAGCGTTTATTTGTTGGTTTTACAAGCGGTATAGAATTCGCCGTTAAACTATTCTTCACACATTTTTTCACATTCCTTTTCATTTTTGCTTGGAGTTTGCTCCTGATCGTTCCTGGCATAATGAAAGCTTATTCGTATGGCGTGGCCCTATATGTTTTCTTGGACAATCCGGAACTTTCTCCGCTTGAAGCCATCAAAAAAAGCAAGGAAATGATGTACGGGCACCGCTGGGAATTATTCGTTCTTGAATTACGCTTTATTCCCTGGTTCCTTTTAGGCATCATCACTTTGGGCATCGGATTCATTTGGATTGTCCCGTATTTCATGACTGCATACAGTGAATTCTACATCCAGCTGAAAGAAAAGCAACCGTAGCTTTCTATCTTTGCGGCCATGCTCAAGAACTACATTTTTGATTTGGGCGGAGTCCTCTTGGACATCCGCATGCAAAACGCTTACGAACGATTTATCGCATTAGGGCTCCCCGCCGCAGAACTTAAAGAAGGCGGGAGCGTCAACAAGCTGATGGAAGATTACCAGCTTGGCTGGGTGAGCACGCAGGATTTTTGCAAGCTTGTCGCAGAGAAATGTCTGCCGGGAATGGCACAGCAATCCGAGAGGGTAACCGCACAAGACATTGAACTTGCGTGGAATTCCATTTGCCTTGATGTACCGAACCGCAAGCTTGAAGCGCTCCGACGCCTGCGTAATACAGAAGGCATTGCAAGCGTTTCGCTCTTGAGCAACACGAACACATTGCATTGGGAATGCTGTTGCAAGAACTGGTTCTGCGCAAACGGCAACAAGCTCGAAGATTTTTTCGACAAGATTTTCTTGAGCCAAGAACTGCACCTGCAAAAACCGGCCCCCGAGATTTTCAACACGGCCATCCGCGAGCTCGGAGCCTCCCCCGCCGAAACAATTTTCCTTGACGACAGTGCCGTAAACACCGCAGCGGCAGCCGCTTGCGGACTGCAAACGCTAACCGTCACACCAGATATCGACTGGGTGAAGGAACTCAGAATTTGATTCCTTATGCATACAAAAAGTAAAGCACCATCGTAATTATAAATGCAAAAAACAACGAACACATAAAGCCTCCTTTAGGCACGATTCGAGTATTTTTTCGAGCTACATTCTAAATCTACGATTTTAAAATGTCACATAATGACATTTGGTATTTTTCATAAAAATTCTTGCGCCATTCACTTTATAATGTTGCATGTTCTCTTTTGAGAAAGAGTCTCTTCTTTGCGCTTTGACAATTCCCGTGGTTGCTCCGTTCTTCGATTCCAGTTTCCACTTTTCAAGAGAATCGAGTCCAGCATTCCCGAGAACAGCCAAGTCGTAACCGATGATTTTGACGGCACCCGCGGCACGAGCCGTGTCGAGTTGCGCCGAGAACCTCGCGCTGTCAGCGAGCGCATGCGAATCGTCGATACGGAAGAGTTCCATATCCACCCAGAAATCGATGTTGTACAGGGCGCAAGCGCGTGCCACCGCCCGTTCGTAGTTGCCGACGGTCGAAGTTTCCGCGTGAGCTCGGCCTCCGTCACTTGCACCAATGCCATCCTGAACGGCCAAAACATCGGGCTTGAAACCTGCAGCAAAAAGACTTTCGAAAAACGCTTGCAGTTTTTCGGGCGTTTCCAAATTCTGGTTATAGAACGGGGCGGTCATTACTTTCCAGCCTTTCGCTTTTGCAGTCTCGGTGACCGGATTCAAGAAATGTTCCGCCAGAGTTTTCGCGGTGGCATCGTTGCGGAGCCCGTCCCAGTAATAGCGCGCGATTTCTTGGGGAATGTAAACACCCTCGATAACGGATTCACTCCCGTAAAGGCGATGCAGTTCATCAAGCACCGACAAGTTCCGCGATGCAAGCGTATCCAGCTGCGAGGCAGTCGGCGGAGTGTACCAGTTGTCGCCATTATAATAAAGGCCAAGCCAAATCTTGGTGCCAACGGCTTTCGCAGACTCGATACTCTTCGGAAAAAGCTGGTTGTTCTTGTACTGCGTATTCTGCAAAAAATCCAGTTGCGAAGGATAATACAAGTGCGTCGCCTCGACGGCGGCATACTGCAATACGATTTGATCCATGCCAAGCGCGTGCAGTCTCTGGTGCATGTGCGTGATGGAATCCTGCGACTGGTAAGCGGTCGTCCAACCCGCATCAAAAACGCCATCCAAGCCAGCGGCATGAACATCATGTGCCGCGCCAGCAACTAGCGTGAGGTTTCCACACAGGAATGCCGAAAACGCGAAACTCAAAAAGCGCTGCGACTTGGACATAGCAACCAGCATCTAATCTAAAAGACTGTCATTTTTCCGCTGATAAATAAAATAGTAGAGCAAGCTCCAGGCGCCCCACAAAACGCAAAGCGACATTCCGATGTACCCCACGGCATAGACAGCAGAAGCAATCGAATCGCATTTTAAAAGCCATCCCGTTTCGGACAAGATAAAATTCCAATCATGGAATCCGTAAGGGGCCTCGGCGCCGGTGCCACCGCTAATCAGCATGAGCTTCATGGGGAGTGCATCTTCGATATACGGGGCAACGTCAATCAAGTTTTCGAACGCCCACCAGAGAGCAATCGAGGCTCCGAACAAGTCACGGGGTTTTATCCACAACGCAAAGCAGAACACGAGCGGCATAATGGTCTGGAACAGCGAACCGCCAAGAGATGTGAGCACGGGTTTCCTGAAAATTCCAAAGACGATGTGACCGGTTTCGTGAACAGGCAAGTTCAAGTTATGCAAAAACTGAGCAATCCACGACTGGTAACCACCCAAAAAAGCCTGCAATGTAAAAAACGCCATTGCAATCAACAGCAACACACGCACCGCAAAAAAATTCTCGCGGCCAAGCGGTTTTGGCAACAAGAAGAACTGCACCCAAGCGGGCCATTCATCTGGCTCAGCTAACCAATCTAAAATTCTAGCAAGCAATGGTTTCTTTTCGTGCGGAGTCCAAGTCATGAGATTAATTATTGGTCAATGATTGTTAGTTCATGGTCAGAGGTTATTGAGAATCTAGTAAAAATTATTCTAGCCGTTTTGTGCAAACAACGGATTGCTTTCAACTAGTAAATATCGGCTTCACGGCTGTAAAATCTTCGGTGCGTCCAGCCGTACCACAAATTTGGATCTTCATGAATACGTTTTTCAAGCCACTTGTTGAATTGCGTGTTGACAACGCTCGGCGCTGGCGGCTCATTTTCTGGCGGCGCAAGAAGCGTCGGGGACGCGAGATGCGCCGGGGACGTGCTATTGGACTGCGCGGAATCAACGAGTGGCGCCGAACTTGGGACCTGCTCGCGTTCCACTTCTATCGCATGGAGTACGCGGACTTCGCAAACTTCTTCCATCCAGCAAATAAAAACAGGAGTCTGCGGACGATGCTTGAGCAGAAAGTCAGGCAAGGGATTTATGTTTGCAGGGCGACCGAGAAAAGTTCCGTCTATTGCACTCGGAATGCGCGAGTCCTGATCGGCAAGCAAGCAGAAAAGTTTTCCGTCATTCAAAATCCGTAGAAAGTCGCGCGGAGTCCGAGCATCTACTGAATAACTCCGGCCATCGACCGCACGAATTTTACATTCGAGAATGTTGTTGAGCCACTTCGGTTTTATGGGAATATAGCTTGCAACAAGCGGGATTCCAAGGCAACAGAGCCACGGCCCCATCGCCTCGTAATTGCCGTAATGCGCCGTTAAAAAGATTCCACCTTTGCGCATTTTTTCAAGCACGGGCGCGGAACTTTCCGCAATATCAAAAGTCCAGCCATCCACGCAACACGGGTACGCAACAAAATCTTGCGGCAGCTTTTTAAACGTCTTAAAGCAGAACAGCAGTTCGCCCACATGGCGAGTCAAGTTTATCAAGAGCTCATCGTAGTTGACGGGAGCAACAGCCGGTGCATCGAGAGTCGCATTCGACGCATCAGGCGCCGCGTTTGACGCAGTAGAAAATGCGGCAGAAATCGCTTGCGGAAATGCGCCCACCACATGCTTTGCGTTTGCGAGAACGGTTTTATGCTTCCAGCCCACAAGCCTAAGCACCACGTAAGCGCCCCACGCAAAAAACACCGCCAATATCTTACCTATAAAAATCATTACGGATTAAAGATACGAAAAATATCATTGTTTCGGCGATTAAATAAATAACAGAACAACGTCATGAAGGACCAAAGCCTACATAAAAAACGAACTGATGACGCATCATGATGGACCGGATTCCGGATCAAGTCCGGAATGACGAAGGACCCGAGTGATGCAGAAACATGCTTGCATTTTGGCATGGTTGAGCCGATAGGTCATGCACATAGTGCAATGACGTTGCCATCTAGCACAAGGCTGAGTCATTACGAAATCTCACTTTTTCAGGCACATTTCGTAACGTTTCAAAAATTGAAGTATTACGAAATCTCATATTTTTTAGCACTTTTCGTAATACTTCAGGAATTGAAATTATAAATTTATTCTAGTTTATCCATTACGAGTTATTATGATTTGCAAAAAGTGCGGTAGAAAATACGAAGACGACATGCCTAATTGTCTGTGGTGCGACGCCCCGAACGATAATGTATCAGAAAATCCTTCTGTAGAACCCGAAGCGGTAACGGCGGAATCAATACCTGCAGAAAGTGCATTTACCCAAGAAGAACCTGAAAACGTTCAGCGTGGCAGAAGCGCCATCGCCTGGTTTAAATTTGTAATCATTTTTTCTTTTATCGTAATTCCTTTTGGCGAATTTAGCCTCGCAGTTTTCGAACCCAACATGAATTTAGCAAAAGGTGAAATTCCACAAGCTATGGATTTTGCACCCCTAATCGTCGATCTTTTCTACTTATTCCTATTCTTTATACTCTGTCTAACAATCCTTATTGCGTTATTCAAGTGCTGCAAATGGCTGTATATCAGCATCCAGACATTACGCAAGTTCACATCAACGACATTTTCACCCATTGCAGCCGTCTTTTGTACATTAATTCCATGGGGGAACGGAATATTCGATTATTTCATCTTTAAAGACATCCTCGCACGCCAAGAGCACGCCCTCAAATCCCGCAACGCCAAGTTTACATCAGTAAAACCAGGACTGCTCAAGTGGATTCTCATATTGGCGATTCTTTCCCTGATTACATCTTTTTTCTACGATCTCTACAAATCCACCATATGTAAACTTTTGGGTTTGTTATTGTCGCTTCCAGCCTGCTGGCTATACATTAAAACAATGAAAGCCATGATTGAAAATGAAAAAAATCTTTCGACCATACAAGAACGTGACTTACTAGACCGCAAAGTCGATGAAATCTTAAAACAACGCGAAAAATCCTAACCTCCTTTTACTACTATTATACATACTATGAGTGAAAATTGTCTTTTCTGCAAAATCATCAAGGGTGAAATCCCTTCCAAGAAAATCTATGAAGACGACGATGTGTTCGCCTTCTACGACATCGCCCCGCAGGCTCCGGTACACTTTTTGGTCGTGCCGAAGCGCCACATTGCAACCATCATGGACATGAAGCCGGAAGATTGCGAACTCGTGGGCAAGATGCTCTACCGCGCACAACTCATCGCGAAAGACCTCGGCCTCGAAGAAGGCGGCGCTCGCTTTGTGTTCAACTGCAAGGCTGATGCCGGTCAGACCGTGTTCCACATCCACCTGCACGTCGTCGGCGGACAGGAAATGGGCTGGCCTCCGTTCCCGGCAAAATAGTGATCAAAACTCGCGCCATTGTTCTGCACCGTTTTCCGTACAGCGACTCTAGCTTTATCGTCAAGGCGCTTACGGAAGAAAGCGGGATTGTTTCGTTCATCGTCAAGGGCGGTAAGAAAAAGGAATCCCCGTTCCGGGGTGCTTTGGATCCGCTCGCGTTGAGCGAAGTCGTCTTTCGGCAAAATCCGAATACCGAATTGCAGTTCATCAAGGAAGCGACGCTTTTGGACTGGCGCAAGGATTTGCGCAACGACTTGTTGAGTCTTGCAAAGGCGCAGGTCATCACCGAGATGATTTTGCGTTACGCGCCGCAAGGCGTCCCCCTGCAAGAAGAATTTGAGCGGTTGGAGCAAGCAATCAGCGAATTCGATTCCGTTTCACCGCAAGATTCGCCGGTTCCAGAAGGTAACGCGCACTCGTCAACACAGAATGATCCTGACAAGTCGCGTATTTTCGCGCAATGGCTTTTGGACACTTGCGATATGTGGGGGTACAATCTCGACCTCACCACTTGTAGCCGCTGCGGCAACACTCTTGACAAGCCCGCCGTAGACTTTTTCCCCGAAACAGGCGGATTCGTATGCCAGGCTTGCCTCGGCGTCGAGCACCCGCGCGCCCGATTAGAAACGCTACAGGGGCTTTGGGCTCTCCGCAATGGCGGCAAAATCGAGCGCCCCGAATTCACCGAGAACGCGCTCCTCACCTACCTGCGCCACCACATCGGTTTCTTGAAAGAAATCCATTCCATAAAATTCCTGAACGAAACAAGAAAACTGTTTGGCCATCATTAAATAAATATATCCCATAGCGAGATATTACTAATTCAAGTCAATAATAAAATTACGGCAAGAGAATAAAAGCGTCGGCCAAGGATGGGGAGGGTGCAGGGAGGGGCCCGTGCGGCCTTCGCAACTCCGAGCTGGGGCCCCGCCCGCATGAAGTACTTTTACAATTCAAAAAGAGCATTTATGCAAGCAAGCCATAATCAAACACATTTTTTATATTTTCGGAAAATGTAAAAATGTGAAGAGGTCATCATGTTAACTCCAGAAGATATCAAAGCAAAAAAATCCAAGCACGAAATGATTTCCATGATCACCGCCTACGACTTCGCTTTCGCAAACATTGCAGAAGCCGCCGGAATTGACCAGATTCTCGTAGGCGATAGCCTTGCAAACACAATGCTCGGTTACAAGAGTACGCGTGAAATCGGCATGACCGAAATGCTCATCTTCGCTGCAGCCGTCTGCCGTGGCGCCCCAAACACTCACGTAGTCGCCGACATGCCCTACTTGAGCGACAAAGATCCGCAAACCGCTTACGACAACGCCCGCCGTCTCATGGATGTGGGAGCCTCTAGCGTAAAAATTGAAGGCACACCCGCTGGCGTTCTCGAGTTCTTGCACGAAAAAGGAATTCCCGTCTGCGGGCATCTTGGACTTTTACCGCAGACCGCAGAAAACTTCAAGCAGAAAGGCCGCACCGAAGAAGAAGCTCGCGCCATTGAAGAAGCCGCCAAGTTTGTGGAAGGGCTTTGCTTCGAAACCGTTCTCGAGCACATTCCCGAAGAACTCGGCAAAAAAATCACCGACGAAATCAGCATTCCCACCATTGGCATCGGTGGCGGCAAGTTCACAGACGGTCATGTTCTCGTGATGCACGACGCTCTCGGTATGCATCCGAACAAGATTCCGCCTTTTGCCACAAAATTCGTAGATATGTATTCCGTTGGTGTTCAAGGAGTTAAGAAATACATCGAAAGTGTTAACGCAAGAATGTAATTCAGCAACAGCAAAACCGAAATTTAGTACAAAATAACAATACTTATTTCTATGAAATCGGTCTCACACGAGATCGATTTTTATTTTATTCAACATATCATTCAGTAAAGCATTTTTGTTGCGGCTCTGGATACTAAATTTTTTTCAAAAAAAATTGAATTTTTATAAAATAAGTGTTGATTATTTGTGAAAAAGAAGTTATTTTTCTGATATCAACAAATAAATAACAAAAAAGGAAGAAAAAAAAATGGCTGAAACAAAAACTGCAAAGAAGCCCGCTGCTAAGAAGCCGGCTGCCGCTAAGAAACCTGCTGCCGCTAAGAAACCTGCTGCCGCTAAGAAGCCCGCTGCCGCTAAGAAGCCCGCTGCCGCCAAGAAGCCGGCCGCTGCTAAGAAGCCGGCCGCTGCCAAGAAGCCCGCTGCTGCTAAGAAGCCCGCTGCTGCTAAGAAGCCGGCCGCTGCCAAGAAGCCCGCTGCTGCTAAGAAGCCGGCCGCTGCTAAGAAGCCGGCCGCTGCTAAGAAGCCCGCTGCTGCTAAGAAGCCCGCTGCCGCCAAGAAGCCGGCCGCTGCTAAGAAGCCCGCTGCCGCCAAGAAGCCGGCCGCTGCTAAGAAGCCCGCTGCCGCCAAGAAGCCGGCTGCGGCAAAGAAGCCGGCCGCCAAGAAGTAATCTTCTTTTTGACCCAACGATTTCGACCCGCAGACCTCTGCGGGTCTTTTTTATATTGGCGCCACGCCCCACGTTTACTATTTTTGTTGGCATGATTTCAGAAAATGATTTGACCAATTCGCAGAACATTCCCTTTGAAGAACGCATCGCCCGCATCGAAAAGATGATCGAAGCCGAAGCAGAACCGAAAGCATTCGAACTCGGACTTTTGCTCGCTCTCAAGATGGGCCAGGAAATCCGCGAAAAGAAACCGCTCGGCAGCACGACCGGCGACATCGTCGCCGCATGGAGTTCCAAGTACCCGGAATCCGTCGTCGAAGAAGCCATCGCTCACGCCAAGCAGTTCCTCACAAATCCAGGCGCCCTCGCCGAAAAGATGAAGAACATTATGCTGAAGAAGATGAATCAGCCAGAAAAAAAGGACGAGGCCGAAAGTGGAAAATAAACTCCAGGCAACAATCGACATCGGAAGTCATAGCTGCATTCTGTTGATCGCAGCGTTTGAGGACGATGAAAATGCGCGCAAGATTCTCGTGCCCAAGCTCCAGAAGGTCGAAGTCTGCCGCCTCGGTGAAGACATTTACGAACACGGGAAGATTACGCCCGAACGCATCCAGGAACTCGTCAACATCATGACCAAGTTCCGTATGGACCTGCACGCCCTCGGCGCAGACCTCAAGGCAGTTGCCATGACCGAAGCCATGCGCAAGGCCACAAATCCGGACGAAGTCATCGAAGCTGTGGAAAAAGCAGTCTGGGTCAAACCGTGCGTCATCACCGGCGAAGAAGAAGGCAAGCTCACCTACCGTTCCGTCAAGGAATGGCACGGCGACGGAAACGTCACGATTGATATCGGTGGCGGTTCCACGGAACTCAGCAACGGAGAAACGACATTCTCGATTCCCGTTGGCGCCCTCAAGATGTTCAAGGCGATGGGCCCGATTCCCGGTCCGGAATACAAGAAGTTCATCAAGGAAACGTTCAAGGATTTGTCGTTCAAGGGCATGACCAAGAAACCCGTCTACCTCATCGGTGGTACAGGCACGGCACTTGCCATGGTATTCTTGAACAGCCAAACATTCGATTACAAAGCCATCGAAGGACTTGAATTGAGCCTTTCGGACCTTGAAGCGGTCACCACGCGCATCACGAACCTTTCGAAGGAACTTCGCGCAATGCTCCCGGGGCTTGAAAACGGTCGCCACGAAGTCATCATTTGCGGACTCTTCTGGCTCCGCTCGCTTCTTGAAAAGCTCCGCGTCGAAACGTTCAAGATCAGTACGGCAGGGCTCCGTTTCGGTTTGCTCTACCCGCCCGAAGCGGAACCGGAACAAAAGCCGAAAAAGCGCCCGGCATTCCTAAAGAAAAATGAAAGCACCTCGGAAAAGGCGATCCCCGAACAAGTCGGGGATGACAACGGCACAGTAGGGAATGACACAAGCACAGCCGGGAAAGAAAAATAAAAGACGGGGATGAAAAAATGCGTATAAACAAGTACATTTCTCTCAGTGGTTTCGCAAGCCGCCGCGCCGCAGACGAACTCGTCGCCGACGGTCGCGTCCAAGTGAACGGCGAAACAATCTCTGACCTCGGTCATCAAGTGGACGAAACAAAGGACCAGGTTTCCGTCGATGGCAAGCTACTGAAGCTCCCGACGAACAAAAAAAGCAAGGTCATCATGTTCCACAAGCCCGCCGGCTGCGTCTGCACCAAGGACGATCCGCAAGGCCGTCGTACCGTTTACGACTACCTGCCGCCGGGATACCAGACGTTCAAATACGTCGGTCGACTCGACTTGCAGAGCCGCGGTCTTTTGCTGTTCACCGACGACGGCGAATTGCTTTACCGCCTCACGCATCCGAGTTTTGAAGTGCCGCGCAGCTATTATGTATGGACAACGCGCCCGCTCAGTGAATCGGCAGCCCAGCGCCTCGTCGAAGGCGTCGACATCCGCGACCCCGAAGACCCGAATGCCGAAGAAGAAATCGCTTTTGCAACGGACGTGTACCTCGAAAACGGTTTTGCAGAACTAGTGCTTATCGAAGGCAAGAACCGCGAAATCCGCCGCATGATGCGAGCCGTCGGTTACGAAATCCGCGACCTCAAGCGCGTAAGCTACTGCCAGATTCAGCTCGGCGACTTGCCCGCAGGCGAGTACCGCGAACTCACGCCCAACGAACTCAACAAATTGCGACAGGCTGTTCACTTGTAGCGTTTTCGCCGCACTTCCTACTGTCTACTAAAAATGAAACGTACTTTATACATCGGTGATGTTCACGGTTGCGCAGACGAACTTGCCGCGATGCTCGACAAGTTTGGATTCGTCCGCGGTAACGACACCATCTACCAGACCGGCGACATCATCAACAAAGGTCCTGACATGATGCGTGCCATGCGCATCGTCGAAGAAGTCGGCATCTTGACTGTCCGCGGAAACCACGAGGAACACCTCATCCGTATGATGGAAACGCCCCAAAGTAACTGGACCGAAAAGCAAAAGAAGCGTTTCAAGGCACTTTCGCTTGACGAATGGATTTATATCCGCGATACCGTTATGACCTGGCCGCTCTGGCGCGATACGCCGCACGCCTTGCTTGTACACGCCGGGCTCGAACCGGGAAAGACCCGTCTCGAAGAGATGTGCCCCGAAGTAATCCTTTCAATCCGAAACTGGAATGACAAACCATGGTACGAACAGGTCAAGTGGGACAAGACTGTCGTCTTTGGACATTGGGCCAAGAACGGCTTTGTGAACATCCCCGGATTTATCGGGCTCGATTCCGGTTGCGTCTACGGCAAGGCGCTCACCGCCTGGTGCCCCGAAGAAGACCGATTCTACACCGTCCCGGCACTGCGCGAATACACTCCCGTCAAGGACAAGGCCAAGGAATCCGAAGCCGCCCCCTGCAAGGTTCTCGGCGACAATTCCCCCGATTCCGTACCACCCAAGACTTTCGACGAAATCAAAGAAAGGATTGCAAACGGCGACATCGCCCGCAAGGAAGAAACCGCCGAAGAAACAAACATCCGCAAGGCAAGTCCCTCCATCAGCGCCGAATGGGCCGGGTACTAATTTACTATCTTTTAACTAGGCAATACATCTAGGTAACACAATGACAGCAGAAGAACTTTACAATCGTCTCAAGTCCGTCAAGCCGGGCGCAGCCCTTTGCACCTACACCATGGAAAAGGTGGAAAAGATGCTCCCGCTCATCAACGAAATCAACGAGCTCAAGAAACAGCAGGATACCGTAATCCTCGCCCACAGCTATTGCGCTCCTGAAATTCTTCTGGGCGTTGCCGACTTCACGGGCGATAGCTTCAAGCTCAGCAAGGACGCTACCACCGTCCAGCAAAAGACGATCCTCTTCTCTGCAGTGCGTTTCATGGGCGAAACCGCCAAGATTTTGAACCCGCAGAAAGACGTGATCATTCCGGGCCCGCTCACGGGTTGCAGCCTCGCCGACTCCATTACCGGCAAGGACGTCGAAGAACTCCGCAAGCAGAATCCGGACTACACGTTCGTCTGCTACATCAACACGACTGCCGACGTGAAGGCCGCCTGTGATGTCTGCGTGACTAGCGGTAACGTGATGCACATCGTCGAAACGATTCCGTCCGACAAGATTTTCTTTGTGCCGGATGCCCTCATGGGTCAGAACATCATCGACGAGATGAAGCGTCGCGGCGTCAAGAAGGATATCAAGCTCTATAACGGCTGCTGCTACGTCCACGAAAACTACGACCCGGATTTGATCCAGTTCTTCCGTAGCCAAAACCCGAATCTCAAGGTGATCAGCCACCCGGAATGCAATCCGTCCGTTGCTATGCTCAGTGACTACGTCGGAAGTACCGGCCAGATGGTGAGCTACATCAACCAGCAGCCCAAAGACAGCTGCATCTTGCTCCTCACGGAATGCGGCCTCAATGCCCGTATGCATTATGAACATCCGGACATGAACTTTATCGGTAGCTGCTGCATGTGCAAGTACATGAAGTCGAACTCGCTCGAAAACATCTTGGAAGCACTCCGCCACCCCGAAAAGGCAGAACACATCTCGCTCGACGAAGGCGTGCGCGTCAAGGCCAAGAAGTGCATCGACGCCATGTTCAAATACGCTGAATAAAGCCTCCTAACACATCGCGGTATACACCAAGGCGCCCTTAAAATTCTATTTTAGGGGCGTCGTGTTTTTTGGAGGATTATAACATGAAAAAAATTTTATTGTTGATGGTATTCTTGTGTTCGACCATATTCGCAGAAGTCGAAGATTGGGATAATTACCAGTGGCCCCGAACCTATTTTGCAAGCATCGGTTTTAGCGTCATCGCAAACCGCGGAGACTTTTTTGACCATACGGCAAAAATCAAGACCGACAAAGTCCCCGAACACACCATCAGCTTCCCGATCACAAAGGTTCTCGTTTCCCCCGATTACAATATCGGTGTGAACATCCGTGAATTCACACTCGCAGGATCGTTCCAATACTGGTCCATAACAGGAACGATCGGCAACGACTACCCCGAAAACCTCAATGAACAGAAAATGCGCTATTGGCGTTTTGGGGCGGAATTCACCTACAACTTCTTTTACCCCGACGTTTTCCAGGTCGGTGTCGGTCTTGGCTATTCATTTACAAGCATAAAGACCAACAAAAGCGCCTTTGATGGCAAGGATTATTCCGATGCCGAGGTGATGGGTTCCGGCATAGCCCTGGTCACCAACATGAAGTATTTCATAACAGAGCATTTTGGACTCTGCCCCTCGTTGCGCATTTACGAAAACTGGTTCAAGGCCGCTAACACAAAAGCGACAGGCACCCAGGATTTCAACAGCTATCTTTGGCAAACCTACATAGCCGTATCCATCAATGCGATAGTTCAGTTTTAATTAAAAACTAAAGAAGGCACAAAAAATGATCACATTCCTAATCGGTGTTGCAATCCTCATTCTGGGATACTTCACTTATGGCAAGTTCGTTGAACGCGTTTTCGGACCGGATGACCGCAAGACTCCGGCTCTCGCAAACCCGGATGGCGTGGACCGAGTCCCGATGGCGCACTGGAAAAACGTCCTCATCCAGCTATTGAACATTGCCGGTATCGGACCTGTGATCGGCGTGATTCTCGGCATCAAGTTCGGCGCGATTGTGTTCATTTTGCTCCCGCTCGGTAACGTCCTCGGCGGTGCGGTACATGACTACTTCAGCGGCATGATCAGCATGCGCAACAACGGCTACAACGTTCCGGCACTCTCCCGCAAGTTCTTGGGCAAGGGGCCGGCAAAGCTCGTGATGACGCTCATTTCCGTGGCCCTCATTCTCGTTGGCGCCGTGTTCACCACGACTCCGGCAGCTCTCGTGAACACCCCGATTCTCGTCGGCAGCCACGTTTCGCCGACGCTGTTCTGGATTGCCGTCGTTTGCATTTTTGCCTACTACTTCGTTAGCACCTTCTTCCCGATTGACAAGATTATCGGTCGCATCTACCCGATTTTCGGCGCCCTTTTGATTCTCGCCTCTCTCGCCATTTTCGTGGGCATCGTCCCGAACTTGAACGTTCTCGATGAATTCTGCGTCAACGACATCATGAGCAACTTCCACAAGCATCCGGCAGGCCAGCCGATCATCCCGATGCTCTTCGTGACGATTGCCTGCGGCATCATCAGTGGTTTCCACAGCACTCAGAGCCCGCTCGTTGCCCGTACCGAAGTGACCGAAAAGACCGGTCGCCAGACGTTCTACGGAATGATGATTATCGAAGGCTTGATTGGTATGATCTGGGCTGCAGGCGGTATGTTCATTTACCACCAGATGCCGGAACTTTTGACAGGTGCATCGGGCGTGAAGGTCTTGAGCATTCTCGTTTCGACCGTGATTCCCTGGGCTCCGATTTCGATTCTCGTGGTTGTGGGCGTGATCATCCTTGCCATCACAAGCGGCGACACCAGTCTCCGCAGCCTCCGCCTCACCGTTGCAGAACTCACCGGACTTGAACAGACTTCTGTCAAGAACCGCCTTCTCCTCACGGTTCCGATGTTCGCCCTTTGCGCTGTGATCATCTTCTGGAGCAACATGAATCCCGAAGGTTTCAATATCTTATGGAACTACTTCAGCTGGAGCAACCAGCTCATGGCCGTTTGCAGCCTCTGCGTCGCTACCGTTTACCTCCGCAGCAAAAAGAAGAACTTCTGGATTGCGCTTATCCCGTGCATGTTCATGACGTTCATTACGGCAGATTACATCCTCTGGGTGAGCCCGGAAAACCTCAAGGGCGCTCCGCTCGGCTTTGGTCTCGACTACAAGACCGCTCTCGTGATTGCACTCCACGACGCCGCCATTCTCGGATTTTTCCTCTGTGTTCGCGGCAAGACACTCTCCCAGATGGAAGGTTATGACGCCGACCGTTGGAACGCAGCACTTGACGAAAACAAGATCCCGAAAGCTCAATAAACAAGCGTAACCAGCAAATTCAATCAATGCTAGAACCATCCACAACACATAAAGGAGATGCCCGATTAAATCGGGCATGACAACTGTTGTGGTCATAAAAGGCAGCATAAAATCCATCACGTTCCATAGCCAGCAA
>Ga0310786_10004535_pt1 | contig 19325 bp, 17 predicted proteins | sample AusTroGonzalo_MG_FD_203881 | JGI IMG/M metagenome (GOLD analysis project Ga0310786, IMG submission 203881) | Bovine rumen microbial communities from tropical cattle in Woodstock, Queensland, Australia - Gonzalo_03 (v2) (version 2) | ecosystem: Host-associated > Mammals > Digestive system >... | reverse complement strand
ACGCTTCCCTTCATGGCGATGAGTGCATTCTCTTCGTCAACGAGTTCCTTCATCTGCTCGAGGAACCAGTGCTTGATCTTAGTAAGATCGTAGATCTCATCGATAGTAGCGCCCTTACGCAGAGCCTCGTAGATGACGAACTGTCTCTCGGATGTAGGATATACGAGCTGAGCGAGGAGCTCTTCCTTAGTAAGCTCATTGAAGTCCTTGGCAAAACCCAAGCCGTATCTGTCCTTCTCAAGGCTTCTGATAGCCTTCTGGAAAGCTTCCTTATAAGTCTTACCAATGCTCATGACCTCACCTACGGCACGCATCTGTGTGCCGAGCTTGTCGGAAGCACCCTTGAACTTCTCGAATGCCCATCTGGCGAACTTGATTACTACATAGTCACCGTCAGGTACGTACTTGTCGAGTGTGCCGTACTTACCGCAGGGGATCTCATCGAGTGAGAGACCGCATGCGAGGAGTGCGGATACGAATGCGATCGGGAAACCTGTTGCCTTGGAAGCCAAAGCAGAAGATCTTGATGTTCTGGGGTTGATCTCGATAACTACAGTTCTGTCAGATACGGGATCGTGAGCGAACTGGCAGTTACATCCGCCGATAACCTGGATAGCCTCGACGATCTTGTAGGACTGCTCCTGAAGCTTCTGCTGAACGTCCTCAGAGATCGTAAGCATAGGAGCGGAACAGAAAGAGTCACCTGTGTGAACGCCGATAGGATCGATGTTCTCGATGAAGCAGACTGTTATCTTGTTGTTCTTAGCGTCTCTTACTACCTCGAGCTCGAGCTCTTCCCATCCTGCGATGGACTCTTCTACAAGTACCTGGTGAATGAGTGAAGCCTGAAGACCTCTCTCACAAACAACCTTAAGTTCTTCAACGTTATAAACGAGGCCGCCGCCTGCACCGCCCATTGTGTAAGCAGGTCTTAATACTACAGGGTAATGAAGCTCCTCTGCGATCTTGAGAGCTTCCTCTACTGAGTATGCTTCGTGAGATCTGGGCATCTCGATACCGAGTGAATCCATAGTGTTCTTGAACTCGATACGGTCCTCACCTCTCTCGATGGCATCAACCTGAACACCGATTACCTGTACGCCGTACTTATCGAGTACGCCTGCCTTGGCAAGCTCGGAGCAAAGGTTAAGACCTGACTGGCCTCCGAGGTTAGGAAGCAGTGCGTCGGGCTTCTCCTTCGCGATGATCTGCTCGATCCTGTTTACGTTAAGAGGCTCGATGTAAGTTCTGTCAGCGACGTCGGGATCGGTCATGATAGTAGCAGGGTTGCTGTTTACCAGAACGATCTCGTATCCGAGCTTCTTCAGAGCCTTACAAGCCTGAGTTCCCGAATAGTCGAACTCACATGCCTGACCGATGATGATCGGGCCTGAACCGATGATGAGGATCTTGTTGATGTCTTCTCTTTTGGGCATTTGCGTTACCTCGTATCTTAAAATTTTTATTAACCTAACAGAATGCTTCTTACCTTATCTTCCATCTGTTCCTTGTCGATGACATCCTTATGCAGCACAGGCTTGCTCGACAGGTCCTTGATGGACTCAGGTATTTCCAGACCGCTCTCGTCAGAGAGCTCCTTGATTACTTCCTCTACTGACTTACCTTCGGAGAAACCCTCACCTCTGATGGCATCCATAACAGCAGCGGAGAACTTGAACGGAGATGCTGTAGAAGCGAATACAGTCTTCGTCTCGTCACCGGATCTTGTGTGATAACGGTTGTAGATGTTGAATCCGACAGCCGTGTGTGTATCAACAACATGGTCCGTTCTGTCATAAACATCGAGGATAGTCTTCGTAACTCCCGTATCATCAGCGAATCCGCCTACGAAGAGCATCTGCATCTTCTTAAGCGTCTTCTCGTCAACCTTATAAACGCCTTCTCCGTTGAGCTCGCTCATCCATGTCTTAACCTGCTCACTGTTACCGTCCGTGATCTCGAACAGGAGTCTCTCGAGGTTGGATGAGATGAGGATATCCATAGAAGGAGATGTCGTCTTAAAGAATTCTCTGTTCCTGTCATACTTACCGGAAGAGAAGAAATCGCACAGAACCTTGTTCTTGTTGGAAGCGCAGATAAGCTTTCTGATGTTGATACCCATCTGCTTAGCGAACCATGCAGCAAGGATGTTACCGAAGTTACCCGTAGGAACTACGATGTTGATAGCCTCGCCCTTCTCGATCTTCTCTGTTCTAAGAAGCTCAATATAAGCGTAAACGTAGTATGCGATCTGAGGAGCAAGACGGCCCCAGTTGATGGAGTTTGCAGAAGAAAGCTTGATTCCGCCTGCGAGGAGCTCATCGTTAAATGCCTTATCAGCGAAGATGTTCTTAACACCTGTCTGGGCATCGTCGAAGCATCCGTTAACTGCGATTACGTGAGTATTGTCACCCGTAGTCGTAACCATCTGAAGCTTCTGAGCCTCGGATACACCGCCTGTAGGATAGAATACGATGATCTCTGTTCCGGGAAGATCCTTGAAGCCCTCGAGAGCTGCCTTACCCGTATCACCGGAAGTAGCCGTAAGAATGCAGATCTTCTTATTCTCGCCCGTCTTCTTCATGGAAGCCGTCATAAGATGAGGAAGCATCTGCAAAGCTACATCCTTGAATGCCAGCGTAGGTCCGTGCCACAACTCGAGAATGTACTCTCTGTCGTTGTAGGAGTTAAGCTGTACGAGCGGAACGGGATTCTCTCCCCACTTCTCTTCGCTGTAAGCCTCTCTTGTATAGCCGAGGAGCTCATCCTCGGAGAAGTCATCGAGATACTTCGACAGAACGCGTGCGGAAATCTCGCAGAACTGCATATTCTTCATCTGCTCGATATCATCTTCCGTAAGAACCGGAATTGACTCGGGTACGAACAGACCGCCGTCAGGAGCGATACCCTTGATGATAGCCTCCTGGGCCGTAAACTTACCTTCAAATCCTCTTGTGCTTATATATTTCATTGTGTGTTACCTCACTCTCGTTCTAATTATTCTGTGGCTACCGCTTCGGTTTCTGCGGGGACTTCAGCCTCTGCTGTCGTTACTTCGGCTGTTGCTTCGGCCGGCATCTCGGTTGCCGTCGCAGCTGTCGCCGCGGTACCTCCTCCGTAGTTAGCTGCATAAGCTTCTATTATCGATGCAACTTCGGGATCACTCTTGTTCTCATCGAGCTGGGTGATCAGGAAGTCTAATCTCGAAGATGTATCCTTAGCATTTCTGACCGTTGCCCATGTAGGGATGATCACGAAGTAGATCAGTGCGAATACCGCTCCTGCAATAAGAAGGCCGGTAATAATCTTCACAGTAAGACGCATATTATCAGCGGGTGTACGAACATTCTCGATATTAACTTCATCTGCGAGCTCGTCTCCGCCGGAGCTTGATCTCATCATTACATCGCGGCGCTCCTTATCGGTAGCCATCTTGAAGTCGTTCTTACCGGAAGATGCACGCATAAGGATGGGAGCCTGCATACCTGCTCTGGCAGCGGGATTAGTGGAACTGTCGCCTACGATAGAAGAGATGTCCTTCTTGTGTCTCTTAACCTCGGGAACCGGATCAGGCTCATTCTCATCAGCTCTGATCATCTTGATGGCTTCCTGTGCGACTGTAAGGTGCTGCTCGGAAGCAAGTGAATTATTAACCGCATATTCAAGGGCATCGGAAGCTCTTCTGAAGCTTCTCTCCCTTGCAAGACACAAACCATAAACAAGAGCCGTGTCACCCCAAGTAGGATACTTGGTGATCAACGGCTTCAAAATGATCTGTGCTACGTCTGTTCCGTCTTTCTGACAATTGAGAAGGGCACGGTTGAACTGCTTTACTGCGTACGTCTTATCTTCAGCACTCATATCATAGAGGATCATATCCTTCTCCTCCATGGGCCTGAGCATCAACGCCAGTTGTCTGTAATCGTGCATAATTTTCCCCTCACTTCGCCTATGAGATAGAGGGATCCGGTAACCAATAACGGGATGCCGTCCTCCCTCGTCTTGCTACATGCTTCAGACACCGCTTCAAGGGCATCTTCGTATGCCGCAGGCATAATCGAGTTATTATACACTATATTTATAATATTTAAAAGGTCATTCGGGTCCATGGAACGCGGGTTATTAACTCTTACCGTGTACACTTCCACGGGGTCAAGTCCTGCCTCCTTATAAGTCCGGATCATTCCCTCCACGTTCTTATCAGCCATAACTCCGATGACGACTCTGAACTTGAGATCGCTGAACCTTCCCGCACACATCTGCTTCATAGTCTTCATGAGGCTCTGCGCGCACTGCACATTATGGCCTCCGTCCAAGATCACGGCAGGGTCCGAGGACAGAAGCTCAGCTCTGCCCTTCCACCTTGCCTTCTCTATGCCTTCAGCCGACACCTCATACGGCATATCGAAAACTTTCTCCAGCACTGCCAGAGCCAGCGTGGCATTAAGCACCTGGTGTTCTCCCTGAAGATGAGTCTGATAAGCTCCTGCGAAAGCCTCGAACTGCATCAGGCCGTTCTCAAGAAAAGAAACAGTGCAATCCAGACTGGGTTTAACGAATATGAGATCGGATACCCCCTTATCCCTGGCCTGCTCGACCAAAGTCTCGCGTATCTTCTTCTTCGACTCATCATCGATCAGCATATAGTCGGGATCTGCTGCGAATGCAGGAACTCCTCGCTTGAAGATGCCCGCCTTCTCGGCCGTAATCTCCTCGATGGTATCTCCGAGCCTGTCCTGGTGGTCGAAGCCTATGGACGTGATCACAGTCGCCAGAGGCTCATCGAACACATTGGTGGAATCGAGTCTTCCGCCAAGTCCCGTCTCGAGGACTACAACGTCAGTATTATTCTCCTTGAACCACAGATAACCTAAGGCCGTCATGAGTTCGAATTCTGTAGGATGCTCGAATCCTCTGGCTGTCATGTCATCGGATGCTTCCTTTACCATCGCAGAAAGACGGGCAAGATCTTGTTCATTGATCTCGCCTTCAGACTCATCTTCGAGAAGTCTGCCGAGACCTTCAACGCCGTCAATAATTCGAAGTCTTTCTGAGAATCTCTCGAGGAACGGAGATGTGTAGACACCCACCTTCAATCCCGACTGAGCAAGACATGTGCTTAAGAATGTAACAACTGAGCCCTTACCGTTGGTTCCTGCCACATGAACTACTTTCAGGTCCTTCTGGGGATCGCCCAGAAGTCTGTCGAGCTCGATCATGCGCTCAAGTCCCAGATTGATTCCAAACTTCGCAGAATCCTTAATAAACTCAGGTACGCTGTCAGTCATCTTCGATTATTACCTCACTGTTCTTACCGCCCTTATCCTTAGCCCTAAAGACCAGCCACTTGCTCATTATAAAGTTCATGAGAATGAGCACGCAGTTGTTGACGATTTTTATGACATAAAGGCATGTACAATTGAATCCGAATATTGAGAACAATACGTCTTTCTCCTGCAGTCCAAGATGCAGATTCACCCAGTAAACCATGAAGGTGAACAACGACACCTCGATGAGGAAGAATGACAATAATCTCGCAGCTGCGAATCCCAACAACTCGAGGATATAACTGCCGTGAGATCTGAATACGAACATGCGGTTCGTAAAGTGAGCCGTAACTATTGTAGCTACCCACGATACAAGCTGCTTAACGACAAGACTGATATCGAAGGAATAACCGAATACCATAACGGCAATCGGCGCTGTAAGAAGCATATCCACGATGACGAACGATACGAAGTTAGCAAGCGCCGTGAAGATACCCGCGAACGGATACATAACCAACTGGCGCAGATTCTCCTGCTTATCGGTGAAGCTGTCGCTTCCGAAGAGTAGTTCTTTGGGTGTCATCGTCAGACTCTCTTCGGCCTCGGGTTCGTTCTGTTATTAACGACCTTCCTGATCGCATAAGTCATGATGACGATGAATATCGACTGAAGGACACTAAGCAATATGAACAGATAGAACATATTCCTGTAAACGCGTTCAGCAGTCTGCTCTACACTCTTGTATTCGTAGAATCTTCCCGTCTCGGGATCATAGTAATGGAAACTGCTGTTGCCAGCATCATCTCGCATATAGCAGATGAAGTTACCGTCGCGGTTTACAAACCCCTGCATCTCCACGCCGTCTATCACCAGAGTCCCGGCACTAAATCCTCTGGGCAATGCCACACCGGCAGGAACTTCCGTCTCTGTCAGTACTCGTCCGACCGTTACTACCGTTGTCTCAGGGGCATAAGCCGTAGCTATACCCGAGACAGGGTTATAGAAATACAAGGCAGGATTATCAGTTCCGTTGTATACGTAAACCAGAACGCTCGCTACACCTTCCTTGGCAAATACAGGGACCGAGTAACCGTTTATAGTTCTTGTCGTCTGTGTGAAGCCTTCCGGTATAGACAGATTCGTCGGGAATGTCATGAACGTATATGTGACTCCGTATGAATCAACAAAGCCTGAACCTTCAGGTATATAGTTCTCCTGACGGTTAACGAAGATACGATAATCCTTCCATCTGATACCGTCCTGAGCAAGGACATGAATCGAGACGATATTCTCACCCGACGAGAGCTCATCAGCTCCGTCAATCGAGATCGTTGCCTGAAGATTATTGGGAACTGCATTGACCACGATGCTCGTAACATCACGGCTGACAGTCGCCGAATACTCGAACACCTGCGGATCGAATGCAGGAGTCATTGTTATTCCTTCGATTGACAGCGATGACAACGTGGCATCAGTTGAAACACCATGCGCGATGTTAACTGTAAGCGTACCTGATGAGTACGATGAAAGAATCGATCCGTCGCCCTTCTTGAAGGTACCTGTAGAAGCAATGTTAATGGTCGTATCGCCATCACCTTCAGTTCTCGCACGAAGTGATAACTGAAACAATGTAGTCTCTACTTCTGCACTGAATGGCGCGATGGTATTACCTGTCTCTTCATCAATAACCTCGACGAATGAAGAAGATACCGTTACAGTTCCTTCTTCCTCAGAATCTATTGTGAAGTTATATCCCGACAGCACGTCGGCAGGCGTAACCGAGACAAAGTCGAACTGTTCTTCATCGTAAGTGATCATTACAGGTCCGAATTCGGTAATGGAATCGAATTCATCACAAACAATGTTGATGTTGATGATATCGCCGGGGCTAATCGTCTGAGTCTGTGTAGTCAGTGACAAAACGACAGAACCGTCAGCGTTAACGATGCCGACGGCATAGGGCAACACAGCCAGAGCTGCAAATACTGCAGTCATGATGCGAATCAGTAATCTGTTGTGCCCCCTTCTTCTCATTGATAATCACCTCAAGGCTGCTGACCGTACGAATCCGGAATACTCGTGTATACAGGTATCTGGAACTCGAATGCCTGATCGAGCATTCCGCTTGCCGCATAGCTACGGAAGTATCTCTGACCTTCAGTATATGCCATCGATATGTTCTGAGCATACTGGTGGTTATACAGACCGTCATTATTGCTTATGACATCAAACTTCTGGAAGTAGAGCGTATCCTGATCGATACTGATGTAGCTCTGAGCTATCCAGATAGCTCCGCCGGTTATCGCATCCTGAGGATTATCCCAAGGCAGGAGCAATGCAGCTTCAGCATCATCTATGGTCTCGAGGTCGGGATTCGATCCCCACATCGCATATCTCGCACCATTGATGAGTGCGCCGTTCTCGACCGAAGGATCAGGTACTGAACCGATATTGTAGAAATTGTAGTAGCCCTCGTATCCGGGCAGTGTTCCTGAACACAGAGCGGACTGTCCGTTATATCCCATCTCCTGGATAATCCTGCTCGACAGCAGATAAGGAGATACTCCGGCTGTCTGACCTGCCTGATAGATCATCGATGCATAATCTGCACTGTCTGTATCCATAAAGCTTCCCGATATCATGGTGCTTACACCTTCAACAGACTGCACTGAAGGATTAAAGGACAGCGTCTCGAATGCGAAGATATGAGTCTGATCAAGATAGTTTCTCGGATCGAGGAAGTATCTGACCGTCTCATTAGTAGCTGCATGCCATCCGCCGCCATCGTACTCAGGACTCGAAGCATCAGCCCATGAAGGATTCGAATAGATATTCGCGAGACTTCTTGAACCGCTGTCCTCATAGTCGAGAACCGTATAGAAATCAAGGCCCGTGTTATAGGGCGTGAATACATAATTGGGATGTGTGGAATGCAGGAGCCACAAACCGCTTCCGTAACTTACTGGGAACAGCGACAGTGTATCTTCGCAGAAGGTTCCTGCATCGTCTCCGATAAGAACGTGGAGCTGATAATTGTTTGTGATCCCGTCGAATGAGTGTACCGATACGGTAACAGTATTCTCTCCGGGATCAAATGAGAATGATTCACCGAGGTTAATCGTCTGTGTTCTTGAAGGAGTCTCAAGAGTAGCTGATACAGTAGCGAAGTTTCCTTCCCTTGCCGAAGCGTTGAGAGTTACATCGCTTATCTGATCAGCAGACATGTATCCGTAATCCATAAGTCTTCCCTCGTACTCCGGCACATATCCCACATCAAGACCTGTACCTGTATAAGTGAGATCCAGATTCTCCAGAACGCCGTTAATCGGAATGATTCTTAGGTCTTCGTAATCAACAGTCGAGATATTGTTGTTCATGTCCTGAACATCAATCTCCCTGTTGTAGTTGGACGCAGCAGTGATGTCGATAATTGATACATCAGGATCTGCCTGATCAGCATCAATAACGGCTACGTAGCTTCCGTCGTAGTAAGCAACCTCCCTGCTCTGAACCATCGTATAGCTTACGGCTCCCGTATGATCCTCATTAAGAGCACCGCGTTCAACCTTTACATAGAATGTATTCGTTACACCCGCGAGTCCTGTGTCCTCAGAGATGGTCATAATATCCTGTCTGGTACCTCTTAAGATCTCACAGTCCGTACCGGGTATATCGTTATATCCGATTAGTGTTCCGTAAGCATCGTAGAGCGATACCTTGATGTCACCCGAGAGATTAACGAAGTTGATATAGGCATTACTGTCGCCGGCATTAAGAACGTACCAGGACGCCTGGTGGCTCTCTCCTATAGAACCCGGTTGGACATTATTGTTTACGAGTGTCATGGTATCCGGAACAAATATCTCACCACCGGTAAGAACCGTTCCTCGTCCGTCGGAAGACCTTAGGAGGATAAGAACCTCATGGGAACCTGCCGATACACCGTTACTGTTCCACGACATAACGAAGTTCTTAACTCCGTCTCCGGCATCGCTTATTACGATATTGCCCTGATAGCAGATACCGTCTACGAAGAAGTCTGTTCTGATTCCGTCACCGGTAGTAACGAAGCTTCCCTGAACCTTTCTGATACCGAGAGTTACACCGCCCTCACCTTCAAGAGAAGATGTGAGTTCACAATTCGTAAAGCTGTCACCGGGCACATTGGAAACCGAAGATGAAGTTTTAAGTGAACGATCCTCTGAAGCGAGGATCTGATTGATGACGTACATTCTGGAGCTTCCGGCGAGCATAGCCAGCGCATCGTTAACCTGCTCAGGATCAGCTGTGCCATTTACTACCATGGACAGATCGGAAGCAAATTCCGCATCATCCTTATCCCTGATCAGGTAATCAGAACTTGTGAAAGCATTCATCGCATAATCACCGGCTGTATAAAAGCCGGAACCGACACGGTAAAGAGCGATCCTGTTAAGGTCTGAATTGCCGATAAGCTCGGAAGTTCTAAGAACGACATCTTCCTCAACTGAAGAAGGAGAGTTATAGGGAACATTCATACCGGCCAGAGAAATTCCGCCGATAATGATAGCTATAAGCGATACTGCAAATACCGCAGCCGCTGCTATGAGATATTCCTTTGTCCTCTTTACCGGTGCTGCCACTGTAACCTCTTATTTGTTCAGTTCATCCAAGGTCAGGCCGAACGGAGGAATGAATTCATCCATAAAGATCTTAACCTCGGGTAAGTCTATCTTATCAATAGTTTCTCTTAATGTCGCCATAGCCGAACCAAATTCGGTATTGCCCGTCATCTGCTCTCTGATGCACTTGATGTAAGCGCAGATCTTATCTGAAGCCTTGACGAGTCTCTTGTACAAAAAGCCCTCATCGCCCTCATATACGGGTGACAGCAGGGACATGTAGTATTCCTGCATGTAATCGGGAAGCTGCGATGCGAGGCTTTCAGCCGCTTCGTGCTCCACCTCCCTGTATGCACTCTTGATCGTGCTGTTTCTGTATTTGATGGGAGTAGGCATATCGCCTGTGATGATCTCAGTACAGTCGTGGTAAAGGCCGAGGGCCTGAACCTTGTACGGATCGACCTTGATAGTTGTCTTACCTTCATCAACCAGATGGTTATGAATAACTGCCAGACATTCCGCTATTACCGCTACATCGAAGCTGTGCTCCTTGATGTTCTCGTAACGGCTGTTCCTCATGAGGGCCCAGCGGTTGATGTACTGCATTCTGTCGAGTAAAGCAAAAAACGCGTAATTGTTCTCCATCTTATCCCCCTTATACTCTGTACAACTCATCGAAACACGCATTCGCATATGTGTCGGTCATACCTGCGATATAATCGACAACCTTCCTTACAGCCGGGCATTCAGGCTCCGGATGCTTGATATAGAACTTAGCAAAGCTTCTTACTGCTTCATTAGGTGAAGCCGCAGCCTTCTCGATATCTTCAACAGCTTCCATAAACGCGTGGAAGATAGCCTCGATCTGAAGCTTTACCATGTCCTCGTAAGTCTTGATCTTCGGAGCAAGGTAGATACCGTGAAGATTGGATGTAAGGTATTCATTCAGAGCTTCGAAGTTCTCCTTACTCATGCTGATCTCATCCTTGTTAAGACTGCTGTGAACGATATCACCCACGAGGATGTTGATAATCTCAGCATTTGTTGTTCCAAGTCTCTTCGCTACAGCCTCGCTTACGTGATCATTACCGCCGATGATACCCGCTCTTCTGGCATCCTCGATATCTCTTCCGACATAAGCAATCTTATCTGCGAATCTTACGACGCATCCCTCGAGAGTTGCAGGTCTTGTTCTGTCCTTCTCAGGCTTAGCAGATACTTCAGCTTCAGTCTTATCGCGGTAAGGAATAAGGCTGTACTCGTCATAAGTCTCACCGCAGTGAGATACGATACCGTCTCTTACTTCGAATGTGAGGTTGAGGCCGTAATCATTCGGTCTGTGCTCCTCGAGAACATCGAGAACTCTCAAGCTGTGTACTTCATGCTCGAAGAACAGATTAGGATCAACAGACTTAATGCACTGGTTAAGAACTCGCTCACCTGTATGTCCGTACGGTGAGTGACCGATATCGTGACCTAACGCGATAGCCTGGATCAGATCGATATTAAGGTTAAGCGCTCGACCGATGATCGTTGATATATAGTTAACGTAGATGACGTGCTCGATTCTTGAACAGATGTGATCGTTAACGGGATTGAAGAACACCTGTGTCTTATGACGCAGACGTCTGAACGACTGGGAGAAGATAATTCTTCCGAGATCTCTCTCGTAGGGACTTCTTATAGGACACGGTTCTTCGGGAGTTCTTCTGCCTCTCGAGTTCTCTGTTCTCATGGCGAAGGGGGAAAGAGTCTTCTCCCTCTCCTGCCTTATAAGTTCGATCTCCTTGAGATCTTTGTAGTTGTTGATAAGATGAGGTTCTGCCGGAATACTGCCGAGAGCATCACCGAATATGTCGAACAATGTGTCCATATTATTCCCTCCTCATAAGACCCGCGGAATTCGCGAGCATATTCTTCTTCATTCCGTCGAAATCAACGGAAACCAGCGCATCTCCTGCGACAGGCTCCACCTTAAGGATAACACCGTCGCCGAATCTTCTGTGCGTTACCTTCATTCCGGGCTGGAACTCGGATGCGGACAAGCCGCCCTTCTTCTCCGGCTTCTTCTCGAAAGAAGACTTAAGCGCCGTAGATATCTCTCTTCTTGCCTGCTCTCTTGCAGGTGAAGTAGTAGTCTTAGCGGAAGCCTCCGTGCGCACTTCTCTTGCTCCGCCGATCTTGTACAAGTGATTAGGATCGATCTCCTTCAGGAATCGTGACGGCGGCAGACACTGCGTCTGACCGAAGAGCATTCTCTGTCTCGTAAGGACGATAAACAGATCCTTCTTCGCTCTTGTGATAGCTACATACATAAGTCGTCTTTCTTCCTCGAGTGCGGATGAATCCGAGATGGACTTATAACCCGGGAAGATACCGTCCTCTACACCGATCATGAAGACTGCTTCGAACTCGAGGCCTTTGGCACTGTGAACTGTCATGAGCTTAACGAAGTCATCGCCTTCATCATATTCATCACCTGCAGAATACAAAGCAGCATTCTCGAGGTAGATGGACAGAAGTCCGCTGAGTGTATCGGCAGTCTTAACTTCATCATCAAGATAGACGTCATCAGGATCCTCCTCGACCGACTTCTCGGCATCACCGGGATTTGTCCTGTGATTCTTCTCGAATTCCGAAGCTTCAGACAGAAGCTCCTTCAGGTTCTCGACTCTGTCTGTTATCTCACCCTTCTTCTCACGCTGATCGATGATCTCCTGGATAATTCCGGATTCATTCTCGACATAGTCGATGTAATCCTTAAACGACATCTCGGTATCAAGAGAATCGCGGAGTCTGTTGATGAGTGCCGTGAACTCGAGAAGCTTACCGACTGATCTGGACAGATCAGGATAAGAATTACAGTTACTGCAGACCTCAAACATAGAGATACCGTCATCGAGCGCGAACTGTCTTATTCGGTCGATAGTCGTATCACCGATACCTCTTCTGGGAACATTGATTATTCTCTCGAGAGCAAGATCATCGTGTCCGTCATTGATAAGTCTTAAATATGCGATTACATCCTTGATCTCTTTACGGTCATAGAATCTCATGCCGCCGTAAACCTTGAACGGAATCTGCTTCTCACGAAGCGCAGACTCGATCGAACGGCTCAATGCGTTAACTCTGTACAGTACAGCGCAGTCCTTAAATTTAAGTCGACCCTTATCGACCATTCTCTTGATGGTATCGGCAGTCCACTTAGCTTCGAGGTTACCGTTATCGGCATTCATGACGATGATCTTGTTACCGTCCTCGCCTTCTGTCCTCAAGGCCTTGCTCTTTCTGTTCTTGTTATTCGCGATAACTTCATTCGCAGCTTCGAGGATAGTTCTCGTGGAGCGGTAGTTCTGCTCGAGCTTGATGACCCTCGCACCCGGGAAGTCCTTCTCGAAGTTCAAGATCATACGTACATCAGCGCCTCTGAACGCGTAGATTGACTGATCGTCGTCACCTACTACACAGACATTGCCGTGGCTCTTACCGAGGAGCATAACTGCCTCATACTGGGGCTTATTCGTGTCCTGATACTCATCGACCATGATGTAGCGGAACTTATTCCTGTAAAACTCGACAATCTCCTCATTCTCACGAAGGAGCTTAACGAAGTTGATGAGGATATCATCGAAGTCCATCGCATTGGTCTCCATGAGTCTTCTGTCGTAAGCCTTATAGACTTCGGAAGCGAGTTTTCTGAATGTGTCGCTTCCTGCGAGCGCCTCATACTCACCGTGACCGATCATGTGGTTCTTCGAATTAGTTATCTCGTAGAGGAACATCCTGGGCTTATAGGTCTTCTCTGAGATCTCCATCGTCTCCATGACCTGCTTAACGATCTTAAGCTGGTCGTCAGTATCGAGGATGTTGAAGTTCTTACCGTAGCCGATATCTTCAGCATGGCGTCTCAGAATCCTCGCGAAGATACTGTGGAAAGTTCCGCACCAGATATACTGTGAGCGGTCACCTACAAGCGAGGTAATTCTCTCCTTCATTTCATTCGCTGCCTTATTCGTAAATGTGATCGCAAGAATAGAACCCGGAGCGACATTATGACGCTCCATCATGTAAGCGATCCTATATGTTATAACTCTGGTCTTACCTGAACCCGCACCTGCCAATATCAGCAAAGGTCCGTCAAGGTGGGTAACCGCATCCTTCTGTTCCTGGTTAAGGTCCTCGAGCAAAGAATCAGCGCTCTTAACAGGCTGTTCCTGCGCAAGCTCTTCCTCATATAGCGAGTTAAGTTCATCCAACAGGTCTAACCCGTCGTCTTCATAAAAATCTGTCACAATTCTCTCCAAATATTACCGGTCAAAAATCCAAGAATAATTATACCATTATTCGCGCATGTATTATAATAATACGCCGCCGGCACTTTGGAGCAGTCCCAATAACGGGACAGGGCTTAAAGTTGGCCCCTTACAGTCGTCTGATATTCGTCACCGTTCTTGTAGTAAGGACACTCCTTACTTCTGCGGTTGGACAGTCTTATAACCTCATCCTCATCAAGATCGAGGTCGCACAGAGGCTCTCCCGTGAATTCATCTATATATGCGTACTGGCATGTCTCACAGCTTGCCATGTCATTTACCTTCTTTCTTGCTCGCTTCGGCCGTCATTCTTCTCTTAGCCATTGTCTTTCCAAACAACTCGTCCATCGTTTCCGGGAACTGGTCATAAACAACTCTTGTACCAACTTCGGTGATGCCGCCCTTCGTCGCGACTCTGCCGACTACATCCTTGAACGACATATCTTTCTGAAGCATAAGATCGCCCGTGGCACTCATAGTGTTAAGGACCATATCGATGATCTGCTCATCAGGAATACTCGTATGCTTCTTCGCAGACTCGCATACAACGTCGAACATCGAAGCGATGAATCCGGGCATGCAGCTTACAAGCTCGGAACCCATTCCCATCTCATTCTCGGGAAGCTCTATCACATTGCCGATAATGCCAAGCAGAGCCTTAAGCTTCGCCTTGTCTTCTTCCCTCACGGACTCACTGTAAGTAACAAGTGTCTGCGAGCGGTCGATCTCAGCCGTGACGCTCGGGATCACTTTCGCTGTCTTCTTGGAAGTAACTCCTGCCAACGTCTCGAAAGAAACACTGCCGTTAAGCGACACGAGAAGCGTGTCCTCCTTGGCTATGCAGTCTATCTCCTTTATTACCTCAAGCAGGTCCACTGGGCGCACGCATACGAAAAGAATATCAGCAACATCAGCTACCTCTGTGTTGCTACCGCATACCTGAAGAGCCGTGGGAGCGGACTCAAGCTTTTCGCGTGTCCTCGTGGAAACATAAACCGTCTCGCCGTTAAGGGCGAACTTATCAGCAAGCATCTTACCCATGCTGCCGTAACCTATGATACCGACGTTCATATTAACCCTCCGAAGTAATTACTTTGGCTAAGCAAATTGCTCCTTCGAGTTTATCATAGGGCGGGTAATTGTCGATGAATTCATAACCCAATTTGAGATACAAACTAACGGCATCCTCCATTACAGGTCGCGTCTGCAGGATCATTCTCTTATACCCGTCTTCATAAGCCTTCTTCTCGAGCATCTCCATCATGGAAGTCGCGATCCTCAACCCTCTGTGATCAGGATCGACCCATACTCTCTTGATCTCGACATCATCATCGGAGTACCCCTTCAAACCTGCACAAGCCACAGCAATGCCATCATCATATGCGATCAGAACATCAGGGATCAGAGACGACAGATTATACGGGATGAAGCCCTGACGCTTACTCAACCCGCCTGCCATCTTAGTATAGTAATCTTCGGTTATCTCGTAGAAATGAAGAAAGTCCTTATCGTTACCGTCTGTCCATTTATACTCAATCATGAACTTATCCTATCAGATCATTCTGGAATCTGGACAGGTGCTCATAAGGCAGGATCAATCGTCCTCTGTAAAGGCCGCATCCGTCATTAACCAGACTGTTATTCACAGCACCGAACATGTTGACATCAACAGTACTCAGATCAAGCTGCTGAAGCTTCATTCCGCGCTCATATGCATCATCGAAATACTGGTTCGCACCCACAGGAATATCCATTCTTCTGGCGCGCTCCTTCTCCTGCCTCTCCTCATAGCCCAAGTGATTGGCAGGTCCTATCTCGGCGACATCATCCATCTTTTTTGTTCGAAGCTGTACCTCGATGTTGCTTCTCGAAGAATTATCGAAGAATGAGATGTGCAGCGACTTATATCCGAATACATTCGGCTTCTCGATGTAGTCGCGGTAATACTGCTTGTACTTATCGTCGATGCGAGTGCTGATATCCTTCTTACCGGACAACTCAGGTTCGAAGCCTCTGGCTTCAAGGAAATCAGGGAGAGCATTCGCTATGGCATAGAGGTAATCGAGCTCCTGACTCTCCCTGTCGTCGCCCGGCTTAAGATGGCACACCGGAAGCGAGATAACTATTCTGTATGCGATGAGATCCTTGATCCTTCCTATCTGATTCTTGATCTCAGTATCCGGAGGAAAGTCCCCATGTTTGCTGTAGTAATCGTGAATGAATTCGACGATATTTCCGTTGATCTTCTCCTCGAGTCTGATGAGTGACTTTATCCTTCCCTTGAACGTGAAAGCGAGGAACGGATACTTGTCGGCCATGAACTTATAGAAGTCTCTTATCTGCTGTGACTGGGACGTAAGGAAGTCGTTATGCTCGAGAAGTTCGATCATCATGAGAAGACAGTTACTGTGGGCAAGATCTATGCCGTTGCCGGTCTTAATCGCAGACTCTTTCAGGTCAGTCGAGAATCTGTGCAGTATCTTTACGACTGTGTCTCCGTCATACAAGTAATCATTAAGCGATATCATGTTGAACCTCTCTCGCATAAAAATAGAGCAGCCAACAACATCTTCGTAGACGCCATTGTCTGCTCTTTTTTCATTCTACTTCATCCGAAGACTTAATTCAATCCAACGCTTCCTTGATCTTCTGAGCAACTTCTTCGTTCGACAGTTTCTCACCTTCACCGGATGTCCAGCCGAAGCCGTCACCCTGATAGCGCGGGAAGATATGCATGTGATAGTGGCCGATATCATTGAACTGGCCGCCGTTCTGCATGACGGAATAGCCGTCGGGCTTATACACTTTCTTGATAGCAGCGATTATCTTCTTACTCACGAGCATGAGATGAGTAAGCACCTCATCGGGCATCTCATCAGCATCGAGATAATGCGTCTTCGGAATGAGAAGAACATGTCCCTCGTTAATAGGCGCGATATCAAGAAAAGCCTTCACGATATCATCCTCATAGATGACAGTCTTAAGGTCATCCAAGTGACAGAAAATACAGTTGTCCATAATCTATCCTCCCTTATTCAGATTCCAAATTATCGAGATAATCCTCATAGTCGTTGCACATAGTATCAGTCCAGTCTTCGACATAATCCTTAAGGATCTCTTCATCTTCCACATCCGCAGTGATGGCATAGTATCCTCTCTGCGCTACGGGATTCCATTCGCACATGAAGAACAGCAGGATATTGTCGTAAGATTCAGGCACTTCATCGTCTTTATCGACCGAGCATTCATCCGGCATATCGATGATGACATCATTATGCTTAAGGCAGAAGAACAGATTGCCCCATCTCATGTCTTCCTTGAAGATAAGTTCGCTGCTGTATTCAGCGCCGAGCTTGTCCTTGATGATCCGGTCTGCATACGACCTCGTTGATTCGATAACACGTTCCAGAATAGGATCGAGTTCTTCTCGTGAATACGGCCTGGTACCTTCTATACACTCGGTATCGTTACGGTACTCGATGTTGTACCTCATGACATAATTACAGAACTCATCATCAACGCTTACGGGTGTGAATTCCTTCTGAGAATAAACCTCGCCGGACTTCATAGTAATCGTAGTAGCTTCCTTCGTTACGACGATGCTTCTCATCTCAACAAACGGGAGCATCACGGACTTAAAAAGCTTAACGTATCTGATGCCTTCCTCATCTAAGATAAATGCCATTACATTGACCTCATTTCTTCTTCAGCACTGCGATGGCAGCATAGTGTTTTATCTCGAATTTTTCGGGAGCGATCTTGTTAAGAAGCTCGATATGTTCCTTCTCGAAGGAAGCAAGCTCCTCCGAATTAAGCGAAGCACCGACGCCCCTGCACGCCTTCATTCGTCCGTGCCACGTTTCTCTCGTAAACGGCACCATCACGTCGTACTCCTCGTGGTATTCCGGCTCGAAATAATCATAAACAACATCAGGGATATCTATTGGTTTTTTCACGCAGCCCGCACCGGTCCACGCAGGACTGTATTTAAGCACGAGCTCCTCGCTCTTGCCTGCGATCTCGTCCTCATAAGGAAGCCATGCCATGAAGAGCACTACAAGTCTGCCGTCATCACGAAGGATACGGGAGAACTCAGGTGCCACCTTCTCGTGATCGAAATACCAGAAACACTGGCATGCAGTGATAACGTCGAAGCTGTTCTCAGGGAAATCTATCTTCTCGGCAGAAACCGCACGAAAATCTATGTCCATGCCGGCTTCAGAAGCAAGGCGCTTCGCCTGCTCTATCTGCTCCGGTGATATATCTGTTCCGGTCCAATTCGCACCATAGCGGTACATGTGGCGTGGAAGAACTCCCGTGCCTGTTCCGAGGTCAAGAACATCCTGACCATCAACACAAAGTCCGCGATCTGCAACCTTCTGATAAAAGATAGCGGGGTAAATATCTCTGTACTTGGCATAGTCTTCCGAGGTTCTGCCCCAGTCGAAAGCCTTACCTGCATCTATTCTGTTATCTTTAATCTCCATGAAGAAGATTATATAACAGAATTCTTCTTAATCGCAGGAATGGAAGATACGGGAACGAAGATGGCTACAGCTGCTATACCCTGGATCGCATTAAAGAATAACGAGCCGGCGGCTGCCTCTACACCATACATGAACGGCAGTGATTCGAAGATAAAGTACCCTGCGACCATGATGATCTCGGCGATAACTCCGATCAGGATCTTCTGCGGAACAGTAACCGTTGCCTTACGAAGATAAGCTCCTGCTGCAAGACCCATCAGACCCTTGATGATGAATGTGGGAATAATGTACTGTGCGTAACCTGCAATGAGGTCAGACAGAGCCGAACCGATCGCTGCAGGGAAAAATGCTAGGGGTCCGAGTATAAATGAACTGATCAGAATGACACCGTCACCGAGATTAATATAGCCGATCGCGGTAGGAATTCTGATCTGAGTAGCAACGAACACGAACGCTGCCATCAATCCGCAGATGGCCAACTTTCTTAGCTTTGTAACATTGTTACTCATAACAATCACCTCTTTTACATACTTAAGTGATAGGGATTATATATCTCCTCTCTCACCTATTCAATAAATAACCGGCGGAAAATACCGCCGGTCATTATATGCATAATCGATAACCGGTTATCACCCCGGATGATATCAGCCTCTTACG
>Ga0310786_10004534_pt1 | contig 19325 bp, 13 predicted proteins | sample AusTroGonzalo_MG_FD_203881 | JGI IMG/M metagenome (GOLD analysis project Ga0310786, IMG submission 203881) | Bovine rumen microbial communities from tropical cattle in Woodstock, Queensland, Australia - Gonzalo_03 (v2) (version 2) | ecosystem: Host-associated > Mammals > Digestive system >... | reverse complement strand
TTGCATGCTTGAGCTTTACGTCCTTGATGAGCTTGAAAAATTCCTCATCGGTCGGATTGCTGGGGTTCGGCCAACCGCCTTCAATATAGTCAAATCCAAAGTGGTCCAAAATTCGAGCGATCTGGACCTTATCAGCTAAGGAGAGACTTATTTTACGGTCTTGGTTACCGTCACGGAGCGTTGTATCGTATAAAAGGACTTTCATGTGGGTAAAAATAGAAATTTATAAAAATGGCGATGCCGGAATAAATCCGGCATGACAGCATAATGGGCTATGTCAGAACAGATCCGGCATGACAGTTTAAAAGGTGATGCAGGAATAGATCCGACAAGACTGCTTAATAGGCTAAGTCAGAACTAATCCGGCATGACAGCATAATGGGCTAAGTCAGAACGCCTTACTTCGGCAAGCTTATGCTTCGCCGCAGTTACAAGCTATTCCTATTCGCGGTCGTCGAGGGGTTCGGCGTCTTCGGGTTCTTCGACAGTCCATTCGCGGATATGTTCTGCAAGAGCCTTTTCGCCCGCACGTTCCACTTCATCCGAAACCGCATTCAGCTCAGAAGCTTCGAGGCCCGGCAATTCCTTTTCGAAGTGATCGACGTATTTGCCCAGCAAGTCAAACTTCTTGAGGTTCGCAAGGAGCATCATGAAGCTCGTGTCGCAAGTGCTGCTACGGTACTTGACATGGTCAATCAAAAGTTTGTCGACTTCGGAACCGTTCTTGAGCATGCAAAGTCTCGAAAGGTTCATGACCTTCGGATAGCATTCGTACAAACGCGTAGCGTACTTGAGGCAATCCGTCTTGCGGCCTTCGCGGTCGGCAATGGCGGCCTGCAAATCGAGGAACGCTTCTTCGTCTTCGGCACCCGGGTCCTTCACGTCACCGAGCCACTGCTTGGCCATGGCAATATCGCCTGCGACAAAGTAAGAGTTTGCAATGTCGATGAGCGTAGCATTGCTCTTGTCCGGATCCTTGTAAAGCGAGGCCTTCGCAAAGTTTTCGGTATCCTTGATGGCATCGGCCATATCGCAAATGGCATCGAGGACGTCTTCGCGATTTTCAAGTTCAGTCGCATCGATCACGCCCAGGAGTTCTTCAATCAAGGCCTTTGCGCGTTCCACCGGCATGACGTCCTCAATCGAGAGGAACACGACTTCGCGGCCTTCCCCACCTACGTGGCGCACAGCCAAATCGTGAATCAGGTCGGCAATGTAATCCTTGTCATCATAAGTCTTGGCAACTTCGATAAAGAACGTTCCGGCATCGTAGAACAAGTCGTTCCACGTATCCATTTCTTCGTCGTCCGCCTTGAACGCCAAGAAATCGCAGCGAAGCGTCCAGGCCAAAAGTTCAAGCTGGAGCTTCACATCCTTGATTTTTTCAATATCGTCAAGACCGTTCGCAATGGCCTCGTACAGTTCGTCCGGGCGGTGCAACAAACGGCTTTGTCCGTTCACAATTTCGCAAAGGGTCTTGCGAAGACGGTCTTCTTTACCACGAAAAGCCGCCTCAGCAGAAGGCGACTTCCAAAATTTTTTCTTTTTCGTCATGTCTTAAATGTAGAAATTACTTGAACCAAGCAAAGACGGGATACCCATCATTCTTGGTCGCATCAATGGTCCAGACGCCTTCGGCACTGCCAAGTTGCGTAATGAATGCGGCTGACTTCATATCGGCAGAAGCTGTACCGGACGGAATATCGATGTCAAATGGAGCGTCACCGCCAAACACCTTGCATTCACCGCCAATGTCCTTATCAAAGTACACATTGTTCAGGACAATCGTAGAAACACCCTTGCCCGCAATGGTACCAGCATAGTTTTCATTCGGGATGACACCCTTGTTGTAGCTGGATTCGAGCTTGGCTTCGCTTTCAATGCTACCCACAATACCGCCCAGATAAGTTGCAACACCAGCGACTTCGCCACTGTTGAACAAATTCGTCGCCACGACATTGGTCTTTGCGTTACCAATGACGCCACCAGCCGTCGGAAGCTTCTGGACGGTTACTTTGCCCAGATTATAGACTTGGTCCATGCTGGACTTGGTAGACAACACAGCTACAGCACCGCCCACGGAACCCATCGCGCGTTCTTCGCCGCTGGCATCAGCAGTCACATCACCATGGTTTCCGCCCTTTTCGAGCTTGGTATTCGAGAGCGTCGCAAAGAGCCCGCCAACACCTGTAGTACCCGTCACCGAGCTATAGTTAAAGACCTTCTGGGCAAAGCCTTCGCCTTCGGCAATGGTGCCGTCGCTCTTAGAAGATGTCGCAAACGAACCGGCAATGCCACCCACAGTGGACTTACCCTTCACAGAAGCGTTATTCGACAAATCGTCCATAGAGCCATCCTGCAAGCGACCAATAATGCCACCCACAGAATTTTCTCCTGTTACACTCCCCGAAACCATAACGGCTTTCAGGGAAACATGGGCACCTTCGCCAACAACGCCTGCAACACGGTCTCGACCCGTGATGGAGACATCCTGGGCGCCGCAAGACTCAATAACAGTCGAATCGGCCATACCCACAAGGGCACCCGCATAAGATCCAACGTTCATCGTGGCACCAACAACTACAAGATTACTGATGGTTGCGCCACGGACAAGGCCGAACAAGCCGCTATAACTCACCGTATCACTAATGGTCAAATTCGATATAGTATGGAGACCGCCATCGTACTTTCCACTAAAGGGGCGGTTGCCCAGGCCATTGGGATTAGAACCGAAAATGCCGATCGGTTTCCAGGCATCAGAAAGGACAATGTCAGCAGTCTGCTTAAAATACTTGTCCCTAAAATTCATCGAAGAATCGTTCACATAGAACGCAAGATTCTTAAGATCCTGTTCCGTCGCAATCTGGTACGGATTTTCAACAGAACCATCGCCTGCGGACCAGACCGTGGAAAAATCTCTTGTAATCGGCTTCAAGAGACTATCAGGAGTATTTTCGGGAATTTCTTCCTTGGGCTGTTCCTCTGGAGTTTCAGAACTTGAACTGACCGGAACACTACTCGGATTGCTATCGCTACAGGCGAAAAGGAACATCGGCAATGTAGCCACAGACAAAATTTTTGCAAATTGCATATCCAACCTCTTGGGAAATTATTCCACACTCCTCTGGTTTAAATTAAATAAAAAAAGACCGGAACGTACAAAGAGTTCCAGCCTTTTTTCAAATTTTTTGAGGGTTATCCGCAGGACTTGCGCTAAACCTTACTTGCCGTGGTGTTCAGCGTGGTGTTCGCAGCCGCAGCCGCCGTTACCATCGCAGTTTTCCTTGTTGCCATGGCCACCGCATTCGCATTCGTGGTCACCATCGTGGCCACCGCAGCAGCAGTGGTGTTCGAACGGCTTGAGGTCATCTTCAGTAGCGTCACGTACGGCAACGACTTCGATGGAGAAGTTGAGGTTCTTACCGGCGAGTTCGTGGTTAGCGTCGATAATAGCCGTCTTTTCGCCAACGGACTTGATGCGGATCTGCATCGGACCACCCGGAGTCTGGGCATAGAAAGCCATACCGGCTTCGACCTTGTCGACACCCTGGAAAACGTTCAGCGGAACTTCCTGAGTCATACGTTCATCGTATTCACCGTAACCTTCTGCCGGAATCACGACGACGTCAAACTTGTCGCCCACATCGTGACCGACCATAGCCTTTTCGAGACCCGGAACGATCATGTGCATGCCCTGGATGTACTGGAGCGGTTCACGGCCTTCGGAGGAATCGATCACGGCACCTTCGTCAGACTTGAGGGTGTAATGCATCTGGACGACTGTTTTTTCAGCAATTTTCATAAATATCCCTTATAATCGCGAGCGCACCCGCGGTTGAATTCAGCGGACCAAATGTAGAAAAAAGAGACTAACCACTTATTTGGCTTTCACGGTATTCGCCGCCAAAAGCGTGTCCGCTTACCGAAAGAATCGGCGGGAACTGGATACGCTTTGCCAAGGCAAGCCCCTTGAACCTACGGTACCAGAATCGCATATCCTCGAGAGCGGCTTCGGTCGTCGGCAAGTGTGCCTTGAAGTAAGCGGCATCCACGCCAAGCATTTCGCAAAGAGTCCCCTCCAGCAAAAGCTTTTCTGTGAATTCACGGCTCACGCCCTTTTCGACCCACATCGCAAAGAGCTTATCGTGGTACGGGTAAAGAATCGGGTCGCCCTTGCCTTCGTCGACGTTCATCGCGTCACTGAGTTCAGCGCTCGCCGGGATGTCCAGTGACGCCTTCGGGATAACTTCTGAGTCGCGGTTGATGTAACGGGCAAGCGCATAGACCTGCGTCTTCCACAAGTCGCCAAGAGCGCACATCACACCGCAAGTATCGCCGTACAATGTGCAGTAACCGACCATCGCCTCGCTCTTGTTGCCGTTGCACGTCACGCCAGCACCCACCACAGAAGCGACCGTCGAAAGGATCGATGCCGAGCGGGTCCTCGCCTGCAAGTTCTCGTGGTTGATTCCAACGACTTTCATCACGGTATCGTTGCGCACAAAGGAGCAACGTTCAAGCGTATGGCAGACCGATTCGATAATGTCCGAGATCGGAGCAACCATGTACGGCGTTCCCAGGTTTTCGGCCAGGTCACGGGCAGCATTCTTTGTCGTATCCGAATTGAAGCGCGTCGGCATGTTCACGAGGTAAACATTCTCAGGTCCAATCGCTTCGGCATAAAGTGCCGCAGAAACAGCGCTGTCGATACCGCCACTCGCACCGATGACCATACGCGAGATATGGAACATCTTCAAGTTTTCGCGGATCATGAACACAAGCGCATCGTGGATTTCGGCAATTTCACTCGTGTAAGGCTTTGCAGATTCTGCATAAACCTGCACCTGCCCATCGACAAATTCAACAACAGCCTCGGCTTCGCTAAAGAGAGGCATTTCAAAAACGATCTTGCCATCGCAATCAAAAACGCGGCTACCACCGGCAAGGGCATAGATGTTCTTTCCGGTATTGTCAGTCCCGACACCGTTCAGGCAAACGACCGGCATGGCACAGTCTTTTGCCAAGTGCGACAGTTCCTTGTTTTCGACTTCACGACGACCGACTACGTAAAAGTCACTGCCATGGGTCACGTGTACCACATTCAAAAGCGGCGTATCGTCGAGTACATCGCCGCACAAGAAGAACGGCATGTTACCTGCATACTTACGGATTTCGGCCCAGTCTACAGGAAGAGCCTTATTCGAAGGCCCCGTCAAAGCATTTCGTGGAAACACAACGCAATCTACTTCGGCAGCCTTAGCGCGGTCAAAAGCGGCCTTCATCGTTTGCACATTCGCCGAAACATTGCCCGGCAAAATCTTCATCTGTACCACATAAAGTTTCATTTGAATATCCTCTGCTCTAGAAAATAAAAAAAAGCACCGCCCATAAGGCGATGCAATTTTGAAAAGATGTATGCTAAGCTCTATTCGTACTGCGGAGCATCGAAAGAGGTCGGGACCTTCGGGGTATCCGTGCCATTATGGATGAACGAGAATCCACTGATCTTGCCTGTATCGCGATCGATGGGGCCCGTCTGGAGCTGACCATGAACATCAGAACAAGCCTTCGGATTCAAGCAACCTTCGTTATGCAACATCATATGATAACCATAAATTTCCCAGATGCCTCTCTTGACTTCGACATTCTTGTTGCCTTCGAACGCAAGAAGCTCAAACGTACCATCAGCCTTGAGCGAGAATTCCCAATCAATGCCGTTATTGGAAGCCTGCCATTCACCGACAAAATCGCTAGCCTTTTCGTATTCATATTCGCTAGACTCGACCTTGCAGTTCATAGCCTTCCCATTATCCGAAGTAATGGTGTTGTCCGTTCCAACAGAATAGAGATACATAGAAGAATGACTCGGCAAGGTTGTGTAACCCGGACGCATCAACAGCACGCTACGCTGGATATCATAATGACCGCCAATCCAATAAGCGAGTTTTTTACCTGCCGAAACATCAATGAAATACGAATTATCGAAGAACGTGAACGTTCTCGTCGTATCGCCATCGGTGCATTCGTAAATTTTGTCCTTAATGTCTTCGGCCTTGGAGACCTTGCCCTTCTGGACTGCAACACTTGCCTTTACCGCTTCGCTATAATCCTTCGAATCGTTGACGGCATACTTGACCACGCCATCCTTATCGACGATGAACGAAAGCTTTAGTCCCTTTTCAACTTCTTCCTTGATCTTTTTAGCAGCGTCCGTATCGGCATACTGCATACCGGTATTTTCATCGGTAAACGTCACCACGCCATTTGCAAAACCCGTATAGGTCACCACCCACAATTCATCAGGAATACGGAGCGCCACAACGCCTTGCTTGCTACCCGTAGAAAGATAAACTGTATGGCCGAACAACTTGAGTTCAACGTTCTTTTCGAGATCCGTAAGCTTTGCAGCATGGGTTCCTTCCGGAACGTCAATAGCTTCTTCGCTGCTCGAAGAAGACTTTTCATCCTTGGCAGAAGAAGAAGAAGAATTTCCCTTATCCGCCGAGCTAGAAGAACTCTTTGCGTCCTTGGAATCCGAGGACTTGTCATCACCCTTCTTAGAAGAGGAAGACTTATCATTACCTTTTGAATCTGAGGAATTCTTTTCACTCTTCTTGGACGAAGAGGACTTTTCGTCGCATTCATCAGAATCGCAATCATCTTCTTCGGAAGAAGACGAAATTTCTGTTTCGTTATTGTTTGGAGAAACCGGATCATCCTCACCGCATGCTGCAAACAGGAATGCGGAGGAAACTAAAAGGGCAAGCAATTTTTTCTTATTCATACTAAGTAATATAACATATTTAGTCCAACTTAGACCAATAAATGTTTACCATTTAAACGAAAAAGGTCGCACAACGACCCTCTTTTTTCATTGACGCGTATTATATAGATGAATAATAGCCCGTTTTTCACAGCCCCAAAGGGCAGCCCGGATGGTAATCGAGGTCGCGTTCGGCATCTTCGATGGAAGGGGCGGCATCATACAGAAAACCCGCCAAAGCCTGTTCGGCAGACACACGCTTGCCCCCGATCCAGTTTTTAAGAACGGCAAGCCGCTTGGAAATCCACCACGGAAGCGGAACCATCAGGTGATGCATCCCGGCGTCGGTCAGCACATGCTCAGCCATTTCCGCCATCGTCATCACGGTCGACCCCGCAAGGGCATAAGTCTTACCCACGGCACTCGGTAAAAGCCCCGCCACGGCAATTCCCTTGACCAGATCCACACTGCGGACCGGACGTTTGAGGCACTTGCCGCCACCCGGCATAAAATAGAGCGGGAATCGCTTGACATAGTCGCGGAACATATTGAACTCGACACCGCCCCCATCGCCAATCACAAGCGTCGGGCGCACAATCGTCCAGTCAAGTCCGGAGGCCTGCACAAGAGACTCTCCCTTCTTTTTGCTTTCACCATACAGCGTGAGTACCGGGTACGTCACCGAAATGCTGGAGACATAGAGGAAACGGCGAACGCCAGCAAGCTTGCTAGCCTCGAGCACATTACGTGTGCCGTCCGTATTCACATGCTCAAAAGCACCCTTTTTTGTAGATAAAAGAATTGCCGCCAGGTGATAGACGACATCGACGTTTTCGAACGCCCCCCGGATAGAATCAAAATCGGTCACATCGCCGTAACGGACATCCACCTCGCTCGGTAAGGACTTCGCCAAAGAATCGCCCGGAAGAGTCAAGACGCGGACACACACTCCCCGTGCTATAAGCTCCCGGCACAACGCCTTCCCTACGACGCCGGCGCCACCCGTCAACAAAGCAATCATGCTAGGCTTCCAGCATATAACGGATATCCTGAACGCGTCTTGCGAGCGATGCGTCCTTTTCCATCTGCTTTTTAAGGGAATTTATGGCGGCGATTACAGTGGCATAGTCCCTGCAGAACATCGCACCGATATTCTGGAGCGAATCCATCGTGAGTTCACGGCAAAGGAACATCGCCACCTTACGAGGCATCGAAATAGCGGCCGACTGGCGCTTGGACGAAAGTTCGCAGACTTCAACGTGGTATTCGAGCGCCACCGCTTCAATGATGTTCTTGGCAGTCAGTTCGACATGGCCGCCGTGTTCAGACGGAGCCACAAGACGCTTGACGCCATTCAAGTTCAACTCGGCCTTGCAGAACAGGTTCATAGCACCGAGGAAGTTCAAAAGACCTTCGATCAGGCGCACGTTCTTGCGCGGAGGGATCGAGAGGTAACGGCAGATTTCGTCACGGTCGGACTTTGCAAACGGAATATCGGCCGAAAGCTTGCTGATGAGGTGCATGCGGGTCACCAAGTCCGGTTCGTCAAGGCCCACGGCCACGCAGGATTCCAGCGGAGCAAGGAGCTTCTTGGAAATGCAGGGGATCGAGGACTTCGAAATGCCACGGGCTTCGTTTTCCATATCGACAGCCTTGAACTTGGACGGATGGCGGTCGCAAGAAATCACGACCTGCTTGCCTTCGGCGCGCAAATGCCTGATCAAGATGGCAAGACGTTCCTGGGTCCACGGGCCCTTTTCCAAAAGCTGCACGTCGTCGAGCAAAAGGATGTCGCAAAGTTCATAACGTTCGCGGAACTTTTGCGCCAGTTCACGCACCTCGCCCGTCCTGTTGCGGAGAGCCGTCGCCATGGCGGTCGCATCACGCAAGAAGTCGTAAGCGTGGCAATACATGATCGAATAATCCGGATGGCTCTTTTGCATCTTGGCTGCGATTGCCTGGAGCAAATGAGTCTTGCCAAGACCGCTTTCACCATAGACGAACAGCGGATTCAGCGACGGATCGCCAGGATTTTCAGCAACGGCCTGGCATGCGCGAAGCGCGGTAGAATTGCACTCCCCTTCTACAAAAGTTTCAAAAGTATAGCGGGCATAAAGGGATAAAGGCTGTTTCGGGCGCTTCACCACCTTCGGAGCTTCAACGGCATGCGGAATGACGGGCATCGTGAGCTTGATTTCGGGAATCGGTTCCGAAGGAGCTATCTGGCGAATGCGGTAATCAACAAAATCGGGACCATACACATCGGAGAACGACTTGCGGATCAAGTCGCCATAGTGGGAATTGATCCAATTCTCACGCAGTTCGTCCGGTACAGTAAGGAATGCATAGCCATCGCAGAATCCCTCGAAGCCAAGAGCGTCTAGAATGACGGATCCAAAAAAGTCCTTGCATTCCGAACGCACGCGGTCGAGCACCCGTTGCCAGGGCGACTCCGCAATATCTAATAAAGAAACAGTATTATCCACGATCTAAAAAACCAGTAGGTAGTATAAAAGAGGCAAGCAAAAAATAAGAAAGGATTCCGGGAGAACAAGCACATTTTCCGAAAATTTTTTCAAATGGCTTTTTTTACACCAAAAAGGGCAAAAAAATTTTAGAAACATTTTTTATCACCATTTTTCCAATTTACTCCATCCTTACGAACGTATCAGCAAAACAAATATCACTCTACATCAACACAATTTATCAACAGGAATTTTTTCAAACATCCCTTGACAAGAAAAAACTGTTTTTATTCATACAAAAAGTTATACAAACGCCGTTTTTGAGCGAAAAACGGCGTTTTTTAATTTCACTAAAATTGTAAGTTGTTGATTTTCATCAAGTTACACGAGCAAAAAAAAGTGCAAAATGATGATGGAACAACCGTCATTTCGGGGATGACGGATCGTCGTTTGCTGGGTTTTCGGAAAGCTTATCCTGCAGGTGGTCGATGCGGTTCTCGAGCATCCTTTCGATTTCCGGGAGGAGCTGCTCCTTGACCCTGTCGAGGTACAGGCACTGCAGCTGGATCATGCGGTTGCGATGGCGTCCGGCAAATTCCTGAATCCAGTGGCTCACGGCGAGCTGACGGTCCTGAATCTTGTCGTGCAAGGAACGCTGGATGAACGTTCTCTGGACGTCCATGTAACGCTGCATATTGAACGGCATACGGTACGTGCGGATAAACTGCTTCAGCAGAACCAGCAAGCAAAGATGGTCGCGTTGCTGATGATTACGAATGAACTCACGCAATTCTTCCAGATGTTTCTGGAAGAACGGGACTATAGCTTTATCATCAATCTGATAAAGTTCCAGTTCATCTTGTTCTTTTGTCGCTTTATCGACGGCCATATTCCAAATCTATTTTTTTACCGAATCCTATGCTTTAGCATGCTTCACAAGGAAGCCGAATTTGGCATTTTTTTCGCTATTCAAGGTACTTTTTCCCAGAAAAACGCGTCCTTCCGTTCCCGGATTCAAGCGGTCGGCGGCAGCGCCGCGGAAATCTAGCATTTCCTCGACTTCGCACTTCTGCATGCCATCGGGAGTCATCAGTTCCAAAGTATCGTCCATGGAGAACGGATTCTTCACGTTCACAAGGCATGCGCCCGTAGCTTCATCATAGTCCTTCACCTGGGCGGCAACGCAGCCCCCGGCGGCATCCACGTGCGTCGCTTCGTAGTTTTGCGGCAAAGGTCCACGCAAGAATCCCGGCATAAAGCCACGGCCATCGACAAAGCTAATGGCACGGCGGCTTTCATCGGGAACAGGTTTACCTTCGGCAACGGCGTCTATCGCCATACGGTATGCGCGAACCACCTGGCTCAAGTAGTAGACCGAGCGTGTGCGTCCTTCGATTTTGAAGGAGTCCAGCCCGCCAGCCACAAGTTCCGGAATCACGTCCAAGGCACAAAGGTCGCGGCTGCTCATAAAGTAGGTGCCCCACGTATCTTCGTCGAGCGCAATCGGATCGAGCTCCGGGCGGTCGGTGCGCTGCAAGGAGAACGAACCCTCGTGTTCACGATAATCCTCGACCTGAGGACCGGAGTTCGCATACAAGCGATAAGGCATACGGCAACTGTTATCACAGGCGCCCTGGTTGGCGTCGCGATGCGTCACCCAGTTCGAAAGCATGCAACGTCCAGACATGGCCATACAAACGGCACCATGGACGAACACTTCAAGTTCAAGGTCCGGAACTTGTTTCTTTATCTCCAAAATTTCGGACAGGCGAAGCTCGCGGCTCAAGATGATGCGGCGGACGCCCAAGTTCTTCCAGAACGAGGCGGCAAGATAGTTGGTGGTATTCGCCTGTACAGACAAATGCACTTCCGTTTCGGGATGTTCCTTCAAAAGCCAGCCCACAAAGCCCGGGTCTGCAACAATGAGCGCATCGGGTTTCAGTTCCAGAGCCGCATTCAAAGCCCTCTGGAAGGATTCCACCTTGACATTACGCGGAATCACGTTACTCGTGAGGTAGAACTTTTTGCCGTGTTCGTGAGCGTAGGCAATGCCTTCGGCCAAGTCGTCCAGATTCTTGAAACCATTTTCACGGGCGCGCAACGAGAACGCAGGCTGCCCCGCATAAACCGCATCTGCTCCATAGGCAAAAGCATACTTCATTCGTACAAGGTCACCAGCAGGTGCTAAGAGTTCAGGCTTTTTCATAGTCAACAGTGGTTAGTGGTTAGTAAACAGTAGGCAGTTCTTTAAAATTTGAATCCAGCGCGGATGTAGGCTTTGCGGTCATCAATCAACGTCAGTTCGCCCAAGAAAGAGAATCTTTGACCTTCGTAGCTGATGGCCGGAGTCAGCGAGTACTGAAGCTTTGAGCCAGCAAGGAACTTTTTGGAGGTTCTCAAATGGTTGTCCGGCGTGGTATCGTTCATGGCGCTACCATAATCCGTCCCCTTCCAGAACCAAGTCTGTCGAAGCGAGGCGAAAATATGACCATCCAGGCGCGCAAAGACATTCCAGTCAATCGTACGGCTGTTCGGCCCACCCTGGTTACCCAACGGATACCCCAAATGAGCTAGTTGAGCCGTGTTCTTCTTGAAGTGCGTATAGACATAAGGTTCTACACGGGCGTATTCAAAAATCGTACCCGCCTCGATCTTGTGTCCCTTGTAATAAAAGTCGCGACCCGCCTGGAAACCCGCCATCCAAGCCCATTTGGCTTCGATGTTGTCGTTACGGATAAGACTAATCGGAGATTCCATATCGTCCAGGAAAAATTCCGTATAAAGGCGCACGGCGTTAAACAAGCGGTAGTTAAAATCAAAAGAAATAGAGCCGTTATTGCTGGGTTCCGAGAAGTTCCCCTTTTCCATAAAAAGCGGAGCCGTCGGGACAAACAGCCAGGGCTTCATATCGTCATAAAGTACCGTCAGTTCGCTGATACCGAACGTCGCATTCCCTACGGCAAGTTCATAACGGTGGCCAAACAAGTTACGCGAATGATCCTTGTTCGACGAATTCATACTGTTAAAGATACGCAAGTCCGCATAAAAGCTCATCACACGGAAAGGACCGATCAACAAGTCCAGACTCAGCATATTGTACGGGATGGCAAACTGGTTCAACGTGAGGTTGTTGTAGTAACCCGGTCCCCAGTGCATCACGTCGCGGCCAAAATCGAGGCGCAGCCAGTCATGGTTAAATGCAAAGTGCGTACGGTAGCGGGAGTAACTCGTGTATTCAACACCGGAATTATCCCCTTCCCTCTGGACTTCCAAAAACTCGCGGTCAAAAGACTTCGGATTCTTTGCAGAATGGCCTTCGCTATAAATGCGGGCATCCAAGACGAAGTCGACGGAATCGGCAAAACCACGCAAGTAAAGACCGCCATCAATGCCCGGCCAGATCGTATCGCCAAGAGTTTCACCGCCACGGTAGTCAATACCGCCGACAATGCTTGCGGCAATCGCCACACGGGGAATCAAGGCTTCTTGTTCACGGGCCTTGGCCACACAAGCAGAGTTCCCCTGTTCGCATTTGTATTCCAGACCTTTTCCCAGAATTCCGGCCCCACGAACGTTGTCAAAATAGAGAAGGGCGTCGCCTTCGGTCTTCGTGAAGTTCTTGCGGAAAGTCGTATCCCTACGCGGATAGGTAAAATACTGGCGTTCGACCCCTACAGTCTGGCGATGGTATTCGAAAAGCATCGGAGCAGTTTCGAGCGTGCGCAAATTGCGGGAATGTTCAGATTCAATGACCGGCGATGCGGCAAAAGCTTCACAAGCGCTAGCAACAAAAAGGAAACCGAAAAAAATCGAGGAGAATCTCTTAAAAGTCATTTGAAAAATTTAGCATTTTCAGGGCGTTTCTTCAAATGGGACATTTTTTGTAGACATTTGTTCCGCACGGAACTTTTCGTTCCACTTAAATTGGCGTTTTTAAGCAAAAAAAGCAATTTTTCATAATTACAGCTCCGTTCTAAATCTAGGTTTACAAGAAAAATGTTGGCTCATCATATCGATGGATGAGTATAAGAATGGGAGATATAATTTATGAACAAAAAGAAGATCATTACGCTTGGCTGTTTATCAAGCCTGTCCATAGCGTTGCTCACGAACTGCTCTGACGCCACCTCCGCCGATGGTGAATTCTACAACAATTCCCCGGCCGAAGTAAACGGAGACGAATCCTCATCATCATTTACGGATGATCCTTACAACGAAGGAATCTACTCCAGCGATTCCCAGCTTTCTCCGGAAAGCAGCGCCACGGTCAACCCGACCAGCAGCGCGACCGCATCCTCTTCCAATAGCGTCTCCCCCACATCGAGCGCCACAGATTCTCCGAACAGCAGTACCACGACGGTCTCGTCGAGCAGCGCCACGGTTTCGCCGATTGCTAACTCCTCGAGTAGCGCAACAGTCCTGCCGATCAGTTCTTCGAGCAGCAACGGGAACCCGGTCATCAACAGCTCTTCTAGCGCCACCACCCAGCAGCCAGAACAGAACAACGGCGAACGCCCGGCCATCACCTATGCCGCAAGCGGCGCCACGGTCACAAACGGCGGCAACTGCGTAACGGCAAACGGCGGCACCGTCACGATCAGCTGCGGTGGCGAATACGACTTTAGCGGTAGCTACAGCGGAAGCGACGCCCAGATTTTGGTGAACACGGCAAAGACGGACTCCTCTGTTTACCTGAACATGAGAGGCCTCACGCTCACCAACACGGCCGACGCCCCGATTTACGTGCAGAAGGCCAGCAAGGCATTCGTCGTCGCCAAGAACGGCACGACCAACACCTTCAGCGACGCTTCTTCGCGCACCAAGACTTACAACTACACCAACGATAACGGCGAAGCCAAGACCGATACGACAGGCGCCTGCATTTATGCCAAGGACGACCTCACCATCAAGGGCGAAGGCACGCTCATTATCAAGGGCAACTACAACAACGGCATCCACACCAGCAATGACTTGAAGGTCAAAAACGGCCTCATCACCGTGAACGCCAAGAACAACGGCCTCAAGGGTAAAGGTTCCGTCGAAATCAGCGGCGGCACCCTCAACATCACGGCCACAAACGGCGACGGCATCAAGAGCGATACCGACGATGCCACCGATTTGGCAAACGGCAAGGGGTCCATCGAAATCACGGGCGGTGAAATCACCATTACGTCGGCATACGACGGCATTACCGCAAACAACGCAGTGACGATTGCCAACGGAGAATCGGCCTCCCCGACCGTCAAGATTACAACAGGCGGCGGCCAGAATTGCCTGAGCCTCACCTCCTCCGGTAACGGTGGTGGATTCGGTGGCGGCGGATTCAACCCTGGTGGCGGAAGCTCCTGCTCCCCGAGCGAAAGCATGAAGGGCATCAAGGGCGATTCGAGCATCACCATCAGCGGTGGCGTCATTGACATCAACAGCCGAGACGACGGTATCCACAGTGGTGGCACCATCACGCTCAGCGGTGGTTCCATGACCATCGCCACAGACGACGACGGTGTCCACGCCGATAAGGCCCTCTACGTCAAGGACAATGCCAACGTGAGCGTCACCATCGCCTACGAAGGTATGGAATCTCCGGACATGAACTTTGAAGGCGGCATCACAAGCGTCATCACTACAGACGATGGCTGGAATGCGGCCGGCGGAACGTCCACGACATCGACCGGTGGCAACACGGGTCGCGGCGGTCCAGGCGGATTTGGCGGCGGTGGATTCGGTCCTGGTGGCGGAAGCACGGGATCCCTCAAGGTCACAGGCGGCTACCACTACATTTACGTGGGCACAGGCGACACGGACGGCATCGATAGTAACGGCAACATCGACATTTCCGCCGGCGTCATCGTTATCGAATGCCGTATGAACGGCGGCATGGGCGGCATGGTCGACTCCGACGGCAACACCACCATCTCCAGCAACGCCAAGCTTCTCGGCTTTGGAACGAACAACTCCGAAGAAGGCACGCAGTATAGCGTCAGCTTCAACACCAACAGCTACTACGGAACCTCTTCGATTGCGTTCAAGCCGAGCTTCTCCGGAAGCAAGATGGTTTCGAGCGTGGGCCAGCCGAGCGCCATCAGCAGCGTGAGCGGCATGACCAAGACCTGCTTCGGGAACAGCACCGACCGTTGCGTGTATACTAAATAATTCATCATCATAGGTACACAAAAGCCTCGCGACTCCATCGCGAGGCTTATTCATTGCAATTTCCTGCCTACTGCCTACCGCCTACTGTCTACTAACTACATCCAGCCGCGGTCAGAAGTGCCAGAAATACCACGAATCTTAAGATCAAAGTCATCGCGGTTCGTCGCAGCGTTCATAGCCGTTTCAAGCGAAATCTGTTCGTTCTGATAAAGTTCCAACAGAGCCTGGTCAAACGTTTGGCTGTGATATTGAATGTGGCCTTCGGCAACGGCCTGTTCCACCATGTCAATCTTGTTCTTGTCCTGGATGTATTCCTTGATGGCGCCCGTATTCACGAGAATTTCGGCAGCCGGCACTCGTCCCTTGCCATCCTTTGTCGGCAAAAGACGGAGCGAAATGATGCCCGCTAGGACTTCGGCAAGCAACAGACGGATTTCGTCATGCTGGTGCGGCGGATACATCGAAAGGATACGGTGGATCGTTTCTACGGCATTCGTCGTATGGATGGTCGCAAATACCATGTGGCCCGTATCAGCTGCGGTAAGCGCAATCTGCATCGTTTCGAGGTCACGGATTTCGCCCACGAGAAGCACGTCCGGGTCCTGACGGAGAGCGGCACGGAGCGCATTAGCATAAGAAAGCGTATCCACGCCAATTTCGCGCTGCGAAATAATCGCCACGTTATCCTTATAAAGGTATTCAATCGGGTCTTCGACGGTAATGACGTTCACAGATTCTTTCTGGTTGATGTAGTCAATCATCGAAGCAAGCGTCGTCGACTTACCGGAACCCGTCGTACCCGTCACAAGCACAAGACCGCGCTTGGTCAAGGCTAGGTCACGAATAATTTCGGGCAAATGAAGTTCTTCGAACGGAGGAATCACGGCCTTGATATGACGAATCACAACAGCCACCGTTCCACGCTGGCGGAACACGTTCACACGGAAACGGCCCATATCGCGGGCACCCACGGCAAAGTCGCATTCCTTGTTCGCTTCAAAGCGCTGCTTTTGGTCACGGTTCATGATATCGTCCAAGAAGGAGTCCATCATGGCGCTGTCGATGCGCACGTCAAAAAGTCTTTGCAAGGCACCGTTAATGCGGTAAACCGGCGGAACGCCAACTCGAAGGTGCAAGTCTGACGCCTTGCGGTTTACCATTTCACGCAAGAGCTGTTCAATGCGAAGTTCAGCCATTTTAGTTTTCTCCAAACTTTTCGCGGCAGAGTTTTTGGACTTCTTCCAGACGAGATTTTATTTCTTCGTTGTCCGGATTCTTCTTGGCGAGATCCGAATAAATTTCGAGAGCCTTGTTGTAAACGCCCTGTTCCATATAAATGTCAGCAAGCGTGCGCGTGTTCAGACTGTCGTCCAAATCAGCGGCACCACGGGAAAGCGGAGCATCGGCATCGTTTACAAGACTTGCAGAAACTTCGTCATCGGAATCGCCGGACATCAGGTAGTCCACGCCCTTGTTGCTCGGTTCATCGGATTCCGGCAAGGAATCGTCTTCGTCAAACAAGCCCTTGAATGCATTGGAAACTTCAGAATCGATGGAATCGAGTTCAGCAGACGGAACTTCGGCCTTTTCGGCAGGTTCATCCGAAGAATCATTCAAAGTGAAGTCTGCATCAGCGGACTTTTCGAACAGGCTCGAAGAACTTTCCGATTCATTTGCAACAAAGTCCGAAGCCGATTCAAGCTTGAATTCGCTGTCCTTGACGGACTGTTCTTCGAGTTCGGCACTTGTCGATTCCTGGCTCAACGGTTCTTCTGCAGAGGGCTCAGTCAACTCAGCCGTATCGGTCGTGGTTTCGGACTTTTCTTCGGGCAAATCCAGATCGTCATCGTCGCCGAACATAGAGGCGAATGCACCCCCCATTTCCTTAGCGAGATTATCTTCGGCGGACTCTGCGCTGTTAGATTCTTCAGTCTTTTCTTCGGCAGGTTCCGCGTCGGCAGGAGCTTCGGCGACAGATTCTTCCTGTACCGGAGTTTCTTCAACTTTTTCTTCTACCGGAACATCAACTGGAGTTTCTTCAGCGGAGGTTTCTTCTGCCGGGGCGGCAATCGGAGATTCTTCAACTGGAGTTTCTTCGACAGGAGCAGTCTCAGTCGATTCCGCAGGAGCATCATCTTCATCGTCGCCAAAGAGTGCATCAAAGGCGCCATCGACGCTAACGGACAAGTCTTCCGAGATACCCGGCTTTTCGGCGGTCTCTTCAACAGAGGCTTCAGCCGGAGTTTCATCTACCGGGGATTCCTCCGCAGGAGCCTGTTCTTCTACAGGCGTTTCTTCGACCGGAGCGTCATCGTCCAAAGTCAGCGGAGTGTTGTCAATCTTGAACTCCGGATCGTGTTCTTCCGGCATCAAATCTTCATCGGAGAAGTCCATGTGGTCCGAAGGAACAGAACCGTTACCGCGTTCGTCATCAGACAATTCAAGAGAAACCTCTTCAGCCGGAGCCTCTTCAACTGGAGCTTCAGCAAGTTCTTCTTCAACAGGCTTTTCTTCTGCAGGTGCTTCAGCTGGTTCTTCGTCCAAAGTCAAATCGATATCGGCAGCATCAGATTTTTTTTCGGCGGGCGGTTCTTCCAAATCAAAAACTTTATCATCGCTCGGCAAATCTTCTTCGTCCGAGAAGTCCATATGTGTCGTCGGAATCGAGCCATCGCCAATCACAGTTTCCTGTTTTTCAGCAGGCTGTTCTTCTACAGCCTGTTCGTCTGCGGGCTGATTTTCTGCAACAAGTTCTTCAGCAACAGGTTCTTCGGACTTTTCTTCCGTAAATTCAGAATCCGGTTCCTTGAGAATCACATCAGACGGAGCAAGTTCTTCGGTATGTTCTTCGACCGGTTCTGCCGGAGCTTCGTCCAGGCTAAAGTCCGCATCGGCAGACTTTTCGAACAGGCCCGCAGAGCTTTCCGATTCTTCTTCGGTCTTCGGTTCTTCGGACTTTTCTACAGGTTCTTCCGGGAGTTCATCGTCACCGAAAATCGAGGAGAAGGCATCATCAACATTCGTCGCCTTGTCTTCTTCGGCTTCGACCTTTTCTTCAGAATTTCCGTCCAAGCTAAAGTCCGCATCGGCAGACTTTTCGAACAGGCCACCCTGGCTTTCGGATTCCTCTTCGGTCTTCGGTTCTTCGGACTTTTCTACAGGTTCTTCCGGGAGTTCATCATCGCCCAAAAGCGAAGAGAAGGCATCGTCAACATTCGTAGAATGTTCATCCGCGTCGATATCATCCAAGGAAAGGATGTCGTCATCCGACGAGGTAGCTTCGGACTGTTGTGCGTTTTCTTCGGCCGGTGCAGCAGGTTCAGCCGGAGTATCATCCAAACTAAATATGGACTCGTCCGCCTTAGGCGCATCGTCCTCATCCGAGAAGTCCATATGCGAGAACGGAGACGGGTTTGCCGCACCATCATTAGAAGATTCAGACGTTTCGAGATCGTCGTCACCGCCCAAAATATCAGAAATTGCAGACGAAACTTCGGACGAGTTCAGCGCATGGCCATCGAAACCGGCATCCTGAACCGCATCAAAATTCGTGGAATTTTCATCCGAAGCAGAATCCAAAGAACTGCGCAATGCATCCATTGCCGAATTGTCTTCCTCATCGCTATTCGGGAGCGAAGCCGCAAGATTAGCAAAGATATTGTCTTCGCCATTCGATTCGGCATTTTCAGGTTCGGAATCCACGTCCATCGTGAACGAGCTATCGTCCATCGGAGGAGCGACCAAGCCGTCCTGCTGTTCTTCCGGAAGCACATCGTATTCGTCCTTCCAGAACGGGTCCAGCGGATCCATATCGTGAACACGACGGAAACAAGCGTTACGCTCGGCGACCTTGCCAAGCTTATCGAAGGATTCTCCCATTCTCTTATGGGCCGACAGGCAGAACGGATCCTTGGAAAGGATCTTCTTATATTCAGCAATGCTCC
>Ga0310786_10004533_pt1 | contig 19327 bp, 24 predicted proteins | sample AusTroGonzalo_MG_FD_203881 | JGI IMG/M metagenome (GOLD analysis project Ga0310786, IMG submission 203881) | Bovine rumen microbial communities from tropical cattle in Woodstock, Queensland, Australia - Gonzalo_03 (v2) (version 2) | ecosystem: Host-associated > Mammals > Digestive system >... | reverse complement strand
GGAGGGGATTGGTGCGAAACCATTTATGCCACAATGAAAGTCAACGAAGACTACAAGGTGTATGAGTTTGAATGGGATTGCAACGACGAGGAAATAACAACAGTAATGGAAAGGAAATAACTATGGCTAACGAGATTAAATGGCACAAGGCAAATAAGGCTATCAATAGCAGATCACCGTTGAAGGATATATTGGTTCTTCGCCATTATCCAGTAAGTGGTGATAGAATTACATTGGAGTATCATGTTGAACCTGGCGAGTATTACATCAATTTCAACGAATTGAAACAATTACCAAAGGAGATTTAATTATGGATGAAAAAAATATACGTAAGCAAGTGCTAAAGGAAGTTCATGACCGTCTGATGGTGATGCTTAATACGTCAATAGACAATGAGCATTTCTTTGACCAGCTTGACGATTATATTGACGAAATTGAAAGAGAAGAGGAAATACAGTAAACCTTAGGCATAGAATCGCCCGATGTGTGGGACTGCTTCACACATGAGTTTACGACTGACATGAAGGAAAATCAAAAGTAAGGAACTATGACAAAGAAAGAACTACTGGAGAACGAATCATTCAAGGCTTTGCCGGATGATGCCGAAATCGTATTCAACAACGCCAATGACAGACGGATGTGTGTGCCGCTTATTCCTCAGCATTGTTGGTATGAGAAGAGATGCACGAACATCGAGAATATCCAAAACTCACCCGATAATATCTGGGAGAACATCAAGCCTAAGTACAAATGTTTCTTCGTGATTGACGGGCTGCCATTCGATTTTATGAAGCACAAACTTAACATAACATTTAACCTATGACAAACGAACAAAAACAACAGACCCGCGAGCGCATAGGGCAGCGCATAAAGGCCCTGCGCACAGAACAGAAACTAACCCAGGGCGAGCTGGCAGAACGGGCAGGACTCCAACTGACACACATCAGCCGGATAGAGGCGGGAAAGTACAGCGTAGGCATTGATACCCTGTCGGCTATCGCAAATGTATTAGGCAAACAATTAGATTTTGTGGAACAATAAAAAAACGGAATTATGGGAATTATGATGTTGGTTGTTGCAATCGTAGTTGCAATTTTTATCTGTATGATTTACGCTCTTCCAGGCAAATCTAAAATGTCAGAGCAAAACAAACCGAAGGACATTAAGAACTTACTGAAGGACATAAACACATCCATTAAGCTGTTAGAGGTTCTCAGGCAGGCACGTCTGGTCGGTGACAAGGAAACAGAAAAGGCAGTGTTGGATATGGAATATGATGGTGTTCTTCCGGAAGAGTTGGGAGGCAGGCTAACAAGTGTATATCCCGATAAGCTGCTTATCCTCGGAATTGCAGGCATCAACTATGCCGGAGAACTGGAGAACTATGTGGGAAATTTCGAGGGCGTGCTGGTTCCAGAGCCAGAGAATGAGTTCGACCCCGATGCCATAAAGGTGCTTTGTGCGGACAGAAAGCACCTCGGCTATATCCCAAAAGAAGATACCAGCCAAGTGAGGGAATTCATTGGTAAGGAAGGTACCGGATGGAAGCATATAATAACCGGAACAATAAAGAAATGTCAGGACGATGAAGAATGCGACAGGACATTCTACTCTGGCACCATCTATATAGTAAGATAGAATTATAGAAGCTGTACAAAAGAGGCGGTCGGGACTTAGCATCCTGACCGCTTTTTTTTGTAGAGTACTTGGAGAGTAGCTGGAGAGTAATTGTCGAGTAACCCCTAACCAGCAAAATGCGCGATATGTATAATAGCATACCGCGCATTTTTCGTATATGGCAGACAACGGAACGATAGAAGTAACTGGACTTGAGGAGCGAATAAAAAAGATGGGCGAGCTCAGCACCAAGAACCCCGAAATGCGGAAACGCATCAACGAGGTAATACGGCAGACGCTCGCTCAGGTGCGTAAGTCGCTGCAAGGTGATGCACGCTCAGGACTACAGATGCAAAGCGATCCGCGCAATGCTTACAAGGCTGTCCGCATGGCTGTGTATCGCCGTTTGTTCGGTGGTCAGGTTAATATCCTGCAATCCAGGAAGGCGCATGGTGGTAGGCTTTATGAGCCGCCGAGACGCGGAACCAGCGACCCAAAAGGGCGAGGCGGCAACAGAGCTTTACGCAGTGGCAGGACCGAGCAGCTGATGAGCTATCAGGGTGCCGACCGTGGCTTCATCCTCAGATTCCTGAACCAAGGAACGACAGATCGCGTCATTCACCAGATGGGCGGACACAACCTTAGAACAGGAAGCACCAGTGTAATAAAAACAAAGAGTATTGGCGGCAACCGTGGCAGCATCACTGCTCGCAACTGGTTCGGTCCGCGCTCTCAGGCAGAGATGGAACGGGCAGCCCAGAATCTCGACAAGATGATAGACGATATAATAACAGGTGTAATGTATTAACGATATATGGCAGACGTAATAACCAGATTTAAGCTTGAGACCAATCAGTTCGACTCGGCACTCCGTAATGCGGCGAACGGTCTTACCGATATAACCAAGCAGCTATCGCTTGCCGGGAAGGACTTCGATAAATTCGCACAGAAGCACGTCGAGAGTGCTCGTTCGCTCGGACAGGTAGAGAGCGGAGCAAACAACCTGAAGGACAAGTTGCGCGACCTTGTAAGCGCATACAACAATGTGGCCAATGCGTACAACGACCTGACCAAGGAACAGCAGCAAGGCGACTTTGGCAAGGCTATGGCCGCCAGCCTCGACCAGTTACAGTCACGAATCACACAGACCAAGAACGATCTGTATAGCATGTCTGACAGTACCAAGCAGGCAGGCGGCAGCCTCGGTTCTCTGAACGACATCTTCGGGATGAGCATCACCAAGCTGGCCGGATGGGGCACTGCCATTGCCGCCGCCAAGGGCGCGCTGGATGTGGCAAAGGATGCTTTCTTCGCAAGTGAGCAGAATATCGACTCATGGGGCCAGGCTGTTGAGGCAGGGCAGGCTGTGTACGAGTCATTCCTAACGTCAATCAATAGCGGCGACATTAGTGGTTTCCTTTCTCGCATCGGTCAGATAACCAACGCGGCTATCGAGGCATATAATGCTCTCGACCAGCTGAATACCCAGAAGACTATCCAGTCGCCACAAATTGCCGTAAAGCAGGCCGAGATAAGCCGTATGCGCACAATGTTGCAGACGGGCAGATATGTGGCACCGGCTGACGGCCGTTCAACAGGCGGGATGAAGACCGGCGACGTGCTGACCAAGGAGCAGATCGCAAATGTATCAAAGAATCTGGAGCAGGCACTGAATGAAGTTGCCACGATAACACGCAGTCAGGTTAAGACAGCATCAACAGCAATTGACAAGCTCTATGCTGAACAGGCAGCGGTTCTGGGTGTAAGCAAGCAGCGTTTCCAGCAGGCAACCAGTTCGTGGCAGAATTTCCAGTCCGCAATGGATAAGGCCAATGCTTACGATAAGTGGAAAAAGGAGAATACTACCTACACTACACAGACGACGAGTACAGGTATTGTTGTCCGCACACCCAACTATGACGATAGCAAAAATCCCTACCGAGACTGGGCATGGGTAAGCCGTTTTAAGGACGACGGAGAACGATTCCAGCGTCTGACACAGGAGATACAGAACAGAGAAAGTGCCAAGTCAACATTGTACAGCCAGTACGGTCAGGCATATCGCCGCATCAACAGGGCAGAGGGCGTGAATCCTTATGGTAGCACTGGCAGCGGAAAAACCGCCACAAAAAAGACCGAAACAGAACTGAAGCAGAACGAGGCAGCAGTGGCCAAGCTGACGGAGGAGTACCAGAAACTGGCTACCGATGCCAAGACCGCCAACGATGTACAGCTGTCTGGCATTAAAGAAAGGCAGACTGCGATACAGACGGAAATCGCCAACCTGAAAGCCCGCAACGAGGAACTGAAGAAATTCGCAGCCGAAGCGCAGGGCATAAAGGTGAATATTGGCATGAACAGTTCACTACCCGACCTGACCGCTAAGCTGAAGGAATTGCAGGCCGCACAGAGCCAGGCACTAAACGGAACAGAATGGCAGGAATATCAGAAGCAGATCGAGCAAATCGGCCTACAGATAGATGCCATGAAGGGCAAGTGGAAGGACGGCATGAAGGCCACCATCTCTGTCAATACCGAATCTATACAGAAGGCCATCGGCGAGTCGTCGAAGTTGCAAGACCTTATCATCAAGCCCAAAAAACAGACATCCCCAGCTGCCGTAGAAAGCAATGCCAATAATGTTGCGGCTGATGCTTCCAAGCTGGAGGACGTTATCACCAAACCAAAGAAGGGAACCGCCACCATTGAATCAAACATCAAAGAGGTAGAAGCTGATGCTTCCAAGCTGGAGGACATTATCACCAAGCCCAAGACCGGCAAGGTAACCATTACTGCTGATACCACAGATGCGAAGGCGAAGGTGGAAGAAGTGGGTGCAATGGTCGGCGACAAGACCGCCAAGGTGACATTCTCTGCCGATAATGCAGAAGTGTTTCAAAAGGCGGCCCAGATTGATGGTATACAGATAGACCCGAAGACGCTGACCGTAACAGCTCTTACCGCTGATGCGGAGAATGCGCTTAGCAATATAGAAGGTCTGACACTCCAACCGAAAGAACTGGATATAACTGCCGATGTTCAAAAGGTTCTTGATGCAATTACACAGATTGACGGCGTAACGGTAGACCCCAAAACGCTGGAGATTACCGCCGGCACCGCAGAGGCTTATGCCAAGTTGCAGGAGATGTTTGCAAACATCGAAGGCACCACGGTTACATTCAACGTCGAGCCTAAGCAGAGGGAGATGGAGACAGGTGTAAGCATCACCAATGCGAAGGGTATGAGCTCCTATATCAGTCAGCTGAAGAGCGACCTTGCCGAGGCAGACTTCGGCAGCGACATATACAATAGCATTGCCGCCAAGCTGACGGATATGACAAGCCTCTCAAATCTTGTCGCTGAATCCCTGAAAGCTGGCCTTGGCACTGCCTTGTTCGATGCAGCTGACATACTTGGTGAAGACTTCTGGACGCGGGCAATGGAAGGCGGCGTGGAGGATATAGACTGGCAGGGTATCGTCGACAAAATCAACGAGAAGCTGAAGGAGATGGACCTAAAGCCAATCAGTCTTGACTTCGAGACCGGAAATGTGACCGTTGAAGGAGGTAAGGATGAAAAAGGCAACGAACAAAAAGGGGCAAATTCTAATGGGCTAAAACAAATAGTAGGAAATATAAGTACTATAACAGGTGCATTGCAACAGTTAGGCGTAGACGTGCCCGAAGGATTTCAGAAAACGCTTGGCATCATGCAGGTCATAACGACAATATTAGTGGCTTTACAGTCACTATCAACTATAACGGCATCAACATCAGCACTAAAGTCTATACCAATCATAGGCATGTTTCTGCACAATGGAGGTGTCGTTCACGCCGCAAACGGATATTCAGTACCTGGAAACACCTTCAGCGGTGATCAGGTTCCAGCAATGCTGGATAGCGGCGAGCTGGTGCTCAACAAAGCCGCCCAGGGCAACCTTCTCACTCAACTCGATAATGCCAATAATGGAAATGTGTTAGCAGGAGAGACAAGAGTGGAAGCTGACGAGATGGTATTGCTATTAAGGAATGGTGCTGCTCGCAAGGGGGTAACAATAGGTGATTACTTAGGATTATAAGATTATGGCATACGCAACTAAATATACATATTCGTTCAATAGCAGACGAGGAGTTAGCTATACCGTTAATATTCTGGTGGATGGATTTAGCGGTACTGCCCAGCGATTACGTCCGGCCTTGCGCCCATTTACTATCGACGAAGATAACAGCGACAACTACTTTGAACCTCTGCGCTCAATAAGTGGATATATCCGCATAGTAAATGAAGATACAGACCTCGATGGCAACTCATTCAGCTATAAGGACCTAATAGCCACTAATGTACAAAGTCATCAAGTGCAATTAATATCCGGGAACTCTTTGATATGGGTAGGGTACATTAAGCCAGTAGTATTGACAAGCAAATTGTTTGGATATAAGAATACAATCGAAATACCCATCCAGTGCCCGCTATCTGTACTAAAAGCCACAAAGCTTTCTTTCAGCACGACAACTGGAACAGTTCTTTCAATGGGGCAGATAATTCATTCCATGTTCTCAAAGCTAAACAATATAACATGGGATAAACTATATCTCACTGCAAACGTAAAGCATATATCAGGTGGCAGCACTTGGGCATTTCCCGATTTGAACAGCCGTATTAATATGTTCAACTTCACGGATAACGAAGACCCAACCATGACATCCGGCTCTACGTTCGACAACTATTCTGCTACATGGGAGGATGAAACACCTTGTGCGGATGTTCTCGAAAAAATATGTGAGTATTGGGGATGGTCACTCTATACCCGTGGTGCTAACATATATTTGATTGCACCAGGAGAAGTTCACAACTATTACCAAATAGATTTTGAAGACCTTGCTAATCAGTTAAACTCTGTCAGCGCGACATCTGCTGATACTCCAACCGACATCGAAGGCCTATCATATCAAAGCACAAAGCATACGGAAGAATACCTACAAGGGTATCGCAAAATAAAGATAGAGGCTAATGCAAACTCTAACGCCTTGGTATTTGACCCGAAACTGGATGATCTTACATATTCACTACCATTCCAAGTTGTTACTTATGGTTCAGGGAATAGCAGATATAAGAGCGTTGAGAAGTGGTTAGAAAATCCACAACAACAACATAAACAATTCCTGCATAATTGCCGGATATTCGAGAATCCATGTGACATTCTTGCTATAAATAAATATAATGTTCTGAGCTTTTATGATATATGGCATGTTGCATCCACTGATGACCCAGAGGACCGTAAACGAAACGATGTAAAAAATAGTTTTAGCCTCAAACAGAATACTGTAATATATGCAAGACAAGGTACCGAACCTTCTACACCAACTACACGACAAGAATTGGAAGCACAGACGTATCTTGCAATGACTACGTTAAACGAAGTTGTTATTCCTGGTCCATCACAACTATGTCTTTATGCCACCGCAAAGATCGGTTTGAATCCTGGTTACGAATACAAAACAAAATATACAGATTACGTCAGGATGTATCTGCGAATAGGAAACTTATGGTGGAATGGATTTTCATGGTCTCAAACGATGAGTACATTCAAGGTGTACTTTACTGAGAATGAGGACTTCCTTACGACAAGAGCGGTATACAACCAGACAACATTAGAGAATAATGTCCTTTACCCTGATGCTAAAGGTTATATTATAGAAGTTGACAGCACAAAGCGTGGAATATTGGAGGTAGGCTTTCTTAATTTCCCACACTGGCGCGATGATATTCCATCTGATGGTACTCACCAATTTAACATTATCAATTTTGATGTTAAGTGCTGTGTATACGACAACCTGATAGAACCAAAAAACAAAAGCTCGCAAATATACGAAGGTGTTGCATCAGACATGTTCCAAAATGACAAAGAAGTGGAACTGAGTATGTCGGCAGGAACTCGTAATCTATACGGTAAGGGACAGATATTCGCATCACGCAATAACGAAGAAAGATTTGGAGGATGTTATTACGAAGGTGTAGTGCAAACAGCTCCCATAATGCCAGAAAGATACCTACTGACTAACATGCAGCGTGTGTATGGAAAATGTAGGCACCGTATGAAAATAGAGGTTGCCGAGAATGCGCTTCATGCCAATCCGCTTACACGATTCAGCTACAACGGAGTGAACTACATCATGCAATGTGCTAAACACGAATATGGAGATGATAAAATGGTATTAACAATTATAGAGGAATAATTATGGCACTACAAGGAAATGATGTACTTTTGTACTTTTATTTGAATGAATCTGGTGGGCTTTGGATTCCAATAGGATGCAGTCGCAGCCACGATATACAAGTGGGAGCCGAAATGATTGAAGTAAGCAGTCCAACCAGCGGACAGTGGAAGCAGTATATAACCGGACGTAAAGAGTGGCAGGTTACGGTCAACTACCTGGTACTACAGCGTGCTCAGATACGCGACATGTTAGAAGTAGGTACAACGCTCCAAGTTGTATTTAAGGAGCGAAACGAAGCTAACTCCACAGGAGTGTCAGGTTCTGCTACAATAAAGACTTGCAAGATCACCGCAACGCGCGGTAATTTAATTCAAGGAACTTTTGTTTTCCAAGGATCAGGAGCTTTGACATAAAAATGCAGAAACTGTCATTTTATTATATGTTTTAGTGTAAGTCTAAAGTAGGCACTCGGCGGAGTGCCTTTTTTAATGCAAAAAAACAGGGCCGAAGCCCTGCTTTTCTCTTACCACGCCATCTCAAAAGCGTCCAACCAGTCTGTCTCAATAGCCACAGCTACATTACCGCCATGCGAGAACAGGTTGCCGCTCAATACGCTTGTCCTGTTCCTTGTAAACGGAACATCATCAACGGATGCTGAACCTATCACACCGTTATCAGCCTTGCGGCATTCGATAATTACATCCGTACTCCAGTTTGTAGCAGCTGAGAAACCAAAGATGGAGGCCTGCAATCCTGTCTGTCCCTTGTATGAATCTGGAATTGTCACTGAAGATACATAATCAGTAGATTCTGCGGTTGGTTCTCCGTTCAGATAGTCAAGGCCAAGGTACCACTTCGACTGCTTCAGCAGCAGCGTCGTTGCATTGGCATCAACCACGTCAGTAATATTGACGCGCATACGGGTAACAACGCGGTCAAGCGTCACGGCAATATTGCTCACGCTGCTTCCCGTCACCGTACAATTATACGCCTTCCAGAATGTGTCCCTCACCTTGCCAAACGTAAGCGAATGAGCCGTAGTGTTAAGAACGGGATCAACGCCGCGCGATGCAACAAAGTAGATAGTATGCTCACCATACGCCAGCGTCAACGTAGGCTCTGCGAAGTCTGCATCCGTACTTACCTGGTGCAACTGCTGCTTAAGCTCACCTCCAACATAGTCGAGCACCCACACATCCGTAAGAGCCTGTCCGTCAGCCACCAGGCTGGAACGGGTCAACGGCTCAACCTCAGTTTCCCACCCGCTCATGGCGAATGTAACATCCTTACCTTCTGCCGCATTATCGGCAGACTTCTCACAGGCTGCCAACACTATGCAGGCAGCCGCCAAAAACAAAACTTTTCTCATACCTTTAATATAAAATTATAAAATATCCGATTTCTTGAAGGCTTCCAGCACATCCATATCAGCCAGTCTTGCGTATATCTGTGTCGTCTCCAGTTTCTTATGCCCGAGTGCCCGCTTCACCGCCTCAATCCTTACACCGTGACGCAGACAATAACAGGCGTAAGTATGCCGTGCAACGTGGCTGGTTATGTGTTTACGGATGCCGCAGTTAATAGCCACCTTATCCAGATACCTGTTATAGTCCACATTACTGATTGCAGGAATCTTCCAGTCCCACTTCTTAAGCACCTCTACGGCAAAAGGCAGTATAACCGAGAAAAAACCCTGTTTTGTCTTTAGACGTTTATCCACAAGCACCGTCTGCCCGTTGAAGTTCTCACAACTTGTAAAGTCCTTCTCCATCAGGTCGCTGAACGACAGTCCCGTTCCCATCTGTACGATAAAGCGGAGGCGAACTGCCTCCAGACACGGCATAGTCTGTTTGGTGTTCAGCCAAGCTGCTATCTCCGCATCCGTCAGATGCTCCCGCTCAGGTTCTTCTCCCCTATCCACACTTATGCCCGCGGTTACGTGCATAGGTATCAACTGCTCAGCCTGAGCAATGCGGATATACTTACGCAACCGCGTCCAGTGGTCATGCACGGTTGACTGCTTCAGCTTCGTTGGATGCAAGCTTCCATCCAGCCCAGGCCGCATAATCTCCCTATTACTTACATATCGCATGAACTCAGCGATATTCGTCTTCGTAACATGCTCGAACTTACGAATCTTTCCATATTCGCACAGCAGATTATAGAGGCTCATGTGGTGCTTGCGCGTATCCTTAGTCACCTCGGCAATATCTATCTGATCCTTCAAGAAGTCAAGAAACGACGCATCTTTCCTGTCAACCTTCATTGCCTTGGTGCCCGGCATATCAGCTTGCTCCGCAATCGCATTGCTGATAGTCGCCATAGCCTTTTCCACCTGCTCCTTAATCATCAGATTGAGCTGATACGATGCTGGATGGTTCACAACCCAGTACGTCTCGGACCATTGAGAAGGAAGCACCCGAACGCCGGTACTGATGTACTTGCGCTGTGTGCGGCTGAAGTACACCCTCAGCCATACTGTTGCAGGCGTAAGCGTCGCATCGCTCCCCACATGCTTGTAATCATAAACAACTTCGACTTTCGGTTCTCTCATCGGCATTCTAACCGCCTTTTTCGCCCGCCAGCTATGTGCGGACATCCATACATTTTTACTCTCCATTTTCGGGTAACACATTTGCACAAAACCGCCCAAATATGCACAGAAAATGGTAACACACCACCAACTCTCAACCACCTAAAAATCACCAACTTACACCGTTTTAAAAAGTGACTCCGGAGGGGCCATTTTGGAGTTAGGTAACTATTTGTAAGATAGTTAGTTGCAAGAATTAGCAAATTAAAGAGTAACACGGTGTGTTACCATAGGGTGCTCCTGGGTCATTTTGTATTGTTAATAACTTGTAATAATGTAGCGATCTGGGCATCCTTGTTTTCAAGCTGCTGACGGAGTGCGTCGAGAATGCTTGAAGGGATGGCGACCATTACGTCTTTTTCTCTCTTGTTTGAATTGTAGGGCTGAGTTGGCTCTTTGAGTAATGTCGACTGAACATGGGAGGTTCCGATGTCGAGTCCGTCATCCATTACATTCACACCTATTGGCTGCGGCTTAGCAGTAGGTATGCGTTCCATCGTTCCTAAACCGAGAATGAGCCAGTCGGGGCTCAATTCTGGGCATTTCTCCAGCACTTTTTGCAACACGCGGACATTAGGTTCAGAGTTATTAGCCAGCGTTCCATTCGTAAGACCGCACTTTATTTCGAGTGCTTTATATTCCCCGAATCTGTGCTTAGCATACATCCTGAGTCTTTCTTTGGGTGTTATTGCGTACATTTCCCTATATATATAATGTTAAACGATTATTTTTTTTCTATTTTTGATAATTTTTTTTCTATTTTTGTTTTGTGTTAATAGAATATTTTGTATTTTTGCCATCGAAAGTTAAACTATAACGATTTAAACAACATTAAAGTTGGTTTGTTCTTAACGAAAGTCCGCCGACAATCATATATAATGTAACAAGCGGCAAAGGTAAGCAAATTTACACACCAACACAAAAATGTTAAATAAAAATTTTGATTATGGGAAAGTTTTTGCTAAAAGGCATGTTTGGTTTCTCGTCTCTTGAAGAGCTGAAAGCTGGCGAAAATGTAAAAGTTGCATGCCAGAACGAGCTGGAATACAAATGTATCAGGAGCCTTGTATGCCAATATGCGAAGGCACATCCACGTGATGGCATCAGCAAATATACAACGGAGATTGAGAGACAAGGTACTGGGTTAATCGTTACAGTTACCGCAGTAAAGTAATTTTTTTTACCCTTGTTGATAGAAAGTTCACTATTGACAACAAACTAATACAATCCTTTCTATTATGAAAAAGAAAATCATTATCACGGCATGGGTTGCAATTTGCATAACACCGTTGGCATTAGCAATGGTAAGCAACTCAGCACTCTTTATGGCAGTGGCTCTGACTTGGATGGTTGTATTCTATAACGTGAGCAAGCAGATTGCCCCAGCATGGATGAAGCGTGTATTGAATAGAATCATTGTCCCCGAAGTGCAATAATGGATAAGAGGCAATTCCACCAACTGATTAACTATCTGCGATGCCATCCGAGCGAGGCGAAGCTGCTTACAGACCTACTTAGTGAAGTTGGGGAGAGTACCGGGCAGAATGTGTACGACAAGTGGCTGAGTGCTCGCGAGGCTGGCGAGCAGATAGGTAAGAGCAGCACATGGGTAAGGAGGAGGTTCCTGAAAGATGGTCTGTTCAGATCAGCACGGAAGGATGAAAACGGGAGATACATCTTCCTAAAGTCAGAGGTTCAGAACGATTATAACAACTATATGTTGATGAAGTATAACAATTAACAACAATAACAAAAATGGAGTTTGTCGGACAATTAGTAAAAAAGTTAGGTGAACGATCGGGCGAGAGCCAGAACGGACATTGGAGGATAGCTCAGTTCCTGCTGCGCGAAGTTAGCATATACCCGAAGAACCTTGTGGTAGATGTTCGCGATGACAGCTACGGTAAGATTGAGCAGTTCGAGGAGAAGGTTGGCAGGAATGTGAAGATTGAGTTTGAGATTAACGCGAGTGTCTATACCAAGGACGGGCAGGAGCGTTGGTTTAACAACGTGAGGGCATACCGCATCAAGGATGTGGCAGAAGAGGCTGCAAAAGAAGCACAAGCACAAAGCGCAGCGAATGCAACACCGCCGTCAAGCTCAGACCCATTTGAACAGATGCAACAGAACAACGGAGGCGACCTGCCATACTGAACCCTTACCAATGAAACTAAACTAAACTAAACGTGCGAAATACTGATAAGAGGAGCAATCCTGCGGCCAAGTAAATAAGACTGGTTTTGCCGCGCACACATGGAAGGTTGGCTGAGAGTGACGGAGACAAACCGCCCAGGATGAAAGCAGCACGGATGCGTGCAGGTCTCACGGGACCTTAGTGGTTCGAATCCACTACCTTCCACTACTTAAAAACACCGTTCTTTGACTTGCTTACATATCTGAATTGCTATATTAACAACATATACTACACTATATACATTAGCATTAGGATGGGCGGGAACTCCGCACGCTGCCAGTAGTCTAAGGCGAAAGAGCGTGCTACCCACTGCTGGACGGCAGAGGATGAGAGAAGGCCCGCGACGGAGACGGAACTACCGGCCAGGGAAACCACTGCACAGAACACTAACAGGCAAACAGAGGGTCTGGGTATCAGCAGCGAGTAACCGGATGTAAAAGGACGGAAAGCCCCTCCAGAACTGTTATGCTTTAATGCGGCCATTGCACGTCCGAAGCCGTGATGAGAAACGCAGACGGGAGCTAACAATATGATATTGTGTACCTGATATATATATAATGTTACTATTTTTTCAAACATGAAAGAACCGTGAGGTTCCGTTTGAATTTTGAGTTGATTTAATCTATGGTGACCGCCTGTGAAGGTAGCCGCCATTTTTTTATTCGATTATTAACAAAAAGATATACATATAAACTATGAAGGTATTTTCATACGGGTGCAAACCTTGGCGCAAGCGAGATGACGAGTGGCTGAAAGCCATGCACGAGATGCGCCAGCCAATAAAAGAAATTGCAATACGCTTACATCGGACAGAGGAAGCAATAAGGCATCGTAAAAAGAAGCTGGGATTGCGAAGGATATTAAGTGAGGATTCATACCATATCATAATGCGTAAACGTAAACATTTAAGAAAATATATACAATGTACGAATTAGTACCATTAGAATTCATGGAGGATGAGTTCGACGACATAACGAGCGCGAACGGGGCCTATCAGGGAAAGGCAGTATTCGAGGGTGAGGCATTCGCCGATGAGATGATAGCAGACGAGCGGCGATGGCGCGAGAATATCCGCAAGGGAATAAATGAAATCCTCGCTATGAGAGTCGCCTACGATGAAAGTAAGCGATACGGCCACAAGCACAAAGCAAGGCAATTAGATGAAGACATCAAGCGAAGAAAAGAGGAACTGAAAGAAATAATATTATCAAGGGACTATGAATGGAGAGGATAAATTACCGCAGCTTAAGACACCTGATCAGTTGGCGATTGACCAACTGAGGCCTTATCTGCTTGACCCGCGCGAGGACTACCCCGAGCCATATTGTATGCTGGAATACAACGGCGTACCGTTCAGCAAGGTTGGCGGTCTGGCTGCCATAAGCGGACAGAAGAAGAATGGTAAGTCGTTCGTACTTACCCAGCTGATGGCGGCAATACTTGGCGACGGCATACAGCGAACACAGGACTATCTGCCAGGGTTGCACGTTCCGCAACGTACAATAGATTTCCTGGGGCATAAGCCAAAGGTTCTGTATGTAGATACCGAGATGGAGAAGCTGAGCAGTGCCAAGGTATTGAGGCGAGTACATTGGCTGGTTGACTGGGACATGAAGCAACCGATGCCGGATGACCGCTTTCACGTTCTATGGCTTAAGAACATGCCAAAGGACAGCGACGTTAAACCTTACCGGCAACGCTACCAGCTTATCAAGTTAGCCGTCGATATGCTGAAACCTGACATCGTATTCGTTGACGGATTGCGCGACCTGCTTGCAAGTATCAACGACGAAGAGAGCGGCACACAGATACTTGACGAATTGGCAAGCCTTGCCGAGGATAAGAACATGTGCGTATGGCTTGCCCTACATCAGAACCCCGGACGTACACAAGACAGCGAGGAAGCTAAGATGCGTGGCTGGATAGGTACTGAGCTGGGAAACAAGGTGAGTGACACGCTGATAAGCATCAAGGAGAAAAAGAACGGAATCGTAACCTTCACCGTCAAGCAGCAGGATGCCCGCGACAAGGACATGGAAGACTGGAAGTTTGAGGTGACCGACGATGCCGGCAAGTTAGGAGTGCCAAAGATTGTTAGCAACCCAGGCGACAGCAAACGTCAGAAACCTGAGCATGACAGTAAGGAAGACATCAACAAGTGGTTGGCTGATGCATACACTAAGTATGAATGGCCAATGAGCCGAAAGGATATAAAACAGAAAATCTTCGGAGCTATCGGAATGCAAAAGAACGATGGAAGGCAACAGGCAGACCTCGAATTTGCAATTCAGGAGAAGATGCTTGAAGAGACTACCGTCAAGATCGGAGGACATTACGCCTTGCAAATATCTAATGTACTCCCATTCTGACGAGTTAAACCAATCGCCCTCTACACCTAAAGGTGTAGGAGGGGTTAAACCAAGGTTCAACACGTGGTGCGCTGCATGCACCATAAACCAAGCCCGCAAGGGCGGCGGGCAGGTTTAAGGGGCAAGCATCCCACACACGCGCCACGCGCACATACACGCTCGGCTTTACATAGAAAATATTATGGATAAATTCACAGAAAAGAAGATTAAGGACGCGGCAAACATTGTGGACGTTATAGGAGATTTTCTGACGCTTAAGAAGAAGGGAGTCAACTACCAGTGCCTGTGCCCGTTTCACGACGATAAGCATCTGGGCAGCTTCGTTGTGCATCCAGCCAGGAACTGCTACGTATGCTTCAGTTGCGATGCCAAGGGAGGCCCTATTGACTTCCTGATGAACTATCAGCACCTCTCCTACCCCGATGCGCTGCGGTATCTGGCCACCAAGTACGGCATACCCATCCAGGAGGATTACGACCGCGAGAAGTTCAAAAATATCAAACCTGCTAAACCAAGAGACATGACTGAGATACCCGACAACCTGCCTAAGCGCACATGGCCTACCGAATGGATAGGCTATTATGCCAACACAGAGCGCGATAACTTCGTTCACTGGATAGAACAGCAGCCGTGGGACGATGCGGCGCGTAAGAGGCTCACAGAGGCCCTAACGGACTATCACGTAGGGCATACGTACTTCGATACAGAGAACCGAGCCACAGGCGAACGGCAGCATCATGAATGGACGATGTGGTGGATGCTGGATGAGCAGAACATACTACATAACTGCCACATGATGAAGTACAAGGAGGATGGCCACCGCATGAAGGACGACCCATACAACCAGACATGGCTCCATGCCCGGATGCGGTATGCCCGCGGTAGCAACCACTTCGACGAGCAGAAGGAGGCGGCAAGCTACTGCCTGTTCGGTCAGCACCTCATGAACCGCTGGCCAGATGCGGCAATAAACATTGTGGAGAGTGAGAAGACAGCCGTCATTATGGCAGCTGCCTACGGCAACCATGCCGCACAGATATGGATGGCGTGCGCAGGGATGCAAAACCTCAGCCGCGAGCGGTTGAAGCCACTCATGGATGCGGGCAGGAAGATAGTGCTCTTCCCCGACCGCGACGGCATCAGCCGCTGGATCAGGAAGGCCAACGAGCTACAGTACCCCAACTTACACCTCAACACCCAGGCTGTCCGCGACTGGTGGAAGCCCGAGGACGGAGAGAAGGCAGACATAGCCGACGTTGTATTAAGACTTATAAAAGATGGAAGAAAAGCAGAAATATAGAATGATGCAAACCAAGGTCAGCACAGAGACCTACGATGCCATGAAGCGCATAGAGCGACGGCAGGGCATCAGCATCTACTCAATTATCCAGAACACGTGCGATTGCATACGCCGGTACATGGAGGATAAGACAAAGCTCAGCCCGATGGTTGAGAAGGCGATGAATATGCTGGAGCACATGATCGGGTGGAAGGACAACTTCAACGTGGCCGACCCAGATGCCGACCCCGAGATCAGCGAGGCAACCTACTACCTGAACGACAAGAACGGCAAGAAGGGCATCCGCGTAGTGCATGTGGAACGCCCGTTCTTCGGCGAATGGAAGCAGACCATGAACCTCCAGCAGATACTCGAACGCTTCATGTGCCTCACCTTCCCCAGCCTCTACCGCCGCCTCCGCTTCATGGCCGTATGTCGCCAATGCTCCAGCATACTGGAACTACTGATAGAAATCGTGGGCGAGCTGGAACGCGAGGAAGACAAGCGCGACCTTCAGGCACCATTCGAGGATGCGCAGCGGTCCGACTACGGCAAAGCCATTGAGTACGGTCGGCGCACCCGCCGCAAGAAGCATCAGGACATGGACAGCCTGTTCGACAAGGAGGACGGACGATGAGCAGAGACCCACGATACCAGCGACTGCTGAACGACAAGCGGTGGAAGCTGTTGCGAGCCGAGGTGTTCCGACGTGCCAAAGGCTTGTGCGAGCGGTGCAGAGCTGAAGGCTTCATCACCCCAGGCGTGGATGTGCATCACCTCCGACCTGTTGAACAGGCGAAGACGGTTGAAGGACCAGACGGCATGCGTGCAAGGTGTTACAATCCCGACAACTGCCAACTGTTGTGCGTCGCCTGCCACATCAAGGTGCATCAGGACATGCGCACCCATACCAAGGAGAAGGTCGCAGAGAACAAGGAGCGAGCCCGTCGAAGGTTCCTCGAAGCCAACGATCCGAACTTCGTGCCTGATGGCGACGAGGATAAAACCCCGCGCGGGTCGTTTTAGTTTCAAGCGAAAAAATTCCGAAATCCACTTGCCTAATCTTTTATCCACACAGCACATTTCCAAAATGTTAGGGTAAAAAGCCCGATAAATAATGGTATCGGGATAGGCGGCCGCAAGGATATAACGGGAATTGCGAGTTATACCCCGATTGACGAATAATAATATTTTTATTTTCTGAACAATGGCGAATACAGTAAAAATAAGACTTCACTCACCGCAACCGCCTGAGTCGTGCGAGCGGTGTCCGCTGATAGGCATCATTCCCAAGGAGCAGCGCGTGGCCGGGTTGCGCCAGTCGTATTGCTGCCTCGGTGTATGGCCGTATGAGCCATTGACATCGAAGGGCATCGGCGTGGACGTGGAGGACAAACGCAAAAAGACGGGGCACATCAAGCACCGCATCTGTGAGGACCGCTGGGAGACGTGGTACACCTCCACACCCGACCACACCGTGCAAATATCCAAGGAAGGCTACCGCTTTTGCCGGCTACCGTATGAGGGCCGTCAGCAGTTGGCATTCAACTTTAGAAAACCAAGAGAACCGAAGAAATGAAACAGGAAGATTTTGAACTGGAGGCGAAAGACGCTGCCAAGGCGATGCTGAAGAAGAAGGCACCGACACGACCGGAGACGCAGTTTGTGAAGGGTGCCATGTGGGCGTGGGAGCTGCTGACCCAGGGGCGCACGGTGGCCGACTATGAGGAGCAGTTGCGGCGCGACGTGTGTGCCCGCTTCAACACCGAAGAGCCTGAGCAGTGGCAGGAGTTGCTCATCAGCGAGACCGCCACGATGATGGCCGACCGCGACGGGATGCAACAGGACATCATGACCGAAGGGCGACTGCTGGAAAAGTGGGACAAGAACCGAATGCCCTACAAGGAGAGCAACCCGCTGTATGTTCACCTGAAGGAGTTGCAACGCTCCATCGGTATGCAGCGCGAGCACCTGGGACTGACGAACAAGTCGAGCAAGAAGATGGAGAGCCCCAAGACCCACGACGTGAAGGATGATCCGCTGGGAGAGTACTTTGAGGGGATAAGATAGACCACGAAGGCCGAAGGGCTCGCGAGCGATAGCGAGAACGAAGTGGCAATTGAACGAATTTATGTATAGATGTGGCGATTGTATTTGGTTTGCGCCAAAGACAAGGCACGGCTTCAATGGCAAGTGCGTGACAAACGATAAAGATTGTGACCGACTGACAAAGCGGTGCAACGATAACTTTGAAAAGCGAGAACAATGAGCAAGAAACGAATACCATTTGCCACTGGTGGATGGGTCGATACCCATAGCAGTGGCGACATGCTGTTTGGTGGCGAAATGGTCATCACGAAAGACCAACAAAAGCGGCTGTCCGACATCATCAATCAGCCAATGCCGACGAAGAACGTGGTGACGATTGACCCTGAGCGAGTGAAGGCAACGCTGGCAAAGAGCCGTGAAGCAGAATTGACGGTGACGGACAAGAAGTACGTGCCGACTGCCGACGTTGTGGTGATGTACGAGTTCCTGGAAGATGTAATCTACTGCCCGACGCAGATATACTTCAACTTCAAGGACGGCGACCAAATCCGCTGCCTGTATATCCGTCAGCGACACGGCGAGACCACGGCGCAGTTGGTGCCCATTCTCGAAACGGGCGAGTTTGACTACGAAGCCGACTGGCCTTACATCGAACTATCGCGTGAGTATGACATCGAGGGTGAATCCTACTGCCACGACGAACGTGAGGAGCAGGAAATCATCGCCATCGAAAAGGATTGTCTGGCACGGCTTCGCACGATGTTTCCAGACACTCCATTCCCCGAACATCCTAACCGCAGGCGTGGCCGCTATGGTGAGCGTCTGCCTGACATCACATTATGAACGACATCGAACAATTAAAACGATACGACAATGAGTAAATCAGCGAGGAGGTGTTGGAGAGCAACCGCATCAGCCTTGCCGACCACACGGGCACAAAGATGGTCAGCATCTACCCGAAGGTGAACGGCAGCGTGAGTGATGCCGACATCGAGCGCGAGACGACAG
>Ga0310786_10004531_pt1 | contig 19338 bp, 20 predicted proteins | sample AusTroGonzalo_MG_FD_203881 | JGI IMG/M metagenome (GOLD analysis project Ga0310786, IMG submission 203881) | Bovine rumen microbial communities from tropical cattle in Woodstock, Queensland, Australia - Gonzalo_03 (v2) (version 2) | ecosystem: Host-associated > Mammals > Digestive system >... | reverse complement strand
CTTCCGTCGTGACAGGTGGTTCTGATAGACACGGTCGAAGATGTTTTGCAGTGTCAGGCAGATGGTTGCCACATGACGGCGGTGCCAGTGCAGGTCGGTACCTGCCGAGAAGTCCCACAGGGCGTATGCTGGTGTGCGTGTCTCGGTATCGTCAGCCTTGTAATAATGGTTCTGTGCGAGGTTACACTCCATGCCGAGGGCGACGTAGGCGTTGCAGAGGTTGAGTGCAGCATGTCTGTTGATGAGTGTCGAGTGGTGCGACAGCTCATACTTCAGTTCCGACGTCCAGCGAGGTGCGGGCGTCATAGGCAGGTACTTCGTCTCTTCCGGCTGGTGGAGCTGCTGGGCATCGACATAGGAAAAGGTGTTCTCAAAGTGCAACTGGTGGATGGGGTGCAGGTCAATCATGGCCTCGAAGCCCAGCAGACGGGCATCACCCTGTTGGTAACGGTAGTAGTGCAACCCCTCTTCGGCTATCTCGCCTACCTCACCGCTGAGGTCACGCACGGCATAGATGTAGTTGCTGATGCGATTGGCAAAGAGTGTAAGCTGTGCTGAGAGGTGTTCCGACGAGAAGTCGAGTCCCAGGTCAGCCTGCAGGCTATGCTCGGCACTCAGGTCACGGTTGCCCAGTTCGTAGCGGATGGTGCCTTCGTGCTCACCGTTTGAGCCCAGTTCACTGAGATTCGGCGCACGGAATCCGCGGGCTATGTTCAGGCGGACGTTCAGCTGGGGCGTAGCCTGCCATACGGCTCCGATGCTTCCTGAGAGTCCGTTGAAGTTACGATGGAAGTCTGTGAAGCGCACCTCGCCCTCATCCTCCAGGGCATAGCTGTGCAGCATGCGGCGGTCAAGGCGCAGGCCACCCTCCAGGTGGACGGGTCCAAGATCGTGGGCAGCAGTCATGAAGAGACCGGCATCAAACAGTCTGTAAGCAGGTATGAGCACCTCTTCGCCAAGGTTCTGCGAGCGTTGCCACATGCCCCCGATGCCTGCGGCGAGCTTCCATCCGTCGAGGTTATCTACAAGGTAGCGCACGTCGTAGGTCATCGTGTGCAGGCAGAAGTAGAGTGAGTACTCGTCGGCACTCTCCTCATGCTCCTGACGCTGGTTCTGCTGGTAGCCGAAGGTGGCCTTCAGACGATTGTCACCCAGCCAGAAGGAGTTGTCCCAGATAGCCTTGTAGTGACGAACGTGCTGGAAAGGCAGGGGAATGGCGTAGGAAGACTCATTGTCAGTGGAGGCCGTTTCCTCCTCTTCTTCCGGCCCTTCCGTAATACCTGGTTGCAGGTGATAGTATCCCAGTGTCAAGTGACTATAGCCCCACTGCTTGTTCAGGCCGAGCATGGTGCTGAGTGCCTGTTCACGGAACTGGGTTCCGGGCACATAACCGTCGGTCTTGTTCTTGAACTGGTGCGCCAGTTTCTGGCTCCAGCGGGCGTTCCAGACGAATCCGTTGTGGTTGCCTGCCATATTGAGCGAGTAGCCGAAGAGTCCGTTGTTGGTCTGGTACTCCGAACTGACAGAGCCTTGCAGGGTTCCCATGGGAGCGATGCGCGCAGGGTGGAACAACAGTACGCCGGCCATGGCGTCAGAGCCATACATGAGCGATGCAGGACCCTTGAGAATCTCGACGGAACTGACAGCTTCCGGGTCAATCTCTATGCCGTGCTCATCGCCCCATTGCTGTCCCTCCTGTCGGACACCATCGCTGATGGTGACGATGCGGTTGTAGCCGAGTCCACGGATGACGGGCTTCGAGATGCCACTGCCTGTTGTAATCTGTGCCACGCCAGGCTGTTTGGCGATGGCGTCTATGAGGTTGGTGGCTGCAGTTGAGTGCAGGTCACGGTTGGATATGATGCTGACCGGTGCAGGGGAATGGCTCAGGCGTGTCTCGCCCGTCAGTCCGGTAACTACTACTTCATTTAGTTCCAGGTGCTGGAAAAAGACGTCGGTTGTATCGCCCGCGTCTTGTGCTGCCATGCTTACCACAACGGCAAGCAATGGCAGAAAAATCAATTTCTTTGTCATTGTTTACTCCTTAATAATAAATACAATACTGTTTCTGGTTATCATACGGGGAAACAGTCATAAGGAGGAGCGCGTGAAGAATGAAGGTTTTGTGGACGCGACGGACAAAGTACCGTGGCTGTGGGGCGCGTCAGGATAATGAGGCAGGCGGCGACAGCAAGTGTCACGACCGCGGCCTCTAGATATTGGAACGAGAAGAACTGGCAGAGCACACAGTCCGTCAGCGTCTGGGTAGTGGCTGTCAGGTGACCGTTGTGCGGCTGGTGGTTGACGCACTCCACACAGGTGTCGTTGCCGCCTGCAGCATCCTCGTGGATGTGCAGGGCCGACAGCAGGAGCATGGGCAGCAATACTACCAGCAGCAACCTGGCATAAAGGCGTCTTTTCAGTTCCAGTTTCTTCATTTCGGACGCAAAGGTAATGAGATTTTGAGAAAGACTATTTGCAACGACACAATTTTTAACTTTCCTTGGCATTCTTCGTGTTGGGTGGTTCGTTCTGCATCAATTCCGACATAGCAGAGGGAAATACAACAAAGGCTCCCCAGTTTCAGGGAGCCTTTGTTGTTGCCTTGATGTTGGATTCATGCTATAAAAATCCATCCGCACAATCCGTTGTCGTTTAATAGGCATGGTCATTGTGAATTTCCTCTTTGTCGAGTTTCTTCTTGTCGATGGCTCGCCAGGCATAGACAATGTAAGCGAGTACGAAAGGCACAAGGAGCGAGACATAGAACATGGTGCGGAGCGTGAATTCGCTGGAGCATGAGTTCTGAAGAGTCAGCGATGACTGGAGATCGGCTGTTGAAGGGTAGTATGCGGTATTGTTCCATGCTGAACATAGTAGCAATGCGAGTACGGTGAGCACAGTGCCGATGCCGGCCGGCCAAATGCCGCTGTTGTAATCTTTAGACCATACGGTCTTTCCAATGCCATAGAGTACAAGTACTACACCTATTAATAAAATGATGAGCAAGTACCACATCTGGAGCAGGTTAGTCAAGTACTTATTGGGCTCCATAAAGATTTCACCAGTATCAGGGTTGACAGCAAAGCCGTCCTTCAGCAACAGATGGACCAGATAAGCCACAAAGAGTATCAGGAACGGAACAGCAGCTCCGATGAGACGTACAGAACCACGTGAACGGATGTCTTCATCATTGACGTTGTTCATCACGTAGAGGATGCCTAATACTCGGGCAAGGAACACAACGGCAAAGCCGAAGACGAGAACCCACGGGTTGAGCAGCGCATCAAGACCGTGCGATGCGTTGGCCCAATGGCTGATAACGGGTGTCAGCGAACCTGCATCAATCATGTTGTCTTTGGCAATGATGAAGTTCGAACCTTCGTAGAACGTGGCAACGGCACCTCCAAGAAGTAACGGTCCCACGATGCCATTGAGCGTCAGGAAGAACTGGAAGGTCTTGGGGCCGAGGACGTTGCCTATTTTATTTTGGAACTCGTAACTGACGGCTTGTAGCACGAAAGTGAAGAGAATAAGCATCCACAGCCAGTAGGCACCACCGAACGATGTGCTGTAGAATAGCGGGAAAGAAGCGAAAAACGCTCCGCCGAACGTTACGAGTGTGGTGAAAGTGAACTCCCATTTACGGCCAGTGGAGTTATAGACCAGTCGGCGACCTTCTTCCGTATAGCCCAAACTGCGAGCTACGGAGTTGGCTCCCTGAACGAAGAGCAGGAAAACTAATAGCGCACCTAAAAGTGAAACGATGAAGCACCAATAGTGCTGTAAAAATTCGTATGTCATAGCGTTATCATTTTTCGTTTATCATTTTTCATTTTGCGAAGCGCTCGGTCCCTTCTTGATCTGTTTGAGCAGGATGTTGATCTCCACGCCGAGCAGGACGGTGAAGAGAATGAGGAAGAGGAAAAACGTGAGCATGACGGAACCTGACTGCAGGTCGCTGACGGAAACCCATGTGGGCAGCATGTCCTGAATGGTCCAGGGCTGACGGCCGAACTCAGCGACGAGCCATCCGCTTTCAGAGGCGATGTAGGCCAATGGAACAAGCGCGATGGCTGCCCAATAGTGCCAAGCGGGCAAGTGGGCGATATCGTAGTTGTCGGTTTCTGTTTCAGGTAGCAGATGGACAGATGCGAGCAGTCGGCGGGTGATGACCGAGAGATACGGGATATTGAATGTCAGCAGGATGATGACGGCAAAGAACACGATGAACAGACAACCCATACCCACCATTATGCGGAATGCCCAGAAATTGATGGGGATGAAAGGCACGAGATCGGCCTTGTTCTTGATGTAGCCGTAGCCGAAGTACTTCATGTTAGCATTGAGGATGGATAATTGCTGATTGACTATAGCATCATCTGCACCGTCTTTCTTTGCCTGACGATAGGCTGCTAATGCCGTGATAGCCTGTTGGCCACGGGCAATTTTTTCATCAATGGAGGGTTCTAATTCGCCCTTGGCATTCTTGTAACCGCCACGGAAAATGTCTTTGATGCCAGGTACGAAACCGTGTGGATCGTCCGTTGCCATGATGCTGAGGGCATAAGGCATATCAATCTTCAGCGGTGCTGATTCCTCGTTTAGGTAGTCGGGCTGACAGAAAGGATTGACCCACGCTATAGCTGTCAGTCCCTGCTCAGTGCCACCGCTGTAGAGCGCCTCCATGGCTGCCAGTTTCATGGGTTGCACCTTTGCCACCTGCTGTCCGCTAACGTGACCCGTGAGGGCTGCGGCAAACGATGCGATAAGACCTACTACAGCAGCAATCTTGATGCTCTCTTTGGCCAGTTTTACCTCGCGTTTCTTCCAGAGATACCAGCAAGAAACAGCCACTACGAAGACTGCACCGATGATCCATGCGGAGGTCACCGTATGACAGAACTTGCCGATGGCAAACGGTGATAGGGCCACATCGAGGAATGATACCATTTCATTACGCATCGTGTCTGGGTTGAATTCGCACCCCACGGGGTACTGCATCCACGCATTGGCAACAAGAATCCACCATGCGGAGAATGTTGCACCTAAGCCCGTGAGCCAGGTGGAGGCCAGATGGAAGCCGGCAGAGACCTTCTTCCAGCCGAAGAACATAACGGCAACGAAGGTTGATTCCATAAAGAACGCTACAATTCCCTCAATGGCCAGTGGGGCGCCGAAGATATCGCCAACGAACCAAGAATAGTTTGACCAGTTGGTGCCGAATTCAAACTCCAGGATAATGCCTGTGGCGACACCCATTGCGAAATTGATGCCAAAGAGTTTCTGCCAGAACTTGGACATCGTGAGCCAGAAGGGCTTGCGTGTGCGGTACCAGATGGTCTCCATAATGCCCATGATGAGTGCCAGACCCAACGTGAGCGGTACAAAGAGCCAATGGTAGATGGCGGTCAGGGCAAATTGTGCTCTCGACCAGTCAATAGTACCAGTGTCAATGGTTAAAAGTAAATTTGTCATTTTTATTGTATTTTTAGTTATTAGTTATTTTTCAGTATTTCCGTAGCCACATAGTCGGCTTCACCGCCCTCTTCAGCATGGGTGGCGAGAAAATCAGGAAAGAAGAAAAGTTTAAGTACGGCGAAGATAATGAATAGTTTGATGAGTATGACAGCCCATAGGGTACGTCCCAACGTCATGTGGCGGAAACCATCGGCGTAGAGGTCATAGACGCGGTAAAGAAAACTCCGCTTGTTCATAGGCTTCAGATAAAGGATTATACAATGTTGCAAATGTACAATATTATTCTATATATACCAAATTTTTTTTAAAATTTTTTGCCGTTTCAGGGGAAAGGTTTATCTTTGCACCGTTTCAAGATAAAATAATAACAATGAAAAAGTATATTTGGATTCCTCTGGTACTGCTGATAATACTCTTATTGGCAGGCATTGGCTATTTAGGATACAGTTTCTATAAGGAGCGTGAGGCTAACGAGGCCATGCAGGAACTGGCAGCGCTGGACAAGCAGGAGATGGAGAACGAATATGAGCGTTTTGCCATGCAGTACAGCGAGTTGCAGAAGCAAATCAACAATGATTCCATCATTGCCCAGCTGACGCAGGAGCAGATGAGAACCCAACAGTTGTTGGCCGAACTCAAGAAAGTGAAGAGCGATGATGCCCGTGAGATTGCCCGACTGAAGAAGGAACTGGCTACAGTACGTGCCGTGTTGCGCGACTATGTCATGCAGATAGACTCGCTGAACCGTCAGAACCAGCAGCTTATAGCTGAGAACACGCGTATACAGGGAGAGTACAACGAGGCAACGCGAAAGATAGAAGGTTTGAATACTGAACGTCAGAATCTGTCTGAGCGTGTAGCGATGGCTGCCCAATTGGATGCTAATGCCATTACGATGACCCCGCTGAAGAAGAATGGCAAGCCCGCCAAGAAGATGAAGGACTGCATGAATATTGCTATTTCCTTCAATATAGCCCGAAATGTGACGGCCAGCAACGGCCAGCGTACCATCTATGTGCGTATCACTACTCCTACGGGCGAGACGCTGAACGGTGGTGGTACAATGTCGTACGAGAATCGCACGCTGGAGTATTCCATCAAGAAAGCCATTGAATATACAGGCGAGGAAACCCCCGTCAAGCTCTATTGGAATGTGACGGAGTACCTGGGTGCCGGCACCTACAATGTGAGCATCTTCGCTGACGGTAATATGATTGGTTCGCGTTCGTTTACGTTTAGTTAAAGTATAGTCTTGTGTTTATCAGTTAACATATGAATAGAAATAACTTTCGAGGAACTAGGTGCAAGGTAAAATGGCTCATGCCACTTTGCCTGCTTACCTTGATTCCTTCGTGTGTGTCTGCTCAGCATATGCTGAACCTTGACTCCTGTCGGGCGATGGCATTGCGCAATAATAAGCAGATGCGTGTGGCGACAGTGAAGCAGGAGGTTGCTGCTAATATCAGAAAGTCGGCCCGCACCAAATACCTTCCTCATGTCAGCGCATTGGGTGCTTATGTACATACGACGCGCGAAATGTCCCTTCTTAACGATGAGCAGAAGAGCACATTGAACAATCTGGGCTCGAATGTATCGTCTATGCTTGGAAAGGAGATGGAGAGTCTGTGGGGATCATTACCTGCAACTACACAGGGGGCATTAGGACAGATGGGGCTTACCCCTGAGGCTATTGCCGGTATTGCGCAGCCACGACTTGCCCCCCTGACTAGTCTTCTGAATGCTCAGGGACAGGGAATTGTCGATGCCTTCCGTACTGATACGCGTAACGTTTGGGCAGGTTCTGTGATGGTAACACAGCCTGTCTTCATGGGTGGTGCCATCATAGCAATGAACAAGATGGCCGACATTGGTGAGGACATGATGCGCAACAGTTCCGATATGCAGTTGCAGACTACATTATATACCGTTGATCAGGCTTACTGGCAGGTGGTATCGCTGAAGCATAAGAAACGACTGGCTGAGGCTTATCTCCAATTGGTACAGAAGTTGGATTCCGATGTCAGCAAAATGATAGAGGAGGGCGTAGCCACCCGTAGTCAGGGACTGAGTGTCAGCGTGAAAGTCAACGAAGCCGAGATGCAGGTGACGCAGGTTAACGATGGTCTTGTGCTGGCTAAGATGTATCTCTGCCAGTTGTGTGGACTGCCGCTTAACGAACAGGTCATGCTGGTCGAGGAGGATATGGAGGATCTTGCTGCCGACGAAATCCCCCAGCCAGTTAATGTGGAGGCAGCCATCAATAACCGTCCTGAGATACGCATGCTACAGAACTCTATTGATTTAAGCCGTCAATTGACCAATCTTCTGAAAGCAGGCAATCTGCCGCAGGTGGCTTTGTTAGGTGGTTATACGATTAGCAATCCAAATGTGTTAAACGGCTTCGAGAAGAAGTTCGGCGGCATGTGGAACGTTGGGGTGCTGGTGCGTGTTCCTATTTGGAACTGGGGCGATGTGGCTTACAAGGTTCGTGCCTCGAAGGGGGCAACGACTATTGCCAATCTGGAGATGAGCGAGGCTCGCGAAAAGATGGAACTGCAGATCAACCAGAGTCAGTTCCGCGTTAATGAGGCCTTCAAACGACTCGACATGGCTCGTGCCAATATTAAGCGTGCAGATGAGAACCTCCGCATGGCGAACCTCGGATTTGAGGAGGGTGTCATTCAAAGCACCACGGTAATGGAGGCTCAGACAGCTTGGTTGCAGGCCCAGTCACAGAAGATTGATGCCGAGGTCAACCTGAAACTCTGTCAGGTGAATTTGCAGAAGGCTGTTGGAATGTTAGCCCCCTAAAGCATCATGATAATAGTAAATAGTTAAAAGCTAAATAGTAAATTACATTTATGTCACAGGAAAATATACAACATAAAAATATCCTATTCGCCATTTTAGGATTTGTAATTGTAGTCATTATTGTAGCACTGATTGGATTCTTTGCTCTCGGTCGTGATCCCGAACTGATACAAGGTCAGGTGGAAGTTACCGAGTACCGCGTATCGAGTAAGGTACCTGGACGTATCCTTGAGTTGCGTGTCAAGGAGGGTGATTTCGTTCGTGCGGGTGATACACTGGCCATTATCGATGCTCCTGAGGTACGTGCCAAGATGGCACAGGCACAGGGAGCAGAGAGCGCTGCTGCAGCTCTTGAACTGAAGGCTCAGAACGGTGCCCGTCAGGAGCAGATACAGGGTGCCTTCCAAGTGTGGCAGCAGGCATTGGCAGGTCTGGAAATTTCCAAGAAGTCGTATGACCGCATCCAGCGTCTGTTCGACGAGGGTGTCGTCAGTGCCCAGCAGCGTGATGAGGTCTATGCCAAGTATAAGGCAATGGAGGCTCAGGAGAAAGCCGCTAAGAGCCAGTATGATATGGCTGTCAATGGCGCCCGTCGTGAGGACAAGCTGGCTGCGCAGGCTCAGGTCAACCGTGCCCGTGGTGCTGTGCAGGAGGTGAACTCCTACATTAACGAGACGGTACAGGTGGCCCAGATGGACGGTGAGGTTAGCAGCATCTATCCGAAGGTTGGTGAGTTGGTCGGTACGGGTTCACCCATCATGACCATCTCTGTGATGGATGACATGTGGGGGGCATTCAATGTGCGTGAGGATCAGCTGAATGGCCTTTCTGTTGGTTCCACTTTCACCGCTTTTGTGCCAGCTTTCAATAAGAACGTCCAGATGAAAGTTTATTTCCTGAAGGATCAGGGCTCCTTCGCTGTTTGGAAAGCTACGAAGGCCAATGGTGAGTATGATCTGAAGACGTTTGAACTGAAAGCTCGTCCTGTCGAGAAGTTTGATGGTCTGCGTCCAGGAATGTCGCTGATTATTAAGGAATAAGAAATAAAGGCAGAGGTAATAGTTAAGGACTAAAAGGTAAGAGTGTTGAAATACCTGAGTCAGATATATCATATCGTCCTGCGCGAATTGCTGATTATCCGTAGAAATCACATTTACGGGTTCGTGTTGTTGGTGTTCCCATTGTTGGTGATTTTCTTTTTCACTACGATGTTGGGCGATGGTCTGCCTGTCGATATGCCTGTTGGTGTTGTCGATTTGGATAACACTTCGACCACCCGCTCACTGGAGAAGCGTCTTGATGCTTTCCAGATGTCGCATGTGGTGGCACATTACCCTAGTTTTTCAGAAGCTCGTAAGGCTATCCAGCGTAACGAGATATACGGTTTCTTGTATATCCCCAAGGGCACTACCGATGCGCTGCTGTCCAACCGACAGCCCAAGATTTCATATTATTACTCCAACACGACGTTGGCCGCAGGCTCCATGGTGATGAAGGACATGAAGACCATCTCCACCTTGGGCTCGGCAGCCGTTGGTATGGCTACCATGCAGGCCCGTGGGTTAACGGACAGTCAGATACAAACCCTTCTGTCGCCAATACGTGTTGACCTGCACCAGATAGCCAATCCTTGGTCCAGTTACAACGTTTATCTGACCACGATGATGGTGCCAGGCATCATCATGCTCTTCATCTTCCTGATTTCTGCCTATTCCATTGGCACGGAGCTGAAGTTCGGCACGTCGAAGGAGTGGCTTGCCCAGGCCGATAACAATATGTTGGTGGCGCTGGTGGGTAAGTTTCTGCCCCAGACGCTCATCTTCCTTGCTCTCATTTACGGCTACCAGTTCTACGTGTTTTACGTGCTCCACTTCCCTCACTTGGGAAGCCCGTGGATGCTGGTGATGTTAGGACTCATGCAAGTGCTTGCTTCTCAGGGCTTCGGTATCTTTGTCTTCGGTTTGTTGCCGTCGCTCCGCATGTCTATGAGTATCTGCTCCCTGTGGGCTGTGCTCAGCATTTCGATGGCAGGCTCGGCTTTCCCGGTCATGGGTATGGACGCACCGTTGCAGTCGCTCTCTTGGCTGTTTCCCCTGCGTCATTACTGGATGATTTATCAGATCTGCGTGTTCAACGGTTTCCCTCTCATCGATGCGTGGTTCCATTTTGCTGGCCTTGCTGCTTTCCTGCTGATGCCTTGGCTGGTTATTAAGAAAATCAAGAATGCAATGCTGACTTATGTATATATTCCATAAAGCATACGAATACCTGCAGGATATCTGCTTCATCTGGCGCAAGGAGATGATGCAGTTGATAAAGGATGAGGGAGTCATCATCTTCTTCATCGTAGTGCCGTTGGCCTATCCGATGCTTTATTCCTGGATATATAACAATGAACAAGTCCACGAGGTGCCTGTCGTTGTTGTCGATATGTCGCACTCCTCGCTCTCACGCCAGTTCGTCCGTATGTGCGATGCCTCGCCTGATGTGCGTATCGCCTATTTTGCCCAGGACCTTGACGAAGCAAAATCATTGGTCAGCCGCCAAATAGTGAAGGGTATCTATTACCTTCCTCCCGATTTCGATACAAACCTTTTCCGTATGCAGCAAAGCGTTGTCAGCGTTTATTGTGACATGAGCCTCATGTTGACCTACAAGGCCATCTTCCAGACAGCCCAGATGGTGAGCATGGAGATGGGTACGGAACTGAAGATACGCATGTCAGGACTCCCGACGGCCCGTGAGGAGGCCATTACCACTAAACCGCTTGACGTCGCTGACGTGCCCATGTATAACCCTTCGGCCGGCTACGGTTCGGGAGTGTTGCCTGCTGTGCTGGTGCTCATCCTCCAGCAGACGCTTGTCCTAGGTATCGGCCTGTCAGCAGGTACGGCACGTGACGAGAACCGTTTCCGTCACCTTATACCCATCAATGCGCCCCATTATAGCCGTACAATCCCTATTGTTCTCGGTAAGTTCTTGTGCTATTTCATGATCTATGCCGTAATGGGTACGTGGCTGCTCATTGTTGTGCCGCGCATCTTTAACTTCCCACATGTTGCCACGTGGCAGTCGTTGCTTACCGTCATGCTGCCCTACGTCATCGCTTGTATCTTCTTTGGCATCATCGTGTCATGCCTTGTCAAGTATAGGGAGAACGTCATGCTTGTCATGGTGTTTGTCAGCATCCCGCTCCTGTTCCTGACGGGTGTCAGCTGGCCGCAGTCCAATATTCCCAGCTACTGGCAGGGCGTGTCGTGGCTTTTCCCCAGCACTTTCGGTGCACGTGCCTTTATCCGTCTGAACTCTATGGGCGCTACACCTGCTGATGTAGCTACCGAGTTCCGTATCCTGTGGATACAGGCCGGAGCCTACCTCATTGTTGCCTGTCTCGTCTATCGTTTCCAGTTCTTCCTCGCCAAGCGCGACCTCAAGAAGTATGGGGGATGAATAAAGACAACGGATTACACGGATTCTACGAATTCATTCACATGCTGCCCAATATCGTCAGCACAATCCGTAAAATCCGTGTAATCCGTTATTGAGAATGATTATTTAATCCCGACGATCTTCGTTTTGGGCAGTTCGCTGTTGCGGCGGTTAACGACGGTGATAACGCTCTGTGCGAGGTTAATGAATGCCAGTCCCGTCATTGTTTCGCTGCTGAGTGCTGCCGGTTTGCCGGCATCGCCACCTTCGCAGATTCCTTGTACCAGCGGTATCTGAGCGAGTAGGGGAATGTGCATCTCCTCGGCCAGCTGTTTACAGCCTTCTTTCCCAAAGATATAGTAGCGGTTCTCAGGCAGTTCGGCAGGCGTAAACCATGCCATGTTCTCCACCAGTCCGAGGATAGGCACGTTGACCTTCTCATTACGATACATGTCAATACCCTTGCGGGCATCGGCCAATGCTACCTGCTGGGGCGTGCTGACGATGACGGCACCTGTGATGGCGAGCGTCTGCAGCAGTGTCAGGTGAATGTCGCTGGTGCCTGGTGGCGTGTCGAGGACGAAATAGTCCAGTTCCCCCCAGTCGGCATCGGCTATGAGCTGCTTCAGGGCGTTGGTGGCCATACCACCACGCCAGAGGGTGGCAGTATCAGGCGATACAAAGAAACCGATGGAGAGTAGTTTTACACCATATTTCTCTATGGGTGCTATGAGGTCGCGCCCATCCTTGTTGACGGCGTAGGGACGGGCATCCTCCACCTCGAACATTTTGGGAACGGAAGGGCCGAAGATGTCACAATCCAGTAATCCTACCTTATAGCCCAAACGGGCGAGAGCGATGGCGAGGTTAGCAGCAACAGTGCTTTTCCCCACACCGCCTTTGCCGCTGCTGACGGCAATGATATTTTTTACCTCAGGCAACAGCTTTCCTATCTCAGGACGGGGCTTCGACTTGAACTCAGTCTCAATCTCGACCTCGATATTCCCGGATTCTCCGGTATCCTTGCAATAATACTGGATGGCGGCCTCAGCAGCCTTGACGGTCGATTTGAGAAAGGGGTCTGTATCACGCGGGAACTCCAGCACTACCTTCACACGCCACGGTTCACCATCGTGCTGTGGGGCACTGACAGCAGGTGTGTCAGCCACCATGCCGCTTTCCACGAGGTTCTTCTTCGTGCCGGCATAGGTCACCGTCGCCAGCGCGTCCATGATGAGCTTGGGGTATAGCGTCATGCCTCTTCCTCCTTGCGGTCGTCAATGTTGTCGCCCTCTGTGGGAGCCATCTGGTCGAAATCGGTGACTCCTGCTGCGACAAGGATGTTGTACCACTGGAGTAGTTTCTTGATGTCGCTGTTGTGTACGCGGTCACGATCCCACTCAGGCAGCACCTTCGTGAAGTAATCCTGCAGCTCTTTGCCGCTGGCTTTCTTGTAGTTGATGCTGGCAGCCTTGCCACCTTCCAGTTCCTTGATGGCGTTAAGTACCTTGTAGAGTGCGATGTCCTCGGTTTCTGTGAACATGGCGATGTCGCCCAGCGACGTGATGCGGTCGGTACCGAAGGCGGGTATGCGCTTGTGGGTATCGTCAAGAGCCTCGACGATGAGGCTGTTCTTTGCACGTGAAACGAGTTTGTAGAGTCCCGGTTTGCCCGAGATGGCTAAAATAGTAATCTGTGACATAATTATCTTTTTATTCTTTTATTTTTAATAAAATATGGTCTATTTGTTCGTCAATATCGGCAATGCCGTCGTTGATGATCTCGAAGTCGGCACGTTGTCTGATGGTTTCCTCCGGCCATTGGCGCTGCATCCATTCAAGTACTTTCTGCCGACTGATGCCGTCACGCTGCATGACGCGCTGAATGCGAAGCTCGAGGGGGGCGGTGACCACAATGATACGGTCAACGAGGCGGTTAATGCCCGACTCGTACATGATGGCACTCTCCATCCATTCCAGCCCGCTCTCCTCAAAGTCGCGAAACACGGCAGGATGCACGATGCGGTCGATGGCATGGGCATTCTCCTCGCTCTTCAGTAGGAACTGTGCCACGACGGCCTTGTTGAGTTGTTCGCCAATGTATGTGTCCGGTCCGATGAGTGCGGTTAGCTGCTGGCGGATGTCAGGCGAGGTGCGGATGAGCCGCTTGGCTGCCGAGTCGCAGTCATAGACCTCGAAACCACGTGCTTGCAGGCGCTTGCACACGTAGCTCTTACCGCTACCGATGCCACCGGTGATACCTGTTTTCATTCTTCCTCGATGAGATAGTCAACCTGCTTGACTTCCAGCGTGGCACGACTGATGCCGTGGGGGACGGTCTTCAGGTAGATGTTACACTTCTCTGACGGCTTGGTGGCTATTTCCTTGTAATCGGCAACAACGAGGAACTGATCCGGACGGAGGTTGCGGAACTGGCTGACACCCGTTACGAAGTTGACTTTGACCTTGGCAGGGAAGGTGCGCAGCGTCTTGCCTTCCGGCATGTTCACGGCCACGATGGGCACGTCGTCCATACTCTCCTCAGTCAGCACGTCAGTATAGAATCCCACCTTGATGCGTTCAGGAACGCTCTTCACCCCTTTTGTCTTCGCTATCTGGCAGTCAACGATGAGCGTGTCGCGGAAGTTGGCATAGTTCAGCGTCTCGGTATAGACTACTTTGATGCTGTCAAGCTTTTCCTGCGAAGCGTAGATATCGACGCTGTCGGGCCAGTATTCGGTACGGGCAATGAAGTACAGGTGTTCCGGGATGACGCGCCCGCTCCAGCGGACAGGCACCCGTTTGTGGGCTCCGTCATTGAAGAAGAACTCCATCTTGTCAGGTTTGATAGATGAAATCTTGGAAGTCATGATCGGATTCTGGGCGTGGATGAGCTTCTGTAGCTCAGCGACGGTGATGTAACCGTAGCCGGTATCCCGTATGTAGTTCCTGAAGTTGGCGTTGATATGGCTGAAGCGGTTGTCGTAGAGGTAGGACAGGATTGTCCATCCCTTGTCGCGTACGGTGACACGGATAGTGTCCACCTCGTCAGAGGTGAGGACCACGTTTTTGGGTATCTGTCGGATATATACGGGAATCTTCAGTTCTTTTTCGTAGTTGTCATTCAAGGTTGCTACCAGCCAGAAAATGGCTGATAGTACCAGGAAAAACACGAATGTCAGGAACTGCTTGTTGACGTTACTGAACAAGAATTCCCTGACGATACGGAAAAAACTCGTGAATCCCACGCTGACAGTTTATTTATTTGGTGGCAGGAGTACTTGTTTCGTCCTTGAATACGAAGTTCTTGTTGACGCGGATAACAGTTCCTTTCGCAATTTCCACTTCCACGATGTTGTTGGCCAGGTCAATCTTCTTGACGGTGCCATAGATGCCGCCTTGTGTAAACACGTCCGTTCCCTCGGTCAGCGAGTTCTGGAAGTTGCGGATTTCCTTTTGTCTTTTCTGTTGGGGTTTAATCATGAAGAAGTAGAAAATCACGAAGATAGCTACCATCATGATGATCATTTGCATATTCGGGCTCATAATTCTGTATAATTATTTGTTGTTTATTGATTTCATTAATCGGTTGGTGGCAATGAGGTGGCGTGCAATGGTGTCCAGCATGCCGTTGATGTATCCGCCGCTGCGTGAGGTGGAGTAGAGTTTCGCAATGTCAACATACTCGTTGATGGTCACGCTGATGGGGATGCTCGGGAAGGTCATCATCTCTGCAATGGCAATCTGCATGATGACCACGTCCATGTATGCCAGGCGCGAGAAGTCCCAGTTGCGTGACGCTTCGCTCATGAATCCCTGGTACTCGTCTGCATTCAGGATGGTGGCGCGGAATAGTTTGCGGGCAAAATCCTTGTCCTCCTCGCTGTCGTATTCGGGCAGCAGCTCCTGAGAAGATTTGTTGCTCTCGTCGAAACGCTTGATGGTCTTCAGCACGAAGGTGTCCACAATCTCCTTATCGTCGTTCCAGTACAGGCTTTGCTCTTCCAGCAGGCTGTCCAGGTCTTCATTGTCCTGAATGAACGTGCGGTATAGTTTCCGCCACAGTTCACGGTCGGCAGCATAGGAATCCTCGCCGCTCTCCATGTATTCCTGATAGATGGTGCTTTCGGTTATCTTGTTGAACAGGCTGTGAACAAACTCGACATCATTGTTCCAGTCCTTCTTTTGCACCTCGAGGAAGTCGTTGAGCATCTGGTTCTCCTCCAGTTGGAGTGCAAAGCGGTTGTAGGCAAACTTCCCTGAGGGTTCTGCCGTATGTTCGCGACGTGCCTTCGATTGGGCAACCTCCAAGTGCTTGCGGGCCTCTTTGGTGATGGCTACCATCAGGGCCAGCAGGTAGTTGTAAAGGTCATAGGCTTTTGAGAGACTGAAGAAGAGCTCCTTTTCAGCCGAGTCAATGTTCTTGCTTCCGTTTTGATAGTACGCGTAGGTTAACTGAACTATCTTAATCCTAATAATTTCGCGATTAATCATATTGCTTTTTATAGATGTTTGATACACTTATCACGTGCAAAGGTACGAAAAGTAGTGCAAAGAACAAAATAAAAATGCAATTGTTTTATTTTTTTATTCTTTTATTTTTTTATTCGTCAGATTTTTCGTACCTTTGCACCCGCTTTTTAGAAACCGTGTGATGGTGAATTAAGCAAAACGTATTATTAACAACTTAATTTAGAGTAACACAAAATGAGAGAAATCGCATTGAACGGTCAGAAGCGCACCGACATTGGCAAGAAGGCCAGCAAGCTGCTTCGCAAGGAGGGTCTGATTCCCTGCAACCTGTATGGAGAGAAGAAAGGTGAGAACGGTCAGCCTGAGGCTTTGGCATTTGCTATCCCCATGGCTGAGCTGCGTAAGGCTATCTACACGCCTCACGTATATGTTATGAATATCACGATTGACGGTGCCCTGCACGTAGCCATCGTTAAGGAGCTCCAGTTCCATCCCACAACGGATGCGCTGCTGCACGCTGACTTCTACGAGGTGAACGCTACGAAGCCCATCACCGTTGGTATTCCCGTGAAGCTGAACGGTCTGGCACAGGGTGTTCGCGATGGTGGTCGCATCAGCCTATCTATCCGTAAGATCAATGTTACCGCTCCTTATAAGAACATCCCCGAGGTGCTTGACATCGACGTTACCAACCTGCAGCTCGGCAAGAGCATCAAGGTGGGCGAGCTGAGCTTCGAGGGTCTCGACATCGCTACCTCACCTGAGGTTGTTGTATGCTCAGTGAAGGCTACACGTGCTTCTCGTTCGGCAGCTGCTGCCGAGGAGGCTTAATGGCTTACGGCTCTTATAGAGAGAATAAGTAATGGATAAGTACTTGATTGTCGGTCTGGGCAATGTCGGCGCTGAGTATGACATGACCCGCCACAATGCAGGATTCATAGTATTGGACGCTTTTGCGAAGGCGTCCAATATTGTTTTTGACGACCGTCGCTACGGCTTCGTGGCCGAGACATCGCTCAAGGGCCGTAAGGTCATCTTGCTGAAACCCTCCACGTACATGAACCTCAGCGGCAATGCGGTGCGCTATTGGCTCAACAAGGAGAACATCGACCAGAGTCGCCTGCTCGTTGTCAGCGATGACGTGGCACTGCCCCTCGGCCAGTTCCGCCTGAAGGCCAGCGGCTCCAATGGCGGACACAATGGCCTGGGCCATATCCAGCAACTCATCGGCCAGCAGTATGCCCGTCTGCGTATGGGCATCGGCAACGACTTCCCGCAGGGCATGCAGGTCGACTGGGTGCTTGGCCGCTTCTCTGACGAGCAGCTCCAGCAGTTGCAGCCTGCCGTCGATATGGCTGTTGATATCATCAAGAGCTTCGTCTTGGCAGGTATCGACGTCACCATGAATCAGTATAATAAACTTGGGAGAAGACCCACCCCCAACCCCTCCCTGAATGGAGGGGAGTAGATAGATAATTGGATATGAAGCAAGATAAAAATGCAAAAAGTGTATCTTCTCCCCTCTCTCACAGAGAAGGGCAGGGGGAGAGTCCGCAGATTCTTGCCCGAATAGACAAATGGCTGTGGGCAGCCCGTATCTTCAAGACGCGCAGCATCGCTGCCGATGCTATCAAGAATGGTCGTGTCACCATCAACGGCGTGAACGTCAAACCCTCACGTATGGTGAAAACGGGTGAGACGGTCAGTGTGCGCAAGCCGCCCGTCACCTATTCGTTCAAGATTCTCAAGCCCATTGAACAGCGGGTAGGGGCGAAGCTGCTTCCCGAGATCTATGAAAACGTGACGACTGCCGACCAGTACGAGCTGCTGGAGATGAACCGCATCAGCGGCTTCGTCAACCGAGCCCGTGGCACAGGCCGTCCCACCAAGAAGGAACGCCGTGCGCTCGATGAATTTATCGGCCCTGCTGTAGAAGACTTCGACGACTTCGACTGGGACGACTAAAAACTGCAAATCGAAAATCTGTCAATCGAAAATCCTTTAGATGCTACTCGATATCCTTTATATTATAATAGGTGTAACGCTGGTGCTGGTAGGTGCCGACCGTCTGACCGAAGGAGCCTCGTCGCTGGCCCGTCGTTTCGGGGTGCCCGAGATTGTGATCGGCCTCACCATCGTGGCCTGCGGCACGTCGGCACCGGAGTTCTTTGTCAGCCTCATGTCTGCCCTCAACGGCACCCCTGATATGGCCATTGGCAACGTTGTCGGTTCCAACATCATGAACACCATGCTTATCGTGGGCTGTGCTGCAATGGTAGCCCCGATGGTCATCAGCCCCTCTACGGTCAAGAAAGACATTCCCTTCTCCGTGGGAGCCTCCATCTTGCTCGTCCTGCTGGCCATCGACTCCGTCATCGGTCGCATTGACGGTATCATCCTGCTGGTGGGCTTCGCAGTCTTCATGGCCTATACACTGTGGCAGGCAAGAAGTGGCAAGGCGGAAAGTGCTGACGCGGTCAAGCAGCAGAACCCCTGGCTTTCAGTCCTGTTCATTGTGCTGGGACTTGCCGGTTTGGTCTTCGGCAGTAACCTGTTTGTCGATTCCGCTTCCAGCGTCGCCACATCGTTAGGAGTCAGTGAGAGCGTCATCGGTCTGACCATTGTAGCCGGCGGTACGTCGTTGCCTGAGTTGGCTACCAGCGTCGTGGCTGCGCGCAAGGGCCAGTCGGCTATCGCCATTGGCAATGTCATTGGTTCCAACGTCTTCAACATCCTGCTCATCCTGGGTGCGACAGCCGCTATTAGCCCCTTGCAGATGGAGGGTATCACGCTGGTTGATATCGGTGTCATGCTGGGTTCCATCACCCTTGTATGGCTGTTCTCCTTCACCCGCTACACCGTTGAGCGTTGGGAGGGTGCTGTCTTGGTTTTGGGTTATCTGGCTTATCTCGGATGGCTGCTCAGCAACGTGTAACATGCGAAAAGGGAGGATGAGAGCCATTGGTGGCCGTCTGCCTTAATTTACACCCCCTCTTTGGGGGCGTCAGGTGCCGCCTGAAGGTTGCTTATGCGGCACCTAAACTTCGGTTAAGCGGCACCTAACTTCGCCGTTACATCTCGATTGCAACAGCAAAGTTACGAAAATCTGACTGAAGATGCAAAAATTACGCAGAAAAACTACTGA
>Ga0310786_10004530_pt1 | contig 19342 bp, 18 predicted proteins | sample AusTroGonzalo_MG_FD_203881 | JGI IMG/M metagenome (GOLD analysis project Ga0310786, IMG submission 203881) | Bovine rumen microbial communities from tropical cattle in Woodstock, Queensland, Australia - Gonzalo_03 (v2) (version 2) | ecosystem: Host-associated > Mammals > Digestive system >... | reverse complement strand
GCTGTTAGCACTTCTGCAAATACTCTTGAACGCGTCGCTGCCCTCGTTGAAGCTGGCGTCGACCTGTTGATTATCGATACGGCTCACGGCCACCACATCGGTGTGCGCAACATGGTGAAGACCGTTCGCAAGAAATATCCGAAGCTCACGATTTGCGCCGGTAACGTTTGCACGCCGGAAGCTGTCGAAGAACTCGCCAAGTGCGGTGCCAACATCGTCAAGGTGGGTATCGGTCCGGGTTCCATCTGCACGACCCGTATCATTGCTGGTGTCGGTTACCCGCAGTTCTCCGCTGTCGTGGAATGCGGCAAGATGGCTCGCAAGGTCGGCGTGAAGATTATCGCTGACGGTGGCCTCAAATTCTCTGGCGATATCGTCAAGGCTCTCGCTGCTGGCGGTCACGCCGTGATGGTGGGCTCTCTCTTTGCTGGTACCGAAGAAGCTCCGGGCGAAGTCATTCTCGCTGATGGCCGTAGCTACAAGAGCTACCGCGGCATGGGCTCTCTCGGCGCCATGAAGGCTGGCTCTGCTGACCGTTACTTCCAGGGTGGCGTTCAGGAACCGCGCAAGTTTGTTCCGGAAGGCATCGAAGGCCGTGTTCCGTACAAGGGACCGCTCCGCGACACTGTTTACCAGCTCATTGGCGGTATCCACTCTGCTATGGGTTATGCCGGTGCTGCTAACCTCGAAGAACTCTACAAGAAGGCAACGTTTGTCCGTATCACGGGCGCAGGCCTCCGTGAATCTCATCCGCACGATGTGACGATTACGAAGGAAGCTCCGAACTACCGCACTGGAGATTAGTCACTTAATGTCACCCCGCACTAGTGTCGGGGGCGCGTTATCAAAAACTTCAATCCGTTGCATACAAGTTGCAGCGGATTTTTTTATATTGGTTATAAATAAAATCTTATAAATAAAAGAAGGAGTTGAAAATGAGAAACCTTAAGTTGTTCGTTGCGTTGGCCTTGGCTGGCCTTGTTTTTGCCGGCTGTTCGGCTTCAAAGCAGCACAAAGATGCTTCGTGGACGGCGAAACCTTCGAATTTGCAGGTGGTGTTCACTGCACCTGTTGTCGTAGATTCGATAAAGGATAATTGTCCGATGTTCCCTTGGTATTATACCCCTTCAATTCTTCCTGGGAAAGATCTAAGACCTATATGTGAGAAGGATTCTCTGATGCTGCCCGATGAAATGAAAAAGATGTCGGAGTGGTTTTTGAGCAATGTCGATAATACACTTAAGTTCAATTCAAGTTCTCATTATAAGATCAGTGAAATTTCTAAGGATCTTGTTTCTTACTCCGAAAAAGATGCTGATGGCGAAAAACTTCGTGTTCCTATGCTGAAATCCATGTCTGATAGTGCCGATGTTTATATGGTTTTGGATAGTATTCAGTTGAAGTCCAATATCCAGGTAAGGGAAGGTGTTGTCACAACGTTGGGGTCTGTTGGTATGATGGTTGGAACGACCGTAAATGATAATTGCGTGTATATATCGGCTTCATACGCTTTTTACGAGGTGAAAACCGCAAAACCGTTGGATTATGGTTATCTGGAAGAATCCCAGTGCTCAGACCAGAATGTAATTGAGCATGACTGGCAGAATGTTTTACGAGACTTGATTCTGCATATGATAGACAAAACTCCAATCGCGCAGTTTTAAATAAGAAAACGCAGCTTCGCCAGGCTGCGTTTTTTGATGTATATTAAGAAAAAGAGCTTTTTGAAAAGGAGATGCCCAGTCATCCTGGAACGAAGTGACGGGATCTGTGGGTATGACCGCAAGGTAGTTTTTTATGAATTATAGGTTGCGTTCTAGTTGGCTGTTGGCGGTGGTGCTTGCAGGTTCGCTTGCGGTTCCGTTTGCGTTTGTGGCGTGTGGCGATTCGTCTGATGGATCGCCGGTTGCCGTGGGCGATGTCTCCTCTTCTTCGCAAGAGTCTTCATCTTCTGAAAAGCTCGCAAGTTCAAGCTCGGTGATTTCTGCAAGTTCATCGTCGGTGAAGCCCGCAAGTTCCAGTTCCGAAAAGGCCGCGGAGTCGTCGGATAGCGGTGTTTGCACGAACTGCGATAGCTATACGGCTGCAGACCCGGTACTTGTAGAAAATGGCGGCAAGGGCTCCGTGACGACTTACGGGAGCGTTACCGCGAAAGAAACGAGTCTCGGCGGCGCCTGCAATTACGGACAGACAAATATCCAGTATTATGCGGCCATCCACGTGAATGTTTCTCAGGGCGATGATGAAGGCCCGTGGGATGGCGGAATGGCTTGTGGTGGCTGTGTTCACGTGAAGGCTAAAACGCCGGATGGCTGGAAAGAAGTGACTGTGCGCATTACGGACCGTTGCCCGGATGCAAATTGCGGTGTGGATTTGGGCGGTGCGCCCGCTAGCGACATTATGGGAATCCAGGTCGGCCGCTATTACGGCGAATGGGAATTCGTGAGCTGCGAAGGTGTCGAAGGCGTGTGGGGCGACTCTACATCCATTTGGGTCAAGGAAGGCGCTAGCACGTACTGGAGCATTATTCAGGTGCGCAATCCGAAAGATGCTGTCCGCAAAATCGTGTTCAACGAGTTGGATGGCGGCAAGACTTATCCGCTTGAATTTGTTGTCGGGACGGAAAACTTTTGGGCTGTCCCGAAGGAAATTTTGCAATCGGAAAAAAGTTACAGTGTTGTCGTTACTTATCGTAGCGGTACCGATGACGAATGGGTTTTAAAGGGTTCTGATTTGGCGGTGCCGGAAGCGAACCTTTATCTGTACGAACACCGGAAGGAATAAAAAAACGGCGCCTTGGAGGGCGTCGTTTTTTTATGAGAGCCGCGGCTTTTTTAAAGCCGCGCTTTTTTTACTTGTTCAAACGCTCGGTTGCTTCGGCGACTGCGAGCAAGTCTGCTTCCTGGAACGGCTTGCCTATCCACTGGAGGCCAACCGGGAGTCCGCCTGCCATACCGCACGGAACGCTCACGCCCGGGAGACCGGCGAGGTTCAAGCTGACGGTATAGATGTCGGAGAGGTAAACAGCCATCGGATCGGATTCGTTCATACCGCACTTGAGCGGGAGACCCGGCATCGTCGGGCTTGCAATCACGTCGCAAGTCTTGAAGGCTTCGGTGAAGTCGTCCGTGATGAGGCGGCGAACCTTCTGGGCCTGCACGTAGTAAGCGTCGTAGAAACCGGCGGAGAGAACGTAGCTTCCGAGGAGGATGCGGCGCTGCACTTCCTTGCCGAAACCTTCACTGCGGGACTTGGCGTAAAGGTCGAAGAGCTTACGAGCTTCGGGACTGCGGTAGCCGTAACGTACGCCGTCGTAGCGGCTGAGGTTGGAACTAGCTTCTGCCGTTGCAATGATGTAGTAGCTGGACACTGCGTAGCTGATGTGCGGGAGGCTCACTTCCTTGATCGTGGCGCCTTCGGCTTCCATCTTCTTCAGCATATTTTCGATGGCGGCCTTGCATTCTGCATCGAGGCCTTCGCCAAAGTATTCCTTCGGAACGCCGATGACCTTGCCCTTAACGCCAGTGCCGAGCTTTGCGGTAAAGTCTTCGGTCGGGCGAGTGCTCGTGGTGTTGTCGTGCGGGTCAATGCCGCAGATGGCACCGAGGAGCGTTGCGCAGTCACGAACGGTTGCACCGAACGGACCAATCTGGTCGAGAGAGCTTGCGTAGGCGAGGAGGCCGTAACGGGAAACGCGGCCGTAGGTCGGCTTCAAACCGACAACGCCCGTGCAGGCTGCTGGCTGGCGGATAGATCCACCCGTGTCGGAACCGAGAGCGCAGGGAACCGTGCCAGAGGCAACGGCGACTGCGGAACCACCCGAGGAACCACCCGGAACGCGGGATTCGTCGAGCGGATTCTTGACCGGACCGTAGTAAGAGGTTTCGTTGCTGGAGCCCATGGCGAATTCGTCCATGTTTGTCTTGCCGACGATGATGGCGCCTGCAGCTTCGAGCTTTTCAAGAGCCGTTGCGGTGTACGGAGCAACAAAGTTGTCGAGAATCTTGGAGGCTGCCGTGGTGCGTGTGCCGGTCAAGCACATGTTGTCCTTCACTGCGACCGGGATGCCATCGAGGGCGCCCAAAGACTTGCCTTCGGCGCGGCGCTTGTCGCTTTCCTTAGCGCGTTCGAGAGCACGGTCGTTCAGCACCGAGATGTAGGCGTTCAAATTCTTAGTCGATTCAATTTTTTCGAGGGAAGCCTGTGCAAGCTTTTCGGCAGTGGTGCTGCCGCTAGCAAGTTGAGCCTGAAGTTCCTGAATAGTCTGCATTATCTTTCTCCGGACCATTTCATAATGTAAAGGGCGATGAGCATGCCAACGGCACTCAAGAGGTTTACCTTGAAACCGAAACCGAGTGCGAACTTGACAAGGTACAAATCAATAACAATCGGTCCCCCGTTGTCCGGGAAACCAAAGCTGTATTCTGCGGCGGCTGTAAAAATGTGGTGAACACTGTTGTCGTAGCCACCGGCGTTCAAGAGGACTCCGAGTTCGCCAAACAAAGCTCCGAGAGCTTCGCTCATGATGCCACCTAAAATGAGGCCGACAAAGATGAATAGTAAGAGACGTCCTAGTGAGTTCTTGTGAGTCATGCCGCAAATATAGTATTTTGGAAATGAGTTACTAGTTACTAGTTCTTAGTTACTAGGGAATTTTTATCTCTCGTCTATAATCTCATTAACCCAAATCGATATCGGGTGAAACCTGTATCGTGAAGTCGGGGTAAAGCTCAGCTGCTTCGCTCTTGATGGTTTCGAGGGCTTCCTGTGCGTTCACACCGAATTTGATGACCACGTCAAAGCGCATTTCCTTGGCTTCGATGTCCACGTAAAAACCGTGCATCTGGAGCGCCCAATCGTGTGACTTGACTTTGTCTAAAATCGTGTCGCGGATTTTGGCGGATTCGTCGTTTTGAGTGTTGTAAGAGTAAACGCCGATGGCGGTGAGGATGACGCCTGTTTCGCGATAGACCTTCTTTTCGAGCTTGCGCGTGAGGGAATCCAGGTCGGCGACAGTCATAGTGTCGGGGAGTTCCACGTGCACGGAGGCAAGTTTCTTTTCGGGACCGTAATCGTTGATGACGAGATCGTATGCTCCGTGGACGCCTTCTTCGCTGCGGATGAGGCTCTTGATTTGCTTGGTGAGTTCGTTATCATTTTTCTTGCCGAGCAAGTCGCTCACGGTGTCCTTCAACATTTCAAAGCCGGCTTTGACGATGAAGATGGAAATCAGAACGCCGACGTAAGCTTCGAGCGAGAGTCCCGTGAAAATAAAGATGAGTGCCGAGGCGAGAACGGAAAGTGAGAGGATGGCGTCAAAGAGCGCATCGGAGCCGGAAGCGATGAGCGAACCGGAATTCACGCGTTCGCCTTGCGATTTCACGTAACGCCCGAGGATGACTTTCACGACCACGGCGATGGCGATGATGACAAGTGAAACGGTGGAGTAGTCGGCTGCTTCGGGGTGGATGATTTTCTTGATGGATTCCACGCAAGAGGTGATGCCCGCGTAAATCACGATGGAGGCGATGACCATGGCGGTCAGGTATTCAATACGGCCGTAACCGAGCGGGTGCTTTTCGTTGGGCAATTTTCGCGAGAGCTTGTTGCCGACAATCGTGATGATGGACGAGAGTGCGTCCGAGAGGTTGTTCACGGCATCGAGAACGACGGCAATGGAATTAGCCATGAGGCCGATAACCGCCTTGACGCTCGCGAGAATGACGTTGGTGACAATCCCGACAATGCTAGTTTTGACGATGACCTTATTGCGGTTTTCTTCGTTGTGCTTTTCTTCATTGCAGTTCTTTGCCATATTGATCTCCTGTTGCTTACTTCCTACATCCTACTTCCTACTTCTAACTTCCTACTCTACTTAATGCTCCAGTCGATGGGTTCGAGCCCTTTGCTGATAAGATAGTTGTTAGCCTTGCTGAAGTGCTTGCAACCGAAGAATCCGCGGTATGCCGAAAGCGGGCTTGGGTGCGGGGCGGTGAGAATCAGGTGGCCGCGATTAGGCGCAATGAGCACTTGCTTTTTGATGGCGAAACTGCCCCAGAGCAAAAAGACAAGGTTCTCGCGGACTTGCGAAAGTCGTTGGATGATCGTGTCCGTGAACTGCTGCCAGCCAATGCCTGCGTGACTTGCCGCCATGTGGGCGCGCACCGTGAGCGAAGCGTTCAAAAGCAAAATTCCCTGGTGGGCCCAGCCTTCCAAATTGCCATGTGGTGGCGGTGTGATGCCGAGATCGTCGTGGAGCTCCTGGAAAATATTCACGAGGGAGGGCGGCGGCTCGATTCCGAACGGCACCGAGAAGCAAAGCCCGTGAGCTTGGCCCGGATTGTGGTACGGGTCTTGTCCGATGATGACAGCCTTGACTTTATCGACGGGGCAATAGTCGAGGGCTGCAAAAATCTGCGGTCCGGGAGGATACACTACGTGATGCTCCGCGTGTTCCTGCAAAAGTTTAGCCTTGATTTGCTTAAAATACGGCTGTTCGAACTGGTCGGCGAGCAGTTTTAGCCAAGATTCTTCAAGTTTGACGGACATAGGGCTATGGGGTTGTGAGGTAATGGGGTATGGGGTTTAAGTATGGCGCCGTAGGCGCGATTGTTATGCCCAGAGGGAGCCGTAGGCGACCGACCTCAAAGCGAGTGTATACGAGCGTGCTCATAGCTCACTCCTCCTCGTAAGTATCGCGATTTTCTCGCCGTTGAGGCGTGTGTAGAATAGCGTCGCGGCATTCTTGCCTTTGGGCTTGAGGCGCTTGATTTCTTGGTCGGGATCGACCTTGACGCCACGCAGCTTGAGCGTGAGTTTTCCGATGTCGTGGGCCTTGAGCATCGCGCGGACGGCTCCGGTTGAAATTTCGGCAGAATCGAGAACTTCGAAGTTTGCAAAACCGGGTGAGGGGAGCGGCTTTTCGTTAGTCGTGTAGGCGATGCCCGGCGAAATCAGGTGCGTTGATTCGTCGTGGGCGAGAGCGACTATGCCAAAGAGGTGGCTGCGGAGCAGCACGGGCGAAGGTTCCGAAATGAACTTGGACACGTTTCCGAGCGGCAAGTCGGATTCGCTACTGGCTGTGGTGTAGACGCGGTCGCGACCTTCGAGTTCGTAGTTATGGTCGTATTGCGACTGTTCGCTTTCGTTGCGGGCTTCGCGTTTTTCGTCGCGCGCTTCGTTCCATTCGGCGATGGTGTTGCCTGTCTTATCGACCATCACGGCGCGCACGTGGTCAGGGTTCTGGGCGAGTTTGCCGAACAGCACTAGGCATTCGCGGCAGTCCGTGCGGGAGCCGATGTACAGGATTTCCGTGCCTCGCGGAATTTCGCAAATGGGGTAGCCGGGCGGAATTTTGGCCATGCCGCCTTTGTAATGCTTAGAAATCTCGATGACTTCTTCGAATGTGGGCGTGAGATTGCGCAAGTCGCGCTGGTTCTCGCCTTCAAGCGCTCGACGGGCCGGGTCAATCGTGAAGTAGTCCGCTTTGGGGCTGGCGAGAGCCGTGCTTCCAGAATCATTTTCCTTGGCGATTTCGCGGACATCTCCGAGGATGGCGTGCGGATGGCTGGATTCTAGCGAGACTCCTCGCATCACGCTACTGTTGTAACGGTACATCGCAAGTCGGTTTTCGTCGAGGTCTACGCCAATGGCTAAAAAATCTCTGGGCAAGTAGAACGAATCGCCGCCCATTCCGCAACAAAGGTCGTGTACGACGGGGGCGCTTTCGTTGCTGTTCTTGTTCGCTTGGCGAGCGCGTTCCCAGAGCGTAGATTTCCAACGACCAATGTCTTGGGCGGTACTCTGTTCCAGAGCGAGCTTGTCGCAAAGCAAAAAGGCGGCTTGTGTATTTTTAGCGGAATTCCCTGTTTTTTCGGCAAAAAACTTATCCCTGAATTTGGGGACGAGTGCCATATAGTCCATAATCGCGGCTCGTTCTTCGTTGCTGAATTCCTTGGCCAAATGCGTAGAAACCTGCAACGCGTCCATTTTTTTCTTGGTCGCGAGTTCGATAAAATCCTGGACTTTTGCCGATGTAAGAAGTTCTGCGTTGAACATATACGAAATTTAATTTTTTAAAGGGTTATTTTACAATTTAAAATTTGGGGGATTGGTGATAAAGATGTATTTTTAGGGAAGAACAGGATTGGATTGGTATGAAGTCTTTGAAAAATCTTGCAACGTGTGTGTCTAGTGCGTCGTTGGCGCTGTTTATGCTGGGTTGTGGTGACGATCCTTCTTCACCGTCGGCGGTTTTTGAATCGTCTTCATCCTTTGCCGGGGCTTGGTCGTCTTCAAGTTCATTCTCCAAAGTGCTCTCGTCGAGCAGTTCCGAATTTGATGTAGAATCATCTTCGTCCGTAGCGGCATCGTCTGCGGTAGAACCGATTTCGTCTGAATCGTTGCAAAGTTTTTCGTCCGAAGCCCAGTCTTCGGCGGTGGAATTTTCGTCGTCTTCTAATGCGTTGCAATCATCCTCTTCAATAGAATCTTCGTCGTCGGTAAGCTCTTCTCCAGATGCTCCAAGTTCTTCTTCGGAAACTCCAAGCTCATCTTCCGCTCAACCTATAAAAATTGACTTTTACAATGGCGCCGACATTTCTGAAGTTCAGGAATACGAACGAAATAACACAAAGTTTTATGATGTCGACGGAAAGGAAAATGACATCTTCACGATCCTGAAAAATCACGGATTCAATTCCATTCGCTTGCGCACGTTCGTTTCGCCCAAGGCAAAGTACGGCTATGCAGCAAGCGGTTGCGGCCACGATTCCGAAGCGTATGGAGACAAGGAACACGTCGTTGCTTTTGCCAAGAAAGTCAGAGCGGCGGGTATGGGGCTCCTCGTGGATATCCATTACAGCGATGTCTGGGCGGATCCGGGCAAGCAGATTATCCCCGAACGCTGGCGTGGCGTGAACAACGCCAATGCGATGGCAGATTCTGTGTACGCATACACCAAAGATTTGATGATTGCGCTTAAGAATGCCGGTGCAACACCGGATATGGTGCAGATTGGCAACGAAACGACTCCTGGCATTTTGATCCACAAGCCGAACAGCAAAACGGACTGCTGGGGTAATGGCGTCGATAAGGCCGCAACTTCTGTCAATGGTGATATGGGAACCTCGGCGGGCAAGGCCAATGCCGCTAAATATTTCAATGCGGGCATCAAGGCTGTTAAAGAAGTTTCGCCGACAACGAAAACCGTGCTTCACATTGAAAGTATCCGCAAAGAAGAAACCGTAAAGTGGTGGATGGGCGTCATCTTTGACGACTATAAAATTCCCGCCGACGTGATGGGCTTCTCGGCATATACGGCTTATGGTGATGGCACTCCCGATAAGTGGAAAAATTTGTTCAATACGATTACAACAAAGTATTCGAATCTGGAATTTATCGTCGCAGAATACAACGGTGGTGATTCCGATAACCACTACAATTTTGACAAATCCCGCCAAAAGACTCGTGAGACTGTCCGCGAAATGAACCGTTGGATTGGCTCTTTCTTCTGGGAACCGACAATTGGCGGCGCGTGGGGCACGGGACTTTTTGACTGGCGCGGCAACGACGTTTACGCTAACGCCAAAGCCTTCGAAGAGTTTTTCTAAAACGTAAAAGGGGCTTTTACGCCCCTGTTTTTTAGCTCGTTCTTTTTGCGGTTATGCAAATGCTCTTTCATCAAGGCATTTTTCAAGTTCGACCATAATGTCGTCCTTGTTGTAGCCTTTTCCGATAAACACCACCTGATTTTCGCGGTCGCCAAATCGGGAATCCCAGTTTTCTTGAACTTCGGGATTGTTGGCAAGATAGGCTTGCTTTTGGTCTTCGCGCAAAGCATCAATCCAGTAAGAGACTGGCATCACAGAAGAATTTCTGCCGGCCTGTTCAAACAGTTGCACATCGTTGCTGGCGTCCGAAAACCAGATGTATCCCTTGGAACGGATGAGCTGCGACGGATAACGGTTGTTGACAAATTCCATAAAGCGGTCTCTGTTGAACGGCTTTCTCGCCTCGAAAATAAAGGACGAAATTCCGTACTCGTCAATGCAACCTTCTTTTTTGCGGCCCGGCTGCGTGAGGCTTGCCGTAGCCTTTTGGATTGCGGAAGAAGAATCGATTTGGTCGTAGTTGAACGGCTTTGTCGTCATGATTTTTTCAATATCGATATCGCCGTTGACGGAGTGGATTATCGGAGCACGCGGCTGGAAATCACGAACGATGGATTCGACTTCCTTGAGCTGGTCTGCACTGAGCAAATCGCACTTGTTCAAAATGATGAAATTACAGAACTCAATTTGGTCCACGATGAGTGTTGAAATTTCTTCTTGCGAGAGGTCGTATTTGTCGGCGAGGCTGTCCTTGACTTCTTTTCTCTGCTTCAGGTCGCTGAGGAATTCGCGGTAGATTCTGTCTGCATCGACGACCGTGACGATGGAGGTCAGGTAAACGTTCGTATTGGGATTATCGTCTTCGTAAGCGAGGAAGCTTGCGCTGACGGCACCGGGATCGCTAATGCCGGAGGCTTCGACGAACACGACTTCAACGGAGCTGAGGTTCGAAATTTTTTCAATCTGCTGGATGAATTCGTCGCGCAAGGTACAGCAAATACAGCCATTTTGCAACTCGAACATTGGACATTCGGTAACGTTCGAACCGTTCTTTTTCAAGATCTCGGCATCAACGTTGATGCTCCCCATATCGTTTACGATGAGGGCGACTTTTCTCGTTTCTTGCTTGAGTAGATTGTTCAAAAGGGTTGTTTTACCCGAGCCCAAATACCCGGTGATGAGAATCACCGGTTTCTTATTCTTTTTCATAAGAATCCTTTGCTAAAAAATTATGTGGTTATGTTGCTAAACCGCTAGGCGACAGTTCTGACAAAGTCCGTAAAAAACGGTGCGGAATGGATCAAGTGCAAAACCGTGTTCAGCCATTAGGTGTGAACCGAGTTTTTCAAGATCGTGGCATTCGAGATGGATGAGCGTGCCGCATTTTTCGCACTTCAGATGGAAATGGGAAACCTCTTTGTGGCACTTGTCGCCGAGGTATTCGAAACAGGCGGCATTCTGTTCGCCCAGAAAATACTTTTGGACAATTCCCTGCGCCACAAACTTTTCGATTTGGCGATAGATTGTCGCAATTCCGATGGAAATGTTGTTTTTCTGGAAATATGCCGATACGTCTTCTGCAGTAAAATGCTTGCCCTGCATCGCCTTGAAGCAAGAAAGGAGTAGTTCTTGCTGTTTGGTTTTGTATTTGATTGTACTCATCTTTATCTCAAATTTGATAACCGTTATCAAATTATACTAAAGTAAGAGATAATTGGCAAGGGGGAGGGCACACGCAAAATCATTAACCCTATTGTCCTTGCTTTTTCTTCGGGATGGCTTTCTTGCGTTCCTGTTTCAACTTTTTGGCACTAATGGGGAGTGGGAAGATTTTCTGGCATTGTTCCGCCAAGTTCAGCGATTGTCTGGCGGACTTTCTTGCCAACGGCAAAATGGGTTTCGTTCGCTAGCTCTTTCCCTTTAATGTTTTCGCGGCGGAGTTTGTCGTCTGTTTGCGTTATGCGAAACCAGTTCGCCGCAAGTTCCGTAGCGCCTATGTGATCCAGTATTTGCTCGTTTTTCTTGAGCCCTTTGCGTTTGTGAATATCCTTCATTCCCAAGCCGTTATATAGTCCTTGGTAACCACGATTTTGGAATACGGCATAATCCGCGGGTGTTTCAACACCGGCCGACTTTGCGGAACTTGCAAGGAATTTGTTGCGAATAGTAACTTCGTCACGAATGGCTAGGCGTTTTTCATCTTCTGAAAGTTGATCCGTTGCGTCTGAAATTTCCTTTTGACGAGTCTTTACTGCAAAATATGTTTGTCCAAGGGCTATCACTTTTTTGCGGGGGTCTCCATTCATTACAATCAGATAGCAGGCGTAACGAGAAAGTTTGTAGCTATCCATTTTTCTTTCTGCTCCGCTTCCGATTCTGACCATCTCGCTCATGTGGGCGAAATGGTTTCCCTCATCAAAGCCTGTTTTCCGACATGCTTCGATAGCCTTTTCTATCACAGGCAGAAACTTGCCATATTCGGTATATTCTAAGGTTTTTTGCAGTTCCCTCGCGTGCCAGAACTCAGCTCCATTTTCATCAATGTGCTTGATATTCTCGAACGTTTGTTGAGAATAAGTGATAATATCTTTTTTAGTCATAGGGTCTCCTGTATTTTTTTTTGTTCTTATTAGGAGCGCCCTTGCAATATGGCGAAGCCAAATAAAGCAAAAGCGCATCATTCCTTTCTACGGAATGACGCGCTGAGATGTAATGTACCTGATGTCAGAAAAACTGGCAAGAGGGGCAAGAAATTTTTTCAAGCGGTTCCACCAATTGTAGGTAAAAACTCTTTTTATTCTACAATTTATTTGAAGCCTTGGATCTGTATTGATTGCTTCCCGCTATTTTCTTTTCAGTTCCACCACGTAATCGGCGGTGTTTACAAAGTCTTGTGCATGTTCGATGGCGATGACTGTGTGGCCTGCGTTGCACAGCCCGTGAATGAGGCCGAGCAACTGCTGGATGTCTTTTTGATGCAATCCGCGGGCGGGTTCGTCAAAGAGGAATAGCGTGTTTGGGGCTTTGGCGCGTGCGAGCGTAATGGAAAGGCGGAGCCGTGCGCGTTCGCCTCCGGAGAGATGGGCTGTTGTTTGTCCAAGGCGCAAGTAGTCTAGGCCTGTATCGACAAGCGGTTTGAGCTTTTCGGCAAACGGCTTCATATTTGTGAATAGCTTGTATGCACTGCCGATTTCCATATCCAATATGTCGGCGATGGAAAGCGACTTGAAACGGACTTCCAAGACTTCGTCGCGGAAGCGTTTGCCGAGGCACACGGGGCATTCGGATTCTTCGTAGCCGAGCGGATCGTAAATGACTCCTTCGCCTTTGCAGTTTTCGCAGCGGCCGCCGGGGGCGTGCATGCTGAATTTGGAAGCAGTGTAGCCGCGCACTTTGCTTTCGGGGAGCTTCGCAAACAGGTCGCGGAGGAGTGTGGCAAGCCCGATGGCGCTTAAGACGGTGCTTCGTTTGCTTCCGTGAAAATCTCCGGTTGTGAGGATTGAAAGGGCGTCAATGCCGAGGTCCTTGAATTCTTCGGCTTTGGCGCGTTTGGCGATGTTTTCGAACATTAGCGTTGATTTTCCGCTGCCGCTTGGACCTGTAATCACGCTGAAATTGTTGATGGGGAAGGCGGCGTTCACCGGCGCCATATCGAACTTCGCGAAATTTTCGACGAGGATTGCCGCGTTTTCGGAACTTGTCATTGCACTTCGTGCATGACCGCTGCGGGTATCAAATGCGAGTCCACAAGTGGCCTCTCGCTTGATACCCTTGCTCGTCATTCCCGCCTCCGAGCGGGAATCTCCTTTAGCTTCTAATTCCTTAATCCACTTTCCTGTGGGCGATTCCGGATTGTTCAGCACTTCATCACGAGAGCCTTGGAATAAAATCTCGCCGCCCTTTTCGCCTGCGCCCGGACCCATTTCAATGATGTAGTCTGCTCGGCTGATGATTTGCGGATTGTGTTCGATAAGCACGAGCGTGTTACCGCGTTTGCGGACTTTTTCAAGAACTGTCCAAAGCGACTTGACATCAGAGGCGTGCAGGCCGCTGGCGGGTTCGTCGAGGGCGATCAAAAGTCCATTCAGGTGCCCTGTGCTGAGGCTTGCCAGTTTGAGGCGTTGGATTTCTCCGCCCGAAAGCGTTTTGCCGGCTCGTCCCGGAGTGAGGTAGCCGATGCCCAAATCGTTGATGGCTTCAAGACGGTCCAAAAGCGAAGTGAATGTCGCCTTTAAGTTTTGCCCGATTTTGTTGTCAAAAATTTTGTGCAAAAGTGCGGGCAATTCTGCAAATTCTGTCGTGAGGATTTGCTTGTAACTGATATCGTCGATTGTTGCGTTCAGATAAGTCTTTTTGAGGCGGAGTCCGTGGCAGTGCGGGCATTCCGTGTTTTCGTCTTCGTCGATTTCGATATCGGATTCGGCGCGACCTTTGCGACTGTTCCCTTTCGCACTGTCTTTTGTAATTTCCTGAACGATTCCCGTGCCGTCGCAGTATTCACAGACGCTGGTGCGGCTGTATGGCGAGAATGCGCGTGCGTCAAGGCTCGCTACGGTATCGTTTGACTTTTGCGATTGGTGCAGCTCGTCGCCTGCGTTTGGGCAGCACGGCTTTGTGCTGTAGAATTTGCGCTCGCCAGCAATGTCAAGTGTTATTGCGGAATGCGTCAGCTTTAATGTTCCGTCAACGGCTTCTGCGATTCGCGTACGTGTGTTTTCGCGAACGATGATTCTATCGACGATGATGAAAAATTCCTTGGGCGTCAAGACTTTTTCGCCGGGGAGCAAGTCTGCGAGCGAATACATAGTGCCGTCGGCTATCGCACGTGTAAAGCCTTGCGCCAAAAACACTGCCGAAAGCTTGTCCAACGTCGTGCGTTTTTTGTCATTCCCGGCTTGACCGGGAATCTCCTTTTCTGCATTACCCGTCTCGATTCTCGCCAAAAACTGTAGCTTTGTCCCTATGGGCATTCCCGCAATTTCGCGGATAATCTCTTCTCGGCTCTGACTCACCATCGGAGCGCCGCAAATGGGGCAGGCGGGCTTTGCAAACGCGGCAAACAATGTTCGCAATGCGTTGTCGCATTCCGCAATCGAAAGTGCAGATGCTTTTGCGGGAGCTTCTCCACGCGTGGCGGCAATCGCTAAACTTGCCGGGAGCCCTTCGGCGCTGTCGAGCGGAATGCTTCGCTTGCCACCGAGCATATCGGCTGCAAAAGGCGATAGCGTCTCAAGATAACGGCGTTTGCTTTCGCCGTGGAGCGTGTCCATCACGAGCGTCGATTTTCCGCAACCCGACGGTCCGCACACAACCGTAATTTTCCCCAGCGGAAACTGGGCGTTGACATTCTTTAAATTATGGAGTCTGCAACCGCGAATCGAAATGTAATCAAGCATCGTTTAAAAGATAACTATTAAGAGTAGAAATGCTATATTCTCGATAATAAAATCATCTTCAAAATATTTATTCTAAAGGCGCTCGTCATGAAATTGCTTATCTCTTCTTTGCTAGCGTTGTTTCTTATGGCTTGCGGCAACGATTCTCCGACCTCGGCAAATCATTTGAAAGTAAGAGTAAGAAGCGGATCTATGATAGATTCCCGCGACGGCCAGACTTATAAAACTGTAACTATCGGCTCGCAGACATGGCTGGCTCAGAACATGAACTACGAAACGAAAAACAGTTATTGTTATGACGATAATCCTACAAATTGTTCCAAATATGGTCGCTTATACACTTGGGCTGCAGCGATGGATAGTGCTGGTTTATGGAACTCGCATGGCAAAGGCTGTGGTAATGAAAAGATGTGCTTGCCGATATACCCTGTGCGCGGGGTGTGCCCGGAGGGCTGGCATTTGCCTAGCAAAGACGAGTGGAACACCTTGTTCAAAGCAGTCGGCGATACATCTATTGCTGGTGCGAATCTTAAGTCTCGAATGGGGTGGAAGGACGATGGCTACGGCACGGATCCCTTTTCGTTCTCGGCTTTACCTGCTGGTATGTTGTATGTGAAAGGTTTTGTTGAAAAGGCGCTCTTTGCATACTTCTGGAGTTCTATGGAAATTGATGATGGCCGTGCGTACAACGTAGTTTTATACTTCGATTTCGACAATGCGTACCTGAGTGTGAATTTTAAAAACTACGGATTTTCAGTCCGTTGCCTTAAGGACTAAAATAAACATCGTTTAAAATGTTAAATATAAAGCGTGGAAAAGCTATATTTACAATAAAGAAAAAATACTAAAAAATTTATTCTAAAGGCACCTTTTATGAAATTGCTTATTCCTTCTTTGCTCTCGTTATTTCTTGTTGCTTGCGGCAATGATTCGTCAACTTCAGTGAATAATTCGGATGATGAACGGATCTCCTATATAACGGACTCCCGCGATGGTCAAAAATACAAGACGGTGACCATCGGCTCGCAGATATGGATGGCTCAGAACCTGAACTTTGAAACGGAAAACAGCTATTGTTATAGCGATGATCCGTCAAATTGTTCCAAGTATGGTCGCTTGTACACTTGGGCTGCTGCGATGGAATCGTGCCCTTCGGGTTGGCATTTGCCGACATTGGATGAGTTTCAAGTTTTGATTGATGCTGTTGGCGGAAAAAAGATTGCGGGTAAAATGCTAAAGTCCACAAATGGCTGGGTTAAGGATGGCAACGGTACGGATGCATTCTTGTTCTCGGCACTGCCTGCTGGTTATGGGGACGGCAGGGGAAAATATGAGCATGAAGGAGAATTTGTGGAATTCTGGACTGCTACTAAATATGAACGCACGGACCCGGACTCGTATAGCGTCTTTCTCAGTCATTTTTATGAAGGTGCGGGTTGGGACTACTCCTCCAGACGCGATGTGTATTCTGTCCGTTGCCTAAAGGATGAACTGTAAAGACTCGCTGGAGTCCATTAAAAAGCCCGTGCAGTTCACTCACTGCCGGGCTGTTTTTAATTATGGATCCCGTCGCTATGCTCCAGGATGACTGCTTCTGGATGACAGTAGACCTTCCTACCGTCTACTGTCTACTTCCTACTGCGGCTCTGCCGCTATTCCTTAAACGTGAATCTCAGTTCGCCGAACGGAGTGCGGAAATCCTTGTTCTTCAAGTTGTTTTCTTTGATGCCGGCGAACAGTCTGTAACCGCCGCCCACAGAAACTTCAAGGAGCTTTGTCACGCGGAAGTTGAACTGTGCTGAAAAGTCAGAAGTGAAGAATGCGTCGTCAGACTTGAATCCGTCTTCGTCGCCCTTGTTCAAAAAGTTCACGCTGCCGCCACCAATGCTGACCGGGAGCGAAATGGAGAAAATGCCGTTGCGGTAAACGACCGGTTCGGCGAAGATGCCGTAAGAATGGTAGTCGAGCATTTGCGGGTGGCGGACTTTCGGGTTCCTCACGTCGCTAAGGATGGTCGAAAAGTAACCGCCCAGGCTGATGTACGGGTTCAAAACGACACCGATACGGAGGTTCATAAAAATCGTTCCGTCGCGGGCGATAAGGGAATTGCCACCGCTGACTCCCAAAAGTGCGCTCCAGTCAGAAGAAACCTCTTCTTTAGGCTGGTAATCGGCAGAACCCTGGAGTTCTGCGTGTGCGCCGACAGTCAGTGTGAGTGCGGCAAGGAGTGTTTTCCAAAAATTAGCTTTCATTATAAGTCCTCCAGTTTTCCTTCCCATCTCCAGTTCTTTGTGCTTGCGGCCGGCCAGTGACAGATTGTCCAGACAAGGCTGTTTCCGCAAAGGATGATGGACCATACGCCAAAGAGCAAAAAGAGGATAAGGGGGATAAAGGCGAGCGAACCGTAGAAAATGGACATACGTGTGACCATCGTGGTCTGGATCAGTATGAGGATTTTCACGTAGATGTTGATGGCAAGCCACGAAATCAAAGTCGAAAGCATCGAGGCGAGTATCAGTTTCTTGCGGGTGTAGTGCTTGTTCTGTCCTGCCGGGCGGGCGGGCAACTTGTAGAGCATCAGGAAAATGACGAGGAGAATGGTGATGTGGTATGCCGAGTACCAGAATGCCGAAATCATCGCCTTGATGACTTCGGGCGAAAAATGGAAACCGTCGACGATGATCACCGAGAGGACTTTCTGGATGTGGTTCACGAATCCTGCGAACATCCCGAAGAAAAGGGCGGCGATGAGGAGGAACGGCGTGTAGACTTTGATTTGATGGATCAGGGTTCTCGAAGTCTTGTTCTCCCAGACGACATTGAAGTTCGTTTCTAGGCTGCCGAATGCGAGAATGAACGTGACAAAAAGACCGCCGGCACCGATAAACCCGAGTTTTTGTATGGGGATATGTTCCGCGTTTTCGACGATATCCATGATCTGCTCGGTCGGCCAGTCCAGATTGAGCATGTCGATGACAATCGGGAGGTAGTCCGAAATGAAGTTGCCGAATCCGACCGCAAGCGTGATGGAGGTGAGCATGATGAGGAGCGGAACGACTGCCACAAGGGTCGTGTAGGTCAATGCTGCCGCACGCGTCATTCCGTGATAATACAGGAACGATTTCCCGGTGACAACCATGATTTTTACGAATGTCGGAGAACGGGCTGCGATATTATCGAACAACCATTCCCACGAAAAATTTTTCCACCAGTGAGGCATATCGCTACAAATATAGTTAAAGGAACGGCTTACGTGATTTAAATCACGTAAAAATCACTATATTGGGACTTTTTTCTCCAAAATTTACCAAAAGTGTAGACAATTTTATCAGAACGATTGTGGACGTTTTTCGCTAAAACAGTTAATACAGGAACATAAATGTAATAAACAATGTGGACTTTTTTATAAAAATTTGATTATATTAAGGGTAATATGGACCTATATAATAGGATAGTTGTTTATGGGATGTAATAAAAATTTTAAGACGATTTTTGCCAGTTCTTTGCTTGCCGCGGGACTGGCTGTTCCTGCATTTGCCGCTCCGCGTCAAATGGAAAACTTGACCCGTGGACTTATTGCGGCAAATGTGGGCAACGGAATGCTCGTGAGCTGGCGTTTGCTCGGTACGGATGACCCGGCAACGGAATTCAATCTTTATCGCGATGGTACGAAAATTGCCTCTATCGGAAAAACCGGTGGTACGAACTTCTTGGACAAGGATGGGAAAACGACGTCCAAGTACACGGTTGCTGCCGTTGTTGACGGCAAGGAGCAGGCAAAGTCCTCGCTTTCCGCTATTTTGGACAAGACCGTCTCGAATAGCGGAAAATCTTTCCCGTACAAGACGCTCAAACTTGAAGTTCCTGCGTCTCAAACGATGCCGGATGGCGAAGTCTGCACGTACACTCCGAACGATATGAGCGCGGCTGACCTCGATGGCGATGGCGAATACGAACTCATTTTGAAGTGGGACCCGTCCAACGCTCACGATAACTCGCAGGGCGGTTACACGGGTACGGTGTTCATTGACGCCTACAAGCTTGACGGTACGCGCCTTTGGCGCATTGACTTGGGCAAGAACATCCGCGCAGGTGCACACTACACGCAGTTCCAGGTCTTTGACTACGATGGCGATGGCAAGGCCGAAATGATCGTGAAAACTGCCGACGGTACGATTGACGGAACGGGCAAGGCGATTGGCGACAAGTCCAAGGATTACCGCAATTCCGGTGGTACGATTCTCGATGGGCCTGAATATTTGACTGTGTTCCGTGGTGCTGATGGTGCTGCAATTACGACGATTGAATATATCCCGAGCAGAAACATCAACCAGC
>Ga0310786_10004529_pt1 | contig 19343 bp, 10 predicted proteins | sample AusTroGonzalo_MG_FD_203881 | JGI IMG/M metagenome (GOLD analysis project Ga0310786, IMG submission 203881) | Bovine rumen microbial communities from tropical cattle in Woodstock, Queensland, Australia - Gonzalo_03 (v2) (version 2) | ecosystem: Host-associated > Mammals > Digestive system >... | reverse complement strand
GCGTCCCACTGGGGACAGCCCGTGGCCATGGACGCCATGCTCTCGCACGAAATCGCCAAGGTGGTGGACATGCTCCGCGCCAACCAGTACAAGGACAACTTCTCCCTGGCTGATATGGCTGCCATCTCCCGTATGCCCATGGAGACCTTCCGCAAACGCTTCGTGGCGGAAGTCGGCATGCCGCCGCTCAGCTACGTGCTCCACTGCAAGATGGAGCGCGCCAAGGAACTCCTGCGGGACCAGAACTGCTCCGTCCGCCAGGCCGGTGTGGAAGTCGGCATGCAGGATCCCTACCACTTCTCCAAGCAGTTCAAGCACATTGTGGGCATCAGCCCCAGCGCCTTCATGAAACAGGCCTCTGTGCCCAGTGCCACCATCCGCGGTGTCACACCGAAGGTGAAAAAGAAGTAGTGCCGTTCCGGCAAATTCAGAATTAAGAATTCAGAATTCAGAATTATCTGACTGATTCTGAACAATTCCGGTTTCCTGATTTCACCTCATTTTGCATGATTTCGTTTAGCCCGCAGTGCGTCAAGCAGACGCCCTGCGGGTTTTTCTATGGCGTAGGTCACCAGCACAGCCAGCAGCAGGGAAAGCACAAAGGAGACCAGGGTGTACTGGTTCTGCCAGGGCTGTTCCGCGGCCATGTTCGGCGTATCGCTGACAGAGGGCGGGAAGCGAAGCCGTTTCAGGTGAACAATCACCGTCTGGTGGATCAGGTAATAGTTCATGCTGATCCCGCCGAGGAACCGGGTTACCCGGTTGCCCAGGAGCTTGCGCAGGGGGAAGAGCGCAAATGGGGCAGAAAGAATCAGCAGCGTAAAGAGAACCGCGTATACCGGCCGGTAGATCATCTGATTCATCTGGATCATCGGGGTATTTCCGGAACGCGCCTGGAAACGCAGCATTTGCAGCAGGCCGAAAAATGCCGCAGCGAAAACCAGGGTGGCCAGGGACTGCCAGCCATACTTCCGCAGATTCAGCCCTTTCTGTGGTACTTCGTCCGTTTTCTCCGCGACAGCCGGCGCTGTCCGTTTCTCCTCCAGCCGTACATACGCCATGGCCGCCAGGATACCGATCACGTATACGTCCAGGAAGTTGATCAGCTGGTTTACCACCATGCTGTAATCCACCAGCGCCCACAGGCACCAGGCCCGGAAGCCGAAGCACACCGCGCACAGGATGCAAAGGGTCACCACCGGTTTTTTCATCACGCCGCGGGCAATCAGCGGGAACAGGAGGTAAGCCTGCGTCTCAATGGCCAGTGTCCAGCTGGCCGCGCCCAGCGGCGTCGCGATATAGGTGTCCCAGAAGAAGGTGAACGTGAACGTCAGATGGGTCGCCACATCCTTCACCATAAACTGGGGGGTGCTGTACAGCTTCCAGGGAATCGCGATTCCGAACAGCACCGCGAGAATGATGAAATAGTATCCCGGCAGGATCCGTCTTACCCGACGGTAATAAAATTCCCGGGTATCCGGAGCGGGGCCCTTTTCGCGCATTGCCTTCGCATAGGGCAGAAACAGCAGGAAAGAACTGAGCAGAACTGTACCGTCCACCCAGATATAACCGGAACGCACCAGATAATCCAGGCTGTAGGAGCCGATCGCCGGCGAAAGCCAGCTCTGCTGCCAGATGTGATACCAGCTGACAATGAAAATCATCAGCACCCGCAGTCCGTCCAGTTCAGGGATCCGCTGTCTTCTTTCACTCATTGCTGCTCATCCTCAGTCACAAGGAAGGGGTCAGGAGCAGGGGTATCCGTCGGTTCAGCCGCCGGCTGCTCACTTTCGGCAGGAGCGGGAGTGGTTTTAGGAGCGCCTTCCGGGTTCTCTGTCGCGGCGTCCGGCTCCGGCGGAGCCGGCGTCTCTGGATAGGGATTGATCCCGGCCTTTTCACAAGCCTGCAGATACAGGTTTTCGATATCGCGGTACTGCCGTCTCAGGGCCTGCCGGTCAAGGCTGCCCAGCAGTTCCGCGGCTTCCGCCCATTCCTCGCGGCGCGTGGCGGCTTTGGCCTTTTCATAGGTAGCCTGCGCCCGGATGGAACCGGTCTTTTTATAATCATCCGGAATATTCTGGAGCAGTTCCAGCGCCAGGGTGAATTCCCGGCTCTCCGCTGCGGCCGAAGCCAGATTATACCGGCAGTCCCGGTCCCTGTCGTTGCTGTCCAGGTAATCGGGGATGGAAGCAAACAAGCTCTGGGCTGTCTTGATATCTCCGGCGGCGTAGTATTCATCCGCCTGTTCATAGGTCAGGGCTTTGCACCGTTCCTTGGCGTCAGACCAGTCTCCGGCCAGCAGGAATTCCCGGCTCGCGCCGTCCCTGTCCCCCGCGGCCAGCAGTCCCTCCGCCTTGTGATAATGGCATTCGAGGGTCATCTCCCGGCTGTTGAGGTAGTCCGGGATGCCGCTGAGCATATCGATTGTACCGTCCCAGTCGCCCTGCTCCATCTGCTTTTGCGCCGGTTTGTACAGGCAGTCGGAAGCCTGCTCCCGGGCTCCGGGATAATCACCCAGCGACAGGAAGATCGTCCGGGCTTCCTCATATTTTTCTTCCGCCTTCAGCGCGGATGCCTGGGCCATGCCGGCCTTCTGCTCCAGTTCGCTCTTGCCTTCGTAATCCTCGGGAAGCAGCAGCAGCGCTTCCTGCGCTCCCTGCCAGTCTCCCTGCTCCAGCAGCATTCTCGCCCGGAGCATGTCCGTTTCGTTTGCTTTGTCAATCGCTTCCGGCTTCCCCGGAATCACCCGCAGGAGCGCGGATGCCTTTGCCAGCGTCTCTGCGTCATTGCCGCTGTCCGCGGTCTCCAGGGCAATCTGCCAGTCGCATTCAGTGATCAGTTCCTTCGCGTTGCCGTAATCGCCCAGCATCAGGAATGTTTCCTTCGCGCCGGCCGCGTTGCCCGTCGCCAGCGCTTCCCGTCCGGACAGCAGCCTCAGCCACGGGGAAAGACCGAAGAACGCGCCCGCGCACAGTGCAGCCGCCGCGGCCATCGCGATCAGGATCCGGATCCGGGTTCCCTGGCGGGATTTCTTCTGCTGGTACTCTTCCTCACGGATCCGCTGCAGGCGGATCGTATCCTCCCGCATGCTCCGGCTGTTCAGGTCCAGCTGCCGTTCCTTCATATTGATCTGCGCTTCCACCGCCTCCGGACTGAAGCGGGAGAAGATCATTTCTTTCTGGCGGCCGCAGCGGGCACAGAAGTCCGCGTCTTCCGGATTCGGCCGGCCGCACACGCAGAGCCACAGACCTTCCTGTTCCACCGGGTAGCCGACCGCGGTTTCGCCCGCGGCATACTTCAGCTTCGTCAGCGCCGGGCTGACCGGCAGGGCGTTCGATATGTACGCAATGGATTTGCCCGGTTCCCGCCGCCACACCTCGTTATCCGCAAACCAGACCTTTTCGATGACCACGTCGATGGAATGCAGTTCATCCGAAGGCGCGCACGGGGCGGTCAGCAGGAAGGTGGAATGGGGCCGCCCGTTCAGCGCCCGTCCGCGGTAGGCCAGGCGTTCGGTTTCTCCGCCGTCCTCATCCAGCAGGCGCAGCAAAACCTCGACCGAGACAATTACCCGGTCGCTGAGGTTGAACAGGGTCAGGGTGGCCGCGGGGATCTCTTCCGTCGGCATCGCCGTCCGGAAAAGCTCAGCAGGACAACTTAAATCGATGTAATTCATAATTCTCTTAAATGTCTTTCGCGTTGGTATTCGTTTAATTCAGAATTCAGAATTAAGAATTCAGAATTATTACTTTTCCGCCAATTCCTTTATGATCATCATTTAAGCTTCGATACGGATTTTCCATCATATTGTTGCAGTTCGGTTAACCATATATTCTGAATTCTGAATTCTTAATTCTTAATTGGTATGAAGTATGATTTCCGTCAGGAAATAGTTGTCATACTTCAGAAGCAGTTCGACCTGCAGGCCTTCAGGGGTATCCGTCACATAGCGCAGGGTCATGGCGGAGAAGTCATAGAAGGCAACACCGTAGGGCGCTGTTCCTTCCGTACCGTACAGCAGTTCCGTCATGTCTTCGCCCATCTCGTTTTCGCCGTTGCGGAAACGGTTGAAGTCATCGCTGAATATATCGCCGATCCGGACGCTCCGCGGTCCTTCGATTCCGTCATCCAGGATCGTGAAGCTCAGGATTTCAGCCTCTTCTCCATGCTCACCGCAGCGGAAGACCGCTTCATAGCCGTCTCCGTCGCAGCGCAGCAGCCAGGTACCGTCCTCGTTGTCAATAATCTCTGTTTCCGGTGTACCAGGCAGATCCGCCGGCTTCATGGACACATAGGGCACGCCGTCCACGATCAGCTCTTCCGCGCCCAGGGCAGTCAGCTCCAGTCCGTTCCGGCTGGTTTTCACCGCCCGGTAATCCTCGCAGCCTGCCAGCTGAATCAGTTCATTGTAGAACTCCTCCGCCTGGGCGGCGTCCATCAGCTCTCCGCCGGCAGGATTCAGGCCGCTGACCCGGATTGCGGTCACCGCTCCGTTTTCAAAGGAATAGGTCACCGCCGTACGGCAGGACATTTCCCCGTCGGATATCACTTCACCGTATTCCACCGTGGAGACCCACTGTCCGTCCCGCAGCATCCGTCCATAGGCAAAGCCCGCTTCTGTTTCCCGGAGATAAAGAATCGCTTCCTCCCGGGTGCCGGCCAGGTCCGCGTTATCCAGGGGGAACGCGGCCAGGACTTCTTCCACCCGGCTGGCAACGCCGGTTCCGCGGAGCACATTCTCCTCCTCGCAGTCAAAAACCAGCGCGTTGACCGGAGTATCCGCTGTCATTTCCGTGCCTTCCGCGTAAAAACCGGCAGCTTCATACAGGAAGAAGGTTCCATCCTCGCTTTCGGCATCCTCTCCGGCCGGATCATTCAGCAGCTCCTCGCCAAGCGCCTGCGTTCTGACACGTTCAAGCAGCTCATCCAGTTCCGCGGCTGTGACCTCCTTCGCGTTCTCCTCCGCCGCGGCCGGCAGGATCAGGCACAGCATCACCGCAGTAAGAAGACACAGGATCCTTTTCATCATGATGGGTTCACTCCTCCCTGAAGGGTCTTTTTCTTTCCGCTCAAAAATGCGTATACACTGGAGATTATAGCACAGCCCCATCATCATGACAACTCAATCCCCTTTGCCACAAGATGTAGGGGCATTGCCAGAAAGTCGTTTTCACTGGTAAAATAAGATCATACAACACCGCAAAACCGACCGACCTTCCTCTGGAGAATAGCAAAATGAATAAGCGTATTTTCTGTATCCTGACAGCCCTTCTGCTGGTGCTGCCCACCGCTGCCTCCCCGTCATCCGCCTGTGATCATTGTGATCCTGACACCGGCGAACCCTATGCTGTTTACCTGGACGGTTATATTGAACCGCGGCCCGGAGTACCCGGATACTCCGGCGATTTCCGCTGCTCCCACTGCAAGGGAATCGTTGAACCGGGCGGCGCAATCTATGTCGAGGAATTCTATGACTGCATGGATCCGCCGACAGACAAGCCGGATCCGAGAATCGACAACCCGCCGGCGCAATACGGGGACAACAATAATCCGGATAATCCTGCGAACCCGGACAACCCGTCCGATCCTGCCGCCCCCGGGCAGAACAACCCGGAGAATCCCCCGGCCAATCCGGATAACCCTGACAAACCGGCTGATCCGGAAAACCCGGTGCAGACAGATCCGCCGGCCCGGCAGGACAACCCGGAAACCCCGGAACAACCCGTCACCCCAGGCCGGGCTGATCCGGAGAAGCAGGAGTCCAATCCTGAGAACGGGGAACAGCCCGTCATTCCCACACAGCAGGAAGCCAAAGAACAGCAGCAGACTGTACCGGAAGAGCCTGTGCAGCCAGCCTCTCCTTCCCAGCCGGAGCAGCAGGGGCAGGAAAACGAACCTGTCCAGCCGGAAACGCCCGTCCAGCCTGCGGATTCTGCCCGGCAGGATGAACCTGACGAACCAGCCGCCCCGGAGCAGCCCGTCATCCCGCCGCAGCAGGATACTCCCGCGGATCCGGATACCCCGGCGGAACCCGCCGTCACCCCTCCGCGTGTCCCGGGTGAGAATGACGCTGTGGAACCTGCCGTCACCGCTTCACCCGGCGGACAGCAGGCCAGGCGCAGCCGCGGCAAAAAGGTCAATGAGCCATTTTCCGAACAGTATCCTTACCGCCGGGTCAAAATGACGCCGCAGAAGGACATCCGGGCCAAGGCCGCCGGCATCCTGATCTGGCCGACCGTACAGACGCCTTTCCAGCAGATGCTTCAATAAAATGAGAGCCTGAATGTTATGAACCGCATCCGGATATTGTCTGAATGCGGTTCATTCCTTATTTTGCTTGCTCCGGGGCATTGTTTGTGCTATACTTCTTTCATTATTTTACAGGATCAGGTGAAAGATCATGGATCGCATTTATGACCCGAAAGTCATCGAACCCAAATGGCAGAAATTCTGGGAGGAGCACAAGACCTTCCGTACGGACGTATGGGACTTTTCCAAGCCCAAGTTCTACGCGCTGGACATGTTCCCCTATCCCAGCGGCGTCGGCCTGCATGCCGGTCATCCGGAAGGCTATACCGCCACGGATATCGTCAGCCGCATGAAGCGGATGCAGGGCTACAACGTCCTCCATCCCATGGGATACGACAGCTTCGGACTGCCGGCGGAACAGTATGCCGTGACCACCGGACATCATCCGGAAGGCTTTACACAGGAGAACATCAAGACCTTCAGCCATCAGCTGAAGGAGCTTGGTTTTGACTATGACTGGGACAAAATGATCGCCACCAGCGATCCGGATTTCTATAAGTGGACCCAGTGGATCTTCAAACAGCTGTACCTGGACGGCTACGCCCAGTACATTGACATGCCCGTGAACTGGTGCGAAGAGCTGGGCACCGTGCTGTCCAATGACGAAGTCATCGACGGCAAGAGCGAGCGCGGCGGTTATCCCGTGGTCCGCAAGAACATGAAGCAGTGGGTCATCGACCAGCCTGCCTTCGCTGAAAAGCTGCTGGAGGGCCTGGAAGAGATCGACTGGCCGGAAAGCACCAAGGATATGCAGCGCCACTGGATCGGAAAGAGCACCGGTGTTGAAGTGAAGTTCCTGATCGTCGGCGGCGGGGAGTTCAGCATCTTCACCACCTGTATCGAGACCATCTACGGTATCACCTTCATGGTGCTTGCCCCCGACGGCCAGCTGGTGCAGGATCTGATGCCCCGGATCAAAAACCAGGAAGAAGTCAAAGCCTATATTGAAGAAACCCGCAAGAAGAACGACATGGACCGGACCGAGCTCAACAAGGGCAAGACCGGCTGCCGCCTGGAAGGCGTCAAGTGCATCAACCCCGCCAACGGAAAAGAAGCGGAGCTGTTCATCGGCGACTTCGTGCTGGCCAGCTACGGCACCGGCGCGGTCATGGCCGTTCCCAGCCACGACCAGCGTGACTTTGAATACGCCGTGGCTCACAACATCCCCATGATCCAGGTCATTGACGGCGCGGACGTCAGCGAGCATGCCTTTGAGAAGCAGGATTACCTCGGCAAGGGCTGCAAACTGATCAACAGTGAAGAGTTTACCGGCCTGACCGTTGAGGAAGCCAAGGAAGCCATCACCGCCAAGCTGGAAAAGATGGGTGTGGCCAAGCGCACAGTCAACTATCACTTCCGGGAATGGATCTTCGCCCGCCAGCGTTACTGGGGCGAACCCGTGCCGGTAGTGCATACCGAAGACGGAAAGATTTACCCCCTGCCGGATGATGAGCTGCCCCTCGTCCTGCCGGAGCTGGAAGACTATAAGGGCAAGAACGGCAAGGCTCCGCTGGAAAATGCCGAAGAGTGGAAACACTACGACAAAAACGGCGTGAAGGGCCTCCGGGAAACCAGCACCATGCCGGGTTCCGCCGGCAGCAGCTGGTACTATATGCGCTATATCGATCCGCACAACGACAAGGAGTTCGCGGATTACAAACTGCTGGAGCACTGGCTGCCGGTTGACCTGTACATCGGCGGACCGGAACACGCAGTCGGCCACCTGATGTACAGCCGGATCTGGAACCGCTACCTGTACGACAAGGGCCTGAGCCCCGTGAAGGAGCCCTTCAAGAAGCTGGTTCACCAGGGCATGATCCTCGGTGAAAACGGCATCAAGATGGGCAAGCGCTTCCCCAAGTACGTGGTCAACCCCAGCGACATCGTGGACAAGTACGGCGCGGACACCCTGAGGCTGTACGAAATGTTCATGGGACCGCTGGAAGTTTCCAAGCCCTGGAGTCCCCAGGGTGTGGAAGGCGCCCGGAAGTTCCTGAACCGGGTCTGGACCTTCTTCATGAATGAAGAGAACATCACCGCCGAAAACGACGGCGCCCTGGACCGGGTTTTCCACCAGACCGTGAAGAAGGTCAGCGGAGACTTCGAATCCCTGGGCTTCAACACCGCCATCAGCCAGATGATGATCTTCGTGAATGCCTGCTACAAGAACGGCACCTGCCCGAAGGCCTATGCCGAAGCCTTTGTGAAGATGCTCAGCTGCATCTGCCCCCACATCGGCGAGGAAATGTGGAACCTGCTGGGCCACGAAAACACCATCGCCTATGAACCCTGGCCCGTCTGGGACGAGGAAAAGATCAAGGAAGATACGATCCAGATCCCCGTCCAGGTCAACGGCAAGGTCCGGGCCACCGTGGAAATCGGCGTGGAGGAAGAACAGGACAGCGTGCTGGAAAAAGCACATGCCATGAAAAACGTCCAGTCCTTCATCGAAGGCAAGACCATCGTCAAGGAAATCTACGTGAAGGGCAGAATCGTCAATATCGTAGTGAAATGACAAAAGGGAGCGCGAACGCGCTCCCTTTTCCATTTCACAATTCAGAATTAAGAATTCAGAATTATGAATTAATAGTCTCTCGCCTGATATTATAAGGCTTTGATCATATTGTATTATGCTATATTACCAGACTGTGCCTGCAAAAACGCAGAGATTTTATGTTTCGATCTGTTAATAAATTCTGAATTCTGAATTCTGAATTCTGAATTAATTTGTATTGACATCGTAACATATTCGTAATAGAATGATTCTGTATCTTTAGATACCTCTGTGTCTGTTTCAGACCGATGATGAAGAACGTTGAGGTGAACCATTCATGACCGTGTATCGCCGCCGTCTCCTGTGCCTTGCGCTGGTGCTGAGTATGCTGCTCACGCTGATCCCTGCCGCTACAGGAAGCCGGAACTCTGCCTATGCGGAAGCGGATCGCAAGGGAATCACGCTGGACAAGGTCAACATGCGCTATGGCGCAGGTTCCGACCAGAAGATTGCCTTTACTCTGCCTGCCAACCATGTCTGTACCATTCTGGATACAAAAACAGTCCAGAATGTACTTTGGTACAAGGTGGAAACCATCGATCCTGCCCGGAAGAACAGCAACCGATATACGGGCTATATCCATGGAGACTTTTTCCGTGAGCTGACAGCCGACGAAATCGCGCTGTACAACACCACCGGCATTTCCGCCACCCCCACGCCTGTCCCCGTTTCCAACGGAGACACGCCTACTCCTACGCCGACGCCCGTTCCCGCCGCCGGAAACGTTGACCTGCCTGCCATCGCCGGATCCATCGGTTCCGTCACCGCGGGCGGCACCAACCTGCGTGAAGGCCCCGGCACCGGCTATCACAGCATTACCCGCCTGGACCGCAACACCCAGGTGGAACTGCTGACCATCCCCTCCATCCGCGGAGGCGGCGCCAATACGTTCTATAAAGTCAAATACGGCAATGACGTCGGCTATATCATGAGCGACTTCATTTCCATCCTCAGCGGCGGCCCGCAGAACGGGACTTCCGTTGTGGTCACCCCGGTTCCGGCTTCCGCCGTTTCCGCCGCGACCCCGGCTCCCAACACCACCGCCTATACCCACGTGAAACTCACCCTGTCCAGCTGCCATCTGCGTGTCAGCCCGGACGGAGACTATGATCCGAATAATGACTGGACGGGCAAGGGAACCGTCCTGCTGCTGGCCGGCAATCCCGTGAAAAAGGGAAGCTTCACCTGGTATCCGGTCTCCAAGGACGGCAAAACCTACTACGTCCGCAACGACTGCGTGCAGCCTTATACTGACAAAGACGGTACCGCGGTGACACCCACTCCCGCGCCTGCCACCGCCACTCCGGTTCCTGCCACTGTGACCGCGACCCCCATCCCCAATGACACCCAGTACGGTATGGTACAGCTGATCCTGACCAGCTGCCACCTGCGCACCAGCCCGGACGGCCCCTATGACGCCGCAAACGACTGGGAAGGCCGCGGCAGCGTCCTGATGCTGACCGGCGATCCCGTAACCAAGGGAAAATATAACTGGTATCCGGTCCGCAAGGATGGCAAAACCTATTACGTCCGGAGCGACTGCGTCCAGACCCTTGCCAGCATCACCGCGACGCCTGCGCCCGCGGCTGTGACTGCCACTCCGACGCCGGCAGCCGACGCTGCGACAGCCACCCCGGTACCTGCCAACGTGACCTATACCCACGTCCGGCTGGTTCTGACCAGCGCCCACCTGCGGAGCGCGCCGAACGGAACCTATGATTCAGATAATGACTGGGTCGGCCTGGGCAGCACCCTGCCCCTGGCCGGAAGCGCCGTCAAACAGGGCGGTTACAACTGGTACCCGGTCACCAAGAACGGAAAGAAGTACTACGTCCGTGAGGACTGCGTACAGCCTTATATCGACGGCAGCGCCGGCACCCCGACCGCGGTTCCGGAACCCACCGCCACCATCAATCCCAACGGGATCGGCTGGGTAAAGACCACAAAGGGCGGCGTAAACCTCCGTGCCACCATCGGCGGCACCACCATCAAGCAGCTGAAGAAAGGCGTTACCCTGCCTTACCTGCTGGAGCCGGTCCAGAAGAACGGCTATACCTGGTACTTTGTCCAGGACGGCAATAACCGGGGTTATCTCCGCAGCGACGTTGTCACCGTTGTCAGCGCTCCTGCCACGACTCCCACGCCGACCCCCGCCGCAGACGGTTCTACCCCCGCTCCCACAGCCGTGACACCGACTGAAACGCCCGCCACCGGCTACCTGAAGACCAATGCTTCCGGCGTCAACCTGCGGAAGAAGGCCGGTTATACTGATACCATCGGCCGGGTGGACAAGAACGTCGTCCTGCCTTACTACGGAGAACCGACCAAGGTGAAGGGTGTCAACTGGTACTACGTCAAGCACCCGACCCTGGGCTACGGATACCTGCACGGAACCTATATCAACCTGTGCAACTCGGACGGTTCCGCCCTCGCGACACCGACTCCGGTGCCCGGCGCAACCACCGCACCCATCAATACCAGCCAGACCGAAGCCAGCTATAACACCCTGAAGACCGGTTCCACCGGCGACGCCGTCAAGAACCTGGTAACCGAACTGAAGAACCAGGGTTATTACAGCGGCTCTGTCACCAGCAAGTACACCACCGCGGTTGCGGATGCCGTCAAGACATTCCAGAAGGCCAAGGGCCTGACCGTGGACGGTATTGCCGGCGCAGCCACGCAGCACAAGCTCTTCAACACCGTGCCCGTAGGCTACGCGAACCTCGAAAACCTGACCATGACCCTGTACCCGGCTGAAAAGATTGACTGGTACACCGGCGGCATCAATGAGCTGTGGGCCACGGGCAGCAACTACAAGGTTTATGACGTGAAGACCGGTATCGTCTGGTGGGCGCACCGCTGGTCCGGCGGATCCCACGTCGACGCGGAACCGCTGACCGCCGCTGATACCGCACGGCTGTGCCGGTGCTACGGCGTATCCAACAGCCAGCAGATCGCGGATAAGAACCTGTATCAGCGCCGCCCGCTGCTGGTCACCATCGGTACAAGAACCTTCGCCTGCTCGCTGTACGGCGTACCGCATAACTATCCGGAAGGCGATACCATCAGCAGCAACGACTTCAAGGGCCAGCTGTGTATCCACTTCACCAACAGTAAGACCCACAGCAGTAAAAAGGTGGACAGCGGTCACGAGCAAGCCATCCAGTACGCCTGGGAGCATGCCCCGAACGGACACAAGTAAAAACTGAACGATATTCAGTTTTTACAATGCATAATGATATCAGTGATCAAAACAAGGGGGTGGGACATTGTCCCGCCCCCTTTATTATGTTTCATGGATCATGTATAATGCATAAAGGTTCTGTTTGCTGAACGTATTGCTTCATAAAGGAGAGCAGCATGGCTAAAGTCAAGAGCACCTACGCCTGTACCGCGTGCGGCTATGAAAGCCCCCGCTGGGTTGGCCGCTGCCCCGGCTGCGGCGCCTGGAACACCCTGGAGGAAAGCCTTCAGGCCGTTCCGGAAAAGGCTGCCGGAAAGATCGCCGCAAACCAGCGGCCCGGCACCGGCGCGAAGCCCATGTCCCTGAAGGATATTCCGGAGGATACTTCTGTCCGGACAGGAACCGGCATCAGTGAGCTGGACAGGGTTCTGGGCGGCGGCATCGTCGAGGGCGGCCTGATCCTCATCGGCGGTGATCCCGGCATCGGCAAAAGCACCCTGCTCCTGCAGGTATGCGATCATCTGGCCAAAAGCGGAAAGCGCACGCTGTATATCAGCGGCGAGGAATCCGCGCGTCAGATCAAGCTGCGCGCTGCCCGGCTGGGCATCGAAAGCGATCTGTATGTGCTGGCGGAAAACGCCCTGGACGCCGTCGAGGAAAAGATCCGGGAGCTGCAGCCTGACACAGCGGTCATCGACAGTATCCAGACCATGTACCGGCCGGAAATGGCCAGCGCTCCCGGCAGCGTCAGCCAGATCCGGGAAGGCACCAGCCTGATCATGCGCCTGTGCAAGGAAACCGGCACCAGCGTGTTCCTGGTCGGCCATGTGACCAAGGACGGAGCCATCGCCGGCCCCCGGATGCTGGAACACATGGTGGACGTAGTCTTATACTTTGAAGGCGACCGGCAGCAGGACTACCGGCTGCTCCGGGCGGTCAAGAACCGCTTCGGCTCCGTGAACGAGCTGGGTGTTTTCCGGATGACCGGCCAGGGAATGCAGGTAGTGGAAAATCCCAGTGAGGAGCTGCTGAGTCTCCGGGCCAAGGGTGCCAGCGGAAGCACTGTTTTCTGCGGTATGGAAGGCAGCCGGCCGCTGCTGTGCGACGTGCAGGCCCTGACCAGTCCCACCTTCTACGGCACACCCCGTCGCGCGGTAAACGGCGCGGACAGCGGCCGCGTCGCCATGCTCCTGGCTGTGCTGGAAAAGCGCGCCAACCAGCGGACCTACAATCAGGATGTATATATCAACGTGGCCGGCGGCCTGGAACTGAGCGAGCCGGCAGCAGACCTGGCCTTGTGCGTGGCTGTTGCCTCCAGCCTGAAGGACAAGCCTGTGGGCCCTGAAGTCGCCGTAATGGGCGAGGTTGGCCTGGCAGGGGAGGTTCGCACCATTCCCCAGTGTGACCGCCGGATTGCCGAGTGTGCCCGCCTGGGCTTCACCACCATCGTTGTTCCGCGGTCCAATGCCCGCCGGATCAGCCTTCCGGAAAACGTCCGGGTGATCGGTGTGGATACTGTCGCCCAGGCCATGAGCGTGATTTTTTAAAACTGAACTCGGTACGACTTCAGTTTTAAAAATGTACAATGCATAATGCACAATGCACAATTAGTTTCTTCTCCGCTTCAGCATTATGGATTGCTCATCCGTCATCTTTCCTGATTTATCATATAACAACCGGCAGGAACTCCTGCCCGTTGACGGTTTTCTCATTATGCATTATGCATTGAATTCAGAGGTGTTCTATGCGATCCAAAGCAATGGAAAAACTGCTGCGTGTTCTGCTGGTGCTGCTGGGCATCGGCGTGGGACTGGCCGCGGCACAGCTCAGCCTGGCCCTGTTCCGGCTCAGTCATCAGAATGCGGATATCCCCACCTGGGTTCCCCTGGCCTCCTATACGGGCATGGGCCTGCTGGGCGGTCTGATTCTCCTGCTGCTGTGCCCGCGGATTATCCGCCGGGTGAGCACGCTCTCTATAGAGATGCAGAAGGAATTCGACAAGATGCCCGCCAACCAGCTGCTGAGCGCCATTATCGGCCTGATCCTGGGCCTGATTGTGGCAGCGCTCCTGCGGCAGATGCTGTCCTTCTTTGGAAACGGCGTGGCCGGCGCGGCCCTGACAGCCATTCTGTACCTGACCCTCGGCGCCCTGGGCTACAACATGGGCAAGCGGCGCAGCCGGGAATTCATCACCATGATCACCCGCCTGTCCGGTGCCAGGGAAAAGAGCAAGATCCGGAAACACGGCTATGCCTCCCGGAAGTATGTGGATACCAGCGCAATCATTGACGGCCGGATCCTGGAGATTGCGAAGACCGGTTTTATAGAAGGGGAGTTTGTGATTCCCCAGTTTGTGATAGATGAGATTCAGCACGTGGCTGATTCCTCGGATGATACCCGTCGGGAACGGGGCAGACGGGGACTGGAAATCCTGCGGGAAATGCGGGACAGCCTCAAACAGCTCGTAATCGATCCAGCGGATATTGAGGAACTGCAGGATGTGGATGTGAAACTGCTCCGGCAGGCCCGGGACTGCGGCGGTACCGTCATCACCGTGGACTATAACCTGCAGAAGGCGGCCGCTGTCAGCGGCGTGAAGAGCCTGAACGTGAATGAGCTGGCGGATGCCCTCCGTCCGGCGGTTGTCCAGGGAATGGAGCTCCGGGTTCACATTTCCCGGGAAGGCAAGGAATCCGGCCAGGGCGTCGCCTATCTGGATGACGGCACCATGATCGTCATCGAAAACGGTAAGTCCCTCATCGGCGAAGACGTAGACATCGTCGTCACCAGCGTCCTCCAGACCTCTGCCGGCCGTATGATCTTCGCGCGCATAAAATGACCCAACATAAATAATCAGGGAGTATGCATCCGCATACTCCCTTTTATAGTACCTTTCATATTCGCCGTCAGGCGGATATTTCACATTGGCCGGAACGGCCAATATTTCACAAATCAGCGAAGCTGATTTATTTCATGTTTGCCTTTGGCAAACATTTCATTTAACTGGAGACTATTGTCCGTCCAGGATCGGGCGCTTTAGCGCCTGCTTCATTACTTCAGGATACTGCTCGTTACTTCATCCTCATACTGCCTTGTATACAGCCGGTAGTACGGGCCCTTCGCAGCCATCAGATCCTTATGGTTCCCCTGTTCCACAATCTTGCCGTCCTTCACCACCAGGATCAGGTCAGCATTCTTGACTGTGGACAGCCGGTGGGCAATCACCAGGGAGGTTCTGCCCTTGATCACCTCGTCGATTGCGGACTGGATCTTCTGCTCGGTCAGGGTGTCCACGGAAGCCGTGGCTTCATCCAGCACCAGGATCCGGGGATCCGCCAGGATCGCGCGGGCAAAGGAAATCAGCTGCTTTTCACCGGTGGAGAGCAGGTCGCCGCCCTCACCCACGTCTGTATCGATGCCCTTATCCATCTTGGCCACCACCTGATCAGCGGAGACCAGCTTCAGGGCCCGGTCAATCTCTTCCTCTGTAGCATTGGGATTACCGTACAGCAGGTTTTCCCGGATCGTTCCGGAGAACAGGTGGGGCGTCTGCAGCACATAACCGATGGCGCTGTGGAGCCAGAGCTGGCTCCGGTCCCTGGCGTCCTTTCCGTCAATCAGCACCCGGCCGCCTGTAGGCTCAAAGAAGCGGCAGACCAGGTTCACCAGGGTGCTCTTGCCCGCGCCGGTTTCGCCCACGATGGCGATGTTGCTGCCGAAGGGGATCTTCAGGCTGAAATGCTCCAGCACGTTTTCGTCCCCGTCCGGATAGCAGAAGGTCACGTCTTCAAACTCGATATCCCCGCGGATAGGTTCCCAGTTTTCCTTCTTCGGATTGAAGGAATCACCGTACTTTTCAATCACTTCCGGAGTATCCGTCACGTCGGACTTCGTGCCCAGCAGCCTTGTCAGCCGCTCAATGTTCACCTGGGTGGTAATCACGTCCGAGATCGCGTCCACGATCCAGCGGACAGGTTCCATCATGCCCTGGGCATAGGTCATGAACATGGAGAAGGTTCCGACCTCGGAAGCAGCAATGAAGCCGCCCTGCCACAGTACGATAGCCAGTGCCATCGAGGAGGCAAGGTGCATGGTCACGGCAAAGGCGCCGCGCAGGCGGGCCGCCCGTACCGAGGTGCTGCGGTATTCCTCCGTGTCAGCCACGAAGTCCTTCTCCATCCGTTCCTCTATCGTCAGGGTTTTGATGGTTTTCGCGCCGGTAATCGCCTCGTTGAAGTCTCCGGTAATCCGGGAGTTCAGCTCACGGATATGCCGGTTCGCCTGGATCAGCTTTTTCTGGAACAGGGAGTAGAGAATCACAATCAGCGGCAGGATGGTAATGACCATCAGGGCCAGCCGGGTATTCACCACCAGCATGACCACCACGGCGCCGATCAGATAGCTCGTATGCCAGACGCAGTCCATATAGGTCCAGGATACCAGGCCGCCGATGCGGGAAGTATCCGACATCACGCGGGAATGAATCCAGCCGACGCTGTTCTGGTTGAAATAGGAGAAGGACAGCGTCTGCAGATGGTTGAATGCGGCCGCCCGCAGGTCCCGGTTGACAGAAACCTCGGTCGTCATGGCGCCCTTACAGGCGATGAATGTCGCACAGGCCGCGAACACAATGGAAAACGCGTAAATCACTATGAACAGCGGCAGGGTATCCAGCGTGCCCAGCTTGATGAAGTGATCCAGGGCGTAGCGCTGGAACAGGGGCAGGGCAATATCCATGCCGGTACCGATCAGGCCGCATATCAGCATCAGCATCAGGGTATTCCTGTACTTTTTGACGTAGGGAAGGATCCGCGGAATGCCGAAAAAGGGCAGGGACACCGCGTCCTTTTTAATACTTTCGGTGGCTTGCGTCATACCGCACTCACCTCCTTCTTTTCAGTTGTTTCTATATCGGACGACAGTCCCTGGATCTCCATGATCTGGCGGTACAGGCCGTCCTGTTTGCTCAGTTCCGCGGGTGTTCCCAGCTGGCTGACCTTGCCGTGATCCAGCACCAGCACCTGATCCGCCTTGGAAAGGGTCGTGATCCGGTGAGAGATGAGGATGATGGTCGCCGAGCCGAAGCGCTTTTCCAGCGCGCTGCGGATTTTCGCGTCGGTTTCCGTATCCACCGCGGACAGGGAGTCGTCAAAAATCATAATGGGTGTAGGCCGGGTCAGCATCCGGGCAATCGCCGCCCGCTGCTTCTGGCCGCCGGACAGGGTCACGCCCCGTTCACCCACAAAGGTATCATAACCCTTGGTAAATGCCTGGATTGTTTCCTCCAGGCAGGCTGCCCGCACCGCGGCTGCCAGTTCCTCGTCCCCGAGATCCCGGACGGCAATGCCCAGGTTATCCCGCAGGGTACGGGAGAACAGATAGGGCTCCTGCAGCACGATACCGATGTTTCCGCGCAGGTGTTCCAGCGCGATCTTCGAGATATCCGTACCGCCGATGGTAATCCTGCCGCAGTCCGCAGGCAAGGGATACAGACGATCCAGCAGGTACATCAGGGTGCTCTTGCCGGAACCGGTGCCGCCAAGAATGCCCAGCGTGGTGCCGGAGGGGATGGTCAGGCTCACGTCATGGAGCATTTCCTTGCTGCCTTCATAGGCAAAGGTCACATGATCGAAACAGATGTCCCCGTCCATGGGCGGCTTCAGCGCGCCTTCCGGATCCTTTTCTTCCTCAGCGTCCATGATGTATCCGATACGGTCGATCCCGACGCCGGCCTTGGACATTTCACTGATCATCCGGCCCAGCTGACGTACGGGCCAGACCAGCATACCGTTGTAGCTGATAAAGGCGATATATTCTCCTTCCGTGATATTGCCCTTCAGGCAGAAGAGCACACCGAAGACAACCACCAGCATAATCTGGAGGCCTGCAAGCACGTCGGAGGAGGACCAGAAGAAGCTCATCAACCGGCCCATCTTCACCCACAGAGAGGTATAGTACTGATTCTGTTTGTCAAACCGGTCCCGTTCATACCGTTCCCGGCCGAAAGCCCGGACCACCCGCACGCCGGTCAGGTTTTCCTGCGCCATGGCGGAGAGTTTGCCCTCATTTTCGTCACACTGTTCAAACCCCTTGCGGAACTTCCGGTGGAAAAAGAGGGAATAACCCATAATCACCGGGAGGGGGAGCATAGCGATGAGCGTCATACTTCCGTTCATGGAGAACATGAAGCTCATGCTCAGCACCAGCAGGATGCCAATCCGGATCAGGTTCGTCATCTGCTCCGAAATAAAGTTCCGGGTGGTTTCAATGTCACTGGTACACCGCTGGATGATATCCCCGGTGTGATTGCTCATATGCCACTGGAACGGGAGCCGTTCAATATGGCCGAAGAGCGTATCCCGCATGGTCTTGACCAGCCGTTCGCTGGCCTTGGCGTTGGATACACGGAATTCATACCGGGCAGCCGCGCAGACCGCAGCCACAACCAGCACCGCCAGCGCCATAATCCACATCCGCTGACGCAGCACTTCCGTACCACCCAGGGATTCCAACAGGTTCTGCACCGGCTTTGCCAGGTCTTCCGTTCCCTTGCCGCCGATGACGTTATCGATAGTGATCTTGATAATCTGCGGTATGATCATTTCGGTAAACGCGGAGACGGCCGCGCAGATCATACACAGGATGAATAATGCCTTGCTTCCCTTTAAAAAGCGCCAGATCAGTTTGCCCCGGCCCTTCCGGGGCTGAATATGATCCTGCGTCTGCATCTTATCCATATAAAAAATGTCTCCTTACAGTCAGTAATCGTGGTATCCGTTTCTCTGACCCGAAGAAGGCATAAAAACTGCCCGCTGTCGGTTCTCCGACAGCGGGCATGATTTTCGCAACACTCTTTCGCTGCGTTTACTGAATCAGCATCGGAAATATCCTCTGGAAAGAGGAATAACCTTTACTTTATTCCGTAAAGTTCAGACTGAATTACTTCAGTTCAGCGAAGTACTTGATGGTGCGGACCATCTGGCTGGTGTAGCTGTTCTCATTGTCGTACCAGGAAACGACCTGCACCTGATAGGTGTCTTCGTCGATCTGGTTAACCATGGTCTGGTTGGCATCGAACAGGGAGCCATAGGTCATGCCGATGATGTCGGAGGAAACGAGTTTCTCGGTGGTGTAGCCGAAGGATTCAGAGCTCTGAGCCTTCATGGCGGCGTTGATCGCTTCCTTGGTCACGTCCTTGCCCTTCACGACGGCCACGAGGATCGTGGTGGAGCCGGTGGGGACGGGCACGCGCTGGGCGGAGCCGATCAGCTTACCGTTCAGTTCGGGAATAACCAG
>Ga0310786_10004528_pt1 | contig 19355 bp, 10 predicted proteins | sample AusTroGonzalo_MG_FD_203881 | JGI IMG/M metagenome (GOLD analysis project Ga0310786, IMG submission 203881) | Bovine rumen microbial communities from tropical cattle in Woodstock, Queensland, Australia - Gonzalo_03 (v2) (version 2) | ecosystem: Host-associated > Mammals > Digestive system >... | reverse complement strand
TGATCGCGAGGAACCACGTTTTGAGATAGACGAGCAGGGTAAGCCTATTCGCGTGTATTTCAAACATGCCAAAGATGCCAACAAGTTGGTGGAGGAGTTTATGCTGCTGGCCAACAGGGCTGTGGCAGAAAGTGTAGGAGCTCCAGATGGCAAAAGCGAAAATAGTAAATCACATAAGACCCTCCCTTACCGTATTCATGATATGCCCGATATCAACAAACTGGACAATCTTGCAGGTATGGCTTCACGTTTCGGATTCCAGCTCTTGACACAGGGTAAGAAGGAGGATGTGGCACATAGTTTGAACAAATTGCTCAAGGATGTGCAAGGTAATCGTGTACAGAATCTGATAGAGATGGCATCGCTTCGTGCTATGCAGAAAGCCGTCTATTCTACTTATAATATAGGACACTATGGCTTGGGCTTCAAGTATTACACCCATTTCACGTCGCCTATCCGTCGTTACCCCGATTTGATGGTGCACCGTCTGCTGACTCGCTACGAACAGGGTGGGGCTTCAGCCAGTCAGAAGAAATATGAAAACTTGTGTGAGCATTCCTCACAAATGGAGCAATTGGCTGCCAGTGCCGAACGTGCCAGCATCAAGTATAAGCAAGTGGAGTTCATGAGTGACAAACTCGGACAGGAGTTTGATGCCCACATTAGTGGCGTGAACGAATTTGGTATTTATGCCGAGATTGATGAGAACCACTGCGAAGGACTTATTGCCGTGCGTTTCTTGGGTGAAGAAGCCTTTGATTTTGACGACAAGAACTTCTGCCTTGTGGGGCGTCAGACGCATCATCGTTTTTCCCTTGGTGACCCCATCCGCATCAAGGTGGCGCATGCTGACCTTTTCCGCAAGCAACTTGACTATGAATTGGTTTCCCACGAATCTTCTCTTTATACAGCAGAACCAGTTTTCTACGAGCCCTTCGTTCAGACGACCCAAAAGCGTGGTGCCAAGCATACGGGTAAGGCTCCGAAGAGGGAAAGAAAGAATGGAGGCAGACAGAAGATGAGGAAACGGAAGTAGATCCGTATCAACTCGTCTGATCAAGACCACACAACAAGACGGGGATGCGCTCAAAACGCATCCCCGTCCTTATTGATGATCCCTTGTGGGATTATTGCATCACCTTCACGCCGTCAACGATCACGATGCCCTCATAGCTTTCGTCAACAACGATACCGGCTGTGTTGCGGCGGATACCGTCCTTCACTGGCTCTACAGGAGTTACATCTTCGATACCAGTAGCAACATTCTTGAATGTGTCGCCAGAGAGGTATGAGATATGGAAGTCGTCGAAGATCACCCAGTCACCACTTGCACCACCAGTCTTGCGCAGACCGATCTGGAGAGTCTCACCGCTCTTCACCTCAACGCGTACCTTGTTGAGCACCTTTTCAGGAGCCTTCACCTCCCACATGTAGAAGCCGTACATAGACTCTGGGAAGTAATAAGTCGTACCACCTACTTCAACAGCTGCGTCGAATGGTTGTGAGCTCAATTCACCGTGTGTCCATGCCATTTCTGGGTAGTTTGTGAATCCATACAGTTCAGCATCTTCACCTTCGCCCTCTGGAGCGCAGATGGTCATTGCAGTTGCGTATGGTTCGTTGGTGTCTTCATTTACTTCGTATGCTGTAACAACACCCATGAATGATGGCTCAGTACCCTTCAAGCTTTCGATTGCCTTGACGAACGTAGTCTGGTCGTTACTGTCAGAAGTCTTTGCGAAGAGCACGGTATTGTGATTTGCCCAAGCCTCTTCACTACCAGCCTCGTCGTATGCAGCTACCATGTCGGCAGTCACTGTGCTACCTTCGCGGTATGCAGCGAGACAGCTGATTTCGTAAATACCTGCTGGCATGCCAGAGAGGTTCTGATAGAATGTGAAGTTGTTTGAACCAGCATTCCAAACCTCGTAGTTACCACGTGAGTACTCATTGCTCTGTGCATTACCACTTCCTTCGAATGTCCAACCATAACGGTGCCCCTTGCCCCATGCATCAATAGGAGTGACAACACCATCGACTTGATCCAGCTCGAAGCTTGGGTTCACAATCATAGATGTGAGGTCAACAGGAGCTGCCTCCGTAGCCTTGTCAGCACCCAGTGCTTTCATCTTGTTGATGTTGATAGGTGTAGCCAGACTTGAGATGTACTGGTCGAGCGTTTCGATCGTTGCAACAGCAGCAGCAAGGGCACTCTTCTGTTCAGTGAGGGTTGCATTCAGCGAAGCGTCATCGAGCTCCATAGCCTCTGCATATACCTTCACATAGTCGCTATACTTGTTAGCAACCTTGTTGGCACCATCAATGTCCTTGTATGTGTCGTTAGCACCTTCACCCAGTTCGGTTGCTGCCAACTGAGCAGGAGCAAGGATGTCGCTCACGCCAGCCACGCCAGCATTGTTGGTAGCGATGTCAGTATAAGTATCGATGGCCTTATAGTTACCGTATTCCTTAGTTGCTGCAGTGATGTACTTACGTGCATCGTTCAGATAACCTCTGTATTCTTCGAAGAGTGCTACGCCTTCGTATGGCTCCTTGCACTTCGCAATCTGTTCCTCAACATACTTCTTGTCGCCTTCGAATGTGAGCGCTTCAGCAGCTTCCTTCACCTCGGCAATTTCCTGTCTGATGAGCTTGTCCACTGGAGGCTCCTCACCGTAGAAAAGAAGACGGAAACCAGTGTAGTGTGCATTGTAGTCAGACTGACCACCGATAAGGAGCTGTCTGTCAGACACGTGGATGATACCAGTTGTCATTTCCTTCCAACCTGAATCATCAGCTGATTCGAGAGGAGACTTCATCACGTCACCGTCATTGTTCTCCATGAAGATGTTGTGGAAGTTACCATTACCGCTACCCCAACCACGAATGAGGGCTTTCAAGCTATAGTAACCAGAAGGAAGACCTACGATGTTCTGACACACATCCATAGAACCGCTCGTGAATGTGCTTGCGTGCCATGTGTCGGCAGCACCAATCAAACCTCTATCATCATAGTACATATAGAGACCATTGGTCTTACCCTCATAACGGATGCGCTGGAACCACTGGTTCTTCACGTTCTCATCGTTCAGGACGATGTCAACGTCCGAAGCGATCTCCGTGCGCTTCTGCTCCTCTTCATCCACTGTGTAAGTGAGCTTGTCGGCATAGTTACCGTCACCGCCACCTACTGCGCTCAGCCAAGTCTCCTCGTCGATGAAGTAATTACCTTCTTCATCTTGAGAAATCTTCACACCATCGTTCACGAACCATGGGTGGTTGATCACAGCCGAGAAGTCCTTTGCACCATTCTCATCAGCCTCCTGCGTGTCGAGGTAGTCACCACGAGCATCAGCCAGTTCGTTGAAGTACTTCATGCAGAAGTCAAGTGGAGAAATCTCCTCAAAGTCAGCAGCCGAACAACCATTGATCTTACCAAGAATATCATTGTAAGCGCTCTGGAATGCAGCCTTACCAGGATAGTCCGTGCTTTCCATCAATGTCTTTGACTTTGCCAACACGAATGAGAGGTGACCCAGATACTGATACAACTCATCATAGTCGAGGTTGCTCTGCTTGAGGTCTTTGATGAAGTCCAAAAGTTCGTCACCCTCAAGTGTAGCGTATGTCATCTTAGCAATTTCCAGTTCGTCACTGATCTTATCGGCAATGGCAGCCGTGAACGAAGCGTCGAAACCGTCAAATGTTGCTGTGCTGAACTGATCCTTCCATGCCTCCAATTTTGCACTTTCATTATTGTACTCAGTCTCAGCAAATTCTACTTGAGCTTCAGTGGTGTAGCCATCGTTGTAGATCACCTGCCATTCGCTCAAAGCCAACCAGTCCTCTGTCACGTAGTCAGTCTTGCGATAACCAATACGTACATAAGTATCTTTGTCCAGCAAGATGTCAAACTCGTTCCAATAGTAACCTTTTTGGAAGTAGTAACTTGCACCAATGATACTTCTTGGATAGTAGTAAGTCTTTTCAACCTCTACTTCCTTACCTCTAGCGTTGATCTCCTTTGCGATCATCACGAAGCTACCGTCATTTCTCCAGTCGTCGCCGTTTGGAGTCCATCCGCATAATTTTTCTTCGCATGTAATGTCGAAGATGTGACGGATAGGAGTGATGAAGGTACGAGTAACATCCTCGCCTGCTGTTGCACTTGCTTCGTCTGCATAAGTCTCTACGTATGCCCATGCATTCTTCTTGCTCTGACCCTTCTTCCAAGCCTTCAAACAGTCGTCTGTCTGCTGGCCACTGGCGTCACGGTAGCAAGCTTGTACTCTGATAGTGTAATAACCAGCAGGGAACTTAATCACCTGATACAAATCAGGATTGTCGTCTGCCACACGACCATCACCATAGTAACCCATACAGGTGGCACCCTTTTCGTTGTCACCATACATGGCATCATTTTGGTCGATGTAGTCGAAGAAGAACTTCTGACCGACACCTTTCCAGTAGTCACCGAAATTTCCGGCAACACCAGCAGAACCGCCGTTACTCTTTGTTGTCCAAGGCTGTGTAGGATCTATGTCCATCATGCCGAGATCAGCGGCCACATTTTGTCCCTTTTCCCACTTGGATGGGTCAGGATTCTGTGCAAAGGCAGTCATTGAAGCTACCAATGCCAGAAGCAAAGTGTAGATTTTTCTCATAACAAATAGTTTTAATTAGTAAAAAAGTTGATAATTTATTAAAATTGTTTTGGTAAAACTTCCTGCACTTGGTTAGTTCCGTGGTGACTATCGATGACCCTTGTTTGGAAAGGGAAAAATCGACGCATCACTATTCGGGGCAAAGTTCGGGATTTTCTTGTTAAAGAAGTATAAATTATGTAACACGGATTTCAAAATTTGATACAAAAACTTTAAAAAAGCGGAACGGTACGTGATACCATTCCGCTTTTGTTTTCAGCTACGTATAGTTATGTTGCAAATTAGAACTTGAAGTCCACTGCAAAGCGTATTCCGTTCTTCCTCAGTTTGTCGCCTCCAGGTACTGCTGGCAAGTCGGTGTAATTGAGTCGGCGGACATACTGTACGGTGAGCACCTTGAAGATGTTACTGATACCGACCGAGAGCTCCATGTAGGGTTTGTTACCCATAATGAAAGAGGTGTAGTTGCCATCTCGGGTCGGGAAGCGGAAGAGGTCGTTGTCGTTGGTGCTGACAAATGGGTTGTTCTTGTCTGTCAGATGACCATAAAGCATCTTGAAACCGACATATTCACGCAATTTCATCTTCTTCAACAATGGGATGCGGTTGAGGATCTTACCGTCGAAGGACCAGTTGATGAGCAGAGAGACATAGCGGTCGTTGAGGAATTCCATGTTGCGGAGCATATTGAACGACCAACTGTCGAACTGCACAAAGTAAGAGAGGTTTGACTGTGGTGTGAAGAGCATGGGGAATGGCACCTTGTTCCACTGTGCGCCACCTTTCACATACGCCTCAATGCTTCCGCAAGCACCAGGTAACCAGAACTTCTTGAAGATAGTTGCTTCAGTCATGTTATAGTTATACTGACCACCCAGGAAGCCATCCATACCCATTGTGTGCTCCAACGTGATGATAGGTGCATCGTTGTTGATAGGCTGCCGCTGCTGCTTACTGTTGATGAAAGTCTCGCGAGGGGCATAGCGGAAACCAACCTTGATGTCACTGGTCTTGATGTGTGACAACAGGGTTCCATCCACGTTGCGCATATAGATGAGTTTGCCCGTGGGCGTCAGCTTCGAGTGGTCAAGGGTTGCCGACCACGTCATGTGGTTGTTCATCTCGTACTGATACTTCAGCTTCATGTCGTTCACATACATCATCTGGTCCACCTTGCTTGTCTTGAACGAACTGTACATGTTGTCTTTCACCGTGTTGGCGAACTTGTCAACAGGCGACATGTCATCATACATGTAAGAAGCGATGATACTGCGACGTGGGAACTCATGTGCCATGTACTTCTTCTTGTTGAAGGAGTACTCCACCTCAGCCTTATACTTCCATTTCTTATCCTTGGCTCCATAGGCTCCATAACCACGCAGGAAGAGGTGTGGACTGAGGTTACCTGTGGTTTGCAGAGATGCCTGATAGCGCATGCCATCCACATCATTGTGCGAAACAATGGCATTCAACGGAATGAAGTCCACCTTGTTGGGCTTTGGAGTCAGCTCGACAGAGTTTTCGACCACAGCCGTGAGGAGGAACTTCCAGAAGCCACCTAAGTCTTCGTTGATTTTATCTACGCCATTGGCAAGATGATTCTCAGCGTTGGTCAGTTGAACAGGACGGATGGATGCCCAATAAGTGGAGTCCTTGAACTCGGCATCTGCCATCACGCGTTCAATCTGAGGCGACTTGAAGGCTTTCTTGTCTGTGATGGGCGAGAAATCGTAATTGCTGTATTGGGAGTAGCGTTGGCACTGGAACTTGATGGCTCCATAGAGTCCACTCAACTCTACAATCATGTTGTCCACCTTGATCACGCGTTCACCGGTCGGCAAGGTCATGAAATCTTGAATCACCATGAGGTTGTCGACAAAGTTCACGCCGGTGTTGGTAGGCACATTGATGATGGCACGCTTCACCTGATTCAGGTTGTCATCCGTGATGTATAGATGGCCTGCAAATCCGAAATCCTGTGTGTTGTTGGGCAAGAAGGCAACATCAATGCATCGCTCATCACCCACCATGAGGGTGTCCTGTATATAATAATGATAGAAACCAATCGCCTCACTGGTGGAGATAGGACTGATGAACGGGTGCTGGAGCAGACGTATATTGTCCTTGTAGATGTCCACATCGGTGAAGATGTCCTTCACATAGGTGGTCAACATGTCGCCCGACGACAGCATTGACTGGAAACCATCGCTGCGCTTGGCAAGGATGGTGGTCTTCACGGTCTTGGGATCCTTGCGGTAATTCTCCTCTGAAGAGATTTCGTCCACCATGATTGGGATAATCAGTTTACCTGTCTCAGGACAGATTTCAGACAGCAGTGTGTCCTTCGTTCCCTTGATGTCGTTGTAGGAAAACGTCTTCTTTTCGTATTTCTCGAAATGATAGAAATCCTTTTCCTTGATGTCGCTCAGTTTCTTGTTGGCAATGACCTTGCGCATCAAATCTACAGCGGGGTTGTTCTTGCGTGAGTACTTGATCTTTGCCTTCTTCACGACCACTTCGCCCAAGAGGATTTCGTCAGAGTACATCTTGATAATCTGACCCCGAATCTCCTGCCTTCCACGTGGGACGGTTACTGCGACAGTTTTGTAACCCAAAGAGGAGATCTCGAGCTTGTCGTATTTGTCGAGAATGGGCAGGACGAAGTTTCCGTCGATGTCTGACGAACGTCCCTCCGATGTTCCGACGTACTTGACGGCAGCAAAAGGGATGGGCTCGCCTGTGGCAGCATCAAGGACTTGACCGTAGAACTGCGCAAAGGAAGCGATAAACGAGAAACTAAAAACTAAAAAGAGAAATATCTTCTTCATATCAATCGTTAATAAGGCACTTACCTGTCATCTCCTTAGGCTGCTCCAGACCCATGATGTGGAGGATAGAAGGAGCTACGTCTGCCAAGACACCATTCTCTACTGTGGCATTCTTGTTCTCTGTCACGTAGATGAATGGAACAGGATTGAGTGAGTGTGCTGTGTTGGGTGTGCCGTCTGCGTTGAGGGCGTTGTCTGCGTTACCGTGATCGGCGATGATGATGGTCTCATAGTCCATCTTCTTGGCTGTCTCCACAACCTCGTTCACGCACTGGTCAATGGCTTTCACTGCGGCCTCGATGGCAGTGTAAACACCTGTGTGACCCACCATGTCGCCATTGGCGAAGTTCACCACAATCCAGTCGTACTTGTTGGTCTTGATGGCTTCCACCAGCTTATCCTTCACTTCGAAGGCAGACATCTCTGGCTTCATGTCGTAAGTTGGCACCTTTGGAGAGTTCACCAAGATGCGGTCTTCGCCAGCGAATGGCTCTTCACGACCACCGTTGAAGAAGAAGGTGACGTGAGCATATTTCTCTGTCTCAGCTGTGTGCAACTGCTTGAGTCCCTTTGATGCGATATATTCGCCGAGGGTGTTCTCCACGTTCTCCTTGGGGAAGAGGATATGTACACCCGTGAAGGATGCGTCGTATGGTGTCATGCAGTAGTACTGGAGTCCTGGGATGGTCTTCATGCCCTGCTCTTCCATATCCTTCTGTGTCAGCACGATAGTCAACTCCTTCGCGCGGTCGTTGCGGTAGTTGTAGAAGATGACCACGTCGCCTTCTTTGATGCGACCATCCACGTTGCAGTTGATGAGTGGCTCCATGAACTCGTCGGTGTTCTTGTGCTCTTCAGTGTGGCTGTCATAGCAGGACTGTACGCCTTCCACCATGTCTGCCACCTCACGTCCCTTACCATGTACCAGCTGGTCGTAAGCCACCTTGATGCGATCCCAACGCTTGTCACGGTCCATTGCATAGAAACGGCCGATGATGGAGGCGATAGCACCTACACCCACCTCGTCAATGTGCTTCTGCAAGTCAGCAATGAAGCCCTTACCAGACTTTGGATCAGTGTCACGACCGTCCATGAAACAGTGTACATAGCAGTTCTCGATGCCATACACCTTGGCGATGTCGATGAGCTTCAGGATGTGGTTGAAGGCAGAGTGCACGCCACCCGTCGAGGTCAAGCCCATCAGGTGAACGCTCTTGCCGTTCTCCTTCGCATAGCTGTAAGCCGACTTGATCTCAGGGTTCTCCAAGATGGAGTCATCCGCACAGGCGCGGTTAATCTTCACCAAATCCTGATAGACAATACGTCCAGCGCCGATATTGAGGTGTCCCACCTCTGAGTTACCCATCTGTCCGTCGGGAAGACCTACGTTTTCACCCGAAGCCTGCAGCTCAGAATGTGGATAGTTTGCGTTCAAGTAGTCCATGTAAGGTGTGGGTGTCTGATCAATCACGTCACCCTTGCTTTTGTCACCGATTCCCCAACCGTCGAGAATCATCAAAAGTGCTTTCTTTGCCATAATAACCAAATATTTTTTTGTAGTTGAATTTATCGCGAATGTGTCTTGAATTTCTTTGGAAATTCGAATTTGCGTGCAAAGGTACGACTTTTTCGGCAAAAGAAGAGGCTCTTTTATTAAAAATGTGTACCTTTGTGCCCATTGAACACTCAAAAACTGGGATATGAATATGAAGAAAATCTTTTTGCCACTATTTGTTGTGGCCATTGCTGTTTTGGTCATTTGTGGCACCACTTCTTGTAAGAATGTAGCCAAATTGGGGGTTGGCAGTTCGTCTGACAGCGACTCTGTTGCTGTAGCTTCTGAATCCGTTTCCTCTGAATTGCCACGTACGTTGGACAATGCACCTGCCCCCAAGGGCAATATCACCACTTGGCTGGTGGCAGGCTTTAACGAGGACGGATATGCTCGGATGTTCATTGTCGAGGGCGATGAAAGTCGGTTTGTTCAGGACAATCTTGGAACAACAGACACCATCTACGTGCTCCGACTCGTCAGCTACGAGCAAACCGAGGACGAAAAGGAGCAGACCGAGGATGGTGGCACCTATGAGAGCTTTGGCGGTCCGCTTGTGGTCGATGCCTACGACCCCGCAACCAAGGAGTTCGTGGGTCGCTACGACGGCTCTTATAGTGGTGGAAGCGAATACGATCAGTCAGGAGAATTTCTTCATGGAGGTGAATCCTATTCTGGCACTTTCACGAAAGCTGATGGCACGAAGGAGGAGTTCTCTTACTATGGCGATTGATATTCTTGGCGCATAGATTGCGTAAAGATGCTTGCTGATGGAACTGATGACCCGCATAGACATTCCTGAGTCGGAATGGAAGATGAAGACTGGCGCAAAAGTGCTGCTGGTGGGTTCGTGCTTTGCTGACGAGATAGGGGAGAAGATGGTGCGAGGCGGCTTTGAGGCGATGGTGAATCCTTTTGGTACACTCTACAATCCTGCGAGCATCGCTGCAAGTTTGTTGAGAAGCATCAGTGAGAAAGAATATACGGCCGATTCCGTAGAACTGATTCAAAATGAATCAGATGGGATGTGGCATTCGTGGATGCATCATAGCAGTTTCTCCTCACTCGATGTGGCAACACTTGTCGAAAGAATCAACGGCACCACCCATTGTGTGGCTGATTTCCTGCGGGAGGCAGATGTGCTGATTGTCACGATGGGCACAGCCATCATCTATCGGTTGAAGGAGACGGGCATGTTGGTGGCCAATTGCCACAAACAGTTAGACAGCCTTTTTGTGAGGGAACGATTGAATTCTTATGACATCGTTGACCAGTGGGAGATGCTCCTGCAACTGTTGGAGAGCGTGAATCCGAAGTTGAAGGTCATCTTCACCGTTAGTCCGATTCGTCATAAGCGTGATGGATACCATGTGAACCAGGTCTCGAAGGGGATTTTGCTCCAAGGGGTAGATGAAATCGTCAATGGTAAATCGTCAAATAGTCAATGCTTTTACTTTCCCTCTTATGAAATCATGATGGATGAACTGCGCGACTACCGCTTCTATGCAGATGATATGATACATCCATCGGAAAAGGCGGTTGAGTATATCTGGCAACGATTCCAAGACACTTACTTTGATAACAAAACAAAAGATGCTGTGGCAAAGGCAACAAAAGAGTGGGTACGACACCAGCATCGCCAAATAGTAAATAGTAAATTGTTAAATAGTAAATGACATACACGATTGATGAAATTGCGCAAGTCATTGGCGCAGAGAGAAAGGGAACGACAGAGGCGAAGATTAATTGGCTGTTGATTGATAGCCGAAGCCTTTGTTTCCCAGAGGAGACGCTCTTCTTCGCATTGAAAACGGAGAAGAACGATGGACATAAGTATATAGAGGAGTTGTACAGGAGAGGTGTGCGCAACTTCGTGGTGGAGAGCCTTCCCATTCAAGGGACGAAGGACTGTAACTTTTTGATGGTGAAGTCACCTTTGAAGGCTTTGCAGGATCTGGCAGCTTATCATCGCAGTCAGTTGGACATCCCCGTGATTGGCATTACGGGCTCAAACGGAAAGACGACAGTGAAGGAGTGGCTGTACCAGTTACTTTCACCCGATTTCAATGTGTGCCGTTCACCTCGCAGTTACAACAGCCAGGTGGGTGTGCCGTTGAGTGTGTGGCTCATTAATCCTCATAACGACCTTGCCATCATCGAGGCAGGTATCTCGCAGTCGGGCGAGATGGCGAAGCTGGAACGCATCGTCAAACCCACTATCGGTGTGATGACCAATTTGGGTGCGGCGCATCAGGAGAACTTTATGAGTTATGGCATCAAGTGTGCTGAGAAGATGCAACTCTTCAAGGACTGCAAGACGTTGGTGCTCAATTCGAAAGATGCGACCATCCTGCAATGTGCGGAAACCTTGCCTGAGCGTGTGAAGCGCGTCAGCTTACAGGTGCGACAGGTGGAGAAGGACAACGATCATGCCACGATACGGTTTGAACATGAGGGACAGATTGGTCAATACACCATCCCCTTCATTGATGATGCCTCCATCGAGAACTCCATCACGTGTTTCTCGACAGCGTTGACCGTGTTCACGGGCGACATCCGTGTGCTTTGTGAACGCATGAGCCGGTTGGAGCAGGTGGCGATGCGTCTGGAGGTGAAGGATGGCAAGAATGGATGTACGCTGATCAACGATTCCTATAACTCTGATGTGCAGTCACTTGACATCGCGCTTGACTTCATGAGCCGTCGCCCTGAGACGAAGAAACAGCATCGGACGCTGATTCTGAGTGATATCCTTCAGAGTGGAGAAACACCACGTAGCCTCTATTCGCGTGTGGCACAGATGGCTGCCTCGCGTGGCATTGAGAAGGTGATTGGTGTGGGTGAGGAATTGACGGCTTGTGAGGGCTATTTCCCGATGGAGCACTATATGTTCCGCACGACTGACGCCCTGATTCATAGCGAGGTGTTTGAGCGGTTGCGCAATGAGTTCATTCTCATCAAGGGTGCCCGTCAGTTCCGGTTCGACAAGGTGAGCGACCTCCTGACGCTGAAAGTGCATCAGACCATCCTTGAGGTGAATCTTAATGCCCTTGTCAACAATGTGCGCTATTATCGCCGTTTCATGAAACCTGAGACAAAGATGGTGTGTATGGTGAAGGCGAGCGGTTATGGTGTGGGTTCGTTGGAGACGAGCAAGACCTTGCAGGACAATGGTGTGGATTACCTGGCTGTGGCTGTGGCTGATGAGGGTGCCGACCTTCGTGAGGCGGGCATCACTGCCAACATCATGATCATGAATCCGGAAACCACCTCGTTCAAGATGCTGTTCGACTATAGCCTTGAACCCGAAGTGTTCAGTTTCGACCTGCTTGAACAACTGATTTATGCTGCTGAGAAGGAGGGCATCACCAACTTCCCCATCCATATCAAGCTCGATACGGGCATGCATCGCCTGGGCTTCAATCCAGAGAAGGATATGCCACGCCTCATTGAACGTCTGAGCCGTCAGACAGCACTGGTTCCTTGCTCTGTGTTCAGTCATTTCGTAGGTAGCGATGGTGACGAGTTCGATGCGTTCTCTCATCGTCAGTTTGACCTCTTCGACCGAGCCAGCCGTCAGTTGCAGGCAGCTTATTCCCATAAGATCATTCGCCACATCTGCAATTCCGCAGGTATCGAGCACTTCCCGGAATACCACCTTGATATGGTGCGTCTGGGTTTGGGATTGTATGGCATCAATGCCCGCAACAACCATATATTAAATAATGTGGCGACGCTCAAGACTACCATCTTGCAGATTCGCGATGTGCCTAAGGGAGACAGCATCGGCTATTCGCGCCGTACCGTCCTCGACCGTGACAGCCGCATCGCTGCCATTCCTATCGGTTATGCCGACGGACTCAATCGCCACCTCGGCAATCGGGGTTGCTACTGCCTGGTGAATGGTCAGAAAGCCGACTATGTGGGCAACATCTGCATGGATGTCTGCATGCTTGATGTGACGGGCATCGACTGCAAGGAGGGCGACCAAGTGGAAATCTTTGGCGACAACTTGCCGGTCACAGTACTGAGCGATGCGCTGGGAACCATCCCATACGAGGTGCTCACAGGCATCAGCAATCGTGTTCAACGGATTTATATACAGGAGTGAATGAGAAAGTTACTTGTACTTATATTTTTGGTCATTTGTCAACTGTCAACTGTCAACTGTCTTGCCCAGCGAATGATTTGCCGATCCAGCCGATTCTACGTCGAGGATCAGGCGCTTCCTCAGCGTGTGGACCCGATACTTCAGGATAGCTGGTACCAGGACACCCCTAATAATAATATGTGTCCGCTGGACAAGGATGGCAAGCGCTGCTTGGTGGGTTGTGTGGCCACTGCGATGACGCAGGTGATGCACTATTGGGAGTGGCCAAGAAAGGGAATGGGCTATTATGAATATGTGGATGAGAAAGGATGCGGACAGAAACTCTCTGCGAATTTTGGAGAACACAAATACGATTGGCCGAATATCTTGGATCATTACAAAGAAGGACAATACACCTCAGCCCAAGCCGATGCCATCGCCCTGTTGAGCAGCGATTGTGGCATCGCCGTCAATATGATATATGGGGCAGAAACGAGTGGGACTCGTTCCGTTTATCAGCCCATTGCCTTAGCGAATTATTTTGACTATGATAGGGGTATTCAGATGCTTTTCCGTGACTTTTATTCGTTGGAGGAGATAACCCTGATTTTGAAGAAGGAATTGGCGGCGGGTCGTCCTGTGCTGGCTGCTGGTGGCAACAATGTGAGAAGTCACGCTTTCGTGATAGACGGCTACGATGAGAACGACTGGTTCCATCTGCATGTGGGTAATCCCGATAATGAGGAAGACGGATGGTCGTATCTGCCTTATATGGTTCCTGACCACCCCACGTGGTATGACAAGGACAGTCCAGAGAATGGCATGAATCTTCTGCAGATTTTCACGATTGGTGTGATGCCTTCTGCCGATGGTCGCGCCACAGGTATCGAACGGCACAACTTCGCCTTTCAGTATATCAATGCCGTGAAGGAAGAAGAGAATTCACGTCCTGTCTATCCTCGCAAGAATGTGTCGGTCACCGTTCATGACCTCTCCAATGTGGGTTGGAATCTTCTGGGTGATTCTGTGGCCATCATGCTGAAACAGGACGATGATTTGGTGTGTCCGCTCTATGTCTATGACCACGAATTCCAGTTGGAAGAGGTGGAGGACACCACCTATACCGACACCTTGCAAATAGCCTTCCCCGCTGAGGTGAAGGATGGGGTTTATACGATGGTGCCGATGTATCGTGACAACGCGCTTGACGGAGGGAAGGAGTGGCGAGAGGCACGCACCACGACCGGCAGACCTAACTATCTGATTGCCCAAGTGACTGGAGAGAACGTGACGCTCAGCAGCGATACCGCTTCCATTGCCTATCTGACATTGGAGGACTACGACTTCCCCGACTACATGATACACAACACCAATCCAGAGTTCAGCCTTACCTTCAAGAACCATAATGCGGAGATGGCTGGTTACTTCTACCTGAGACTGGAAGATGTGAATAACCCCGACAGGATCTTCACGATGCAAAAGCAGGGTCTGACCCTCGCCAAGGATGAGGTGAGCACCAGGACATTCAAGAAGAGCAAGATCTATATACCTAATTTGGGGACATACCGTCTGCGCATCTTTTACCAAAACGATCTTTTTGCCGATTACTTGTATGAGTTCGTGCTTCCCAAAGACATCATCATCACCATCCTTTCTGGGGATGAATGGGAAATAGCAGAGAGGTGATAGAGGTAAGAGGTGAGAGGTGAGAGGTTAGAATTGGAAATAGATGAATTGCACCTTTTCTCCGCCCAACATGATGGTCGCGAAAAAGACGATCAGATAACATGCCATTCGAATCCATTGAGAGGATTGCCATCCTTGATTTTTCCATTGGAAGGGGTGTGTAGCCTCTTTCATCAACCATTCGGTGATAACAAGCAAAGCAATCAACAGCAGCGGCATCTTGCTGCATTCTGGGGCTGCCATCCAGTTCGGATTGAACATGTGGCTGAGGTAACCCCATGCCATTCCCACATCTTCGGCTCTGAAGAACACCCAACCGATGAGCACCGCGATGAAGGTGATGTATTTCACGGGCAGTTTGTACACCAGCGCATGATAAGCGCCCCAAAGGACGAACGTCCAGTTGCTGCCATGCCACAGACCGCTGAGCAGGAATACGGTCAGGATGTTCAGTTCCCTTCTGAGCTTCCCCTTCCGATTACCGCCTAACGGGATGTAAACATAGTCCTTGAACCACCCCATGAGTGTGATGTGCCACCTGCGCCAGAAGTCCTGCATCGAAGTGGCAAGGTAGGGTTTGTTGAAGTTTTGCGAGATGTTGATGCCAAACAGCTTGGCTGAGCCTACCGCCATATCGCTGTAACCCGAGAAGTCTCCGTAGATTTGGAAGGTGAAATAGAGGGCACCCAACCAGAGTGTGGGCAGACTGAGCGTCGCATAGTTGGAGAAGATGTAATCGACCTGTGCTGCACAATTGTCGGCAATCAGCATTTTCTTCACCAGTCCCCACAGGATGAGGCGCAGTCCTTCAGTCGCTTGGGTGTGGTCAAACCGACGTTGGCTACTGAATTGCGGCAACAGGTTCTTCCCTCGTTCGATGGGACCAGCCACCAGCTGTGGGAAAAAGCAGATAAACGTCAGGAATTGCAGGATGGAACGGGTGGGTTCAATCTCTCTCCTGTAGCAGTCAATCACGTAGGCAGACAATTGGAAGGTGTAGAAACTGATGCCCACAGGCAGGATGATGTGCAGGGTGGGCATATCAGCATGAAGTCCCCACAGGCTCATGAGTGCGGCGAGGTTATCGGCAAAGAAGTTGAAGTACTTGAACACGCCCAGAACGCCAAAGTTCAGCATCAGCGACAGGATCATCCACACCTTCCGCTTTCTCGCTTTCTGCATCTGATGGATGAAGAGGTAGTTGAGCAGGCAGGTACCCACCATCAGTCCCAGACAGGGCACACTCCACCAACCATAAAACACCATGCTGGCCAGCAGAACCACCCAGTTCTGTGCCTTCACCCCTCTTGCCGCCCAGTACAGGGCGAAGACCATCGGAAGGAAAAGTAAATATGTCAGCGTGTTGAACAACATGGTGTTATGGACAATTTGATGATGGACGATTGACCATTTCAGCCAAGACGGCCTTGGTCAGTTTTTGGGCTCCTTCGTGGTTGAGGTGGTCTGAGTCATAGAAGTCGTCGGAAGTGAAACGCTGGTCTGCCTCCCAATCCAGATAGGTCACCGACGGATTATCTTGCAACAGCTTCTTCAGCGCTTGGTCATTGATGTGCCGCTGTCGTGGGTCTTCATGTTTCCTGAAGGTGGCAGACACGGGGGTGTTCAGCAGGATGACCTTGATGTGCCGCGCTTGGCAATAGTCGAAGATGTCACGCAGGAAACCTTCGTTCAGCTTCACGATGTCGCTGTTGTGACAGGTGTTGGCTTCGGCTCTGTTCTTCCCATCGTCCCATTCCTGCGGACGTGCCTCTTTCGTGTATTCTGTTGCCCATCCGAGCGCATCCCATCGGTTCCTCCCTGGGGTGAACAGGCTTCTCAGCTTTTCCGTGACCAATGGCATATACATCACCTCAAACCCATACCAGCTCAGGCGTGGGTGAAGGTCACAATCCATATAGATGCGGTAGCGCATAGCCTGGAATTCCTCCTTGGGCACACTTTCGAAGTCTTCCCACAGCAGGGAATAATCGACATTCAGGATCACGGTCTTGAGCTCCTTCATCGGATAGTGCTGCAACAGATAGCGGTCGTAGCGGTAGGTCTGCGATTGTTGTGCCAACGAGAATGCTCCCTCTCCCAACAGGTCGGGACGGATGCCGTAGAGGTTGTGGCTGTTGCCCAACACAAGCGTCTTCACCTTGTTCGAGTGCTGCAACATCCATTGGTGCTTGTCACGGGCAATGTTGGGCATGCTTTCCACATACACCTCCATCGCTGTCAATACAGCCAGTACCGCCAAGGCGAAGCACCCAAGTTTCAGCAGGAAGGACTTCATGACTCACGTGCTTTCAGACTGGCATAATAGCCCAATTTGTAGAGGGAGAAGAAGAGGAGTACAGGATGTGCTGACAGCAGATTCCGTTTGAGCAGACCGCCAAACATCGCATGAAGACCGCTGGCGACACCACCCAGATGCCACTTGCAGAGTCGTTGGTATGCTCTTCCCACATGGCTGTGCTGTTCCATCCGTTCTCCCAGCGCCTTCAGCGTGCGCAGGGCTTGTTCGCTCTTCTCAAGAAATCGTTCGTTGGTGTCCAGTCCCGTATGGATGAGGGGATTGTCGATGTGCAGGATGCTGATGCCCCGTTTCTTCAGTTCCACGCCAAAGAGCGCATCCTCATACCCATACTCTCGGCAGTTTTTGTCGAAGAGGATGCAGAGAAACGTGGAACGTCGCATCATGAAATTGAAAGTGGTGAACTTGCTGTAAGGTTGCAGACTCCGTTCTGCCGCACTGCGATGACCGTCCGCCTCCTTCTCATACTTGAAACGCAAGGAACGGTGTGGGTCGTGGTTCTCCTGTTGGTGCAGCAATCCGCCCACCACCACATCTGCCTTCCCGATATGCTGATAATAGGTGGCAAGAAAATCTGGTTTCTCCACTTTGGCGTCGCTGTCGATAAAGAGAATCCATCCGTATGTGGCCTCCCGTGCCAGCAGGTTACGGATATTGGCAGGTCCCACATTCTCCTTGTTGACGATATGGCGACAATGGCTCAGTTCCGTGATTTTGTGGTTGGCAATGATGTTCACCTGCGAACGGCTTCCATCCTCTGCCACCAGTATCTCATAGGGAATGCCCAAGCCCTCTGCCTGCTCGTGCAGGTCAGCCACCAACTGATAACAGGTGTAGTCACGTGTGGGAATAAGGATGGACAGCATACCGTCAGATTTTGGATGCAAAGGTAGCACAAACCCAAGACAGTACAAAATAAAATGGCTTTTATTTCCATTTCTGTTGTGGATGTGGATTATCTACGCACTTTCTTGCCGTTCCGGATATAGATTCCCTTGTGCGGATGACTCACCCGACGGAACCGTATTTTCTGCCTCGGGGAGCCGAACTCACCCTGCCGGAACCGTATTTTCTGCCTCGGGGAACCGAACTCACCCTGCCGGTACCGTATTTTTTCATTGCATCGGCTCTTATATCGGTATATAAGAATTCATGCAAGCTGCTTCGGCTCTTATATCGGTATATAAGACATGATGCAATCCACTTCAGTTCATATATATGTATATAAGCCTTCTCGCAAGTTGCATCAGTTCTTATATAGGTATATAAGGATTGTCGCAAGTTGCATCAGTTCTTATATAGGTATATAAGGCTTGTCGCGACGGCAAAATCACGAAAAGTTAGATGAAGTTCGGCTCCCGAGGCAAAAAAATGCGTTCTCATAGGCTGAGTTCGTTCCTCCGAGGCAAAAAAATGCGTTCTCATAGGCCGCAATTCGATGTCGCCTTCGTTCTTCTCTTCTTGAGGTACCACATGACACCGTACACCAATAGCGCAATTAACAGCACATAGCACACAATGGCAACAGGACTTAACCATGCAGGAGGCAGAATGGTGATGCGCAGTTTTGCCACATCGCCGTTCCACACCTCTGGGTTGAAGCTGGCCTGAATTTCCAAGTCATAAGTGCCTACTGCCAGGTTGGTCAGTTGCAACATGTCTGCACGACGATTGAGCACCCATGGTTCATCTGGATTGAGGCGATACCTGTACCATACGTTGACGCCATGCTGGAAGACAGGTGTGGCATAGTTGATGGCGAACGTGTTTTGGCTATACTTCAAGGTCAATTTCTTGGTTGTGTAGAGGGTCTGCTTCAGAATGTCGGTGCTGTCGCCAGGAAGGATGAACCTGCCATTCATGTAGAGATTCAGGATATAAGGAGTCAGACGTTCTTCTGGCGCATTATACATATTGGGATCAAAACTCACCAGACCCTTATAGGTGCCCACGTACACCCTGCCGTTCTTGCCAATATAGCCCGCAGAATAGTTCACGTAATCTGACGGCAGACCATTGTCAGTCGTGAAGTGGCGGAGCGACCCATTATCGATGTTGTAACTGTAAAGTCCGTCGAACGTGTTCAGCCACAAGTTGTGTTTGTCATCTTCCATGATGTTGTTGACGGACTCCTGTGTCAAATGTTTCGACACTGTCAGCTGTCTCGTCTTCCCACTTCGGGCATCGTAACCCATCAAGCCGCGATTGTCGGTGCCCA
>Ga0310786_10004526_pt1 | contig 19364 bp, 8 predicted proteins | sample AusTroGonzalo_MG_FD_203881 | JGI IMG/M metagenome (GOLD analysis project Ga0310786, IMG submission 203881) | Bovine rumen microbial communities from tropical cattle in Woodstock, Queensland, Australia - Gonzalo_03 (v2) (version 2) | ecosystem: Host-associated > Mammals > Digestive system >... | reverse complement strand
TCTGGGTGAAGGGAAGCGGTTCCACCATGGAGGCCGCCCTGAAGGACGCCTGTAAGAACTTCGGCATCAGCATCACCGTCACGTCCGGGAAAATTGCATCCATGAACAATGTCGTCGACGGCAACCTGTACCTCTGGGGATGGAACGGCAGCAGCTGGTTCTGCAAGAACAGCGGCGGAGAACTCCTCCAGCTGAGTGACCTCAGCGTCACCGAGACGACCTACGTCGCCGTGGTCCACGGCGCCAAGACGACCAGCGGCGATGCGCCCGCGGTCAAGACCACCCCTTCGAAGATCTCCTGGTACTACGGAGACACCATCGAGCCCGGCTCCGGGAAGCTGGTCACATTCTATGTGGACAACAACTTCATCTACACCCACTTCGTGAGCAAGAGGACCGATGCCAGCGACTACCACACGCTCCTCGTCCAGGGACTCTGGGTAAGAGGATACGCAGACTACGGCAGCTTCGTCGGCGCCGCCTTTGAGAATGCTATGCAGCGCATCGGATACGACTACAGTTATGAAGCCGGATGGGTCCCGTACATCAACGACTGTACCGGAGGTAACTTCCTCCAGAGCATCTGGGACAACCAGTCGAGGGATTGGTACAAGGACACCAATGCACACTTCTTCGGAACGGAACTCGTCGATGATGTGGACTATGCGGCTATAACCTATGGTGCATGGGGCGGAGAGACCGGATACGACAAGCCTCCTCTACCACTCCAGAAACCTGGACAGTGTACCTGGGCATATTGAGCGTGACATGATGAGAATACTCAAAACCCTAATGGTGGCGGTCGCAGTGACAGCGTTGCTGCTGACCGTCATCCCCTTAACACCCGTCGATGCGGCACCGGAAGGAACATCCGTCGCATACGACGGGACCACCTACCACTACGTGCGCTACTCAGTACCTCAGTACTACAGCGTAATGACGGGGTTCGATGCGGGGACGGATACATTCATGCGTCTCCAGAGCCGTCTGGAAGGCTACGAGGTCACCCAGATCTCCGACGGTGTCCTGGCCGATTCGCCCAATGTCACCGTCTTCGTCATCCCTGAGGGGATTAAGACCATCGGGGCTTCGGAATTCAAGAACTGCGGCAAGCTCCAGACCATAATCTTCCTCGGAGAGATGCCCGAATTCGACGATAACACATTCTCAGGCGTCAAAGCAGGCGTGCAGGTACAGTACCTGAGCGTCCATTCCGATTCCTGGTCGAAATTCAGTGCCCTTCCCAAATCGGAACTGAAGGTCTACGAGTACCGGGGATCGAACTGCTCCTTCTCGTACTACGAGATGGACGGCTCCGTCACGATCTACAAACAGAAGAGCGGACAGAAGATCGAGATCCCCTCCAGTCTGGATGTCGGCGGCAGGAACGTTCCTGTCAAGCACATAGGTGCATCGGCCTTCGAGTACGACGAGACCAGCACCCAAGATAAGATAACCTCTGTCACCATATCCGAAGGGATCGAGTTCATAGACATTGCGGCATTCAAGTACTGCGAGTTCATGGAGACGCTGTCCCTCCCGAGCACCCTCAAGGTCATCTATGACGAGGCGTTCCGCATGCCTATAGACTCCACCAACTGGAATCGCTCGGCATTGAAGGCCGTCACCCTTCCCGACACCCTCGAGTATATCGGATTCGAGGCGTTCCGCATGTGCTACAACCTGAAAACCGTGGTCGTGCCGGATTCCGTCACATACTACGGGGACGGCGCCTTCAGGGTCTGCTCGTCCATGGAGAGCATCTCTCTCGGAGAAGGCATCAGATCCCTCGGAGAGAGCTCATTCGACCATTGCCATGCATTGGTGAGTATCAAGTTCCCCTCGAAGCTCGAATCCATCGGAGGACAGTGCTTCGCACAGAACCGTTCGCTCAAGTATGTGACCATCCCCGATTCTGTCAAGACCATCGGCGGTGGGGCCTTCAACGGATGCTCCTCCCTCAGCGAGATCGCGCTGAGCGACGATGCCGTGATCGGCAACAACTGCTTCGGCAGCTCATCCCCCATGACCGTGAGGATCACCTCATCCAGCAACAGCGGACAGGGGATCGTCAAACAATACATCACCGGAAACGACTGGCAGCTCCCCGGTGCGGACGGCAGACTATCGCTGCTGATCATCGACACCCAGGATGCCCTGAACGTAGACATCAAAGGAGATTCTGCGACATTCATCAGGTTCACCGAGAGGGGCGTCAACACGACCGGAGGGACCTATATCGACAACGGAAAGCTCCTTTTGGGACCGGATCGCGCCGGAAAGACCTTCGGAGCGACCAACGACAGCTGGTACACCAAGGATGTTGCCACTATCGTGGTCTCCTCCTCGGATTCCACGCTTGGGACCGTCACTCACGGAGGGACCTATGAGAAGGGAACAGAGATAACTCTGAATGCGACCGCCAAGAGATACGTCCTGTTCAAAGGATGGAGCGATGGAGTCACCGACACGTCCAGAAAGATAACTGTCAGCACAGACCTCGACCTCACCGGATTTTTCGAGGCCGCACCTACTAGCACACTGACGATAACCATTAACCCTGCAGGCAGCGGGAACTATACCGGTGCCGGAAAATATGTGACTGGAGACACAGCGAAGATCTCGGCAACACCGAAATCTGGATATCACTTCATCGGCTGGAGCGACGGTTCCACGGATGAATCAAGAGAGATCATAGTCGACAAGGACATACAGTTGGTAGCCTCATTCGGGAACCTGACTGTATCCTTCGATACGAACGGAGGGAAGGTTGCGGTCCCCCCGATGTACTCCAATGAAGGCTGGGAGATAACCTTGCCCGGCTCGAACGAGATTCTGGATGGCAAGAGCATCACGAAATGGCTGATCGACGGCGTCGAATACAAGGTCGGCGCATCATACACCGTTCATGATTCCGTAACTGCCACTGCTATCTGGGAAGGAGGGGCCCCCTCCGGTACCGACAACACATGGATGATCATAGTCGCGGTCATAGCAATAATCCTGATCGCCATCATAGCATTGATCATCGTCAAACGCAATTCCAACAAAACTAGGTGAAAACACATGATTGACAAGAAAAAGATATTGGCCGTCACATTGATGGCCGTATTGGTTGCCGCCGTTGGCGTCTTCATCGTCACAGACACATCTGCAGACGATGAAGTCTACTTCATGGATGGCGGCATCCGCTACGTCGTCACAGACGAGGCAAACAAGACCGTGTCTGTGGCGCCTCTGGAGACAGGAAAATATGCGACGGACACAGTCCTGACCATACCTGCCACCGCCACTGATGGAACGACCACATACAACGTCACCGGAATCGCCGACAAGGCATTCAACGGCGCGAGCGGCCTCTACGGTATCGCGCTCCCCGAAGGCCTAATCACCATCGGCGATTCGGCTTTCCGCTCCTCTGCCGTCTATCAGGACCTCGTCCTGCCCTCGACGGTCCAGTTCATCGGAGAGGACGCCTTCAACAGCTGTGCCATAACCGGGCTCGACCTGAGCATGACCGCCGTCACTGAGATCGCGGACTCTGCATTCTACAGCTGTAAGAACCTCAAGTGGGTCAAGCTGAACGATTCCATCGAGACCATCGGTCCGAGCGCTTTCGCAGCCGATGCCAAGGTATCCGAGTTCGACTTCGGGGGATCACCCGTCAAGTCCATAGAGGACAGGGCGTTCCAGAACTTCGGAACCGGCATTAATTTCACCATCCCGGCCAGTGTGACCGAGATCGCGCCCTCCGCATTCAGTAGCGCCAAGATCGCCGCATACAGCGTCGAGGATGGCAACACGGCCTTCAAGGCCGTTGCCGGATGCCTCCTCAACTTCGACGGCGACAGACTTCTTAACTACCCGATCAGCAGCACGGCGACCTCATTTGTCGTCCCTGCAGGAGTCACCACTCTCGCCGAGGATTCGTTCTACTATGCCACGTCCCTGAAGGCCATATCCCTCGACAATTCCGTTGTCCTCGAGGATTACTCGCTGACCATGACCGGCATCGAGACCATGACCATCACTCAGACAGGGGATCTTCCGGAGGGCTACAGCGGTATCATTCAGTCATACTTCACCAGGGACGATGGATATTGGACCATCACCAACATCAGCATCAAGCACCTCATAATCGACAGCGAATACGCCGTGGATATGGCCGGTCTATCCGGTAAGGGCGGCGTATACGTCGACTTCACTGAGAGGAGCACCAACACTGTCAACGGAGACTTCCAGGACGATGGAAAGGAAGTACCCTCTGCGGACAGGGCAGGAAAGAGATTCTCCTGCAACTCCAGCGATGCCTCCAGGGTCTTCGAGCTCGACAACACCCGCTTCGTGACCGTCACCGTGGAACCCAAGGAAGGCGGAACCATCGAAGGAGCCGGCTCCATCGCCATCGGCGAGGAATGCACGCTCACCGCCACACCCAACAGCGGATATATGTTCGCATACTGGAACGGCAACCCCACTCTGACCGATCCCACCTACAAGTTCATCGTCACCGGAGATGTGAACATGGTCGCGACATTCGTGATCACGGAGAACACATTCTTCACCGTACCTTCGGAAGCGGAATTCCAGATGACGAAGAACCTCGGTATCGCCCCGGAGAATGCCAAGCCCTCTTCCTACAACTACTACAACTTCATACTCATCGACTACACCGACAAGAAGGACAACGGCGACGGTACGGTCACCTACTCGTACAAGCTCGAGAACGGTACCTACGGCGCCATCGTGAGCGGGGACGGATACGTCACATACAAGGACCTGTTCACAAAGAAGGCCAACACCGAGTACACCAGGGTCGTCACCGTCGAGATGCTCACTCCCGAAGGGAAGTCCCCCACATACGTCGACAGGTCCGTCGACACCACCGGCAAGGGCGGAGACGACATCGGAGGAATCCTGGTCTCCGTCAACAAGCAGAACCACCTTCAGCTGGGAGTCGGACAGGTCGCTCCTCTGATGGTCTACCGCCAGTGGCAGGCCGTCGGTAACACCATGCAGAACCCGTTCCTCGAGCCTCCGGTCATCTACAAGATCACCGACCTCGACGGCAACCCTGTCGACGATGTCATCGATATCGCCTACGGCGGAGACGGAGATGTCAACTACAAGATCACAGCGCTCAAGGAGGGAACCGTGGTCGTCACCATGTACATGGAGGCATTCACGCTCAACGTCACCAACGACCTCTTCTACGGAGCCACCTGGCCCGAGCTGACGGCCGTGTTCGTCGTCACCGTCGGAGAGAGCGCATCCTTCGATACCGGTTTCACATACTCTGAGAACGGAACGATCAGGCCGTTCGACGCAGAGGTCGACATCGTCTATTACGACCACAACTACGAAGGATGCATCGGCACCTTCACCCCCGCAGCGGGAACCGAGGTCTCCGTGTACAACCCTGTCCTCGGAAAGGTCGGAATCATCGGTTTCGAGAAGGGAACCGCCACCGAGGAAGACGGCGAATGGACAGTCAGTCTTACGGAGGGACGCAACATCATCCAGATGACCAACAACGGCCAGACGCTCTACCAGGTGGTCACCGTTATGCCCGTGGTCATCGAGATCAACGGCGTCGACTCCTCGATGGCCAGCTGGATCGTCGGAGAGGAGAACACCATCGTGTTCAAGAGCACCCACGGCGACTACGGAGGCATCCTCAACAGCAAGAGCAAGCTCGCCGGAATCTACAACAGCAGTGCGACCATCAACTACGTTGACGAGGACGGCAACAGGCTCGCTACAGCTAAGCAGCCCGCCTACGGACACTACTTCTTCGTCACCACCCCCGAGTATCAGACCCTCAAGGTGACCATACCTGCAAGCTTCGAAGGAAGCGAATACACTGTCACCGGTGTCGGTATCAACCTCGGAGGATTCGATGGAGCCGGAGACCACAGGACCTGGTTCAAACCTCTGACCACTCAGCTGGGGATCAAGATCGCCTCGTTCCTTCCGGAAATCACCCTGCCCATCACCCATGACTACACCGTCACCAACAAGGGACTCGGATTCGAAGTTACCTACAGGGTCCTCCAGGACGGAGTGCTCGTTGACGAGAAGGTCATCGCAAGCGGAGAATCCGCCACATTCAACCTCGCAGCATCGACATACACCTTCCAGGTCTACAAGGGAGATGTGCTGCTCGACGAGAGGATCGGAGAAATCACGACCGACTTGAGCATGGCATTCAACAAGTACACCATCAACTCCAGGGGAATCGATGCCGACGCCGCCGGAAAGTACACCGTTGAATACACCACATCGTGCCCCAAGTACACCATCTGCACCGACCTTACCAACATCGACGGAAACAAGGCCGACGAGACCAACCTGGATGTCAACATTTTCGCATACGAGGGAGACACCATCGTATCCGATGTCGTCCCGAACGAGGCTGGAAAGGACATCTACAGCGAGTACGTCAGTTCCGCCACCATGGCCGGCTCCATCATCCTGAACCTCTACAAGTCAGCTGTCAAGACCATCTACGTCCCGGCAGGAGCCGAGGTCTCTCTCGGAATGAAGGTCGCCCACTTCGTCGCATTCAAGGAGGTAGAGCCCGAATCCGTCACCACCGAGGGCGGCAAGGACGTGTACACCTACCGTCTCGCATCCAAGCAGACCTACGCGCTCCGTGTGAACGTCGCAGATAACGACGACCTCATCACACTTGGAGCCAAGATCACTTTCGGAAACGATGACTTCAACACCCTCGATGTCGTCGAGAGCGGACTAATGGTCGCTGAGGGCAAGACCTCCAAGACCACCGTCTACCCGCCGACACAGTACAGCGAGGTCTCCGACGTGTACGGGAACGCGGACACGACCGGAAGCATCTACCTCTCCGTCGGAGAGACCAGGGCCCTGGACACCTTCAGGGTATGGCAGGCGTTGGATTCGATCACCAGCAACTACTTCATCGAGCCCGTCTACAACTACAGCGTTGTATCCGGCAGCGATGTCATCTCCATCGACGACGATGGAATCATCACCCCCTTGAAGAACGGTGTCGCATTCGTCGCAGTGTCCTACGATGCGATGAACTTCATCGAGATCACGAAGCCCGAGCTCAAGACCCCCACCTTCTACCCCGCGTCCCTCGCTAAGAACGCGTACGTCGTCGCGGTCATAGTCGGAGACAGCGAATCCCCCGGAGCATACGAGGGACTCACCATCAACGCCGGAATGAACGACCCGGTCAAGACCAAGCTCGCAGGAGACAACTTCGACTGCGATACGGATGTCGTCTACTTCTTCGAGGGAGACTCCGTCAACTACAACGTCACGACCAGCAGCAGCGCCACCGTGAAGGTCTACAACCCCGTGCTCGGAGGCAACACCGTCACCTCGTTCAACGAGGGCAAGACCGTGAAGACCGACGACGGATACACCATCACCCTCACCGAGGGCCGCAACATCGTCGTCATCACCGACAACGGCAACACATACTACCAGGTCGTCCGCGCATCCAAGGCCACCGTGACGATCACCAACAACACCAGCGCAGAGCGCGGAGAGGCCAACCAGGTCATCCCCGGAGACGAGCTGACCATCACCATCAGCGGACTGGAGGGCCTCCAGAAGATGGCAGGAACCTACAACCCCCAGACCGACGGCATCGTCCTCGTGGACTCCTTTGGCAACAAGTTCGTCGGCACTGCGTCCGGACAGTACAAGATCAGCATCGAGTCCGTCACCGTCACCGTCACCGTTCCCGGAGACATCTCCGGAACCTACGACCTCATCGGATACATGACGACCGGCGGTTACGGCGACCCCGTTGGAGGACACCACCTCATAACCCGTGAGACCGGAAGGCAGCCCAACTTCGTTGCGCTGTACGTATCGGCAGTCCTCGGCTACATCAGCCCCATCTCGATGGAAGTTGCGGATTACTACACCGCGACCTTCGACACCAAGGTCGAGGTCGACCTCATCATCCAGAACCAGAACAAACCGGCATCTGGAGGCACCATCGACTTCGGAACCTTCGAATCTGAGGGAAGCGACGTCTATTACTTCCTCAACTGCTCCACCTACAACCTGATCTCCGCCGAGTTCTACGCTGACGGCAAGGAGACCACCAGGATCTACCTCAACACTGAGGATCTGACCATAAACGGCGTCACAATCCCCAAGGGAAGGGCCGTTGTCGCAGCAGACCTCTACCCCGGACTCTTCTCGTTCAAGGTCGTGTTCGGTTCCGCATGGGCCAGCATGACCTTCGTAGGATCCATCGATGTCATTGGCGGTACCTACGTCTTCGAGGACTACATGGTCGCAGGCGAGAAGTACACCCTCCCTGAACTCCCCATGGAGGCCAAGATTGCGGTCGACGCTGAGGGAAAGATCTTCAAGGGATGGGTGATGAACGACAAGATCCTGCCTCCCGGAACCCAGATCGATGCTACTAGCAACATTTACGCCGTCGCAGAGCTGTCCGATGACTTCATCATCTTCGATGGGGACTCCGGAACCTACACCGATGACGAAGGAAACGTCACCACCTTCGATACGCTCAACGACGCTATGAAATCCACCGAGATCACGGCCGATGTCAAGATCATCGGAGAGACCTCCTTCACCGGAAGCATCTCCATGAACAAGAGGAACATCATCGTCGCCGACGGCGGAGTTCTCAACGCGAACGGTTCGCTGTCCATCGCCAAGAACTACAGCCTCATCATCAAAGAGGGCGGAGAGTTCCACAACGGAACCGGAACCGTATCCAACAGCGGAAAGATGATCATCGAGGGAACCGCCACCTCTCGCGGAAACGTCAACGGAAGCGGTGTCTTCGAGGGAACCATCACTGCTCTGCCCTACTTCGAAGTTGGCGACACGTTCACCTTCATAGCAGGAAGCGGAACCATCGAGCACACTCCCGGTCAGGACAAGTGCGCATACAACCCTGATGTCAAGGTCACTCTGACCATGACCGTTGAGAGCCTGCCGTCCACCGTCAACAACGGATGGGACGACTTCGGAAGCGTCAGGATAACGGACATCACGTTCAGCGAAAAGTCCGACATCATCTACGTCCTCTCCTACTCGATCGGAAAGGTCACCATCAACAACGAGGTCATCCTTTCGTACTTCAAGATCACCTCCATCGACGATTCCGTCGTGGCGAAGATCAACGAGAGGACCATCGGAATCGTCCTGCCCAACGCCCTTGAGGGCACCGTGTTCGCAGACAACGTGACCATCATCGACGAGGCCTACTACACCGACACTCACGGAAGCAAGGTCTACTACTCGATCGATGAGACCGCCACCGCATACATGAACGGATATGGAGGATACTCCCTCTACTCGTACGACACCGAGGACCCCGACTACAGATTCTGTGAGCAGGGAACCGTCACCCACGTCGACTACGCCGAGGGAATGACCACCTATGACACCAAGCTTTCCCCCTGGTCCGCCAACGATATGGTCTCCTGCGACTACTGGGTCTGCGGTTCGTTCGCCGACATGATCGGTACCGCACTCACCTACGAGATCGAATTCACCGGAGACTACGTGACCTTCTCGCAGAACTCCGTCAAGGCCGCCACCAACGCCATCATAACCATCGATGACAAGGAGTTCCATGTGAACAACTTCGTGATCACCGCCACTCCCTACGAGGACACCCCTGACGTGAAGTACCACTTCAACGGCTGGTCCGTGGAATCCGGAGCTGCAGTCACCGACAACATGACCGTCACCGCATATGTGGAGAAGGCCGCTGACAAGAACGTCGTCACCCTCGTGGCAGGCGACGGATGCGCCAGCATCGATGGGAAGAAGACCATCGAGATCGTCGTCGCATACGGTGCGGCTGTGAGCGTCAACGACAACAAGATCACCATCGACGGAGTCACCTACACTGCCAAGGGAGCTACCGAGACCGGATACACCGTCGTCTTCGACGAGTGGTTCGGAGTCCCCGAGAGCGGAACCATCACCGACAGCGTCACCATCACGGCCATCTACGACAAGTTCGCAGACGCCCGCACCGTCACCCTCGTTGCAGGAAAGAACTGTTCCGGAATCGACGGAAAGACCACCTGCACCGTCGTCACCGGCTACGGCTCCGGAATCGTCGCCGTAGGCAGCGGAATCATCATCGGCGACAAGACCCTGTACGCTTCCCCGATCACCACCGAGGGAGCCGTCTATGACTTCGCCGGATGGACCGGAATACCCGCGGACGGAAAGGTCACCCAGGACATCACCATCACGGCCAACTATTCCGAGCCCGTGAAGATGTACACCGTGACCCTCACTGCGGGAGACCACGGATCCGTCAGCTCCAACAGCATCTCGGTCAGGTCCGGAAGCGCAATCACCGTGCTGAACAACATCATCAACATCGGCGGATACAGCTTCACCGCGACCCCCGAGCCCTCCACCTCCAGCCAGACCGTGACCTTCGACTCATGGTCCATCCCCGGAGGAGCCTCCACCGTCACCAAGGACATGACCATCGATGCCATATTCAAGGTGACCTACACCCCGAAGGCCGTTGACGGATACGTCAACGTGGACATCAGCGGAACCGGCGATGCGAAATACACCGTCAAGGTCCCCAGCGATGCCAAGACCCTGTGCGTACAGTACGGAAACGGACTGACCACCCTCATCAACGATGCTGGCGATCTTGCCGGAAAGGAGATCACCACCTCCCTCGGCGAGATCATCAACACCTCCAAGGTGAAGGGAACCGGATACGAGCTGATCTTCATGGTCGGATCCACCCAGTACACCGGAAAGATGATGGTCACCCTGCCCGCACAGCCTCAGGACGGAAAGGTTGCCACCGTGTACTACATCGACGGCGACTCGAGCTCCAAGATGGATACCGTGTCGATCACCGACAGCGGAATCACCTTCTCGACCAACCACAACTCGATGTACGTCGTTGCTTACGATGATGTGCCCAACAACAACATGCTCTACATCATACTCGCCATAGTTGCGATCGTCCTTATCGCGATCGTCGTAGTAGCATCGCTCAGGCACAAGAAGCAGTGAACCAACCCATAAGGCGGCCATGAGGCCGCCATAAACCCTTTCCGATCCCAGATGTAACAATCTGGGATCGATCCTTTGTATCCAGAATTCATGATGGTCAAATGCGCATGTGTGCTTTCCTATCAAGTGACAAATTGGACTTTGTCATAACTCGCTTGATGAAGTCACGGCTGGCGTCACACGGATCCAAAATGCCTGTGCGAGAACCTTCTACAAAGGCGGCCTCAATCAGTACTGTTCCTGCGAGAGAGCAGATAGTCCGCCAGCATCAGAACTGATGCCACTATTATGACCGCTGCCGAGTAATACCAATCTACCAGCTCGAAAAGGATTATCCCAATCAGCAGCAGGGCGACATACACCCACCACATCTCTCTCTGGACCAGCAGCGCCACCATGGATACGGCTATCCCCGCCAGAGGTGAGACGACCATCAGTATTATTCCGTAGAACGTCACATCATAGCTGTCGAGAAGGATTCCCGCAACCAATACGACGGCCCCTAGAACTGCCGAGATGCGCATCGCCCATCCGGTCCAAAGGCTCACCTTGTCAGTCATGTGTAACCACCCACCTTGTAGAGCATAAGAAGGGACACGGCGATCAGGACGTATCCGAAATATCTCTTCAGATGCTTGGCATCTATCTTCTTGACTATGAACGCGCCCATCACGGATCCGATCAGCGCACCAATCGCGATCCCTGCGGCGTAATCGGTGATAAGTATCCCGCTCGTGGCATAGACCAGTGCGCCGGTCAGCGCGGTTATGCCCACCATGTAGCTGCTGGTGGATGTCGCCACCTTTATCGGCACCCTCATGACAAGGTTCATCAGAGGGACCTTGATGGCACCTCCGCCGATTCCGGTCAGTGATGATACTATTCCGGCCCCTATACAGGCAGGATAGGCATAGGACATGTGCTGGAGCCTGAACGTCTTCGTAGTCCCGTCGTCGGCCGCGTATTCGAATGACAGCCTGTCGCCGTTGCCCTCCACGGGCTCCGCCGTACGGCGATCCTTGCGGGACATGGTGTATCCGGTGAAGGCCAGAACGGCTATCAGGACCACCAGGACGAAGACGTCATCCATCCAAATGGCCAATGATGCGCCCACTATGGCCCCTACCACGGATGCTATCTCCAATAGCAGACCTAGCCGCACATTAGCCTTCCCCGATGTCACCTGGACGCTGGTGGACCCCAGCGAACCCGCGATGATGCCAACTAGACTGATCGCCGCGGCCTCATCCGGCTTCAGACCGAAGATAAGGATCAGCACGGGTATGAAGATGACGCCCCCGCCCAGCCCGAACACTCCTCCGAGGATGCCGGCCAGGATGCCCACCAATATCAATGCCGCGATGATTATCAGTTCCATTCGGATTCGAATCTCGTTAACTCTTTTATACCCTTGGTCAAAAAAAATGTCGGTTTACTGTGGCGCAGGGCATATCCTGGGTCACAACCGACGGATGTGAAGAACTGTAGAAAGCCAGATTGATGAATGGAGGGGGCGGACCCCCTCCGGTTTCAGACCTTGTCATCCGGAATGATCTCGTCTGTGAGATCCTCGTCGGATCTGTTGATGGCCGCGGTCTCCTTGGTCATCTCCTCGACCGTAGGAATCGGTCCGAGGATATCGTCCGGGTCCCCAACGGCCTTGCGGATGGATTCCACATCGGACACTTCCCTGTCAGGGACGTTCTTGGCAGTACCGAGGTACTCGGACACGCCTTCGACGAGCTTGGTGACCTCCATCGGGAAGAATATCTTCGAGGACTCTCCCTCTCCGACCTTCTGGAGGGTCTGCATGGACAGGACAGACATGGCCTTCGAATCCATGGTCGCGGCTCCGACGGACATGATCCTGAGCTTCTGCGCCTCTCCCTGTCCTTCGAGTATGGTCGCCAGCCTCTTACCCTCTGCCTCGAGGATCATAGACTGCCTGAGACCCTCTGCCTCGAGGATACGGGACCTCTTCTTTCCTTCGGCCTCGAGGATGGCCGCCCTCTTCTGACCGTCGGCCTCGAGGATGGCCGCACGCCTCTTCCTCTCGGCGGAGGTCTGCTCCTCCATGGAGTCCTTGACCTTCCTGGCAGGGTTGACCTCCCTGATCTCGACGGCCTCGATCTTCACACCCCACTTGTCGGTGTTCTCATCGAGGATATCCCTGAGGCTAACGTTGATCTTCTCTCTGGATGAGAGGATCTCATCCAGTTCCATATCTCCGATGATGGACCTCAGGGTGGTCTGTGCCAGGTTGACCGTGGCGAACCTGTAGTCCGTGACCTCGAAGAATGCGTTCTTGGGATCCGTCACCTTGATGTAGATGACCGCATCGACATCGACCGGCGAGTTGTCCTTGGTGATGACTTCCTGCTTAGGGACGTCGAGGACCTCCGTACGCAGGTCCATCTTAACAACCTGGTTAATCAGCGGGAACACTATGTTGAGTCCCTGGTTAAGGACCCTGACGAACTTTCCGAGCCTCATGTAGATTGCCTGCTCGTAGGGCTGCACTATCTTGATACCGCTGACGATCACCATGATCACGACGATGATGACCACCACGGTAAGTATGATTATTATCTCGTCCATCTAAAACCACCTCAAGCTCTGCGGACGTGCACGTGTACGCCCTCACTGCTTTCAACGATTACCTCCGTTCCTTCCTCGATAGGCTCATCGGATGTGGCGGACCATACGTCCGAGCCTATCTTCACCTTACCCTTCATGCTCCCGGCCTCTGTCGCCACAATGACCTTTCCGGCCCTCCCGATGAGAGAGTCGGCGACCACGGTCGTGGGCGGCTCAGGCTTGGCCAGATACTGGTAGCCCTTCAGGGTGATGATGGTCGTTGGAGCCGCCACTATCAATGCGATGACCGGCGCCCAGATGCTCATGAGAATATCCGGGGCGACCAACCCTATCATTCCCAGCACCAACAGGACCACTCCGGGGATCACAAAGAACCCTCCCGGCGAGACGGACTCGACAATCAGGAAGATGGCCCCAGCGATTATGATTATACAGGAAATCGTGAACGGATCCATGATGCCTGCATCCTTATACAAAAAGATAAACATATCCCGAACCTGTCAGCGCACGTGCACAGGATTGTTTGATTCAGTCGGAAGTGACCTCGTATTGGCTGTAGAACAACTCCCTGTACGCACCGCCCTTCTTCAGCAGTTCCTCGTGGCGGCCGGTCTCCACTATCGAACCGTCCTTGACCACCATGATCAGATCGGCGTCCACGATGGTGGACAGACGGTGGGCTATGACGAACGAGGTGCGGTCGCACATCATGCGGTCGGTGGCCTCCTTGATCATCCTCTCCGTAAGCGGGTCCACGGAGCTAGTGGCCTCGTCCAGTATGACCATGGACGGATCCCCGATCATCGCCCTGGCGATGGCAACCTGCTGCCTCTGACCGACGGACATGGAATCATCGTCCCGTATCGGGGTGTCATATCCCTGGGGAAGGGACTCTATGAAATGATGGAGCCCGACGGCCTTGCAGACCTCGTCCAGCCTCTCGTCGGTCACGCCCTCCCTGTTGAACACTATGTTCTCCCTGAGGGTGCCCTCGAACATCCATGTCTCCTGGAGAACCATGCCGAACTTGCTGCGGACCTGCTCGCGGGTCATCTCACGGATTGGCACCCCGTCGATGAGGATGTCACCGGAATCCGTCTCGTAGAAGCGCATCAGCAGGTTTATCAAGGTGGTCTTGCCCGCACCCGTCGGCCCGACGATGGCCACCTTCTGACCCGGCCATATGGTGGCGGAGAATCCGTGTATGACGGGCGTGTCCGGATCGTATCCGAACGTCACGTTCCTGAACTCTACCAATCCGCGGACATCCTCCATGCTGACGTTCTCCTCCTCGACGGACATCTCGTCGTATCCGAGGAAGATGAACACCCTTTCGGCGGCCGCTGCGACCGATTGCATGCTGACGATCGCCGATGAGAGCTGGGAGAATGCCCCGGTGAACAGCTTCACGTAGATCATGAAGGCCACCACCACTCCGAAGGAGATGCTCCCTGACATGTACAGCATCGCCCCCGCGACGCAAATGAGGACGTAGCCAACGTTGCTGACCAGCCCGCTCAGATGGGACGATATCCCTCCGAGGAACTGGGACCTGAAGGCGGAGCGTCCCAAAGACTCGTTTATCGCATCGAATCTCTCCATGGCCTCCCTCTGGCCGGCGTAGACGGTGACGACCGCATGGCCCGAGTACTGCTCCTCCACGAGGCCGTTCATCGACCCCAGGTCCTTCTGCTGCGCCCTGAAGTACTTCTGCGTGCGCTTCGCGATGGTCTTGATCAGCAGGAAACCGACCACGGCTATCGCAAGGGACAGGAGGGTCAGCGGGATGTTCATGAGCGCCATCAGTATGAACGAGAACACCAACGTGGTGATCGCGGTGACCACGGACCCGATGCACTGGTTCATGGACGTTCCGAGGAGGTCCACGTCGTTGGTCACCCTGCTCATTATGTCCCCTTTGGAGGATTGGTCGAAATAGCGCAGGGGGATGCGGTTGAGCTTCCTGGAGATGTCCCGGCGGAACATCTGTGCGGAACGCTGCGACACGGTGGCCATCATGTAGTTCTCGAAGAACGTCAGTACTCCGCTTACGAGATAGATTACTATCAGTGTGATTCCCAGGGATTTGATCGCCTCTATGTCCATATCGGCCGAGAGCCCCTGCTGTATGAGGTCGGTCATCTCGCTGATGTAGAACGGTCCCAGCAGAGCGAGCATGGTGCCCACGGCCGAGAATATCGCGGTGGCGATGAACATCGCCCTATACCTGCGGATGTAGCGGAAGATGTTCAGCCACGCCTCGCGGAAGTCCTCCGGTTTCTTGGAATTCATGGCCATCGGATCCCCTCCCCGAAGTCCTGGATCCTGGCCATCTCCTGGTAGATCGGACAGGATGCCATGAGCTCTGCATGTGTGCCGTTGCCTACCATCTTCCCGTCCGAGAGGACGATTATACGGTCCGCATCCGCTATGGTGCTCAACCTCTGGGAGACTATCAGGATAGTGGAGCCAGACGTCTCCTTCTTGAGGTTGCGGCGCACCTTCGCATCGGTCTTGAAATCCAATGCCGAGAACGTGTCATCGAAGATGTATATCTCCGGCCTCTTGCATACGGCCCGGGCGATGGATATGCGCTGCTTCTGCCCTCCGGAGAGGTTGGCCCCCATCTGCTCGACCACCGTATCCAAACCCTTCCTGGAATCCAGGAACTCATCGATGCAGGATACCTTCGCGGCATCCCACATCTCCTCGTCCGAGCATCCAGGCCTACCGTAACCGATGTTGAAACGGACCGTCCCGGAGAACAGTATCGGTTTCTGCGTGGCATACCCCATCTTCGAGCGTAGGGAATCGAGGTCGTATCTCTTCACATCCATGCCGTCGACCTCGATGGTCCCGGACGTCGCATCGAACATGCGCGGCACCAGATTGATCAGCGAGGTCTTTCCGGATCCGGTCTGGCCGACCACGGCGACCGTCTCCCCGCGGCGCACATCGAAGGTTATCCCCGAAAGGGTCTCGCCCGGACTGCCGGGGTAGGAGAACGAAACATCCTTGAACGAGATGCATACATCCCCGCCTTCCGGGCCGGACTCCGTCCCGTTCACAATGCTCACCTCGGTATCAAGGACCTCCCCGATACGGCGGGCCGAGACCAGGGCGCGGGGAAGACCCATCGCCACATGAGCCAGCAGTATGAAGGATGATACGACGTACAGGATGTACGACGAGAACACGACCATGTTGGAGAACACGATGAGGGCGCCCTCCGCAGAGGATGCCAGGATGATATCGGCCCCGATCATGTAGATCACGACGGTCAATATATTCTGGACGACGCCGTTGAACGGCCTGGTGAATGCCAGCAGACGGGATGCGTACAGGTTGTTCTCGGTAAGCTCGTCGTTGGCCATATCTGCTTTCCGATTCTGATATTCCTGGGCATTGAAGGCGCGGATGACCCTGACACCGGACAACCCCTCGCGCACGGTACGGTTCATACCGTCGGTGTACATCTGGACCTTCCTATAGCGCGGGATGACATAGCTGAGCATGAAGATCTGAACGATGACGATGGCGATGATCCCCACAGCGGACACCTCGGTCCACTCCCAGCTTCCCGTCGCGATCTTGCTCAGGGCGATATAGACCATGACCGGGACCTTGACTATGAGCTGAGAGGTCCTGGCCACGGCCATCTGGACCTGGGTGACGTCGTTGGTGGAACGGGTGATGAGGCTGTAGATGTTGAATCTGCTCATCTCCTCGGGAGAGAAGGACTGTACCCTCTTGAACTGCTCCCTGCGGAGGATTTTAGCGAACTCCGATGCGACATAGGCGGCCACGCCCCCTGCCGCAATGGAACAGAAGACGCTCCCGACGGAGCAGGCGATCATCGCAAGGCCCTCCTCGAGGATCGCGTCAGCCGGACTGCCGCTATTAAGCAGGATTGTTATCCTCGACATGTACCCGGGAATCTCGAGATCGAACCATACCTGGATCGAGATGAAAGCAGCCATGGCCCCTATCAGGAGCCAATGCGACCTCTTCAGGTAGGACAATACGCTCATAGGATTCTCTTGCACACATCCAGCAGTGCACTCGGCCCTATGCCATCTGGCTAAATAACAGTTGCTTACGTCAACTGATCACTACCACCCAGATTGTGAGATACAGCACGATTCGTCCAATAGATATATAAGGGGCGACGCATACCCGCCCCTTACATAATAAATCCCAGCCGGCGAACGTATGTCGACGGGTCGATAGTGATAAACATGAAGGCTTTGTACAACGACGGAAGCGTCAGGGAGTGCGAAGACGAACTCAAGGTTCTCAGGCACACCGCTTCCCACGTGATGGCCCAGGCGGTACAGAGGTTGTACCCCGGGACCAAATTGGCGATTGGACCAGCGATTGACGACGGATTCTACTACGATTTCGATAAGGAGGGCGGGTTCGTCCCCGAGGACCTCGAGAAGATCGAGGCCGAGATGAGGAAGATCGTGAAGGAGAATCTCAAGCTCGAGACGTACACGATGACTAGACAGGACGCCATCGACTATCTCAAGTCGAAAGGAGAGATCTACAAGATCCAGCTCGTCGTGGACCTCCCGCTGGATGCCAACATCAGCTTCTACAAGCAGGGAGAGTTCGTGGACCTCTGCGCAGGCCCCCACGCCCTATACACCAAGGCCGTCAAGGCCTTCAAGCTCACATCCATCGCGGGTGCCTACTGGAGAGGGGACGAGAAGAACAAGATGCTCTCCCGTATCTACGGTACCGCATGGGAATCCAAGGAGTCCCTTGAGAAGTACCTCAACATGCTCGAGGAGGCAAAGAAGAGGGACCACAGGAAGCTCGGTAAGGAGCTGGGCCTCTTCGCCATCATGGAGGAGGGCCAGGGATTCCCGTTCTACCTTCCGAAGGGTATGATCCTCAGGAACAACCTCATCGAGTACTGGAGGGAGCTCCACACCAGGGAGGGGTACCATGAGATCTCCACCCCGATGATCCTCGATCAGCGGCTTTGGGTCAGGTCCGGACACTGGGACCACTACCAGGAGAACATGTACACCACCCTCATCGACGGGGAGGTCTACTGCGTCAAACCCATGAACTGCCCCGGAGGGATACTCGTCTACAAGAACGAGAACCATTCATACAAGGAGCTTCCCCTGAAACTGGGAGAGCTTGGTACCGTCCACAGGCACGAGAGGTCCGGAACGCTCCACGGATTGTTCAGGGTCAGATGCTTCACCCAGGACGATGCCCACATCTTCATGACCCCCGAGCAGATCCCCCAGGAGATCGCCGGCGTGGTCAGGCTGGTGGACGAGGTCTACTCGAAGTTCGGATTCAAGTACCACATCGAGCTTTCCACCAGGCCGGACAACTCGATGGGTTCCGATGAGGAATGGGAGATGGCCACCAACGGACTCAAGTCCGCTCTCGACGGCCTCGGCCGCGAATACGCCATCCACGAGGGAGACGGTGCTTTCTACGGACCCAAGATCGACTTCCACCTCGAGGATTCTCTCGGAAGGACCTGGCAGTGCGGAACCATCCAGCTGGACTTCCAGCTGCCACAGAGGTTCGACCTCAACTATATCGGTGCGGACGGAGAGAAGCACAGGCCCATCATGATCCACCGCGTCATCTACGGATCCATCGACAGGTTCATGGGAATCCTGATCGAGCACTACGGAGGGAAGTTCCCCACCTGGCTCGCACCTGTGCAGGTCAGGGTGCTGTCCGTCTCG
>Ga0310786_10004525_pt1 | contig 19368 bp, 17 predicted proteins | sample AusTroGonzalo_MG_FD_203881 | JGI IMG/M metagenome (GOLD analysis project Ga0310786, IMG submission 203881) | Bovine rumen microbial communities from tropical cattle in Woodstock, Queensland, Australia - Gonzalo_03 (v2) (version 2) | ecosystem: Host-associated > Mammals > Digestive system >... | reverse complement strand
CGTAAGCGAGCTGCACTTCGCAACGGTCTGCAAGGCCTGCGGCTACGATGTTCTTCGCCACATAGCGTGCGGCGTAAGCAGCGCTGCGGTCCACCTTGGAGGGGTCCTTGCCGCTGAAGGCGCCACCACCGTGACGACCCATGCCACCGTAGGTGTCCACGATAATCTTACGACCGGTCAGGCCGCAGTCACCGTGCGGGCCACCGATCACGAACTTGCCAGTCGGATTGATGAGGAAGCGAGTCTTCTTGTCCAAAAGCTTTGCGGGAATCACCTTCTTGATAAGCTTTTCGATGATTTCCTTTTCGATGGTAGAATGCTTGAGTTCCTTGCCGTTCACAAATTCGTCGTGCTGTGTACTGACCACCACGGTATCGACGCGCACGGGCTTATCGTTTTCATCATATTCAACGGTCACCTGAGATTTTGCATCGGGGCGGAGCCACTTGATTTTGCCGGATTCGCGGAGGTTCTGGATTTCTTCCATGAGCTTGTGAGCGAGGCTAATCGGAAGCGGCATCAGCTCCTTGGTTTCGTTCACGGCGTAACCGAACATCATGCCCTGATCACCTGCACCCTGCTTGTCGTCTTCCTTGCCTTCGGCGGCCTTGGCGTCGACGCCCTGCGCAATATCGGGGGACTGCTTATCAACGGCAACGAGCACGGAGCAACCCTTGTAATCAAAAGCGAGTTCCGGGTTCACATAACCAATGCTCTTAATAGTCTTGCGTGCAATTTGCTGGTAGTCGATCACTGCCTTGGTGGTAATTTCGCCGGAAATCACGACGAGACCAGTGTTAGCGAGCGTTTCGCAGGCCACGCGGCTGTTCGGATCTTGAGCGAGGCAGGCGTCGAGAATTGCATCCGAGATCTGGTCGCAAACTTTGTCGGGGTGTCCCTTGGACACGGATTCAGAAGTAAAGAGATAATGTGCCATTGTGTAAGGCTCCTTTTGTTAACAGCACCGAAAAGAACGTCGCATTTTTGAGCATTCCCAAGCGCTGAAAAAACGTGGTTTGAATTTCTTATGCATAAATCTACATAAATGCATAAACTTTGTCAAGCGAAAAATGGCCTTTTACTTATACAAAAAATTGATAGCAAGTGCTAGGAATTTTGTATTGGACGCGGTGATAGCTTGCATCTATATTTGCACTCAAAAAAAAGTGAGGTAAACTATAATGAGTATTTTAGTCGATGTTAAAAAGTATCTGTCTTTAGATAGCGCGCCGAAGCATGTTCAAGATTATCTTTCCGTGGCAGTAACGGATCATGCGTATTTGCCAAAGACCGAAGATATTACTAGCGATTGGGTCGCTTATATTGCTGCTCCTGCATTCAAATTGATTCGTGAAAATCTGGACCACGATGTGGAAGCGTTCGCTTCAATCGGCACAGGTTCCGGTATCGATGTCTTGACGGGTGTAGAACTCTTAGGCGCAAAGCGCGTGGGCTTTACCGACTTGCAGAAAAGCGTGGTAGATGCCGCCGCCGAAAACATCAAGAAGAATTTGAAGGATGCTGATTCGGTGAAGCTTGAATTTGGTGCGGGCGACCTTCTGCAACCTCTTGAAAATGGCGAACGCCACTACGATGTGATTTACGAGAACTTGCCCAACGTTCCGCTGACAGACAATACCAAGATTGAAGACAAACGAAATAGCGGTCATTACTTGGAAAAGCGCGTAGAAGTGATTCCGGAATTTGTTCACGAACAGATGCTGGATTTGCATTACTTGGCGCTCAAGCAGGCTCGCGATTACTTGGCTGACAAGGGTGCCGTTTATTCGACGCTCGGTGGCCGCGTACCGCTCAGTGCGTTTATCAAGCTCGGCGAACTGGCGGGCCTTTCTTCTGAAATTTTCACCTATTCCTGGAAGGTGCAGGCGGAACCTGAAGACGTGATTTCGGGCTATGCCGCGCAAGAAAAGGCTGGCCTCGGACCGTTCCGATTCTACCGCGCAAGCGACTTGCAAAAAGCATTCGCCAACATTTCGGTGAAGGAATCCGGCAAGAATGCGTTCGAAATCGAAAAGTCGCTTGAATCTTCGAAGCTTACGGCAACAGAAGCCTACGAAGCATTCCGAAAGGGCGAAGTCATCGGCCATACGGTTGCCGTGCTGAAATCAAGCGTAAAATAAAACGAGTGAATTTTAATGCAAAATTTTATCGTCCATTTAATTGACGAATCGAAGCGCTTTCTGAATGAACGCGCCCAAGTCAACGATGACATCGGTCAAGAAGCCGCCAAGTTTGTGGCGCGCGAAATTCCTGCCCCAAGCGGGACTTTCGAAAAAAGTTATTCTCCGCTGATTCGCTGGATTGAAGAGGCGATTCAATTTGGTAGCCCCGAAACGGAGCGCGTGCTGAATGCGTTAAAGCCTGCGCTCCCTTTTTTGCCGTGGAAATATAATTACGAGCCGCGCCCCGACATGCCTGATTTGGGTAATCAAATGGGCTGGGGCGAAATTCTCGGACCCGAAGCGCCGTATCACGACGAACATTTTTGTTTCGGGTTTACGCTTCTCGGAAAGAATACCTTGTACCCGGCGCATTATCACCCCGCCACGGAACTTTACGTGGTACTTTCAGGCCATGCCGAGTGGACTTTAGACGGCGTTTCAAAAGTCCGCAATCCAGGTGAATTTATTCTGCACCCGTCGAATCATGTGCATTCGATGCGAACAAGCGATGAGCCGCTGCTTGCGCTGTATACGTGGAGCGGCGAAGATGTCGTGACGCTTTCGAAGTACGTGTGATAGAAAAAATGGCTTTTACCAACGAACAATTGGAACGCTATTCACGCCACATTATTCTCAAAGATGTCGGCGTAAAGGGCCAAAAGAAGCTCTTGAATGCGAAGGTGCTCGTGATCGGCGCAGGCGGTCTCGGCGCTCCTGTGGCCATGTACCTTGCTGCTGCGGGTGTGGGCACGATTGGCATTGCCGATGCCGACGTGGTTGACCTTTCGAATTTGCAACGTCAAATTATCCACGCCACGCAAGATGTGGGTAAGCCCAAGGTGCAATCAGCGAAAGAAACCATGGAAGCAATGAACCCTGATGTCAAGGTAATTACTTACCATACTTTCGTCACTAGCGAGAATATTCTCGACCTTATCAAGGATTACGATTTCATCGTCGACGGTACAGATAATTTCCCGGCGAAGTTCTTGATTAACGATGCTTGCGTGATGGCGAAGAAGCCTTTTTCGCATGCGGGCATTGTCGGATTTCAAGGGCAATTGATGACATACGTGCCGGAACAGGGGCCTTGCTATCGCTGCATTTTCGGCGAGCCTCCTCCGAAAGGCTCTGTGCCGAGCTGTAAAGAAGCGGGTGTAATCGGTGCAATTGCAGGCGTCATCGGGAGCTTGCAGGCTATGGAAGCAATCAAGTATATTCTTGGCGTGGGCAACCTGCTAACGGGTTACTTGCTGACCTACAACGCGCTCACGATGGAATTCCGCAAGGTGAAACTCCCGAGCCATAACGAAGACTGCGCCGTTTGCGGAACGCACCCGACTATCACCAAGCTCTTTGACTATGAACAAGTGGTGTGTGATTTTAAGGTCTAAATGTCTTTAGCGCGGCAATCGTGCGTGAAATAAGGTCATTCAGTTCCCAGCCTAAAAGGCTTGCGCCACGTTCAATGACTTCGCGGGAGCAGCCTGCAGCAAATTTTGGGGACTTATACTTTTTCAAGACGGATTTCAGTTCCAAATCCTGCACGCTTTTGGAAGGGCGCATCAGAACCACGGCCCCGATCAAGCCGGTCAATTCATCGACAGCGTACAAGACCTTTTCCATTTCGTGTTCAGGCTTGACATCAACCGTGATTGCCCAGCCGTGGCTTGTCGTAGCGTGAATCAATTCTTCTGAAAGGCCTGCTTCTTGCATCAATTCGCGTTCCTTGATGCAATGCTGTTCTGGCCACTGTTCAAAATCTAGGTCGTGCAAAAGACCCACAATTCCCCAGAATTCCTCGTCTTCGCCGTAGCCTAATTCGCGCGCAAAATAGCGCAAAGTGTTTTCGACGATTTCGCCGTGCTCCAGGTGGAACGGGTCCGAATTGTATTTCTTGAGGAGCTCCCAGGCTCCTTCGCGAGTGATATTTGCTGATAATGACATATAATGAATATAGGTTTTTGTGTGATAAAAATTCCTAGATAAAATACGTCAAGTCTGATTTTTCGGTGGAGCCAAGCATAGTCGCGACTCCGCCAAGTTCTACGCCGTCAATCAACTCTTCGGCGGTAATGCCCATGAGTTCCATCGACATCTGGCAGGCAACAAACTTTACGTCTTTTTGCCTTGCACTTTCAATCAGTTCTTCCAGCGACGAGACTCCATTCTGCTTCATGACGGCGCGAATCATCTTGGCCCCGATACCGCCGAAATTCATGCGAGAAAGCCCGAGTTTCTTGGAACCGCGTGGCATCATAAAACCGAACATTTTCCCAATGAGCGATTTCTTGACGCGGACTTTTTCGGGCCTGCGCAAAATGCTTACGCCCCAGAAGGTGAAGAACATTGTAACCTGGCGACCCATTGCTGCAGCGCCGTTTGCCATAATGAACGAGGCGATTGCCTTGTCCAAATCACCGCTGAATACAACGAATGTCTTGGCATGTTCAAAATTCCCTTTTCCGGTGGCCGGAGGAGCATCGCGTTTTATAATAGTCGCGTAAATAACGCCGTCTTTTTCGGTAAGGGACTTCAATTCGTTTCCGGTGCGCTGGCACCAAACGTCAATATCAGAGAAGAAAGCTTTTTCTGTTGCCTCTACCTGAATTTCATCGCCAATCAGGGCTCTTTTTACCGTTTCAGCAGCTTGCACAATTGGCCCTGGGCAGCACAATCCCTTGGCGTCTACAAAATGGGCTTTCGGAACGGCATCAAGCCCACCTTCAACGTTATAGACTTCGTAATCTCTGTCGGCAAGGATTTCTGCGACTTGTTCAGAGCGGTCTCCTGTGGAACAGAAAACATAAACAGGTTTGTCTTTCGGAATGGAATCTATTTTTTTGGAAAGATCAAAAAATGGAATTTGGAGCGCTCCACTTACGGGCCGAACAATTGCTTCGTTTGTATCGCGAACATCAAGTAAGGTTGCGCGATTCAAATCAATCTTGTGAAAATCTTTTGCAGGAAAATTCATGACTAATTCGCTTTCGTCCAGAATAGGAGTTTCCGTTTTACGAGCTCAAAGAGTTCCATAATCGCCAACACCACAATGCCTGTCCAGAGAATGCCTGCAACCATGTTGGGGTAATCGGAATAGTCCGCGTAAAATTGCACGAAGTGACCAAGTCCCGTATTTTCGCCGAAAAGTTCAGCCACGGTGAGCATGATGAACGAAAGTCCCATGCCTACAGAAAGCCCCGAAAATATCGAGGGAAGGCTTGCTACAAGGGCGATTCTCCACAGGTATTCAAACTTTCCGATTCCGATGATGGCGGCGTTACGCTTGTATTTTTCGGGGATTTCGGCGGCACCGGCAGCCGTATTCAAGTAGATGGGCCAAAAGGCGGCAATAAAAATGATGAATGTCGAAGACAGGTAAAACGTCGGTAAAATGGCGATAGCGTAAGGAATGTAGACGTTTGGCGGAATGGGGGCGGCAAACCTAGAGATGGGTTTCAGCATGTTCGATACCCACGGAACGGAACCGGAAACAATTCCGATAGAAATTCCGATAATCGATGCCACCAAATAGGCGGGCACCAGTTTTAAAAGAGAGGCTCCTGCACTGCGCAAAAGTTCTTCGCGAGAATCAAAGAGCGCTTTCAGGATTGCCTTAGGAGACGGGAACAGGTATTGACTGTCCCATTCCGGGCCGCAGCTGATCAGCACCCAAATTCCTAACAAGAAGAGAAGAAAAAGGATCCCCGAAAACTTGGATAAGTATTTTGTAAAAGTTCTCATATGCTGGCACCTCCTTGTACAATGTGGCCTAGTTTTTCAAGGATGTCCTTGTGGTAGGCGTCTTCAATAGTTGCAATGGTTTCTTGGACTTTTTCGTTGCGGAACCATTCGCCACGATTCTTCTTTACCGGGAAATCAAGCGGGATATCTGCAATGATACGCCCCGGGGTCGAGCCTAAAACGATAATGCGGCTCCCGAGATAAACGGCTTCACGAATATCGTGCGTGACAAACAGTGTGGTGATTGGGCGGTCCTTGACACCGCGGCAAAGTTCCAGCACCAAATCTTGGAGGCTTGCGCGGTTAACCGGATCGAGAGCGCCAAAGGGTTCGTCTAAAAGAAGGGCGTCGGCGCTGACACTTAAGGCACGCGCTATGGCTCCGCGCTGGCGCATTCCGCCCGAAAGTTCAAAGGGGTATTTATGCAGGCTTCCTGAAAGTCCTACTAGGTTCAGGTATTCTTCGGCTAAATTTTTGGCGTAGCTCGTCTTCAGTTTTTTTGTCTTTTTAATGGCGAGCGTTACATTTTGGAGAAGGGTAAGCCAAGGGAAAAGGGTGTAGTCCTGAAAGACTACACTCCTTTCTGCAGAAGGCTTTTCGATTTCTTTTCCTTTCCAGTAGACATGTCCCTCGCTCGGCTTGGTCAGCCCGGCGAGAAGGTTAAGCAAAGTGGTCTTGCCACTACCGCTTTCGCCTAGCAGGCATACGAATTCACCTTGATTGATTTTCAAGTTGATGTCTTTCAGGATGGCCCTGCCATCGTACGAAAAACCGAGATTCGTTGTTTCAAAACCATTTTGCTTTGTTGTCATACTTTCCTTAATTCCTGGATTTGAAAATATTTTCTGCCTTGGCGTAGAATTCGGACTTGGGTTTTTCTTTGCGCAGTTCTGCAAGAGCGGCCTTGTAGAAATCCGTGCGCACGTATTCGGAGACTTTCTTGTCAGATTTGATGAATTCGGCATCTTTCAAGAAATCCCAGAAGAATTCGACACCCTTCACGTTGGGGTCCGTGTCCTGCGTGACGTGCCCGCTGTAGAACGCCTTGTTGACAAGGGCGGTATCGAGCTTGATCCACTTGGCAATAATTTCCACACTCTTCTTGTGGTCGTTTTGCACCAGTTCTTCGGCTTCAAGCAGAGACTTGACCAAACGCTTATAGACATCTTCGCGGCCGTCAATCTTGCGGAGTGAGGCGATTAAGCGGCAGCAAATATGGCCGGGATTGATGTCCTTACTGCGGAGCACCACGGAAAGGCCTGCTTCTTCGGCGCGGAGGTCGTGCGGACCCCAGGTAACGCCGGCAAAAACACTACCGTTCTTGACGGCTTCGATCACGGCAGGCGGATTCTTGAGTTCAACAATGGTGACGTCCTTTCGCCAGTCAACGCCCTCTTTCTTGAGGCCGCCGCGAACGATGGCGTCGGCAGTGCCCAAGCGAATGGTGGCGATTTTCTTGCCCTTGAGGTCACTCAACTTTTTGACGGAGGCAGCATTTTCTTTGCGGGTAATCACGGCCTGGTCACCACCCATGATGCCACCAATCACGCGGATGTCGGCACCCTGCGAAATGTGAATAAGCGGAGCGAGCGAACCGAATGCGCCTGCATCGAGTTTACCTGCGCGGACAGCGGCAATGCCGTCGCCAGAATTCGAAAATTCTACGAGCGTTACGTCAAGGCCGTTTTTCTCGAAAATGCCTGCATCTTTAGCGATAAAGAATTTTCCTTGACCTGTAGAAGACAGGTAACCGATGGAAATTTTGTCTGCGGCGATTGCAGAAGTAGCGCAGGCGAGGCTAAAGAGGAATGTGAAAGCGATTCGATTGCGGATTTTATTGAAAATTTGTTTCTGATTCATTATTCAAGTCTCCTTCGTTAGAAGCCATAAGTTGCAGAAAGTTGATAGCGGTTCAAGTCGGCTTCTTTCACGGTGCCGGCGGTCAGGTAATCGGTTTGAACGTGCAAGTATTCAAATCCGAGCGAGAATGCATCGGTCAGGCTGTAGGTGGCGTTTGCGAAAACGGAAATGTTCTGTTCGCGGCCGCCCACAGTTTCGATGTCATCGCGGTCCAGCTTGTCAATGCCCGCACCAGCGTTAATTGCCAGTTTTTGGATCAGTTTAGCTTGCAGGGCAAACCATCCGCCGTATGCCTTGATGCTCTTGACGCTTTCGGGGTCTTCGGTGTTGGTGACAAATCCACGACCGATGCCGGCAGCGTATGTATCCAGATTTTCGCCGATAAATCCTTCGCCAAGGAAGGTGATTGCGCCCGTGATGGGGAGAGTCAAGTCGACGTTAGCAGACCAAGTAGGAATATTCTTGGTGTCGCCCGTTGCGTCCAAGTCGATTTCTTCTTGTCCGTAATGCCCCGAAACGCCCAAACCAGCCTTCTTGTTTTCCACCCACAGCGGAAGCGCAATGCCGATGCGGCCCTGGAAAGTAGGAATGTCGGCGTCGGTACCGGTTTCCGAAGCAGAAGAGGAGTTGTAAGGCTGATTTTCGCCAATGGTGCGGACAACAGCGGCGGCAATATCCACGGAGCCTTCGCCAACGGGAATTTTCTCGGTGAGTCTCAGCTGAGCCCTACGAAGGCCTGTGTCGCCGGAGTTATTGAGAACGCCTGCGTTAAGCGTCGGGGTTACCAACGGAGAAATCACATCCCAAGTTTGACCGCCCAAAATGGAGAATCCCGTCTTGCCGAAAGAAATTTCACCGTAGCCGTGGCGGAGACGCGGGTTAGGATTGTTGGCTGAGCCACCACCGTAAAAGTCAATTTCGACTTTACCGTTGGCCTTGAAATAAGTCGTATCGCTACCGCTCGAAAGATTGAAACCGATTCGAGTCAGATTCGGGGTGAGATGCCAGCCGCCATCGTTTTCGTTGGTGAGGTCCGAGGCTGCAACGAAGTTGGCGAAGTTGCCGTTATTGCTCTTGGAATCTTCGTAGGCGGCGTTGAGAGATGCAAAACCGTAAAGGGTTGCAGTTACGCCGGACTTTGTAGTGACAGAAAGAGGTTCTGCGGCGAAAGAGGTGATTGCGGACAAAAGAATAATCTTGGCAGCTACATTTTTCGATGTGATATTCATTTATAAGTCTCCTGAGTGAAAATTTTTGTGAGTTGAGCAACTATGCAAAAAACTTTTTTGCACGATGCGATTAAATTTTGTTTGGTGGGGGTGAGTGCTTACTGGCAAATGCCTTGAGCAAAATTATAAAGTCTACACATATAGGTATCCTCGTTTTGATTTGTTTGCTCTTCGGAACATGACGTTCTCGAAATTTTGTGCGTTAAAAGTAGAAATAAAAATGAGCTTGTAAAATACTTTTTCTTTATAGCTTAATATAGGGCTAGACTTGAACAGAGGCGGTGACAAAAAGTGACTTCGAGCTTTTTAAGAAAATGTCGCCTGAATAATCAAGCGACATTTGTTAGGAGAGTAAAAAGAATTGTTTAATTTGTCTTGAAATTATTTGCCACCGACAGAAGTGCTATAAATCTTTTCGAGCAAATTAAGCGCACCCTTGTAACCAACGAAGCTGCGATTGATAATCAACGTTTCGCTAGAGGGCGGAGTAATTTCGAAAAGCAATGCATTCTTTTCGTTGGCGATATTGATTTCCCACGAAGAGGCGAGAATCAAAGGCTTTCCAGAAGAGAAATTCACTTCCTTTATTGACTTTTCAATCAGGTAGCCATCTTCTTCAAATTCCACGTCGACATCGACACCTTCACTAATGTTGTGGAAGGCATTTTCGATTTGTTCGCGGAATTTCTGCGGAGGATCGTCACTGATGATCGCCTTGCGCGGAATAAGGCCGATTTGGTCCACGAGGAACTTGGTGTAGGCAAGCGTGTAGGCGGAATCTGCGGTAATGGCAAATTCGCTGGGCATACCGAACCAGTATTCGGCGAAGAATTCAGAGAAGTGTTCCAGATAGTAGTAATAGATTCTGTTTTCTTCCTTGATGAATTTTTCGCTCTGTTCCTTGTCGATTCCGGCAAATTCGACAACTTTACGGATAAATTCGCTTGTCGCTTCGGCGCCGAGAGGAATTTCAGGAATGTGCAGGAACGGCTGACCGTATTTTTCCTGGAGGTGTTCTGCGTTTCGAACGCCCACCCACGGAGAAATCACCAAGTTGAATTGGGCCTCGGGAATGCGCAACCAATCAGCGACACCATTATTTTCGGGTCCGAACAGTACGTTGACTTCTAAACCTGCGCCGCGAAGAATGCGGGCGATTTCCTGGTAGTCACCGCGCCAGTTCTGGTTGTAGTAAGGCGTTTCGAACCAAAGGTTCACTAAGCCCTTCTTGTGTTCGCCCTTGTAATCACCAACAAACTGATCGACAATGGCGTTCACGACTTCTTCGTGACCGAAAAGGTTGTTGCCCTTGAAACCGGCGGTATCGACGGAGACAATCGGGTAACCCAAATCGCGGTAGCCACGAACCAGGCTCGAAACATCGTCACCGATAAGACCACCCACGCAACCAGTAAGCACAACGTAGAGATCACCGTTGAAAACCTTGAGCGTCGACTTGATCAACTGATCCAAAGTTTTGATACCGCCAAAAACGATGTCGTTTTCGGTAGAGTTTGCGCTCGGCATGTTGCCGGCACCGGCATAAATGCTGCCCTGGAAACCGTTTTCGAACGTGAGGAATGCGGTTTGCTTAAGCTGGCAACCCGGAGAGCAGTTGGCAATAGGAACTGCACCCTTAATAGCGACAACAGTGTGAGATGCACCAACTGCGCAAGCGTATCGGGGGTCCGAAATAGAATTACTTTTTTTCTTTTGAATTGTAGCCATTGTTAAAAATCCCCTTGTTATGCGCTAGTCGAATTGGATTCTGTACCAATTTTCAGTTTGAGATTTCTCGGTTCCGGCAAATCTTCAAGTGCTTCCGGATGGTGCGTCAGGTAGAACGGATCGTCCTGAGCAAGCCACCAGTCGGAATACGGAAGTTTCACGTTGCGTTTGAGCACCTGGTTAAACTTGGTTCGTGCAATCACGCCCTTGAGCATTTCGCCGATACGGAGAATGCCTTCGTAGCCCACCGGAATATGTTCGTCGCCCATGGTAAGGGTCGGGAATCCGAGATGGCCTGCGACAGAGGCAAGGCCCGGGTGGCGAATGAGCAAGAAGTCCGTCTTAGCGCGTTTCAACAGCTGCGGAAGCTGGAAGGCGCGAGTCTTACTCACGGTGTAATGCGGAATGTCGCCATAGGTTTCCACCAGTTCCTTCAGGGTATCCTGATGTTCGCCACCGCCGTCGTAAACGGGGTCGTGGTGGAACACGAGTGCAGCGTCGTGGCCGATTCCCAGTTCCGAAAGCACGCTGATGAGGCCATGTGCGTATGCAGAACCCGTCATCACGATGCCATTCTTGCCCTTGAAAAATTCGCGGAGTTCGGCAAGCTTCGGGGCAATGCGCTTGTGTTCGCTTTCGATGTATTCTTCGGCTTCTTTTTCTTTGCCGACCACCTTTGCGATAGCGCGAAGCCATGCATCGGTACCCTTGATGCCGTAAGGCTGCGGAGCGTCAATCTGCGGAACACCGAAAGATTCTTCGAGAGCCGTCGCCATGTAGCCGCCCAACGTATCGCAGAAGGTAGCGGTAGCGACTGCTTCGGAGGCCTGGCGAATTTCTTCGAAAGAGGCGGTATCCAGAAGGTAGTTCACGCGCAGCCCAAGCGGAGCAAGCATTTCGGAGAAATAGTCCGAACCCCAGAGGGCAACGATGTTAATCAAGTCATTCTGTTTCTTGGTCGGGTGGCGTTCCACAATCTGGCGAAGCACACCATGGAAAGCGACGTCAAAACCCGTAGACCAGTGCTTGGAACGGAAACCTTCGCAATGCAGCGGAATGATAGGTACGCCAACTTCCGGTTCCATTTCTTCGGCAATAGAATCGATGTCTTCGCCAATGATGGCGGTAGCGCAAGCCATACCGATGAAAATCGCCTTGGGGTTAAAGCGTTCCTTTGCGTCGAGGATGGTCTGGCGGAGCTTATCGGAAGCGCCGAAAACCATGTCCTTTTCTTTCAGGTTCGTGCTGATGTTCAGCGTATTCTGCAGGGGCTTTCCACGGCGGCGAAGGCCGTTATGCATCGAGAGGTTAAACTTGGAATTTTCGCCGCTGCAACCGATAGGAGAATGGTCAATCAGGGCGCAGTCCGTAAGGTTACCCACCTGGCACTGCACAATTGCGTTAGAGCACATGGTCTCTTGGTTCAGCGGAGAACTCAATTCGCAAAGTTTGCAGCCCGAGCCCTTGCCTGCGCAGCCGCCATGCTTTTTCGCGCTGCGTTCGTCATAGGCCGATTCCTTGATCAGGTCGCTTGCCTTGCCGTCCCAGCCGATAATCGTACCCAGTCGATACTCGCGGTTTTCGACCGAGGTCATGTTCAAATTAATATTAGTCTTGGCCATGAACCCTCACATTAAATCTGGTAGTCTTTTTCCATCATGCCGTAATCGATGAGAATCTGTTCCAAACGGTCCTGCGTCATCGGGGTCGGAATGGTAAAGAGTTCGTTTTCGTCGATATTCTTGGCGAGTTCACGGTAGACGTTTGCTTGGCTAGACTTGGGCTCGAATTCAATCACGGTCTTCTTGCGGATTTCGGCCTGCTGCACAATGTTGTTGCGCGGCACATACTGAATCAGCTGCGTGTTGAGTTCCTTGGTGAAGGCTCGGAGCAAGTCCAGTTCGTTATCCACGTTACGGCTGTTACAAATGATACCGCCCAGGCGCACTTCACCGTGCTGGGCGTATTTGGCAATGCCCTTACAAATGTTATTGGCTGCATAAAGAGCCATCATTTCGCCGGAAGCCACGATATAAATTTCTTTTGCCTTACCTTCGCGAATCGGCATGGCGAAACCGCCGCACACCACGTCGCCCAACACATCGTAGAAAACATAATCAAGATCTTCGGTGTAGGCGCCGAGCTGTTCAAGCATGCTGATAGAAGTAATAATGCCACGGCCTGCGCAACCCACGCCCGGTTCCGGGCCACCAGATTCTACGCAACGCACGCCCTTGAAACCGACTTTTTCGAGGTCGGAAAGCTGAAGTTCCGTTTTGTTATCGCGAATGGTGTCGAGCACCGTTTTCTGATGAAGGCCGCCGAGCAAAAGGCGGGTAGAGTCTGCTTTGGGGTCGCAGCCGACGACAAGAACGTGTTTTCCCTGTTCTACAAGGCCTGCGGTCAAGTTTTGAGTCGTGGTGGACTTACCAATGCCACCTTTTCCATAAATAGCGATTTGACGTAATTTCTTAGACATGTTATCGTGTCTCCTTGTGGTTTTCCTACAAAATTACTAGGCAAATGCAAGTTAGAATTTGCGTCCACTCTTTCCAATACTTTTTGAGCCCATTTAGTCAAAAAAAATCTGTTTTTTTAACTTGTTATAAAATCTGTTTATAACCCTTATTAGCGTGAATCTATCGCACACGCGAAAAAGTGATTTGCGATAATAAACGCCTATAACGCGCGTTAGTGTAAAGCTATTGCTTTCTTGAAAAAATGAAATTTTTTTATTTTCGCTCTTGCATTCGTATTGGAATTCATTAATCAGATTTTTAACTTTACATCCATACTTCTTTGGCTAAGAAGTTAAAGCATTAATCACGCTACAGAACGCTAGGCAAAACGTTCACGATATTTAATACAAACTAAATCGGCTTTTTGTCGATCATTTTGTGCAAGGCTTTATTGGCTTTGCGAGGTTTTATGGCGACCGATCAAGAAACAGTTTTTAGAGAACACCCATGCTTTGGTGCTTGCAAAAACAGAAAGGGACGCATTCATTTGCCTGTTGCCCCTGGGTGCAATATTGAGTGCCGTTTTTGCGATAGGCGCATCAATGAAGATGCTCAAGTACCGGGGAATACAAGTAAGGTGATTAAGCCCGAAGAGGCATGCGGATACATTCGTAAGGCTTTGGAATATGTGCCGGAACTTACTACGGTAGGAATTGCAGGCCCTGGCGACACATTGGCAACCCCTTTTGCGCTAGATACTTTCCGCTTGGTAAAAAAGGAATTTCCGCAGCTCATTCGCTGCATGAGTACCAATGGACTTTTGCTGAATGACAAGGCAGACGAAGTCATCGATGTAGGCATCGATTCGCTCACGGTTACGGTGAATGCCGTTGATCCTGAAATCGAGGCAATGATCAACGCGAGAATTTTCTACCACGGAAAAACCTATACGGGTGTAGAAGCGGCGGAAATTTTGATTCACAACCAACTCGAAGGCATTCGCAAAGTTGCAAAGAGTGGAACACTTATCAAGGTGAATACGGTTCTTTGCCCAGGAATTAACGACAAGCATATCGAAGATGTGGCGGCTACCGTGCGCGAAGCGGGTGCCATCATGTATAATATCATTCCGTTGATTCCGCAAAATGGCTTCAAGGATATCCCGGCTCCGACACCAAAGACGCTTGCAATTGCGCAGGAGCAGGCTGGCGTATTCATCAACGTGTTCAAGCATTGCGCGCACTGCCGTGCCGATGCCGTTGGCGTCCCGGGCGTGTACGATGTCGGCGCGCAAATCTACATGGATCGCATCCGTGTAAAGGAGACATTCTCTCATGGCTAAATATAGAGTTGCAGTTGCCACGAATGATGGCGAAAATGTAAATGTCCACTTTGGGCATGCCGCGGCGTTTGACGTTTACGAAGTCGATGATGAAAGCGGAAAGTTTGAAAAAGTTGAAGTCCGCGTAAAGCCTGAACATTGCGACGGCACTTGTGGTGATGGCGCTTGCGGTCAGCGTGATGTAGAACGTTCGTCAATGTTTTCGGCAGCAAAAAATCTCGCCGACCTCGATTACGTTCTCTGCTCGCAGCTTGGCCCGCAGGCGGTGCAGGCCTTGACGCGCTTTAATGTGCGTGCTTTTGATATCGCACTCCCGATTGCCGAAGCGATTGCCAAAATCAATCTGTATCGCAAGAAGATTGCCGAACGCCTTGCCAAGATTAAGGGCTTGCAGGATAAATAAAATGATGACCCTGATTGCCAGATTTTGTTGTATGAGCGGCCGATGTTGACGGGCGCTTGTTGCGGTATTCATTTTGTCGCCCGTGTATGGATAACCTACGCGGGCATTTTTTATGGGCTTAGGCCCTCCACCAAAAATTTTAAAAGGAAAATAAAATGGAAAGCTTAAGAGCAAAATTGTGCGCTTATGCTCGCGCTTGGTATTCTTTGCAATCGGATCACACAGTTTTCAACGATTTTCTGGCATTCGACCTGATGGGTCGCGAAGAATATGAAAACGTCTCACGCTTGATTCTAAAGCGGTTCCCGCAGGAATCGGAAAATTCAGTCGAATATTTTAACCAGAAATATTTCTTGCCGATTGTACTTTCAAGGAGCCGCTTTGCCGAAGATCGCGTAAAGCTCCTTGCCCGTTCGGGTAAGATTCAGTATGTGATTTGTGGTGCAGGTGTAGACACGTTTTCGTTCCGCAATAAAGATCCGAATGTTGAAGTTTTTGAATTGGATTTGCTGCCGACGCAAAGCTATAAGAAAAATCGCATTCGCGAACTCAAGTGGAACATTTCGGAGAATGTCCATTTTGTCGCGGTCGACTTTAGCAAGGATAGCATTGTTGAAAGACTTGTCGCAAACGGATTCGACTGCAAAAAGCCGACGGTCATTAGCATTTTAGGCGTTTCGTATTATCTGCCGCTTCCTGTTTTCGCAGAAACGGTGCGCCAGTTTTCAGAAATAGCATCGACGGGCGTTTCAATTGTCTTCGACTACCTGCAAAAAGATTCTCTTTCGAATTCTGTTCAAGAGTTGCGAAAAATCGTTGCCGACTGTGGCGAGACCATGGCCGAGGGCTACTTGGATCGCGAAGTTTTCGAGGTGCTTGAACGTTACGGATTCAAGGTCGATGAATTTCTTGGCGAAAGTGCGCTACAGCAGCGGTATTTTTTGATGGGAAATTTGAAGGCTTTCGATTCTGTGCGCCTGATTGCGGCAGTAAAGTAGACAAAAACGGTGTTGTCTCTCTGTGAAACTTTTGCTTTTATACTATTTTTGTAGGAAAGAAAAAGGACTTCACGAATGCATTACTTAATTGTTCCCGGTTTGAATAATTCTGGCCCGAGCCATTGGCAGACTTTTTGGACTAAGAGCCTGCCTAGCGCGAGCCGCGTTTATCAGCATTGCTGGGATAAGCCGCAAAAAGAAGATTGGATTGCTACACTCGATGAGGCCGTTCGCCAGCTGAAGGACGACACGATTCTGGTTTCGCACAGTTTGGGCGTTGTAACGACTGCTCTTTGGCTTTTGCGTGCGCAAAAGCAGGGGAGTCTCCCGGCGAATATCAAGGGTGCGTTCCTTGTGGCCCCTGCCGATGCCGATACGGTCGATGTCATCAAGAATTTTGCTCCGATGCCTACCGAAAAATTGCCGGTGCCCGTTTGCATTGTGGGTAGCGAAAACGACCCGTACATGACGCCTGAACGCACGAAGTTCTTTGCCGAGGCGTGGGGTGCGAAATTGTTTAATGCTGGCGCGCTCGGACACATCAATTCCGATTCGAATCTGGGTGAATGGGAGCAGGGGCGTGCTTTCTTGGCCGAATTTGAGAAATGTAAACTTTAATTAAGTGTAAAGGAATAATGCTGTACGAAAATTAGTTCCTGAAGCGCGTTGAAAAAAGTTATCTTGTGCCCGAATTTTTAAAAAAGGGTTAGGGATGAATCGTCAACAGCGCGAAGAGCTTCTTGATAGCATTAATCTTTTAGAAAATAGCCGAGATGAATATCTCCATACCTATGCTGGCGTGAGCGTTCACGATCGCACCGTCAGGTTGGTACAGCTGCGTAAAGCTCTCGAAAATGTGAAGCGGCCTTTTGCCCAATTGTGCGAAAAGATGAAAACATGCGATTGGCTGTACTTGCCTTTCGATTTGCCGGAGCCTGCTCGCGTAAGAGATTCGGAACTGACCTATTTCGGTTTTCCTCCCAAGACGCTTGCGCAGTTAATCGTGTTGATTGCGGCGTCTATCAAGAAGCAGAATGTTACGGTTCTCTCGATTTGCACAAGAAATCTTGCCGTATACGAGATGATGTTCGGTTTTTGGAATGCCCCGCAGAAGGACAACTTGGATGAGCGCGTGGCGGCCATTACCGAGGCAGAAGAAAAGACGTGCGCCTTGTTTGAAAAGGCTTCGGAGGAATTTGAAAGAATTCTGAAGATGACAGACCTGGTGAAGACTCAGATGTTGTCTGTAACGGAAGTAGAACAGAATGTAAAGGCCAAGTCTGCAGAGGTGGCGGAAAAGGTCGCCGAGATTCAGTCGCTGACAGAACAGTTGGATGCGCAGAAACAAGGTTTGGAAGAACTTAAGGCATCTTTGGCGCTTAAGATGAATGATGCCGAAGACAAGGACAGACAATTCTCGGAGAAGATGGAATCTGCCCAGAGCTTGATTGACCAGGCGAGCGCCAAGATTTCTGAAATCGATAGCATGACGGAAAATAGCTTGAAGGGCGTTCAGGCTTGCTTGACGACATCTAATGAAAAGGTGGAAGAAATCAAGAAGATGACGGATTTTGTGGGCGGCGGTTCTCTGGGCAGCAGCTTTAGCAGGAGAAAGCGGAGCCTGGGCTGGAAGGCTCGTGTTTGGCTGCTTCTTAGCCTGGCGCTATTTGGTGGTTGCTCCTGGTGGATCTATAATGTGTTTACCCGTTTCGGTGTGCATACGGATTCTGTATGGGCCGATGTGGTAATCAATGTCGCTATGTCCTCGATGGCGGTATTTGCGCTTATCTTTGCCTTGTGGGAATACGGCAAGGAACGTAAGCTGCAAGAAGAGTATGCTTTTAGGGAAACCATTGTCTTGACGCTGACGGCGTGCTTGGAACAACTTGATGCCTGCAACCGTGATGACGTGAAGAAACTGCTTTCGGACACAGTCGAAAAGCTTTGCTCGAAATTGCCGTTATAATTTTTTGTTGGAAAAGTTTTAATTATTCTTCTCTTCCTTTCAATCGAAGTCGTTCCCAAGATTCAATGGCCCATTCTAACCCTCTAAATTTTTGGCTTTTGGATCGATTGTTTTGAATCTTAAGGTTTCGCTTGAAGTACTCGCATTCAGAGGCTTCGTCATTTTCACATGGTCGATTGAATAATTGGCAAGTTAGGTTTCTTTTTTTGGAACCGGAAATCCGTTTGTCTAGGCAATGGAGGCATGCATTGCATTTTTCCTCAAATATTGTTTTTATTTCTTTTGCGGAGCAGGGCCAACTTTTTTGTCCATCAAAAACAGGAAGGAGTATGTAGTCTTTCAGATTCTCGCTGATTCGTGGTATATAATGGTAAATGCAATCAATAGGTGCTACGCCGGGGAAGTGGATGTTGTCATCATGAGTTTGATATATTAGTTCAAATTTTCGTAGTTTTTCTTCGCACAGGTTTTCTTGTCGATGTTTTGATATGTTGAAAAAGCGAATTTCTTTGTCGAGTTCGCATATATAATCGCCAAGCCCAGGATTGGTTCTGTCTTTGTCTATTAAGGCAAATTGAATCGTTTGGACGTCTTCAAATGGTTTCGCTTTAGAGAATAATTCATAGCAGAAGTTAAATCTTAATATCGTCCCATCAATTTTGCTAGTGAGAAAAAAATCAGGTGAGAATGCGTCTGAAGGTTCCTTTGTGGGCGTCTCCTCGTATAACGCAATTAAATCTATTTCTTCAGAACGGTAGTCTATACAGAGATGATCTTTGATATATGGACAACTTGCGTTGTTGCATAATATTTCATAATCAAATTGCATGATTAATGCTTGTTTGTTGTTAACGCGGCGGCGGAAGTTTTGAATGAATAAATCTTTTATTACTTGAAGTCCTTTTTCGCATCCGAAGTTGGTTTTGACCATATATTGGTCGAAATTGAACATGTTTATGCTCTCGTTTCGTTGCGACAAGATATCTTCAGAGAACAATGAAATGTCGTCTTCTGTTTTTAGCTCAATTTCAATAATTGGGATTCCTGATGTGATTTTGCGTGGCTCGGCGAAATGTTTAACGACTATTTCTACGTAAATTTTTCTACCATCGTTCGCGGTTAAAAGAATATCGGGGATAAAGTCTCCGTCTTTTATTTCTCGTTCTATATTATGAAAATCATGTAGAAGAGATAGAGTCTTAAATCCATGGATGTGTCGACAAAGATCTCTTCTTCCATAAGGGCATTCAAGGTGATGACAGATTTCTCCTTGTGCAATTTCTAAGAGAAATGGTGAATTATTTTCGATTCGCTTTTTATATTCTTCTATAAATTTAGCTATGCCTAGCTTATGCAGGTATGACTCATTGGAGCAAATTGTTTTTTCTCCAGTGACATGAGAAAAGTGCCATATATTTTTTCTCCCGCGTCGTGAACGCATAGGCTTATTGCATTC